>Ga0210389_10000556_pt1 | contig 33693 bp, 33 predicted proteins | sample IncBWH28OmetaG_FD_160127 | JGI IMG/M metagenome (GOLD analysis project Ga0210389, IMG submission 160127) | Forest soil microbial communities from Barre Woods Harvard Forest LTER site, Petersham, Massachusetts, United States - Inc-BW-H-28-O ... | reverse complement strand
TTGGTGAAATGATCCATTACGAAGGTGGATACCAGCATAACCTGCGCGATGTTTTGTTTAACGACGGCAAGCATTTTTACGGGCATGGTGTTGAGTTTGGGCCGAATGCGTTAAGCGAGGCGCAATGGCGCACCCAGTTCAACATCGACCGCAACGCCGATCTTTATCCAACCCACGGCGTCGGCCCGCTGATGCATTATGCCGATATTAACTATGGCAACCGGTTTACCAACCTGGTGTCGTTCAGCTCAAAGGCCAGGGGGCTTGCTGCTTATGTTGAGGAAATGGCGCCCGGTAACAAAAATGCAAAGATCAACTATAAAAATGGCGATGTGATCACAACAATGATTAACTGCGCCAATGGCGAAACGGTTTTGTTGTCGCACGATACGCACCTGCCGCGGCCTTATTCGCTGGGCTTCCGGGTTCAAGGTACCAAAGGCTTATGGATGGACGTGGCAAACAGCCTGTATATTGAACATCAATCCAAAAAAGATGATGAATGGGACGCAGTTGATGATTGGTTTAAAAAATATGACCATCCGCTTTGGAAAAAATATGAGGCCAATGCTGAAGGTGCAGGCCATGGCGGGATGGACTGGTTTGTGTTTAACGCTTTTGTGCAGGCTGTTAAGCAAGGCCGTCAAACGCCGATTGATGTTTATGACTCCGTTACGATGAGCGTAATAACGCCATTGTCGGAAAAATCGATCGCTGAGGGGAACATGCCGCAGGCTTTCCCCGACTTTACTAAAGGCAAATGGAAGGGCCGGAAAAATTCTTTTGCGCTGGACGACAGCGGGTTCTAAGTCAGCCTAAAACTAAAAAACGTCCGGCACGTATAAAGATAGGTAACATTTTTACCTTTTATGCATTCCGAGATATACGACATATTAAATAATTTAGACCTGGAATACCCTGTTCCATCTCCCCTTGTGCTGAAAAACGCCGAAAGGATCCTGAATTATATGGATGATATCTACGTGGAAAGGCGTGGAAGATTTGAGCATACACCCGCTGAGAGCCTTTACATCATGTGGGCCGTGGAGGGCCTGGAACTGCACATCGAGTGCCTTAAAAATGGCCGCATACTTTATACTTTCCGCAAAGGGCGGCTGGGCAAACTTTACGGCTCCGGAACCATCCGGGAGTTTATGCCATTGCTGCAAGGCTATTTATTAGCCGGTATCTACTGATGATTATCCAAAAGAGTTTGAAATAAAACAGAGGACTTTTAACTTAAGACTTTCGACTTAAGACTATTTCGTGTTCCACTTAAACCATTTGATGCCCATGAAGGTAAATATGATGGTATAGCCAATGGTGATGAGGAGTGCTGTAGTGGTATCGGTATTCCATTTTGCCGGCTCCATACCAGTTGAAAGAATAGTTTTAACGGTTCCATACGGCGAATATTGAACAGCATAGGCCAAAATTTTATCAGCCTTGTTTAGCGCCATGTATATTTCGCCAAAAATGCCGGTAACGATAAAGGCGATGTAAACTAAGCGGGTTGTTGAATTTACGGTTTCGGGGTTTTTGATAAAGCCGACAACCATTTGCCCCAGGCTTAACGAAACCGAACCACCTACAATTGCTGTGAAGTAGGTAATAACATAAGCCTGCGGACTTAGGGTTATATTGTCATAGTCTTTCCCGATGATAAAAACTATAGTGGTGATCAGAATGATCATCACCAATTGCACTAAAAGCCGGCTCCCGATAATTGCCCAGGAAGGTATGGGGGCAACCCGCAACCGTTGAAAAATACCCTTATCCCTGTCGCGGGCTATTGTGTTGGCATAGCCCATTAAGCCAGACGCAAAAAGCCCGATCGTAATCGCATTGGATAGTACAAAAGGACCGCCAACCGTGGCCACCAGGCTTTTCCATGACATCAGGATAATGCCGGGGACGATGAGCGTTAATATTACCGCCCTGCGGTTACGCCATTGCGTGGTAAAATCCGCCCTTAAAAGCGATGAAAGTACAGCAGATGTTTTAGGTATAACGGTTTCCATTTTAATTAGTGAGTTGTTGAATTAGTGAATTAGTGATTTGGAACAGTTCTTCTATGAACTATGAACTATGAACCATTAACCATGAACTAAAAGCTATTCCCTTATTTCCTTACCTGTTAATGCGATAAAAACGTCCTCAAGGGTTATTCTGCCCCTGCGCGAAACGGCAATAACTTCCGGTTCGTTTTTATGTTTGTCAATTAGGGCCTGTGGTGTGTCGATCTCGATAATTTTTCCATGATCGATGATCGCTATCCGGTCGCAAACCGATTCAGCCTCTTCCATCGAGTGCGTGGTAAGCAAAATGGCATGGCCTTTTTCGCGTATGGCTTCGATGCGTTCCCAAAGCTGCCGGCGCGACTGCGGGTCGAGGCCGGTAGTGGGTTCATCCAAAAGCACCAGTCTCGGGTTGTGGATGGTGGCGATCACCAGCGAAACCCTTTGCTGCTGGCCGCCTGAAAGCTCCCCGAATTTTTTTTGTGCCTGGTCTTCCAGGTTGATATTCTTTAATATGGCCAGGATATCACTTTTGGTTAACGACAGGCCATATACACCGGCATAAAGCTGCAATACTTCAATAACATGCAATTCAGCCTGGAAACTGGTGGATTGAAGTTGCACACCCAGCGAAGCGCGTGCATGCAGCGGCTTTTCCTGCGCATTATAACCGTCGACCATGATCGTGCCTGATTGTGGCTTTAACAGGCCTTCAATGGCGCTCAGGGTGCTTGTCTTGCCGGCGCCGTTTGGCCCCAGCAACCCAAAGATTTCGCCCTTGCGGACATCAAAAAAAACATCTTTTACCGCCTGGAAATTGCCGTAGTTCACGTTAAGGCCGGCAACGGTTAAAATGTTGGTATCAGTCATTTTTTGTTTTTGTTTAGATTAAAATGGCCTTGGTAAGTTACGAACAGGCAGGCTAATCTAAATATTATTCTCCGCAAAATGTGCGGTGAATAGGAGCTTTATTCTCCGCATATTCAATGAGCGTGCTTCAAAACCTGATCACATCCGTATCGGGCGGGGTGTGCCCCAGCAAACGGCACATGGTCATCATCTGCCCTTTGTGGTGGAATTCGTGTGTGGTAACATGCGTAAAAAGCTGCAGGGGAGTAACGCTTACTGTGCCGACGCGGTTATGGATGCCGCTGACAAGCCTATTCAAATCGGATTCAAAATTTTCGAGGAATAAGCCTACTATTTCATCCACTTTGCCATACAGCCCGCGAATCATTTCAACGGTTTTGAAATCCTCGTTATGTATCGTTTTTTTAGGTTGTTTTAAAGCAAAATAAGCAAGCCAATTCAAATAACAATCCGCATTGTGTACAAGGAAATATCGGATAACCTGGCCATCGAAAGCAGGCACGGGCGTGTGCAGGTCTTCTCCCACCTCCGTTTCAATGAAATTCAAAACGGCCTCGCGTGAGCTGCGGACAAATTCGTATTGTTTTTGGAGGGAGGAGATCATAGTAGGTTTATTTGACAATTTTATCAAATTCCGGCAGATCATTTATTGTCAGACTCCGCCGATAGTCTTCATAGCCTCGTTCAAATTTTTTCCTTTTAGGGGTGCCTTTTTCGCCGTACTCCCGGTCGATAAACTCATCCAGCGTAAGTAGGTAATGATTTTTCTTCGTCGAATCTTTTTTCACAACCTCGTCCCCCTCAAAAATACGTCTATCCCCATCTGCTTTTTCCCCTCCAGTTGTATTTCTGTTAACCTAACAAAACCATCCGGCGTGGCAAACTTTAAATAGGTTTTACTGTCAGTAACATAGTTGCCGGCTGGTACACCCGGCTCTGCATGCTCAAATTCCGACCGGTATATTTTAAGGTTTTTGCCATTCAGGGTGGTATATGCGGTTGGCACCGGGCTCAAACCCCTGATCTTATTATAAACCGCTTCCGCTGGCTGATTCCAGTCGATTACGCAATCTTCCTTAAATAGCTTAGGTGCATGCTTCAATTCAACGCCTTCGGCCAGTTGCGATTGGGGATGCTCATTATACCTGCCACTTTCAACACCTTTTACGGTTTTTACCAATAGTCCGGCTCCTTTGTGCATCAGGCGGTCATGCAGTTCGCCGGCAGTCTCCTGGCCGGTGAGCGTCACCTTTTCAGTAAATAAAATATTGCCGGTATCAATGTCGTGCCGAAGAAAGAAGGTGGTTACGCCGCTTTCCTTTTCGCCGTTGATCAGCACCCAGTTGATTGGCGCCGCACCGCGGTATTGGGGCAGGAGCGAGGCGTGAAGGTTGATAGTTCCTTTAGGCGGCATATTCCAAACTATTTCGGGCAGCATCCGGAATGCGACCACTACCTGCAGATCAGCTTCAAAGGCTTTCAACTGTTCAATAAAATGCGGGTCCTTTAGCTTATCAGGCTGCAGCACCGGGATGCCATTTGCAACCGCATACTGTTTTATCGCTGATTCGTTTATTTTTTGTCCGCGGCCTGCGGGCTTGTCTGGTGCGGTAACCACGGCCACAATATCGCATCCGGCCATCACCAGGGCATCTAAAGAAGGAACAGCAAACTGGGGAGTGCCCATAAAAACAATTCTCATAGCAACACTTTTATAAAATTGCACACGGTATAAACCCTATTTTCTTCATACCAAACCAACTTGATCTTTATCTAAAAAATCTAATATTAAAATCCGAAATTGAAATTCCGAATTCCGAAATTCGCTTACGGATATAACAAATACTTTTTCCGCATCTCTTTGTACTGGCTAAGGGCCGGTTCCCAACTCTTGCGTATCTCATCCTCGCTTAAGCCCTGCTCAATTTGTTTTCTTAACTTATCCGTCCCTGCCAGCTTTGTAAAATAAGCATTAAAAAAATGCGGCTTATCCGGAAAGGCTTTGTAAAGCCCGATAAGCCAGCTCAAATTTAATTCGCGGCTTGAGCGGAAGACACTCGTATTATAATCTCTGAGGTCGATGCCATAACAAACTTTATCTTTTTGCGGCGGGTCCTCGCTCATGCCCGGTATGCTTTTTGGGGTAAACGAATAACTGTATTTTCCTGCTAATGACGGATCGCCGATCTGCAGGAACGGCGACGTAGTTCCCCGGCCTAAACTTAGCGTGGTGCCTTCAAACAAACACACCGACGGATAAAGCAAAATCGACTTATCGGTATTCAAATTCGGTGAGGGGTTAACCGGCAGGCGGTAAGCATCCGTATGACTGTAATTAGCAACTTTTATAATGTTCAATTTGCATTTTACGTGGTTTTTAAGCCAACCCTCGCCATTTATCATTTGTGCATATTCGGCAATGGTAAGGCCGTAAGCTATGGGTACAGGGTTTAAACCCACGAATGATCGGTAAGCCGTATCCAGTACCGGGCCGTCTACATAAAAGCCGTTCGGGTTTGGCCGGTCGAGGATCATCAGCTCAACGTTATTTTCGGCGCAGGCTTCCATTACGTACTGTAAAGTTGACAGGTAGGTATAAAACCGGGTGCCTACGTCCTGCATGTCAAATATCACCAGGTCCAGGCCCCTCAAATCTTCGGGAGTTGGTTTATAGTGTTTATTACCATATAAAGAAATAACGGCAAGCCCGGTTGCGGCATCGGTGCCGCTGTTTACATTAGCGCCATTGCTGGCGTTTCCGCGAAAGCCGTGTTCGGGCCCAAATATCTTTTTTATTGCGATCCCGAGACGGAGCAGGCTATCAAGGGTTGGCGTTAACTTATCGCCGATAACAGAAGTTTGGTTAATCACCATCCCGATATTTTTTCCCTTAAGATAATCAATATAAAGATTAGTTTGATCGGCTCCCGGTATTATTTTGTTTTTTGTTGCCGAAACGTGGATATTGCCTGGCTGGCGGAAGGATTTTTGGGCGGCTGCAATACCCGGCAGCTTCAGGCTTATTAGCAGTATTAACAAAAAGAGTCTTGATATTTTCATAAATGCCCCGCCTATCAAATTAATGCGCCGTTTTTTAACGGCAAAAACGCATATTTGCGAAGGTACAAAAAATCTGCTTCGCATTGAATTTCGCCTGGTTTATAGCCAACCGCATAACATTTAAATCAAAACGCACCTTTTCAAAACTGATCGTGCGCATTGCCGTCGTTGGTATAATGCTGGGGCTGGGCGTTATGATACTTACATTGGCCATTATCCGGGGCTTTAAAGGTGAGATCAGGGGCAAGGTGCGCGGATTCTCCGGCGATATGGTCGTGGTTAAAAACGATCTGAACGGATCATATGAAAACTCTCCCATCACTTCCGATCCGGCTTTTGTGAAAAAGGCATTGGCCAACCCCTTAATAACGAACGTGATGCCCTTCGCCACAAAACCAGGCATCATCAAAGCAAAAACCGATATTGAAGGGATTGTGCTGAAAGGAGTGGACAAGCAGTATGACTGGACGGCATTCAAAAAAAACCTTGTTGCCGGGGGCGTGATCGATTTTAAAGATACCGTCAAATCCAAAAAACAGCTGCTCATATCGCAAACTATTGCCAACCGCCTGGGCTTAAAAGTTGGTGATAAGGTTTTGATCTATTTTGTGCAGCAACCCCTGCTGGCGCGTCAATTTGTAATAAAGGGCATCTTTAGTTTTGACCTGGAGGAGGTGGATAAGACCTATGTGGTAGGAGATATTTCGATTATCAGCCGGTTAAATAGCTGGTCCCCGGGCCAGATTGGCGGCTATGAAGTACGTGCTGCCAGCTTTGACCAGATAAAACCGGCCGAGGATCAGATCGATAACCTTTTGCCAAGCGCACTTAAATCGTATAGCCTGATGGATAACTACCCTGCCATCTTTGCCTGGCTCGATCTTTTGGACGGCAACACCATCGTGGTTTTGGTGCTCATGATCCTGGTGGCGCTAATTAACATGATATCGGCTTTATTGATCATGATATTGGAGCGAACGTCCATGATCGGGATATTAAAAGCGATGGGGGCCGCTAATTGGACCCTTCAAAAAGTGTTTTTGTATAATGCATTATACATTATTGGTTTGGGCATGCTGTTTGGAAATTTGTTTGGGTTAGGTTTAGGCTTTATCCAGTCTTATACCCATGTTTTTAAACTCGACCCTGAGTCCTATTATATGAGTTCGGTACCAATACAGTTTAATATTGTTGACTTGATTTTGTTAAATATCGGTACATTAATCATATGCCTCGAGGTGATGATAGGGCCGTCGATGCTGGTAACCGAGATAACACCGGTAAAGGCAATAAGGTTCAAATAAAAAGGCGGAAAAGAATGAAGCCCCGATGGATTCCATTAGTGGCTGCTTAAAACTTAAAAGAAAATGGACGCTCAAGATCAGGCCATAGCAATAATCTTCGTAAAATTATTTTTCGTTTTTGGCATCGTTATGGGCTTTTCAATTTTGGGATATATGCAAGGCAAAAAATGGGCCATCGGCCCTACAGGCGGCCTGCTGCTGGGTATGCTCCTGGGCTTGACTGTTTGCACAATTTTGTTTATTTATTTATAGCTCGCGGCTATGGTTTATTAAGTCAACAGCGTTGACTAACCATGATATAACAACTATTTAGCCTCATAAAGGCATGTGAATCGCACTGCGGTTAATTAAGCCTTAACGCCACACCAAACCTGATCAGCTCGCTGCGGGTATATTGCGGTGTTGGGTTATCATTCAGCAAATGCGAGCTAAAATTAGTTACCCCATGCGCATAGCTTGCCGTAAGCGCGAATTTTTTGTACCAGGCCGCTGCGCCAAAGCGCAGCCTGATATCGGGCGAAAGGGTGCCGTTATAATAGCCGGTTTGATACTTTTGCCCTGCGCCGTCTTTTGCATTACCATATTCGTAAACACTTAAATTATAGGCAAGGTCGATACCGGGCATAAGGTCTATCTTTACTTTTTTTGCTTTAAGCCGGTAACCGACGTACGGGTTAAAATCAACATCCTGGCTTACCAACACGGATTGCCCGGTAGACGGTACCCCGTTGTAATTAGAAATGTAGTCTCCGGTCGCCTGGTCCAGACCGGCGGGGTAAACGGCGTTAATATTTTCTTTGCTCCGCAAAAACTCGTAAGTGCCCTGCAAGCCGACAATAAAGCCACCGGCAGCTACGTGTTGCGCCTGAAAGCCGCCGCCATAGCTAAAGCCGAAAAGGTTACCATACGGGTTATTGGCATAACCCTGTTTGGAATTAGCTTGTACGTTATTCAAAAATGTTGTTGATACCGTGTAATTGCCGGTGAGGTGATAAAGCCCTGAATTTGCCAGGAATGACCATTCCAGGCTTTGACCGTATGACTGTAAAAAAAATAAAAAAGCAAATAAGGTTAAGGTAGTTCTTTTCATTTATTAGCGCGTTGGGAAATTTAGTTTCAGGTTAATGCCGCCGGTGCCCAGGCGAATATTTTGTGCGCCCACTCCGCCAAGCGGGTACTTTAAAAATGGTTCGAGAATAATGTGGTTTCTGCCAATAGGATAACCATAGCCGAATGCAACGTTCAGCATCTTGCCAAAATAAAAACTGTCAAAGCTTTTTTGCGACGACAGTGAATGCGGCGCCTGCAGCGATGGCGAAGGCAAAGCCGGATAATTATAATAATAGGTGTACGTTTCGTTTGCAAATGTGCCCGAGCTTAGACCGGCCATGAGGTAGAAGCTGGTTTTTTTCAGGTTGAAATCGTATTTAAGGTTAACCGGGATATCGATATTAAACATGCTGACGCCATAATTTTGAAACGCCGGAACCGAGGCGACCGTTACCGCGGCGCTGGCGCTATAGGACGCCGCCGATAAATATGAAGGGTTTGCGCTGCCTATACCAGCTGCAGGTGCAAACAGGTTTGATTGTGCCGCACCTGTAGGGATGCCGCCATTGTAGCTCAACGAGTTTTTTGCCAGGGTAAGGCCGGTAACCACTTTAAGGTTCCGGGCGATTCTTATTTCGGCCGAAAAACCGGCGCCGCCATTTGTTTGGTTAACGCTGCCTTTTGCGTAATTAACAAACGACGCTGCGTACACCCCGAGGCGCACACGTGGCCCGTCGTCACGCTTTTTGGTTTTAACCGGGTTATCGGCAAACATCGATGCAGCCTTTTTTGGCTGGGTGACATTTGTTCCGTTTGCCGGTTGTGCCGGCTGCGTATTTGGCTGGTTGGCTGCCAATTGGTTTTGCGGAGTTTGGTACAGGGCTGTATTGCTGCTGTCGGCCGTTTTTGCGGGCGGTTGAGTAGCTTTCAGGTCGCTGGGGACGGTTTTTGTACCGGTTGACGCAATAACCGTCTTTGATGATTGAGTGGTGGTTTCTGTCTGTAAAGCAGGGCTTAACGTGACCGGCTTAAACGGAATTACAGGCAGCAACTGCGTACGTGTTGCTGCAACCGGGTTTGATGTTTGTTCAGCAGCGGTGTGCTTTGCTGCGTTTTGTGCTTCGGGCGCCGGTGATTGACCAACTTTTTTGGGCGCCGGTTGTGCCGCCAATTTTTCAGGTGGCGCCGGCTTTAGCCTTCTTGCTACCAGCGCGTTTTGCGCCTGGTTGTTCCCGGCGTATTTCCATATCCCAAAACCTAATGCTAAAAGCAATATTGCGGCGGCACTCCACCAAAACAAAGGTAAAATGCGGCGACGATCTTCGGCCGGAAATTTTTTCCGCAACTGTAACCATCCTTCATCTGCTGAAGAATCGTCGTAATCGTCAAAAACTTTTTTGATGCGGTTTTTTAGTTCCTCATCTAACTGATCTTCCATGTTTTATGTTCTGATCTGATTAAACTTCTTAATTTTTCTTTTGCCCTGCTCAAATAAACCCTTGACGAACTTACCGGGATATTTAACAGCACCGCGATCTCGTCGTGGCTATAACCGTCAACTTCGTACAGGTTAAAGATGGCAGCCTGCAGGGGTGGCAAATTCCTCATCAGTTTCAAAATGTCCTGTACATCCAGGTTTGCCGTAGTATTGGCGGCTACCACCGGCATAGCATGATCGATTTCAACATTGAGCTGAAATTTCAAATCCTTCCGGCGCCGGTCAATGGCGGTGTTTACCATAATTGTGCGTAGCCAGGCTTTAAAAGGCTTATCGCTGTTAAAACTGCCAATTGCGTTAAATACTTTTATAAACCCATCATTTACAACCTCTAAGGCATCATCGCGATTTAAACTGTAGCGCAGGCTTACACCCATGGCATAGCTGTAGAAGCGCTTGTAAAGCACCTCCTGGTATTTTAGGCTGCCTGTTTTGCATTGACTGATGATTTCTTCTTCAGCAATACTCCGCGGTTGGTGCATTAAAAGTGTTTAATACTGACTGATTTTTTTGTCTTTATCCTAATTACGGGATAAATCGTAACAACGCTACAATTTAGGCAAAATTGGCGAATTTAGGGATAATACTAATGGCTGATCGCTGCAGTGCACAGCCCGGATACCGAAGTACGACCAAGATCAATTGCCAGTCCTGGTGAATTGATAGTAGTACTGAAGCGTGTCCTGTGGCCCATAGGCAAGCAATGCCAAAGTGGTTCCGTCATATTCGTAAGCATACGCGCCACTGAGGTGTATTTTTGCAGGTGTACCGGTTAGCGGGAATGTTTTATCGGAAAAAAATATCTGGAATGTAGTCGAATTTACCTCGTACGAGCCATAGCTTCCCGCGTGCAGCGTTGTGGTATCGCCGGTCACTTTAAAGCCGGTGGCAGCTTCCATGCTCAAATTCAGGTTTGTGCTGTCTATGTGTGTAATGGTATTTGATGTGTTAACGTGGTATAGCTTGAATTTTCCGGAATAGGTACCCGAAAGCGGAACCGGTGTGTTGGGCATAACATCATTTTTTTTTCCGAAACAACCAGACAAACACACCCCTGTTATTAGAAATAAGTAAAGAATATTCTTTTTCATCTTCAATTTGTATTACGTAAATATAGCTATAATTCTTACTGGAGTACGATTTTTCTAAAACTAACGATACAAACCGGTTAAAATTATCCTTAAGGAAATTGCCTAAAAAATCGATTTGAGACTTTAGATTAGCCCGAAAGTCAGTAATCCCGATAGCTATCGGGACCGGGAGTCCGAAAGAAGGTTCAACTGACGTTTCGGCGAAAATAACTCAACTTATATAGAAGTCTGAAATAAAGGCTTTACGTTTCGGCTAAAATAACTGTTAAAAAATCAATTTAATTTTAACCACAGAGAAGACGGAGAAGGCACAAAGCGCACAGAGAAAAAAAATGACAAACTGTTAAGGCTCTGTGGCCTCTGTGTCCTCCCTTTGTGTTCTTTGTGGTAAAATCCCATCTGGTTTAGTTATAGGGAAGAAGGAGCTACAATCATCGGCGGAGCATATAAATTTCTCGCTTTGCAGTTCCGGCGTCAGGCCTGGCGTTTATCCATAATATACGTTCTGAAAAAATACCTCCAGGGCATGGCCACGATAGGTAATATAACCAGCATAAAATTGTCGGCCATGCGCTCAGTCGGCGTTCCGGTCAGTTCATTTCGCTGGTATAGCGGATAGGCAATAAAGATAAGCCAGGCGGTTTTATAGATGATCTCGAAGAGCACTATTGGCAGCATCTTAAGCGGGCGTCGAATTCCGATAACTGCTATCAGGGCACAAGAGGCCCACATAAACCAGGCTGCGGAATTGGCAGGATCCCATGGGCCGGTATGATGGAGAATATGTGCCCATGAATCATAGCTAAGGAAAAGGAACATCAGGATGAAAAGCAATTTCAGCAGGTAAATATTTATGAGCGGAACGCCATCATAACGTTCATAATCCCGCTTGAATATATTCAATAAACGAAAGCGTGATGAAGGTTGAATACCGCCGGCTGATGGCGCGGGCGAATTGGGTAATTGCATGGGTTTGGTTTTTTTTTAAATATACGTTAATTCACCGGCAAATTAAATATAAAAACTGGGCGCTTAGATTGATCATTTACGGCTTTGCGTATATGGCGGAAACCAAAGTGACTTGTACTTGACCGCCTTGACGGTAATAAACTTTTCCATAAAATCAACGATTCAAACCGGTGTTTGGCGGGCTATGGCGGCTACCTTACTGCGGGTAGGAATGCCACGGCGCTATCAGCCAACGTTTCAACTGGGAAGGAGGGCGTGCACGGTGAGGCAAATATGGCGCTTATGTCAAACGCACTTAAATTAATTGCCTGTCCTGGTGAATTTGTAATAGTACTCAAGGGTATCCAGCGGTCCGTAGGTGCGCAATTCCAGGGTCGTTCCATTATATCGATAATCATAAAGACCGTTTAGGTGTACCTTGGCCGGCGTTCCGGTGGGGGGAAGCGTTTTGTCCTCAAAAACTAATTGCGACGTTCCTGAATTGCCAACATATGAACCGTAGCTGCCGGCGTGCAGGGTGGTCGTATCGCCGGTTATCTTGAAGCCGGTGGCAGTTTCCAGGCTCAAATTTAGCATAGTGCTATCACCGCGTGCCGTGTTGGTGACCGTATTTATATGATATAGTGTAAACTGCCCGGTGAACGTGCCCGAAGGCGCCGGGGCCAGCGGCAGTACATTGTTCTTTGTGCTGCAGCTGCTTAAAAAAGCTCCAACCAGTATGGATAAGTAAAAAATAGTTCTCTTCATCTTCATTTGGAATTGAATAAATATACCATTAATTCTCGGAGTGAATACGTGTTTTTCATCCATAACGAAACAAGCCAGGTCAAAATTTCCCTTCGGGGTGCAAAAATCACCTTAGTCGTGAGTCAAAAGTCTGGAGCCTCAACTCAGAATAACGAAAAATAAACTTTAGGCTTACGACTAAGCACTTCAGACTTTCTTAGCCTCTTCCCAAAAAACATCCATTTCGGCAAGGCTCATGTCGTGCAGTTGCTTGCCGCTTTCTTTGGCTTTGTTTTCCAGGTAGGTAAACCGTTTTATAAATTTCCGGTTTGTTTTTTCCAGGGCATCTTCAGGGTTTATATTAATAAAACGGGCGTAGTTGATCAGCGAAAACAACAAGTCGCCAAATTCGCCTTCCGCTCTGTCATGATCTATTGCCGACTCATCTTCCGCATTAAACTCATTCCTGAATTCCTGCATTTCCTCTTCAACTTTGGCCCAAACCTGGCCCTTCTCTTCCCAATCGAAACCCACGCCGCGCGCTTTTTCCTGGATGCGCGATGCTTTTACCAGCGCGGGCAGCGAAGCCGGCACGCCCGCCAATACCGATCGGTTACCCTCTTTTAATTTGATCTGTTCCCAATTACGTTTTACATCGTTTTCGTCATTCACATTCACATCGCCATAGATATGCGGGTGCCGGTTTACCAGTTTATCGCAAATGCCGTTTAGTACATCGGTAATATTGAAATCGTTTGTTTCCGAGGCTATTCGCGCATAAAAAACCAGGTGCAGCATAATATCGCCCAATTCCTTTTTTATTTCGGGCATATCCCCGCCTAAAATAGCGTCGGATAGCTCGTAGGTTTCCTCGATGGTGAGGTGCCTGATGCTTTCAAGTGTTTGTTTTTTGTCCCATGGGCAGTTTAACCGCAGGTCATCCATTATAGTGAGCAACCGGGTGAAAGCGGTTTCGGGAGTAGCAGCGAAGGGGGGAGGAATTAATGGCATAATGAATTTAAAATAACACGAATTGCACGAATTTATTCGAATTGGACGATTTGGAGCAAAAATAGGGTTTTGAGTCCGAATCCCGATACATATCGGAACAGTAAGTCCGAAAGATAAAAAGCAAATCCCCTGCATTGTTCGCGATAGATTATTTATTTTTAGCAATAATTTCTACAATAACCAGGTAGAGAAAATGGCCGATTACATCCAACTCCTTTATGACATCGAAGTACACTCGGTTGAGGGTATTCGCCGGTATTTCGAGGAAGGCGGCAACCCGAACGATGTTATCGAGGGGAACCCTGTTTTTACCGTTATGGTTGAAATGTACACCCGCACGCCGCGCTTTAAAGATTGCGTAAATGAATTTATAAAAGCGGGGCTACAGTTTGAGGATAAAGGGCTGTTGGCCGTTTTGGTGGACGATCATCAGCAGCTAAAACAATTAATCATCTCGGATCCCGGATTAGTGGCAAAGACTTATTCGCTTTATAATAATACCTACACCCCTTTAACAGGTGGCACGTTGCTGCATTTTTGCAGCGAGTATAACAGCATAGCCTGCGCTAACGTACTGGTTGAGCACGGTGCGGATGTAAATGCAAAAGCGGCCACGGATGAATACGGCTTTGGCGGGCATACGCCCATTTTTCACACGGTAAATCAAAATATGAACAATTCGGCCGGCATGCTGCATTTTTTGCTTGAACAGGGAGCTGACCTGACTTACACCGTTAAAGGCCTGGTTTGGGGCAGGGGATATGAGTGGGAAACTTTTATCCCAGCAGTAAACCCGGTAAGCTATGCCATGATGGGTTTGTTACCGATGATGCACCGGGAAGAAGAAACCGTTGCTGAAGTGGTTTCGCTATTGGTAAAACGTGCTTACGGGATAGATTATAGGCCGGTAAATGTGCCTAACGCTTATTTGAAATAAATTGATTTAATGAAAACATACGCGCTTGTTAATGTTGAGTTGAAGTCAATTTATTCTATTTACATTAAAAATCATTTATCATGTGCCGGAAGACTTACCTTATTTTATTGCTGCTGCTATCATTAACTGATTTGATTAAAGCGCAAAGCCTCAGCCAGGACCCTGTAAATGGATCGCTTACCCAACCACAGCCGTTTTTGTACACTATAAACGGGCTTAATCCGGCTGCCAGGCATTGGAGTCTCAATTATTCAGGTGGTTACGGACAGTATACCGTGACTCCGCTTGGGTTTGATGGCGTGAATCAAAATATGGCGGTAAAAGGTTACCTGGGTGACCGGTTTACGCTGTTAGCGACGATGGGCGTGGGTTTCGGTTCAAACGGCAATACGCAGACTTATCAGCAAGCCGAAGTGTTTAAGGATTTTATTGGCGGCAATACCCCAACAGGTTTTAGGTTCGGCACAAGTTTGGGCGTAATTAGAGAGTTTAGCAATGATGTGGTATTGCTAAGCCGTTTTAATGCCGCGTACGAAAGTATGGGCTGGAAGATCGGCGCTAACGCAAGAATTGAAAAAGCATTTGCAGCGGACAGGGACGAATTTGATCTTATTTCGAGTTTCGGTATATTAAGGAGGATCAGCGGACGGATATTTGGCGGTGTAGAGGCCGTTGGACAGGATTTGGAAGGGCTATGGGAAACCGATGAAGCGGAAGGCGGGGCGAAAGTGTTGATAGGCCCTTCGCTTAATTATGTTCCTGTTGGGTCAAGGTTGTCCTTTTCGCTTAACGCGGGCCCTATTCTGTACGTTACGCACAGCACTATCCTTGATGAATCGGCTGTAAGAGAACTGCCGTTAAATAATGGCTTTACTATAAAATTTAACGTAGGGTTTAATTCTCTATAAAGATTTCACCGCTCTTAGCATTTCCCTTTTTCCCGGCGCACCCGGCGCTTTTTCAACCTTGCAGCCCAAGGCTTTCAATGCCCGCTTTAAATTACCGGTGATAGCGTAAGTAACAAATACGCCGCCCGGTTTCAGGAATTTAATGGTGTGGCCGATGGCAGACTCCTCCCACATTTCCGGCTGCCGGGCCGAGGCGAATGCATCGAAGTAGATCAGGTCAAATTGCCGGTCCGAACGGAAATCCTGTAGTTTGCAGTTGGTAATTTGCAGTTTGCAGTTGGACTTTAATTCGGTGGTAACGCGCAGTGCTTGCTGGTAGTTTTCTTTAAAGATTTTCCAGGTTTCGGCAGATAAGTATTGATCATAGCCGGTCGTGCTAATCATTTCGGGGCTTAACGGATAGGCTTCGATACCAATATAATCCAAAGAAATGTTCCTGTGCGCGCAATAGTCAGTGCTTAGCAGAAAGTTCAGTCCTGTTCCGAAGCCGACCTCTAATATGGATACTGAATTGGCAGCAGGATTATTTTCTAAAAAATAAGCTAATCCTGAATGGATAAAAACGTGCCTGCTTTCCTGTAAAGCACCATGCGTGGAATGGTAGTGTTCACCCACTTCTGTGTTAAAAATGGTATTGGAACCATCGGCTGTTTTTACTATTTCGAGCATTTTAAATGGTTAAGCCGTTACCGCTGCGGTTACAAAAAATGTCTGGCAAAAAAGCTTTTTAATGCTCAACCTTTTGGCGGCCAATCTCAACAACGGCCTCGCTCAGGTCTAAAACCGGCACTGCCGATATTTTGGCGGCAACAATGCTTGCGGCGGCTGCAGAGCGATATCCGGCCGCACAATGTACCACAATCGGTTTGTCCTCCGGTATTTCATTTACGCGTTCGCGCAACTCGGGCAGGGGAATTACCAAAGCGTTTTCAAATATTAACCCATCTTCCGCTTCGATCTCATTGCGAACGTCCACAATAGTATATTTTTCAAGATTGGTGGTAAAACGGGGAAGACTAAAATTTCTCTCCGGGAGTAAAGGATATTCAGGTGCTGATATTCCGGCTATAATGTTCTTTTCATAACCTATCTTCGCTGCTTTTGCGATGACTTTTTCCAACTCCTCTGCATCGTCGGCTACCAGGTAGAACCGCTCATCCGGGCCAACGATAGCGCCCAGCCAGGTCTCGAATTTACCGCCATTCTGCAAATTGATGGCGCCTTTTTCGTGCCCTTTCATGAATTGGGGGTTCGGTCGCGTGTCAAGCACCAATGCGTCTTTTTCTATCGTTACGCCGCCCCTTAACCGCAAAATAGTACCGACGCTGTCTGAAAAACCAGGCGCGCCTTTTTTGTTCAATTCCACATCGCTGCCAAAATATTTAGGGATGAAGGGCTGGTCGGCAATGATGGTTTTTACAAACTCCGGTTCGCTCATCAGCTGTAGTGCGTAGTTTTCGCGCAGTTCACGGCCGATGGTGCTTTCCAGGTCGGGGCTCATGTTTTTTCCGCAAAGCGAGCCGGGGCCGTGCGCCGGGTATACCTTAACACTGTGCGGCAGTTTCATCAGCTTGTCGCGGGTTGAGTGGTACAGCGCCTTTGCCAACTCCTCTTTTTTTGCGGTGATATTGCCCACATTTTCGCGCAGGTCGGGGCGGCCAACATCGCCCACAAATAAAGTATCACCCGTGAACAATGCCTGTTCTTTTCCTTCTTCATCCTCAACTAAAATACAGATCGAATCAGGCGAGTGGCCGGGTGTGTTGATGGCTTTTAGTTTTACATCATTCAGTTGTATCACATCGCCGTCATCAAAGCTCTCGTGCGGATATTCCGCTCCGGTTAATTTGCTGGCATAGATCACCGCACCCGTGGCCTGGTGAATTTCCAGGTGCGAGCTGACAAAATCCGCATGCGGGTGTGTTTCAATAACGCCGGTTATGGTAGCATCGTGCTGGTTTGCAAAATCATAATAGGGCTGCGGGTCGCGCGCGGGATCGATAACAATCATCTTGCCAGTCCGTATCACTGCATAGGAAGCATGGGCCAGGCCTTTATCGTAAAACTGCTGAATGATCATGGATTGCAAAGATAATGTTATTTCGGATTTCGGATTTTCGATTTCGGAATTGTGATTTTGATATTGCTAATCAGAAAGATACAATCAAACGCCGGGGCTATTGCAAATAAGATGTCGAAATTCTCAATGAAAATTAAATCCGAAATCGAATCCCGCACGTGCGGGACGACATCCGAAATCAGTCGGCTTCTCTTTTCACCAGTAAAAACTCATCTCCATCAAGCGGCAGGTAACCATATTCATAACAAAAATGGTAGGTTTTGCCATTTTGCGTTTGATAGCTGCGGGTGTGGTATTCAAAGTCGAAACCTTTTGATGCCAATTTTTTGCGGGTGGTTTTGGTTTTACCGGTCGGGTTTAATTCTTCCAGAATCCTGCGGTTGCGTTTTAAAATATTGTTAATGTTTCGCACTAAATTGTAACTGTTGCTGTTAAGCTGGTTATTATAATTGTTGCGGCACAGGTCGTTACAGAATTTTTTGTCGGCTCGTCCGCGTAAGGGTTCGCCGCAATCGAGGCAGGTTCTTTCTTCAATCATTTGCTAAAGGTAAGTAAGTTATTACCCATTTGCAAACGTTTACAAACGGAAATTGTCGACTATAAACGGTTATTACCCGGTTAAGCTAAATTTCTTAGCACACCTTTGCTTCGTCAATTTAAAAACAAAAAATTAAAAAAATGAACTCATTAAAAAACAGCGTACGCCTGGTAGGTAACCTGGGTATGGATCCGGATGTAAAAAGTTTTGAAAACAACAGGAAATTAGTGCGCTTGTCGCTGGCGACCAGCGAAAGCTACAAAAACGACAAAGGCGAGCGCGTAACCGAAACCCAATGGCATAACCTGGCCTTATGGGGCAACGTAGCAAACTTTGCCGAAGAGGACCTGAAAAAAGGCGACCAGATCGCCATTGAAGGAAAGCTTACCAACCGCAACTATGTTGACAAGGACGGCAACAAACGCTACATGTGCGAAGTGGTTGTGAATGAATTTATTAAGCTGGGCGCGAGGAATTAGAGACAGGAAACCGAAGATTAGAGATTAGTTTTTGCCGGGAAGTTTTAATGTTATAACATTTTGGAGGATTTCACAGCTTTTCGAAAAAAACTAATCTCTAACCGCTGTTCACTATTAACTTTTTCAATTATATTTGTTATGTACTTAGAAGCAAAAGAAACGGCCTGGTTATATAAGCTGCTAACCGAAAAATTAGGCAACGATACTACCGAGGCAATGTTTAAATATATCGATAACAAAACTGAACGATCAGTGGAAGCAACCATCAAGACATTAGCCACGAAGGATGATATAGCCAAAGTCAACCTGGACTTGAGTAATAGGATGAGTGATATGATTAAGTGGATGTTTATTTTGGGGGTTGGACAGGTTGGGGCAACCTTAGCCATTGTATTTTTGCTCCTAAAAAAATAGAACCACACGGCTGCGGAAATTGCTAACTGAAAAATTAGGCAACGACACCACCGAGGCGATATTTAAATATATCGACAATAAAACACAACGATCAGTGGAAGCTACCATTAAGACATTGGCCACGAAGGACAACCTCGTTAAAGCAATGGCAGGCGTTAAAATGTAGCTGTTATTTGCCGCGGACTATTTATGTTTGTGTAACTAAATAACATTTTTTCGATTTGTCCTAAACGGCACAGCTGACACTTGATATTCGTCCTCAAACACAATATAACCAGGGTTTTTGCTCGCGATTCTTTCAACTATAATATCATATCGCTCCGCGATTTCAATAAATTCCTGCATTTTTTTGATATGAAGTTTGGCGGAATCTTTGAACCAGGACAAAGATATATCGGCGTTTAATTTGCTGGTTCCTTTAGATAGCCTTGTTGTTTTTTCCAAATTTCGATCAAACCACTTCGATAATTCTTTAAGTTTTTTTACGTCATCGTCTTTTGTTAAAGAATGATCGTCACGCAAATATTTCAGTGCCATAAATATCCCCGTTTCCAATTCACCATATGGATTAATAAACTGAGTTGTAAATCGAAGATACATTGGTAAAGCCCTGTTTTGCGTGCTAAGTTAACGTGCTAAGTTAAAAAGATGAGGGTAAAATTTAACAAACAAAGCTATCAGGTCATTTAATGACTCTTAAAGATAACCATATTGCCATCAAAATAAATACATGTGTTTTCCGTTTACCTTAAAATCTTTAAAAGTATAAACCTTTTTATTGTTATATCATAGCTTGACATCGAACTAAACCTGATCAGCGTTCATCATTACAAATTGCCTATCATATTGCACACCAACAACTAATAATACTAACCCTTGAAAACAAACAATCTTACCGCACTTTTTTTAACGATTGCCATATCCTTTATGTTCAATAACATAGCTGCGGCGCAAAGCGCAACAATGGCTAAAGCGGACACCGCTAAAACTGAACGGCCGGAAAATATCTATTTTGAATTAGGCTCGGCCGGGCTGTTTTATTCGCTCAATTATGATACACGCTTTACTGCCGAGCGTAACGGCCTTGGCGGCAGGTTAGGAATTGGCACCTGGAAATCGGGAAGCACCACATTTGTTACGGTGCCTTTTCAACTTAATTATTTGATAGGCAGCCGAAGCAATTTTTTAGAATTAGGAGCCGGCGCCACATTATTAGCGCTTAACGGGACTTACAGCGGCAATCCGCTTTTAAGCTATCATGAGACCGATGTAAGCACCACCTTGCTGCCAACCACTACAATAGGTTACAGGCATCAGCCCTATCACAGTGGCATCGATTTCGGCGTCAGCTTTAACCCTGTGCTGCTGAAGGGTACCTTTATACCCTATTTTGGCGCAAGTTTAGGCTATACCTTAAAATAAACATTTAAGAGTTTAGCAATTATGATAAACACAAAAGCCGCCTGATAAACGGCTTTTGTGTTTTATATGAAATTATCCCTATCCATACCTTATACCTGTAAGCAGAACGGGTTAGCGGCCCTTTATTTTCCTCAAGCGCTTTATTTTCCATACGCACGCTAAACCTTCGCCCCAATTCGTTGTCTTAATAGCATAATTATGAGTATGAAAAAATTAATCCTGCTTCTGTTACTGTTTTCGTTGGGTAAAGTATACGCGCAGCAGCCTAACAATTATACCACCAGCCGACCGCCGGCCAATTACAATAACAACCGCGTTAATGCCCCGGCCAAGGGGATAAACGACGATAACGATTACACGCAGATCCGCATCGTGGATAGCACCCAGGAGATCCGCGCGGATGTACTGCCTTATAAAAGGGACCCGAAAATAAAGAATGACAGGTACTATTACTGGTACCTCAATAATTTGATACACTCCACCCAGGGCGGCTACAACGGCCAACTACTGAACGGACATTACGTAGCCTTTTACCCGGACAAAAACCTGAAAGAAGAAGGCGATTTTAAAACGGGTTTGAAAGAAGGAGAATGGAAAACCTGGAACCGCAAAGGCGACCTTACCAATGTCACCAACTGGAGCGATGGTGTTGTAGTGTCCGACGGGCAGCAGCCCTTCTGGAAAAAAATACCCTTTGTTAATAAGAAAGATAACCAGCAGCAACCGGCTGAGCCGACAGGCGGCAATAATTAAGCGCAAAAACATTCAAATCAATCATATATAAAGAAAAGCCCTGTCGCGAACCGACGGGCTTTTTGATTTTACGGCTTTTCGCGGCAGCAAGCGCGGTATCCCAAAATCTGTGAAAATAAATATCCTTGCTTATAATTTTTTTAATTTATAGGATAGAAATTTTATCAATCTTTTGTATTTGTAAATATTTAACTTACAGGTATTTATAATCTCAGATTTCTTATTACATTTAATTAATAATTAGCAACCATCCGCCTTAGGTTGTACTATTGATTAATACATTTGCTGCATCTGATCTTATAAAACAAGCTATTAAACCTTTATCCGTTTTAAATTATGAGCAAAGTAGTTGTTACCGGGGCCAACGGCTTCATCGGCTCGCACCTTGTGCCGCTTCTCATCCAAAAAGGCTATGATGTGCATTGCCTGGTGCGCTATACCAGCGATATCTCTTCGTTAAGGGGATTAAACGTGTCGATACATATTGGTGATACCCGCGAAATTGACACGCTTGCAGCGCCGTTTAAAGGGGCAAAATATATTTTCCACCTTGCCGCAAAACTGCTGGTACCGGTAAAGCACGATTTTGACGAAACCAATGTCGGCGGTACCAAAAACGTTTTTGAAGCGGCAACCCTGCATGCAAAAGACACGCTGGAGCGGCTTTTATTTGTATCCAGCCTGGCCGCGATGGGCCCTAACAAAACTGCTGTTCCCTATGTGGAAACCGATGAGCTGCACCCGATTTCGTGGTATGGCGAATCGAAAAAGAAATGTGAAGAGATAGCACACAGCTATTTTGATAAAATACCGGTAACCATTGTGCGCCCCGCCATTGTTTACGGCGAACGCGAGCAGGATTTAAGCCAGACCTTCCCCATAGTGGAATACCGCGTCCAGCCAAAGCTTGGCCTCACGACCAAACTATCAAACGCTATTTATGGTGGCGACCTGGCTGAAGGCTTCATAGCGGCTGCCGAAAGTAAAAATGCGATAGGCCAAACCTATTTTTTAAATAACTCAGAGTTACTCACATCAAAGTCTATCGTAAAAAAGATTGGGATTGCCATGAATAAAGGCGCCGGATTATCTATTGCGGTACCCGATTTTACGGTGAAACTGGCCGCGCCCTTTGCCGAGCTGGAGTATTATTTTACTGGCAAACGCCCAAAAATGACCAAAGACAAGGCCCTTGAAGTTACCCAAAAACATTGGCTGGCGAACCCCTCAAAAGCGGAGCGCGACTTTGGCTGGGTGGCTAAGCATAATATGGTAGAGGGCCTGCGGAAAACGCTTGTCCCCTACTTTGCCCAGAAAAAAACTTTGCGTGACATGGCTACCGACAGCAGCGGCGTTTTGTGGATCAAATATTTTGTTACCGCCCTGGCTATGGGCTGCCTGGTGGAGGCACTGGCGCACATGGGCAAGTTTTATGCATTTACGCCGCCATGGCTGATTTACGTGATCATCGTGGGGGCATTTGGGCTGCTTTTCGGTTCGCTTGCCAAGGCCTTAAGGAAACAAAGTTCCATGCTTCAGTTTATTGTCGGCGCATTGTCAGCCGGTTCCATCGAGTTGATCAACAAGCTGGGCATTATTCACGATTATTACTGGGTGTTTGCGCCGCGCTGGCCATTAGGTATCACCAACCCCTGGGTAAGGACGGCATTGCTCGGTCTGCCCGGCGGCCTTTTTATCCTGATATTAAACTTCCTGATGGCTATGAGCTACCAGTCACAGTTGAATGTTAACGGCGACAAAAAATAGTCGGTTATTTTACAGCCTTGTATATCCAGGTAAAAAGTATGGGCATTCCCACTACTTCGGCCAGGAATGACCCGATGATGTATTTGCCGAATGTAATTTCGGGGTGCATCTCGAACAAGCGGGATAAGCCGCCGATGAATATCAGGATGCAGGCAAAAAGTAGTTGCGGGCGGTATTTGTAAACGTTGGTGGTGGTCAGCACAAAAAACAGCCCAAGCCCCAACCAAACGCCGCCTACAAAACGGATATGACTGTCCTGTATCAAATAGGGCTGCATATCGGTCACCTTAAAAAAATTACTTTGCCCGCCCCAGCCCAATGTGGGCATGCCGCCAACGGCGATATTAAGGCCACTGGCGATGATATAAAGCCCGGTAAGGCCGAGGATAATGCGCAGGGCTATTAGTTTTTTCTTTTTCATCGTGATGGGTTATTTTAGGTAAAAAGCAGGTGCATGTGGTATAATATCAATCCGTCCAGCAGGATGTTCAGCGTCCAGTGGGCAAAGGTTACCGGCCATATCGAGCGTAGATTATAGGTTAAAATGCCTGTACACAGCCCCCATACCGGCGTCCCCCAAAGTTCCGGAATAGGTTTACCCATATGCCACATGGTATAGGCCAGCATTTGTATGATCAGTCCAAATCCGATAAAATGCACATTTTTAGCCGGATTTTGATGCACAAAAGTATCGTGCATATCCTCCAGTCCGAATAACAGGTAGCCTCTGAAAATAAACTCGATGGTGATAAAGAAGGGAAAATAGCTCAATTCGTAAATAGCAAACTGCCCCACAGAGGTAAAAGATTTATAAAAAGGATAAACCGCCTGCATGGAGGCATTATTGCTGGTAAAATAAAATACCGGCCCGAGTACTAAGATCAAAAAAAGATAGGTAAACAAACCGGCAAGCCTTTTGCCTTTTGCCGGCATGTGCAGGCCGAAGCGGCTTAACGGTTCCTTAAGGACAAACTTAATGATGAGGATGGGAATAACGACCAGCAGGATGGCGCCTCCAAAAAACGATATTAGTTCCCTGTCCCACGGCACTCCGTTTAGGATGGATGGCCGACAGCAGGTATTTACACCAGGCGCCGACCATTTTGACATAACAAAACTGAGCAAGTCGAGGTTACCGTGGTAGCCATAGATCATCAACAGCAGGAAAGCTGAGAACATGATGACAAAATGCCGGTTCTTAAAATAGGTTTTAAGCGTTTCGGGTATTAATTTCAATAGATGTTTAAAGGTCATAGCATGGGTGTTAGGTGATATATAAATGGGTGCGAAAAATAAAATCCTTACAAAAAGTAGATATATTTTCTTTCAAAGAACTAAATTATCATTTGTATATAATTTAGCTAATCGTCTTGCTATTAATAATTTAAGTTACAAAAAATTTGAATATCGGCAAATTAACCTGTAAATTAATTGCTTTAAACTATTTAGAAATTTAACCTATTCTAAATAAAATGCCTGTGGAAACTGCCGAACTTTTTCAAAACCATGCCAACGGGCAATTCAACCAAAGCCTGGTCGAATATTCCTTTGGCGGAACGGATATTTATGTCATTTCCGACCTGCACCTTGGCTCGGGTTTTGATGCCGGCATGAATTACACCGGCAATGAAAATTTCTTTGCCGATATGCCCTTCAGGAGGTTTCTTACAAACCTGGCTGATCACAGCCAAACCTGGCCGGCGTTATTGGTCATCAACGGCGACCTGGTTGATTTTTTAAGGATCGCCGATATTCCCGAAACCCAACAGGAACTTGAACAATGGGGTACAATTCTCGGGAAGATCGGCATAAACAAAACGTTGAGCGAATTAAGGGATTCCATCACCAAAAAGGAGCGCACTTTTGGATTGAAGACAGATGATTACAAATCAATATGGAAATTATACCTGTGCGCAAAAGGCCATAAACCGGTTTTTGAAAGCCTGGCAAATTGGTTATCAAAGGGCAATAAACTGATCATCACCAAAGGCAACCACGACCTGGAATGGTACTGGAAACCGGTTAGGGATTATTTGCGTTTATGGCTGGCAGAATACCTTGCCGGTAAAAATGGAGGCTCGCCCGAAGACGCCCTGGTAAATTTCATTTTTCCAAACCTGCTTTTTGTCGACGACAAATTGATCATCGATGAAAAGATATATATCGAGCATGGCCACCGGTACGAGAACTTTACGAAGGTTTACGGGCCGCCGGTATTAAAAAATCAAAGCGAGCTTAACCTGCCGTTCGGTTCTTTTTTTAACCGGTACCTGATCAACCGCATTGAATTGGCTTACCCATACGTAGATAATGTGCGGCCGAGCGAAAATATATTATCTGTGCTTATACAGGAGCGCTTCCCACTGGCTATTAAGATACTTTTTTACTACGTTCCGTTTACCCTGCTGGTAATACCCAAAAGACAATATAAATATGCGCTAAGGTACCTTTTCCAGTTCCTGCTGCTTATCGTGCTGCCGGTTGCTGTTACTGTTGCGGCCTTTTTAATATTACACCCGGTAAATTTCTCATTCAGTTCGCCAAAGGGCATTCTGGCAACAATCTTGTCTACCGTGGAAAACCTCGCATTTTTAATTTTATCTTATTTTTTGAGCCGCCTGTTTTCCATGCTGCAGCTGAGCTCACCCGGAAGTTTGTTTAAAAATGCGCAGGCTGCTTTTGACAAATACTCCGGCATTGAGGTGGCCACCTTTGGGCATACACACGACCCTGAACAAAAAGATAACGGCGGTAAATCCAGGCGCTATTATAACACCGGCACCTGGATACCCGTTTTTGAAACGGATGCTGCGGATATAAGGCCCGATAAAACTTACACTTATTTACACCTGGTAAAAGACGGCGAAAAAGCCATCGCCGAAACCTGTTTAATGCGATGGAATGATGACGCCGGCCGGTCGGACGAAATAATTTTGATGGACAGGAAGTAAGTCTGAAGTCGAGTCTTAAGTCCAAAGTCTGGAGTCGGTTTCTTTTCTTCTGACTTTCGACTTAGAACTTTAGACTTTAGACTAATGGTTGATCCCCTGGTTAGCGAGAGTTTTCCGGAGTAAAGGCTCCAGGTCTTCATTTTTACTTTGGGAGCTGATGTTATGGGTCAGCGCGTTGTACACATCCTTGTTCTGTATCTTGTCAATCTGGAAGGTAAGTACTTTAACCAGCCGGGAATACCTGCTTCTTTCATACCAAACAAAGCCGATGATCGCCAGCGCTATGGCGCCCACTATGGCCAATAACAAGCCGGCCTGCTTTTGAATAAAGGGAACGTCTTTATGTACGATCCTGTCAATTCTGTTGGAGAGTGTATCGATTGTCGGCTGCAAGGCGCTGCTGACGAGCTTTTGCGCTTTGGCATCGGTATTTTTATCCAGCAGGGTGGAAACAAGCGTGTCGATCTTTGCCCTGGAAGCGCTCGAGCTTGCTGAATTGAGGGCGCTCTGAATAATATCATTCACCATTTTCTCTGCGTCTGCGTCAAGCGTCGACGTAAGTTTATCTAATGTGCCATTAAGGTCACCCTGCAGCCTGCCTATTTGCCAGTGAAGCGAATTACCCACTTTGGTTAGCTGCATGCTGGTGGTGTCGCCAATAGTACTGATAGCAATCAAAAGCTTTTTTACTTCCGGGTCCAGTTTAAGTTGTGCCAATGCATTGTTCACATTAAGCACTATGTTATTCAGCGCCTTTTTTGAGCTGTCGCTAACGCCCATTACAGCGTTGCCCGTAAACCGCCTGCCCAGGCTGTCCAACGGAGGGTTTAATTTGTTGATCGCCCGGGTAAAGCTCAGGCTGTCGATATCTGATTGAATCCCTTTTTCGAGGTTGCAGCCCGATAGGCCTAAAATAATGGCGTATAAGCTCAATAGTATAGCCTTGCGTAGGATAAGGTATTTTTTCATGGCGGAACGGATTAAAATATACAGGTAAAAGCTATTAAATCACGTCAGGAAATGATGCGGCACCTTTCGGTAAAATCATTCTGAAAAGTGCCCTTGGGGCAAAGTTTACGATAAACGTCCATCCAGGCCCCAAATTTCGGGTAGAGTGCGCTAAGCGTTTCGTCGCCGACGCCTACGTGGTTGTATTGGCCCCAGTGCGGAATGCCGCCAAACTTGTACATCCCGGCTTCTATACGCGCCAGTATTTCAATCCCTCCGACCGTACCGTTCAACACCGGAAACTCGATCATGCATACAAAATCGCCCGGATCGCCATATTGCATGGACAAGTAATGATCAGAGCTCTTAACAAACCGGAGAGAAAATGGCGAAGTGATATACTGACCGCCGTCATGTGCTATTTTTTCAAAAAGGGGCAGCAAAGCATCTACCGCAGCGATGTATTGATTGGACGGAAAAGCAATCTCGGTTGAATATGCTGAAATATTGTTGGCTTTGCCCAAATCGAGCACTTTAAAACTCTTGTCGATATAGCAACCGTCGCGAAGCGTTTTTAATGAAGTTTGAATAATAGCCGGCGTAAGTTTTGGAAAAGTATTGAAGAGAAAGCGAAGTACTGCATTCATTACAAAGTCGGGCACAAACCAGCCAATAATAGTATACGCCAGCGCCCGGTGCAGCCTGAACCAATTGGTTTTGGTATCCGGCGGGCAAATGTTTCGCTGCGTAATAAGGCAGGAATGTTTTTCTTTGCCCTTAAGTTCGTAAGGATTGACCAGCACTTCCAGGTGCCGGTTTTGGCAGAGTATATCTCCCTGCTGAAGTTTTTGCTTCACCGAATCCCAATTGCTGAATATTCTGTCTTCTCTCAGCAGGTAGCTGTCGCAAACGTTCAATACAACGGCATAAACAACGCCCAAACATCCAATACTGATCACCGACGACAGAAAATAGTCATCATCCTGGATGAGCTTAACCGGTACACCCTCGATGGCGACCGGGCCCGAAGAAATGCCCGCTGTTCTTTCGATCTGAAAAACTTCACCGGCTTCACCGACCAGGATAATCGCTTCAACCAGGCTGGCCAGCGGGCCGAGGGTAATGCCCGAACCGTGCGTTGATGTGGAAATAGCGCCGATAATGGTTTGCCCGGTATAGGCGCCCATGTTCGGCAATGCTTTATTTTCGGCATCCAAGGCGGCGTTCAACTCGTGGATAAGGATGCCACATTCAGTAAAAAATAAATTATGAGGGTCAGTAGCCCGTTTTAATGAGAGCCTGCTTATCGGCAAAACTTTGTTTAGGCCATGGGTATCTATGAGGTAATCGCGCGTTAGAGCGACATCCGAAAAGGAATGCCCCGATCCTACTGCCTTTACTTTATAGTTTTTGTCTTCCGCTGTCCTGATGATCTCTATAACCTCGTGTATGGTTGCCGGCCTGAAATAGCCAAGCGGATGCGCCACCTGCAGGTTCACACAGTTCTTCCAAATTTGTTTGATCTTTGGCGTCGGGTACATAGATCACTTAATTGGCCTAAGTTTAAGCAATTAAGTTACAATTAGTTAACGATAAAAGCAAATTGTTTTGTTTTCGCTAAAAAAGCCCTAAAAATTTCTTCCGCTTTTTTTTGTGGACCGTGCTGGCTTTAATGGAGTCTGCGGCAGCATCAATCGAATCTCTTAAATGTTGCTGCCTCAACCTGTGGGCTCTGCCGACGGTATCGGGCACCTTAATCTTCTTTATTTTGATGATCGTATCTCTTTTTATGAGGATTCTGACCGTTGGCTCTTTAAATACCCCATAACTTCCAAAAGCTAACAGGGCAATCAGGACAAGCACCAGCCCGAAGAGGAGGCGCTTAGGTATCTTCAAAAAAAGTGCGTCGTTAGCTTCTTTTGCCCTTAAGTCCAGCAGTTGTGCGGTTAACGTGGCGTTCTGCTTTCGCAGTGATTCGAGGCTTTGCGCCCCGGCTACAAAATTTTCACGCTCGATAGTGCTTAAAAACAAGGCTTCCTGCAGGGCCATGCCATTGGCATAACGTTTTTCAGGATCTTTCTGCAGGCAGGTACTGATCACCTCCAGCAATCGCTCCGGCACACGCATCTCCAGTTCTTTTTTTTCGTCCGGCCAGGTTAATGGGATATTCCAGCGCCTGAACTCCATTACGTCAGGCACGGGTGATTCCATATGATCGATCATAACGGCATTGCGGGCGGTTTCGCCTCCGCCATTCAGCGGGAAGGGCACCTGGCCGGCCAGCAGTTCGTAAATCACTATGCCGAAACTGTAAATGTCTGTCTGAAAATGCATCGCGCCGGTATTTTGTTCAGGCGCCATAAATTCGATGGCCCCGGCGTGCCGAACGCTGGTGCGCCGCTGCTCGTCTGACATGATCGCCATGCCAAAATCAAGCAGTACATAATTGCCGGTGTTGATATTATACTTTACGTTATTGCTTTTTACATCGCCATGCTTTACCCCCGCCAGGTGGCAATGGGCAAGCGCATTGGCCAGTTGGTCGGCAACTTTCAATACTTCTTTAACGGTAAATATTTGATCATGAGGCGCGTCCAGTAACTCTTCCAAATCCGGCCCTTCTATAAATTCCATTTCGATGTAAGGGAAGCCGCCGCTTTCGGTAAGGCCTGAACTGAGTATTTTTACGATATTGGGATTTGGCTGCTGGTTAACCTTTTTGAGCTTTTCGACCTCATTTTGAAAATTGCGAAAGTTTTTATCGTTAATATCTTCGGCATGAATCGGCGTGGGGAGCAATTTAACTGCGGTGATAATGGACCCCATCCGGCGCCCTTTATACACCGAGCCCTGCCCGCCGGTGCGCAGCGCGCCCAGGTTCTCCAAACCTTCTGTTATCGAAAAAACCTTGCTCACTGTTTTACTTTTGGTGGTTCTTTATACGTAAATACGATCACAGCGCCCTCACCAAGGATCACCTGGTCGCCTTCATCCAGGCGGTGGCCGATTTGGGTGGAGATGAGCTTATTTAAGGTTTCGCTAGTGCCTGCTCTCACCTTTATTTTGTTGCCGGGCGGTACGCCGCCTTCGTCAGCATAAAGCATAAAGCTGCCGGTCTCGTTGTTCCACTCGATGTGTGCATGCTGCCGACTGATATATTTGTTGATGTCGTTACTGATCTCACCCGGAAAGGCGACCTGGTTCAGCCGGAAAAATCCATCCGCTGTTTGAACGTTTTTATCCCGGCCGATATTGATCTTGCCATCGCCGGAATCGATCCGGTAGGTTTTCTGTTCGGCCTCGCCGCTTAAAATATTAATAAAAGCTGTCGCCGATTTTTTAATCGTATTATCCTTTGTACGGATAAACAAAGCCGCGTTTGCGCCTTTTATCCGTATGGCCTCAACCGGTAATTCGGCAAGATGACTGGTCTCAAGCGTCCACGCAGACGGTAAGTCAAGGGCATAATCATCAGCTATTTTTTGTACCTCATTTTTAAACCGTCCGGGTTCGTCAGCGTAAACAGCCGCTTCATAAACGTGCTTTTCGCTATCCGGCGCTGCAATAAACAAGTCGATACCCCTTATATTTCTACCTTCTCCGCCTTCTGCTTTTTGCAGCTCCTGTTTAACCGCTTTTAAAATAGCTGCACGTGCCGCCTTAACATCAGCAGGGTGGTTTTTTTCGTCGTTTTTAAATAGGTTGAACATTTATCTGTTTTTTGAGAATCAGGAACCAAGAATCAAGAGTCAAGATAAAAATATTTCGGTCGAATATCTTGCCATTACCGTGCTATCTCTCTATTAGCCATTGTCGCTTGCTTCCTGGCTCTTGATTCTTCAATTTTGTGTTGTATCCGGTTGCTCCGCAGGTTGTGCCTCATCAGTTTGATCGGGCTGATCCGCTTCATCTGTTTTCACCGGAGTTATACTTTTTATGTAACCCATCTTCAGTAAATAAGGTATCACATCGCGGCCGGCCATATGCACCGCATCAGAAGAACCTTTTGTTTTTTCAACCCGGACACAGGTTACCGTAAAGCCGGTGTTTTTTGGATTTGGCGCAAAAAACACATACCAGCCATCATTAATACTTTGCCCTTTCCAGATGCGCTCCGGGGTACCGGTTTTGCCAGCCACGGCCAGGTTGAGTATCGGTACCTTTGGCGCGCTTTGCTCAATCATATACTGCTTCAGCAAGGCTGCATATTGGGTGTCGGTTAATTTCTCCGATGTTTTCGTCCCAATAATAGTGTCGTTTATTTTCAGCGCAAACCTGTTTTGCATCAATATGCCGTTATTAGCCACACCCGATGCCAGCCGCGCCACAGCGGCGGGCGTAGCAATTAACTCACCCTGGCCCCAGGCCATTCCCGAAATACCTTTTGCACGGGTTTTATGTATATTATTAGGATCGTATGCAGGTTTGGTATTAAATTCGGTTTTGCGCCAAAATTCGCGCCATTTTTCCTGCTGATCAGGATCGGTGTTGCCGGGTTTCTTTTCGTAAAAATAACCACCTACGCCATGCAGGAACATACCGACTTTCAGGTACAAGGTGGCCATATCTTCCTGCAAATGCTGCCCGTTTGCCAGCTTAATAAAATACACGTTGTTTGAATGCACAATGGCGCGTTCCAGCGTTATTGTCCCGGTTTCATCCGGCTCAACCCCTTTGGTGCGTATCCGCTCTTCCATGCTTACATGGTAGGTCACCTTTGTCGCATCCGCACCCAATTTATTGAAGGCCGCCATAGCCGTCAGCACTTTAGCCGTGGAACCGGGTTGTGTAGCATAAGTAAATCCCAGATCGCTGGTTGTTACCCATTGCGAAAGTTTGTTTTGATCGGGGATGCTCATGGTTAATAGGTCCCAGTTATGCACGGGCGGAAGCGGGTATTGCGTGGAAACCAGTACATCTCCGGTAGATGAGTCCATGATCACCACCGAAACCCGTTTATAATTGACCGCCGTATCCGCAGCTATTGCTTTTTCAATGCTGGTTTGCAGGCCTGCGTCGATGGTTAATTGTACGTCGCGGTTTTTGTTTTTAAAAGCGGTAACCGCCTCGCTGTTTATGCCCGCCAGCAACAGGGGCGCAATGGCGCTGTAATCTTTTTTGGCCACGGTCATTTCCTTTACGCCACGTGGCAAAAAACGGTCTTCCTGGTAGTGCGATGCCTTTACTGTATAATTGGATATGGGCATTTTAAAACCCCTCAGTTCCGCCGCGTGCTCATATTCGGCAAAGTATCCGTTCGTGCCGCCGTCAAAAACCATCGTATTGGCGTCGCCGAGCCAAAAGAATAACTGGTCCTGGAATGGGTAGTATCGGGTTAATCGCTTATGCATCGCAGAATCCACGTCAAAGTTCCCGGCGCCTGCATCATTAAGGAGCGCCTTTTGCTTGCCGATCAGCCCGGGATTGCTTGTTGCCAGTACCAGCCCTTTTCGGTCGTAAATTGTCCCGGCTTCCAGCTTATTCATCAGGATAGCTATCCGCGGGTTATAGCTAAACATTCGAGCCCCGCTTTTGTCGGCCACCAGCGCGGGTTTAACTACCCATTTTTCATTGTCAAATAAGTAGCTGGATACATTCACCGTTAATAATATCAGCCCAATGGATGCCGCCAGCAATGCCGGCACCAGGTTTTTATCCTGCTGTTTGGTGATATACACAATCTGAAGAGACGTGCCCTTAACGCGAGATACCGATAAAAGAAACCCGGCCGCAATGAAATTCGCCACCAGCGACGACCCACCGTAGCTTTCAAACGGCAAAGCCACGCCCGACAAAGGCAAGGCCCCCGTGGAGCCTCCCGCAATGAGCAGGAACTGCACGAACGTACATATCCCGATACCGGCACACAGGTAAAATAAAAATGGCGTGCCCGTTTGCCGGCCAATGATGATTGACCTGTGTAAATAAAACAGGAACATAATGAATATACAAACAATGCCCGCCCACCCAAAGTTTTCGCCAATGGCAGGCAGGATCATATCAGTATGCGCCTCTGGAATGGTTTTAGCAAATGTCTCGCCCACACCCTGGCCGGCAACGCCGCCGCCTGACATCGCCCACAAGCCATTCGCCACCTGGTCGCCGCCATATACTTCATTGTTCCAGGGATCCTGCCAGATGGCTTTACGTTCGATCAGCCGTTGTACCGGGCCGGGAAAAAGTTTGTCTAAGTGCGGCACTTTATCCAATGTCATAAATGCAGCAATCACGATCACTGCCATGATTGCTGACTCGCTGAGGCGTTTGCGGGCGGAAATCCATAATAAAAAGATAAAGGCCACGGTTAAAGCCGCCGAAAGCCAAATGTTTTTAAATATCCAGGTTAACAGCACATAAAAAACCACCGACATGATCATCGGCATGAAGTCGCCGCGGGAGAAGGAGAACAGGATGATAAAGGTGAAACAAATGATCATTGCCGGGCCGAGGTCGCCCAGGATCAGAAAGAACATCAGCGCGGCGCCAATAGCCAGCAAAGCAAAATAAAAGAACGACCAGCGTTTGCGCCAACTGGCATATTCGCTGATGAACCGTTCGTTCACAGCAAAAAAACCCGCCAGGAACAGGATCACCAGGTATTTCACGATCTCGCTGGGCTGAAAGATAAAAAGGTTTACTTTAACGCCGCTCCCTTCGGGCCCGGTACCAAACCTGATGGTTAAAAACAACAGCACCAGCGCGGCGGCGATCCAGGGCCAGCCGTTGGCCGCCTTTTCGTTATTTTTGAATACGAACATCCGGTAAAAGCCGGAATCGGCATTAAATCTGCGCAGGTTAAAAAACAGCATAATGATCATGCTGATAAACCCAATCGCCAGGTATTCCAGCGAGTCTTTGGCAAAAAAGCGGTCACGCAGGGGGTCCTGCAGGCTGAACAG
>Ga0210389_10000553_pt1 | contig 33764 bp, 28 predicted proteins | sample IncBWH28OmetaG_FD_160127 | JGI IMG/M metagenome (GOLD analysis project Ga0210389, IMG submission 160127) | Forest soil microbial communities from Barre Woods Harvard Forest LTER site, Petersham, Massachusetts, United States - Inc-BW-H-28-O ... | reverse complement strand
AGTGCCGGCACTCACCATGTACTTCCCCGCTATCGTGAGTGCCGGCACTCCGGGTATCCGATAATCCATCGCCTTCTGCTCAGCCTGCCCCGCGTTCGTATTCACGCCAAAGGACCGAAACGCCGCACTGAATTTCGCCACATCGACCCCGTGCTTCCCGACCCACGCCGTGATGCTCGGCTCATCATAGAGCCACACATGATTCTTATGGATGTCCTCGAAGATCTGCGAATCCAGCCGATCCACATCCCCCGTCACCTGCAGGGCGTAAAAGGCCTTCGCCAACGCCTCCCACTCCGGATGCCCTAGACCGACTGGAACACGTTTGAAACTCGCGTCCTTCGGTAAGGTAGAAAGCCAGCGCGACAGCTTCGGGTAGAACTCATAACAATGCGGGCATCCCCACGAGAAGAATTCCACCACGTCGATCTTCCCATTTCCGTCCTGCCGTTGCGCAGTACTTAGCACCGTGTAGTCGTGCCCCGCGACGATGCCGGCTTGAAGTGACGAGGACAATGCAAGAAGGGCAAGCGCGAAGATACTGACACTTAAACGCATATCGACTCCTTGATTTAGGGCAACGCCTCAGCGATTGGTCTTGGCAATCCACGCCTTTAGTGGCTGTATCCACTCCGGCAAAGGCTGGAAAAACGCACCGTGCTTCTTGCCGGTCGAGATGGATACCTCCTTGAAGGACTTAAGGTGGCTTCTCGCAGCCAACTTGCCGCACGATCCTCCCAGTTCGTCCGATGTCTCATAGATCGACAGCAGATTGCCGCCCAGGTTCAACCCAGAAGCGTGAGAGACTTCTCCGTCTTCGCATATGGCCATCAGCGCCGTATTAATCCCAGCGGAAGAAAGACCGCTCGATGCCAGTGCGGTCAACCCTGCGCCGCGAGAAAACCCTACCAGCGTAATCCGGCTGGGCTTAACTCCCGCATCAAGCAGCCGCCGCACCCATGATTGCAGCATGTCAGCATAGCTGTCATCGGCACTCTTCGGCCGTTGATAAGCGATCAGATTGAAGCCACCTTGGTTAAACAGGGCCTGTTTGATCGCCGGAAAGTCATACTGCCCATACTTTGGCGAAACCGGCTTTGGGTCCTTCCCCTCGACGATCAGGCCGTGCGAATAGATAACGTACCGCTCACCGGCATGGATACCGTCTGGAAATTGGTCATAGAGCTGGACCGCGCTGGCACCGATCGGAACCAGCATAGAGAACGCAATCAATAGGACTCGATACATTCGCTCTCCGCTCCATACAGTGCCCATGACCTGCCAATACTGTAACTTTTTCGTCGGCCTGGCCCACTAATCCACGAGCTCGTCCATGCTAACCCCGCACTTCGAACAGCCACAGGGCTTCCCATGCAAGATGGACGCAGACTTGATGAGGAGACTAGTTCGGCATCGCGGACACCGACAATTAGCGCCAAGCACGACGAACATGGTTAGCCCAAGCGCGAACAATGTGAAGTTCCGAATGGTGTAGTCGGCTCCTGTACCGCGTTATCATCGCAAAACTATTTTCGCAGCCTATCGAAGAGATATTTCGGCCGGACCGGCGATAAATACCAATCGGCCTATGCCTGTCCGCGATGTCGTAAGACACCAATCTACCCTCGCCCGACTTGGGTCGCACGTCAAACCAAAAATGGCAACTATCATCACGCGCCGCACAATTATCCAAGAGAAGCAGTACCCGTACTCGTATAATCGCTGAGCCGATATATGCGTATACAGTGCGACTTTATAAGGAGCCATCAGCCTTCGTATGAGCGATTCCAATCCCTCAAATCCCCGTCCCATCCTCAAACTCAAGACTAGAAAATCAGCGACCAAGGTCGAAATCCCATCGCCACGACAGCAAAGCAAACTGGGCCAAAAGCCCGGTGCCGCGTTTTCGGATGAACTCATGCGTCGAATGCAAGAAGACATGGACGCCTTGCTGACACGCTAGATTCTTCGCCTGGCCAGGTTGGCTCACAAACACGACGCTTCACGATCCCTGCGTCGCTTGCGGGCCGGCCGCGAGGTCGTGTCGCAGCGCTCGTCGGCGCCGCTGTATACTGTGAGCCAGCCGTTCAATCTAAGACCTTTATATGAATACTCTACCTCGTTTCTTCGCTGCGACGCTGGCCTTGTTGCTGGGGTCCGGTATGGCCTACGCAAACGAATACGATGAGACGATTGAGCTATTCAAGCATGCCGGCGAAAGTGCGGTCTTTTTCACCGATTGTTATGCTTACGCAGTATTCCCGACCATTGGCGCCGGCGGCCTCATCGTCGGCGGAGCTCGAGGCGCGGGTCGGGTATATGTACATGATCAACTGGTCGGCGACGCCGTAATGACGCAGTTGAGCATCGGGCTCCAGGCAGGCGGCAAAGCGTATAGCCAAATTATATTCTTCCAAGACAAGCGACATTTGGACGAATTCGAATCCGGTAAATTCGAATTTGCCGCTGGTGCCAGCGCCGTTGCTATCACCGCGGGAGCCTCGGCGACTGTTGGAACCGATCGCGCCTCGTCGGGAGCGAGTGGTGGGAAAAACAATGCCACAACCAACGGCGACTACCAGAGTGGCATGGCGGTGTTTACCATCGCCAAGGGTGGCCTCATGTTCTCTGCCGATATCTCCGGCGAGAAATTTACTTACACAGGACGGCCTGAGAAATAGAGCTGCAGGTTGTCGCCCGCTTCAATTATCTGGGTCTCAAACGTGCGCATTGGTCATCGCTTGCGAGACAGCCTCTTTATCGCAGCGTCAACGCGATCAGACCAGATCGAATGCGGTTGAGATTTCAATTCGATCGCGAGCATCTTCCAAGCTTCCAACGCGTTTTCGGAACGGCCCGCAGCTTCCAGTAATTCAGCCATGGCCACATCCAGCGTGATCTTCTGTACCTCGGACAATCCCGCCGATTGCAGCGCCGACTGCAATAGTTCGATCTGTCGTGTGGCAGGTACCTGAGCGAGTATTCGCTGTTTGAGCGCCTCGTCCTGAAGGGCCTGAGCGTATCGATTGCAAACCTCGTCGCGCAGTGATGAGTCGGCCTTCTCGCCTCCGGCCTGCATGTCACTGACCACGCGCAACCACGCAGCATCCATGTCTTTGGAACGCGCATTAGCCAAAGCCGCCAATTGAAAATGGCGCACCACGCTACGCGCCCGATCCGAACTCAGCGCGGCCGCAAACCGCTCGTTCGCCTCACTTAAGGGGCCATGATTCCATAAGATCCAATGCCCCCAAAATACGTTCGCGTACGGGTTCTTGGCGTCCGCCGTGACAGCTTTTTTGTATTCGGTATCCGGGCGAAGAGTCTCATCCCCGTCGCGTTGCTTCAAGAAATACGCCCAACCCAGGTGTGCCAAGAGATCCGCCTTGCGTGCACCGGTCGAAGAATCTGCACCGACGGTCAAAACACCGATCAGCTTGTTGGCAATGGTTGAGAATTGAGTTCCCTCTGGCACACTACTGCTTCGCAGCCACTCCATCGCCAGATCCTGCTCGGCCGTCCGAACCGCCCGCTGTTCGGCACTTAAGCCACCCAGCAATTTCGCGAAAACGCCCTCATCGGCAACGGTCGCCTCAGCATGCGTGAAGCTATCCCAGGCGCCCGCGAAATCCCCGGCCGCCTCCTGCGCTTGACCGCTTTTCAGTTGCTCGCCAAATACTCGCCGGTGATCGCGCAGCTCACTCGCCGAATGAATAAGCGCATACAGGGCGGTGCCGAAGGAAATCAGGGCGGTAAGGATCCCCACCCATTTCATCACCGCACCGACGCGTGGGTTCAATTTAACTCCTTCGTTGGCCGGGCCGTTCGCACGTCCGTGTGTTCGCCCGGCATCGGCCTGTCAAAGGCGTGACTTTGACAGGCTTTCCGGACTCTTGGCTGTCAGGACTTCGAGTCCGTTGCCACATCCCTGTGGCAATCTACGCATGAATGTGGCGGCTCTTGCAACAGCCACCCTGGAGGCCTCCCTTCTTGGCGCGACAGCGCCGAGCCGACGGCCGGCGTCCCTCCGCTTTCTTAAGAAAGTGCATCGTGTGAATGACGACCTTTTCCCAGCACCGACCAATGAGACCCCACTTCCAAAGTAGTATTACTACGCTGCGCGCCGCGCCGCATCGATCTTAACCGCAAGTTCCACAATCGAATGCGCCAAGATGCCATTCCACGCCCAGAATGCGAAGTACCGCACGCCGCGGATCGCCGCGTTTGTCGTGGACGGTTTATGGAAGAGGCTTGTGAGGGACCGCAGCAGCGCCAGAATCTCTCCCCGCTCGTAGATGCGATCAATCAGAAGCCCCTTCTTGTTCTCAGTCCTTAAGTGTCGCTTGACGCTGAAAAATCCAGTCACGGGCGACGGATCAAAGGCATAAACCTGATTTACGTGCTTCACGCAATCGAGCGGTAGCGAATAAGCGAACTGTTGCGCCAAACCGCCGCCTAGGGAGTGCCCAGTCGAGTAAAGATTGAGTTTAGATAAGCGCAGCGGATCCATGCTTTGGGAGCACCGGTTGAGTTCATCGCGAAAAGCGGGTGCAAATTTCTGAACAACGTCTGTGTACGCGTCGGGCCATCCAGGAGTGAACCACCGAAGATTGGCCCGCCAATCCGCATTATTGTTGAAAACGGTACCGCCGAAAGTGATCGCGATAGCCGGAGGTTCGCTTCTTTCCCATACTTGGACGCGAAGATGAGAGTCTTTGATCTGCTCCAATAAAGCCTCTCCTGGGAAATGCTTCCACTGTCTCCACCCAGCTTGAGCCAACGGCGCCAGGGGATCGGGGATGACTGCAGCGATTCCAGGCAACGTTTTTTTTCTGATCTTTTCTATATGCTTTTTGCCCGCATCGGTCTCCTGGTAGGCCGCATCGCTCAGCCACGCAAATTCCCAATGTTCCTTTGCAAATGGGGTTATGGGCTGAGGCGCGCTCAAGAATCGCCGACCCGGTTTTCTAACCACCACTTCGGTAGCGTTCTGCCCAAACGCACGCAATATCGGGATAATTGGCCACATAAAATTCTCCCCGTGTTCTCGTTCTTCTCCGTCTGGGCTGGCTGTGTGCCAAATTGTGCCCAATTTCAGCGAGGTAAAATTCGCTCGGTGGTCGAGGGTATCCCTGATCCTGCGGGCTTAGTCGCCTAACGGGACTTAGGCTTTACACGCAACGTCCGTTAGTGTTCGACCACTCCATCTGGACGTTGTGACCGGAAACCGTCTTAAAATTCCATGCACAAATGTCCCCAATCTCGCCGTTCTTGGCGTCATACCACCCTTTACCCGGAATTGGATCTGTGATCGCCTCGCACAGTTCGTGAGAGCTCGTGCCAGTGAGCGCGTCCAGCGTCGTCAATCCACCGAGGCACCCTGCACAACTTGGATAGGGCATGACGGCATAATAAATGGGCCCTGTATTGTTGTGGTATCCACAATAGTTTTGACAAGATTTCGAGCCACCCATAATTGACACGATACCCGGTTCCAAATAAACGAAGTACAGCGTCTGAGGTTTCTGCTTCGGAATAGTTTTTGCCTTGATCCATTTTGTTAACTGCGCCTTGACGGCTGAATCCGAAACGCTTCCGACAGGCGCGCCATTGGCTATTATTACACTACCCGTAACTGATCCATGCCCAATGACTTTGCCCGGCACGTTATATTCAGCTAACTGATCCAGAAGCGAACTGACCAAAATGTCAGCGAAGAACTGTTTGATTTGCTGGACGAGAGGCGCCGCAGAGGCCGCAGTTTGCCACTGGGCCCCCCAGAATATTAGAAAAACTTGCACCTTTTGCAGCAGCGGACCGCCGTTATAGGATAGATGGGCATCGACCGGCGCGACTCGCGGCTTGCCGTCAAAAACGTCCCCCGCCGATTCGCTCTGCCGGGCAGCTAAATCGGCAACAGAAACCGATGGCTTTGGATAGTGTAGTGGCACCGTGCGTATGAAGTCTTCCGGAGCCGCTTTCAATTTCGCCTGTCTCTGCGCGGAATGGCCGCGCAGTTTACTTGCACCCAATTTGCTTGAGGCTTTCTTAGTGGCTTTACGTTTGGCGATCACGGTGGCACTCCTGCGAGAAGAAAGTGATGTCTACTTTGTATCGTTCTAACGACTACGAATGTTTCGTTGAAACTCCAAGGAAAAGATTTGTCCGCGCCGTGGCGCTCGCCGCGGCCAGGGCAACTGTCGGATAACCCGCAGAGGTTGGCGTAACCCCAGCCTGAATCGCATCGTCCGATGCGGGCGCGCTCAAGGGGAGGTTGGCGGCGGCGTTGGCAAGACTCTCCTGCATGCTGTTTGGAGCCGCGGCGGCCCGGGCCGATAACACCGCAGGCAACGCTTGAACCAGTGAAGGGTTGATACTGGGCGGCCCATCATTGTTGGGCGCGGCGAGGCTCAGCGCACCCGCCAGGCTCGGGGCCGCGTCATCCCTCGCCGTGAGTTTGTCGCCTAGGTCGAATAACTCTCGCAGTGTCCTAATGATCGAAGTGTGATCGAATGGCGTTACCGAGCCGTCGGTATTGGGCGGCGGCCGAATTTTGCTCCCCGGCGGTATGTACGGCGAAACCAGCACGGCAGGAACTCTCACCCCATAAGCATTGAAACTAAAGTTATCCGGCTCGCTGACATTATCGTCCGGGGGGACGGCCGGCGGCGGCGACACGTGATCGTAACAGCCACCGTGCTCATCGTAGGTAATGATCAGCAGAGTGCTCTTCCAGCACTTGGAGTTACGAACCGCGTTGTAAACGTCCGCGATGAGCTTCTCTCCATGCACCACATTGTGGGGCGGGTGCTCATCATTCGGCATGAAATTATCGAACAGGTCGATGAAATACCCCGGCTCGATGAAACTGTAACTCGGCAACGCTCCCTGGCTCGCGTCCGCCAGAAACTGACTGAAAAACCGATAGTGCGAAGTCGCGAGCGACCAGACGTCCCTAAGTAGCATGGATTGCGGCATGTCGTGAAAGTAAACACGCCAATCCTTGCCGCAATCTTCGAGCCGGCCGAAAATACTCGGCGCGCGAAATGGAATCGGGAAGGTCTTGTTGTCAACGTAGCCCAACGAAGTACCCGTGTGTGCGAAGAAGCGATTCGGCCAGGTCTGGCACGGCGCGGAGGCATGCCAACAATCACAGACGCCGAATGCCTTGGCCAGCGTGCTGATCATCGGCACCTGCTCGGGCGTGAAATAATGCATCACCGCGGAGGCGGCTCCTTTCGCTTTGGTGACGTAATTCTCGGCGAAACCGCACATGGTCGGTGGAACGTCGTCCGACCGACCCGAAGTGCCGAACAGTTGGAAGTTCATGTCGGTAAATGCCTCCCCCGGATCTGGATCCGGCATGCACGCCGTCGCAGGAGTCATGCCGGTATTGTTCCAGACCCCAAATCCGCTGTTACCGAACGTGTTGTATTCATTGAGGGTCAAGCCCCTATAGTCGGGATCATCGGGATACAAGCGTCCCAGCATGCTGTCGAATGAGCGGTTCTCGAGCATGAGAACCACAACGTGTTCGATGTCGGCCATCTCAGCTATTCACTTCAGGGTACTTGAATCCCACATATCCAGCGCTGCTGATCCCCATCAACGTCAGCAGTGTGCCGTTGAATTCCGGCATGGCGAGAGTCCGATACACCGTGATGACGAACACTGCTCCCAAGGTAAATGTCCAGCAAACTGCCTGAAGGCGATGGATCGTTGTTCCGTTGATATCGGTGGTGATGTCCTTGAACCATCCTTGGGTCAGGAACGGTTGTATATTCGCATTGTAGGTGCGCAGGATATTGTCGCGGTCTTGGATTTCAATTTGCAGCTGCTTGCGCCGCTCTTCCGCCGGCGATCGTCCGTGCCTCCCGTGTCTTGCATCCGATTCAGATGTCTCGAGACCGGCCAGTTCCGTCTTTCGGTCCGCAATTTCTTGTTGGACCCGAAGCACATCGGCATACGTCTTCAGACCGAGCGCCTGCAGTCCGCGGTTGGCCGCGTCGGCGGGTGAGTCTTTCATCACATCGACGGCCACTGCTGCTAGCGCCGTCCCGCTCGAAATGCCCATCAGGGCAAGCGCTTGGCTGCTGATGGTGTTGGTGTCCCAGAGCACGACGAATAGACCGACGAACGCCGCAAAGATCAGCGTAAACCAGAACGCCATTTGCCAGCGAGCGAGACTGTAGGTTTGCTGCGACGGTTTGATCTGCGGTAGGTAACTGTTTCGAAGCGTTGTGCGTGTGCGGGCGTGACCCCACACCAGGCTGATGACAGCGACGACGACAGCCAGAGCGAAGATGAGGCGCCAGAACCCGATGACTTCCAATTCAAACGAACTGGCCGCCACACCAGAACCCACAATGGTTGGCCGCGCGGACTTCCCGTCCGCCGATTGCTCTCCCAGCGATACCACCACGGGCACGTGCATACCGGCAACGGATCCCAGCAAGTCCTTCCAAAAGGAATCATTGTTCTTGTTACGTTGCAGTGTGAATACCAGCGCGTGCATGGTGGCTCGGGCTTCGCTTTGATAGCTACCATCGAGCGCAGGTTCCAAGCCCTTGACCTCGGTGCCGTTCATGAACAGCGCGTACTTATCGGGCGAAAGCGGCAGAGGTTGAGTCAGAACCACCCACAGTTTTCCATTCAAGCCGACGCGGCTCTGGATGTCGTGGTTGGCTTTGTCTTTTCCACTGATGAGTGGACCGGACGGGCCATCGACCAGCCCAAAAATTTGCACTGATCCGGGTTCCTTTGGCGCGGGCGCAGAAATGGCGCCATCCGTACTCGGCGCCGGAGCACTCGTGCTCGCTACAGACTTACTTTCTGCGGCCGGAGGCGCGGACTGTCCGGTGACCGGCACCGCCGCCTGCGAAATGGCCGCGACGACACACCACACCAAAATGAATAACCCGAACGACCTTTGCGCCGATTCCTTGTTCACGCTGCCTCCTATCCATGGCTTTGTTGTTGTCCGCCGAGTTACGAAAGGCACTGTAGGCGCCTCCGTTCGTCCGCGCAATCCCTGGAGCGTTCCTCCCGGTCGGCTGTACACCAGCCCCCCTGGCGGGGCCGTTCACACCACGACGCTCGCGTCGCGCGGGACAGATTTGCGCCGCAACATGTATTGAACGCTCGATCTACAGCAGATTTGAAATATATCCAGTTGTGAATCCGGCGGCCTATTGACCCGGAATTGGCTTAGGAATAGGTTCGACGGCAGAACAAAACTGCTAATTGATCAATTCAAGGATGAAATGATTACGTCGCCTTCAGAAGCAACGCGAAAGGACTCGAAAGTATCCACTTCGACAATCCATCGCTTTTGCGCGATCGCTCTCCGTGGTGGATTTAACGAGAGTGCCGGTGTGCGAATACCGGGCATCGGACGTAAAAGGGTGAATGGCGAAGTATTACTAACGCTCGAATCTCGTGCGTCCTAACAGCATCAGGGAAAGCGCTGGTCATGGCGGATCAATCATCCAATCCCTTTAGTCTTCCGCCGATGGTCATCGTCGGGTTGATTGCAGCGGCGATTGGCGCATTTACCTTCAATCAAAGACCTTTTCAAGATGCTCGCCCCTCTGAGTCCCATGCACCTATCTACCGTCACACGCCGACTGAAGATCAGGACGTGGAGGCAAGATTGTGGGAGGATCCCTTGGCCGCCGCCGCCGCTGCGCGCGAAGCGGACGACAAGAGAGCTCAATCGGATCGCCAGGCGTGCTTCGATGAACTGTTGGCAACATCAACGCTTAATGTTTCCCCACTCAGCGAATGCGCTCAGGTCTCAATCAAACAACGACACTCATTAGCTCTTCTTCGCAAAAGCCTTGTGACAATTGGCGCAGAAGGCCCGTCGCTCATGATAATGGGAGCTTTAGTTAGCGGGGCACCGTATGCCGACGACATGGAGACGCGCCGAAGAACGCGCTTCGCAATCCTGAGCGGTTTATACCGAACTGGCTATGTCCCGGTAAATCATGAACATATTGGCTATGTCATTCTGTCCGAGCTATACGACACCGTACCTGCTCACGATATGGCCGCATATGAGTTGTTCGAGAGCGCGCCGGACGTAAAGTCTGGTGCTAAGACTTATGTGCTCCTTATGTGGCTCGACCAGGATGGTTTCCGCGATCGGCCACTCGGATTGCTCTCTTCTGCCATCAATACGATCTCCCCGCCCAAAACCGAAGGCACGACTGCTCCGGTTTCAGTCGCGATCATAGGTCCGGCGGATTCTGACGGGCTCCGTTCGATGGCGACCGAGTTAGTGAGCTACATCCCGCAAATGGTGCCGGAAACAAAGAACAACCTGGACTTCCGGACTAAAGACCACTCGTGCTTATCTCGCGATCGAATTGATAAACGCATTGCGAATCGCGAAATCCACATATTCTCCCCGAGAGCGACCGCCGATGACGAGGACCTAATTGCGGCGTCAGTTGGTGGGAACGCCGATAAATCTGTGCTATCCCTGGCCCAGCACTTCAAGTGCTGGTCCCCCAATGTTCATCTATATCGCACGGTGGCGAGCGACAAACGGACGGCTGACGCTCTATGGCACGAGCTTCGGTATCGCGGTGTGCACGATTATAACGATCTTGTACTGATTACAGAACGCGACAGCCTCTATTCGCGCCTAATCGGAAGATATTTTGGTGGTTGCAAGAACCCGCCAAGTCGCGATCCAGGATCGGACGTCCGAGAAGACTCAAAGCCGCACCCGCTGTGCATGACATATCTCCGGGGCTTGGACGGACTTACCCCGCCGACCCAGGAATCCAGCTTCGCGACGTCGAAACGCTCGCAGGACCCATCAACATCGAATACACGATCGGATGCGGTGCCACTCGCCTCGGAAGCCGCCAGCGGTTCTGGACAACTCGACTATCTGCGTAGATTGGCGGGGAGCCTGAACGCCAGACAAGGTCGATCTGATTGCTCTCGTTCTGAGCAAAGCAAAACCGCCTGCGCGCCCAGGGAAATCAAGGCGATCGGAGTCATCGGGGGCGATATCTACGACAAGTTGCTTGTTCTGCAAGCGCTACGCGATACGTTTCCACGCGCTACGTTCTTCACATTCGACATGGACGCGCGGCTGTTCGAGACACAGAACTTGAGGTGGACCGGGCAGATATTGGTCGGGTCGAGCATTGGATTGGCACTGCGTCAGGAGTTGCAAGGCGATGTGCCGCCGTTCAGGGACACCTATCAGACAACGACCTTCTTTAGCACGATGCTGGCAATACACCGCGCCTTCGGAACTCAAAAGGCTTCGGAGAGCGCGCTTGATTCCAAGGAGAATGGTGGTCTCGGCTGGACCAGCCGCCCGCGCATATTCGAAATAGGGCGCTCTCGCCCATACGATCTGACCAACGACACCAAAATAGAGACAAGTTGCGACTTCGAAGGTGACTGCGAATCGCTAGCGGCGAGCCGGGCCACCAGCATTTTTTTTGGCTCCATGCCTGCTTCAGAAGCCGCGATTGCATTAGTAGTGGCGATTCTCATCTTCGGGCTCTTTTGGGTGTCTATGGGGAGTGCACGAATGATGTACACATACGGGATCCCCCTGACTGCCCGCACGGTGAGTCGAATCACATTAACCGCAATCGTTTCCGTTGCGTGCGCGCTTCTCTTGGTCGTTTTTTGGAATCCGCTGATCGGAGCGATAACACACGACAAGCTCACCGTGCCGGCACCAATATTCAGCGGTGCGAGCCCTTGGTCCTCAAACCTCTTCGAGTTATTGTCGGTTGTCGCCGTCATCGCGCTCGTCGCCCGCGGCCAACGTAAACTTGGCGACAACGCCGAGGAGATGCGCACCGAGTTTGGACTTCAGATGTCCTGTGCGGATATGGTCAAGTGGAGTGCCGCGCAGGTTCACGCCTGGCCTCGCCGAGCCCGCATCAAGGAGTTCTTTTGGTTTCCGTTCAGCCGTCTTTCGGGTCATGCCGCAAGCCTTCCCAGCGGCGATGTTTCGGGGCTCGAGGCGTTGCTGGCACAGTACCTTCATCGTGGTACACCGCTCGCGCGGTTAGTTCGCGTCACCTCTGCGACGCTCCTCGCTACGTTGATCCTCTACAAATTGGAGTCGATCCCTGCCCTGCCCCTCGGCGGTGGGATTCCTGGATTTGATGCAACATCCATCGACCAATGGTTTGGCAGCAGCATTTCGTTGCTCAGCTTGTTTGCAATGCAGTTCCTCGTCTTTTGGGTTGCAGATGCGGTGCTGCTGTCTCGCTCCTTTGTACTCGCCTTGCAGCGTCTTGGGCCGCAATGGCCGGCGCAAGCTCTAGCGCGCGAACAGGAAAAAGTCAACTTACCTGGTGATGAGGCGACAATTTGGTTGAATCTGCAACTTGTTGCGCGGCGAACGCAGTGGGTGGCCAATTTGATCTGGTACCCGAGCTGCGTGATAGCGGCAATGTTTATTGCAGCCATTACGGTGCAGTTCGGCAAATTTAGATTTGCCGATAATCCGATTGCGCTCATCATCTGCACTGCGTTTATCGTGATTGCTGTCTGGCAAATACGACGCACCGCAGAAACTTGGCGTGCCGATGTGATAGACAAACTCGAGGATAGACGACTTAGCGCTCTTGCTATTGATGTCGGTGTTAGCCCGACGTCTGGCGCCATAACACAGTTGGATCGATTGCTGGAGCGTGTCTCGAACTTACGTGACGGCGCGTTCGCTCCCCTTTCAGCACAACCCGTGGTGCGCGCAGTTCTGTTGCCGTTGTTTACGTATGGTGCGACTCTCTTGCTGCAATATACTCGCGTAAGCTAAGGGTCATTTGATGTCCGACTCTGAGTGCGCGAGCGGGATTCAATGAGCTTAGTCCGTGCATCCCAGGTTATAGCGGTTGGCATTCAATCCGCGGAACTCACCCGATGGGTTTGCGGCGCAGCACGACTCCCGCGCTTGGATCCCGGAGCAGTTTTGAAAAATACCGGGTCCCAAATCCCGCCGGCCTATTGACCCGCTATTTGCTTAGGAATAAGTTCAACCCAAGAACAAAAACGGATGATTAATCAATTTCAGGGATGAAATGCTCAGACCCACTCGTAAGATACCTGGCGGAAATTGCCAGCCTCGAAATCCAATTCGAATTACTGGATCGCGCGAATCGATCGCAGGTGGCCACAATTGTGAACGTCGCCGAAGACTCAATCGAGATAGGCAATGGGTGACGACCCTGTGAAATAGAAGGGTCAGCCGCGGACAAAGGAGGATGATCTGTGTTCAGATGGCGAAAGGAACCTCGCGTCAGCAGTCCCGTGGCATTCGCTCAAGTTGTGGCAGCGGAACCGAAGCAAGCCACGCTCAGCCAGCCGCCCTCCTCAGCGCAACCTCGGCGGACCGTAACACCGCCGTCCCCGTCCGCTTTCGCCAGGCCTGGAGCCGCCGCAGTTGATGATCTCACCGCTGGATTAGAGGCGTTCGCCGACGACTTATCGGCCGATGTAAACGTTCCGGCTGCGCCAGAAGCGCCGACTCCACCGCCCGTAACCGCCACCCCTCATCCCATAGGCGCAAAAGGCATCGCCCTTTCCGGCGGCGGCATTCGTAGCGCCACTTTCTCCCTCGGCGCGCTTCAATCCTTGGCCAAACACCGCCAACTGCACACCTTCGACTATCTATCCACGGTCTCGGGCGGCGGTTACATTGGTTCCTGGCTAAGCGCCTGGATTTCGCGCGAGAACCTGTCGGTCGTCGAAGCAGCCCTGAGTAACTGTGGGAGCGCCGGTGACTCGCAACCGGTGTCGGGTGAGCCCGCGCCCGTCACCTGGCTGCGCAAGTACAGCAACTATCTTGCCCCTCGAGTCGGCCTGCTATCCATCGATTCGCTGACGCTGATATCGATTTGGATTCGCAATGTGTTGCTGAACATGATCATCGTCATTGCCTTCATCGTGACCCTGCTGCTCATCCCCAAAATAATTCTGCGGTTTGTTCCCACGCTGGCCCACGCCCGCGACCTGATGCGCATCGCCGATCTTTTCGGCCTGCTGATACTGCCCATCATGATCTCTGTCAACCTCACCAACGTCACCAGCCAAATCAAACACTTCAGCTTTGGCGAATGGCTCATGCAAGTGAAAGGCGTCGTTCTGACCGTCATCTGTCCCGGATTGATCGCCGCCATCCTCGGCAGCTTTGCATTCTTTGGGCCCGCTCCCAAGCTTGAAGAATCTTGGTACGAATGGCAGCCCCTACCGGCATGCATGCTCGGGCTGGTAACGATTATTTTCGTGCTGCTCAAGATTCTACGCCGCACACCGAAATCAAGTGCCTGGGACTCGACCAAGGCCATCGCCGTGGAAGCCTTCACCTTCGTAGGCGCCGCAGTAATAACTGCACTCCTGATGCTCGCTTTGCTCTATGCCGAACGTGTCGTTTTCTTCCCCCAAGGCGCGACCGGCTACTTCGACTACATCCGATTGTTGGTGCTAGGCCCGCCCGCCTTCCTAGTGACCTTCGGCCTCGGCGGTTTCATCTTCGTAGGCCTCGCCGGGCGCGCCTATTTCGAACGCAGTCGTGAATGGTGGAGCCGCCTGAATGCCTGGTTTCTCTTGATCGGCACGGCCTGGTTCGTCTACATGGCCACTGCTTTCTACGCCGCACCTCTGACCGAATGGGCTCACGCCTCCTATAAATCCTGGTTCACCACCTTGGCCGGATGCACTTGGGCCTGCGGCATCATCACCGCCTTGCTTGGCTCACGTGTCAAAAATCTCTCCAACGTTCTGCAGACCTATCTATTTGCCGTACTCAACTTCGCCGCCTACGTCGTCATCGCAGGTTTTGTCATTGCCATCGCCTTCGGAAGCGACTTCACCCTGAATCAGCTAGTGACCAAAATCAGCGACGCCGCCCAGCACGGCCAAGCTCCCATCGCTATCACCTTGCCGCAATTCCTCCAATCCAGCGCGTGTGCTCTCGAAGCTCTGGAATGCGCTCTGTTTCACGGCTGGCGCCTTGCGATATTGGCCTTCATCACAAGCCTTATCGTTCTCGTCGCTTTCGGCTGGCGCGTCGACGTCAACAAATTTTCCCTGCACAACATGTACAAAAATCGTTTGATTCGGGCCTATCTGGGCGCGAGCCGAACTCGCAGACCGCAACCCTTCGATGGCTTCGATGAGGGCGACGACCTGCCCATGACCCGGCTCAATATTCAAAAGCCATTTCACATCATCAACACAACCCTGAACATTTCCCAGGGGAAAAATCTAGCTTGGCAGGAGCGCAAGGGCGCGTCTTTCGTTTTCACACCGTTGTACTGCGGATTTTCTCTGGCAAAGTCGCAAGGCGACTCGAGCGAACACTCTCACAACACTGCGGGCGCACGAACGCAAATGCCTTTGTACGATTCCATTCCCGGCTACCAGCGCACAGAGAAGTACGGAGCGGAAGACGAGTCCGACAATCATGCGATCACGCTTGGTACCGCAATGGCCGTCTCTGGTGCGGCCGCTAGCCCCAATATGGGCGCCATGACCCGTCCAGCCCTGGCCTTCGTACTCACACTCTTCAACGCGCGCCTGGGTCGATGGTGTTCAAATCCGTCCAAGAGGAAATGGAACAAAGTCGGACCCAAATTCGGCCTCGTCTGTTTTCTACAGGAACTGTTCGGCTGGTCAAATGAAGATAGAAATTTTGTCTACCTCTCGGACGGCGGCCACTTCGACAACATGGGCCTGTACGAGCTCATCCGCCGCCGCTGCACCACCATCTGGCTTATCGATGCCTCAGCGGATCCCCACCGCGCCTGTGAAGACCTCGGGCGCGCAATACGCCAATGCCGTGTGGACTTCGGCGTCGAAATCGACCTGCCACTCGTGAACATCACCACGAACCCGCCGGCGCTGCTTCCCCATGCTGGATTTGCAGAAGGCACCATCGACTATGGCACCGACCATGCCCCCGGCAAAATCATCTATATCAAGCCAACCTTGTGCCAAGGATTGGGCGAGCCCGACGATGTTTTGTCCTACTCCAAACGCGAGCTCACCTTTCCGCATCAAACCACGGCCGACCAGTTCTTCGATGAGTCCCAGTTTGAAAGCTATCGACGTCTGGGATTGCATATTGTTGATACATATATTGCAGTAAAAAATGCGGCCAACGTTGCCATCCCGTAGTTTGGTTGACGCCTGCCGCAGGTTTCCCCTCGGCGTGCCGCCCTGGATTCCAGGCGCCGTTGGCTCATACCTACTCGACATCGGGAACTTGCAGCGCAGCACTGCAGCTTGGGACAAACCCGCTGCGCGCCGATATGAAAAATACCACGGTGCTATTCGACGGGGGCTATTGACCTGCTGTGTGTTTAGGAATAGGTTCGATCGAAGAGCAACAATTAACAGTTGATCAATTTCAGGGACGAAATGATTGCTTTTACCTCAATGGAATCAGCGGCTCGAATGGACTCGATAGTTCCACTTTGCCAACTCATTTGTTTTCGCGCGATTGGACCTCATTCGTCCGCTTCAACGCGCGGCCGCCTGCAGGCAGTCTCGTACGAATACCCCTCCATCAGGAACCCCACTTGGATAACCAATAAGATCTCGGCCAATGTGATGCGGCGAGCAGGGAGCAGAACATGCATACGATATTCCTAGTCCATGGAATGGGCGAGTTCTCGCCCGGCTGGTCCAATTCCATCCAGGCGGATATTCAAAAATACTACAACCCTGCGAAATACAATTTCTTAAAGGATTTCCCCTTCGGCGACTCATTCAGGTTCAAAGAGATCACCTATGATCCGCTATTCGTCGCCTATCTCGCAGAGGCCAAAAAGCAGGCTGATCAATTGGCCAAGTGGAGTAAATTGGCGATGACTCTGCCCCAAGGAACCCTGGGGGTCTTGCAGGGAGTCGTGACTGCGGCGAGCAAAGCGCCGGCAGATAATTTCCTGGTGAACTACCTAGGTGACGTGGCGTTCTACATCGCGAGCGATATCAGCGAGTTGATCAAGAACACCATTGTTGATCAGTTCAGCAATGGCCTTGGTACCGATTTCGATCCCGCCAACGACGATTGGTCAGTCGTTGGCCATTCACTGGGAACGCGAGTACTCACAGAATTCCTTCAGTCGGGTTTTACGACGGCCCCGAGTCTGCGTGCATTCGGAAAAGCCAGAGTCGTCATGCAGGTTGCGAATGTCAGCCGGCTGCTCGAGGACTTGTCGCTCACAAACGCTGGCGATGTCTACAGCAATGCGGTGTATCCATCGTTGACCTCGGCGAATGGCTGTTGCACTCACTTCATAAATGCAACCCACCGGCTAGATCCCTTTGCATTTGTCGACGAGTTTGACCCGCCCCCCACTTTTGGTGACGGTCGCGCGTTTCTAGACAACGTGTACCACCCGGTAAAGCTCGCCGTGAGCGACATTACAGATAAAAATGTGCACGCACTCGCGCATTACATGTTGCATCCTTCCGTCCACACGACGTTGTTTCAATATCTCATTCCTGGAACTGGGAAACGCGGTCCAACGGCCGCAGAAATGAAGTCGGTCATGGACGACTACCGTGGAAAGACGCTTACGGCTGATATCACCAATGTGTGGCGAGATTCACTTGTAAATCTCAAGAGTCAGCCCTTTCAGACAGTCGAACAAATTTTCGAACTTTGGCAGCAATACGGCCACCTCCTCTAGTCCAGTCGTCGTTCTTCGTGCCAGGGAAGGGATTCATGAAAACATTGCGCTTTGCATCGATAATTGTTGCGATCCTGCTGCTCAGCGGGAAGGCCACATGGGCCGCGAACGGACCAGCATTTTGTAATCCCAGCGGCTACGATCAGCGGTTAGATCGCAGATACGAGAAGGATTCTAATCTCCAAGTCCAATGTATAGCCGGGTCTTCGGTGTCCACGCGGGCAGATGCCATTCGCGATGCGTTTTATAAACGCGACGGCGTCACTCAAAAGAACAATGCCTCCCCTGATGCAGCGACGAATTTAACGGTCTGGCCGGAAACAGCACGAGCACAGCTGGAAAATATTCAGTCGACGGCAAAGGCTGCGCTCGAAGACGGGTCTGAATCATTCAAGAACGCCGTTGTACGCTTCACCCAGGCATTGAGTACGCTAGTCACGGACTCTGTTCGTCTCAAGACAGTTGCGGACTGGAGCACGCCGGGAGTTGAGGCACCGGCGGAATTGCTTCCGGACTACTGGAAAGTTAAATCCACCGGAGATGGACCCGGCTCGCTGCCGGCCCAATATCTTGACGCTGAAAAATGCTTGGATTCCGAGCCCAGCGCCCATTGCGACGCGATTTACGCACAGGCTATCGTGCTTGCGGACCAAGTCTATTTGGTTGAGAAGGTCATATCGACAATGGCTTCCATGGACCGGGCAAATTTCGTGAAACTCGCGGCGACGCGTGAAAAGCGCTGGCACGCCTACCTATACGATACGCAGTTTCAGTATTGGTGGGAGCTGGGAATCAATCGATATGTCGAAAGTAAGTGCCCGGGCTTTCTTGCGTGGGAGTGCACGCGGCCATCGCGAGATAAGTATGACAACGAAGTGGGCTTTCGTGACGCACCGTCCAAAAAGTTCATGATCCTACACCCCGACATCGGGCTCGAGTACCTAAATCACGAGCCGGCAGGGCAGAAATTCAAGCCTGCAATTATATTTCAATGGGTGGGATATCAGTCCTGGGATTGGGATAACGACGACGTAGCCAGAAACAAGGGCATTTCGCTCGTAACCTCGGTGGCGGATACCTCAAGAACCAAGCGGTTCGGCACAGGCCTTCAGTTTCAGTGGAAGAAGTATTCGGTGGCGGTGACGAGTCACGGAGGTGATGTGGGAATTTCGATCAACCTCAACTTGATCGACTGGATCGGAACTGTAAATAAGAACTGGGCCGATGACCTGATGAAACCATTGCCAAAATGAGGAGCGGGGTCAAATGCGCTGAGCTTTAGTAATTTGCCGGAAGCGCTTGCGGTGCCGCGGTCCAACCCGTCTTTCGCCTTCAATAACACTTCTCGCACGTTTCTTAGTGCCCGGTCGCGAATGAACCATCACTTAGTGCCAGTGATAGCACCCGCGCTATTCGGCGCCGGGAGGTTTGCTCCCCGAGTCCGCGAAATGATAGGTAAATACCGTCGCGCTTCCGAATTGTTCTCGAGTCAACGAGCCGGCATTTATCGTCTGACCTCGCGGAGTCAACATGTACACCAAATCGATCGGAGCGATCTCGAACAAACCACTTGAAGCCGATATAACAATAGTACTCCCTGGAACGTCAATGACCGAAAGCAATTTGTCGCTACGCATGTTAGGCCTGACGGAGAACTCGCTTATCTCCATCGTCAGACTCTTATGCGCAGCCTCATAAGAGAGCGATAGTTGACTGGGCTTCGACGGAGTAACCGTCGACATGAGAATAGTAAACGTCATGTCACCGCCATCCGAGCACTGCGCACATCTATTCAGCTGTCGAGCTGCATCGCCGCTATTCTTGAACAGACGTATACCAATTGCGCTATATGCGTTTTCTTTTGGCCACCCGGACCAGTCAGGCTTGTGGATATCAAATGAAGTGGCAGATGGAATCTTGAAAGACTTAGCTTCAAGGTCACCCCTGGTTTTGTTAGCGGTACAAAAGGCCTTCATTTTATCCAGCTCGCAATTTGGTGTTAGGAGCAGAGCAACGCGAGGTGAATCTATCGGTTGCAGCAAACGCGACAAATCGAGGACGCTTTTCTCCGTTCGCTGCTGAATTGCCAACATGGCTCCTTGGACGTCCTTGTTTCGCTTTTCCTCTGCAGTAGTGTCTACCCACTGTGCGTAGAAGCCGCCAATCATGGACAAGACTGTTAATCCAAAAAATGCTCTTCCCCAAATGGTGACCTTGCCCGTTTTCTTGTCTTTTACGTCGGCTAAAACGCTACCGATGGCGAATAGGCCCGCCAATAAAACCGCGATTTCCTTCCAATAGGACGAAAAGCTCACACGACGACCTTTGTCTTCCCTACTGGCGTAGAGGCTGTCATGGAGTAGATCACTTTAGGGCTTCCTGTCCTTGCTTTTTATGATCGTCGGCGGGGCCGTTCGTTCCGCTGTGCTTCGCTATCCTGCTCCGCTTGCGGTTCGGTCGCAAATGCTTGTCACGTCGTTGCCGGCATGCTGTTCCCGCTTTTCTCGCCCGGCGACGGCGAGTCAAATGCCTGGCTTCCCTGTAGCCGAATGCGCCAGAATGCCGTAACTCCACTCATCGCACCCCTGGAAACCTCCCGATCGTAGCCTCGGCAGCGCGGAATCGCGCTTCGCGGCGTCTGTTTTCTCGGTTTTCTATGCTCTCAAGACAGCGCTATTTGGTGTGTAGCGAGTCCAGAAGTTGGTTCACGTTTTCTAGGTTCTTTCCTGGTTCGGGGAGCTCGACGTCACGGTCGGTAATCATGGGTGCATTGGCCATGATGCAGACGAGGTCCCGAAGTGTCTGCTGCTTGGAGTCTCCAATTCGATCGGCGATTTTATAGGCAAGCAGATAACGATGGGTTCTCTCAAGACAGATATGGAAGGCACCGAACTGCTTTGCACAACGCGCATGCAGATCGAAAGCAATCTTTGCTATATATTCGATTACGAGACCGCTCACGACGCCGGCCGCGGCAAATGTAGCTTGATCCCACTTTTCACCCCCCGTGCGTACACCCACGAAAACGATGGTACCTACCAGGACCAAGAATCCCGCGACCGAAAGGGCTGCGGCAATCCAAAAACTCCGCGTGGCCTGATCCTGGACATCTTCGTAGTAATGCATGATCAGCTTCTGATGCTTCGCGTAAATTGTCCCGAGGGATCCCTGCTCGATCGCGTCGCCAAGCTCAGTGCAGGTCCTTTCGAATTCCTTTTGTGCAGTCGCCGCCATAAACATTCTCCCCTCGGTCGTATTTATTAAGCCCAGCCATGTATCTGCCCAAATCCGAGTCTTTCGGCTCATGCCAACTTCGATATCTCCAAGTCTCTGCAAAACGCATTCTGCTCTTCTCGGTCGGCCGGGCTGTTCGTGTCCGCGACGCTTCAGCTCCTGCTTCGCTGCGGACAGTCAATACGTCCCTGTACTGGCGTTCGCCGACATGCGTCTCACCCCTCCCTCGCCCGCAACCGGCGAGTCACGCGCGCGAGCCCGACTCGGCTTCCGGACTCCGTCCGTTGCACCGTCCCTGCAGCAAGCGACATCTGCTGAGTGTTTGGATCGTCGAATCGTACCCATCACTGCGGGGAAATGTGCGCCTGGAGGCAGAAGAGCTACGTGTGTTAATTCCAACCGCAGTTGGGTGTCGGTATAGCGCGTGGAGGTGACGCGAGGTACACGTTGTCCTTAGTTGCGCAACCGAGTTGGTAGTCTGTACCTTCCGTCTTGCGCATGTAGTCCTCACAGAGTCTTATGGTCCAGTTCTTCGGGACGATCATGCCGTCCCGCCATGATTTGCCTTGAAGTACGCGGCAGAGCTTCTGTCCCTCTTCTAGGCTTCCCGCTGTTGCGGGCTCAAGGCCCGATACTGCCGCCGCAGCAGCCAAAGATGTCTTATCTGCCTTAGAAGCGTCACGTTGAGCTTTATCAGCTGTGGTGTTCGCATTACCCGCGTTGATGTAGGTACCAGCAGCGGTTAAAAATGCAGCTAACGCGGTGATCAATGCGGCTATCGCTGTGAGATTCCTGCGCCATCCTCTATTGTCCATTTCGCCACCCCCTTTTGTGCCGCCGCCGCTTCCGCCGCCTCTCCGGTATTCCGTCTGAGGTTGTTGACTTTGCTGCTGCTGAGCGTGTTGGAACTGCGGTTGCGATTGCGGCTGCTGAGCCGATGCTGAATACATTGATTGGGACTCTATCGCACTACGCATTGCTGCAGGAGTGTCTTCAGGCATATAACGCATATCCATATAGTCGTCCTTGTTGTGCGGATCAGCTCCATTTCTTCGTCTCCAATATTGGTGCTCAAACCTTGTATGCCCTTAGGTTACGACCTCTTTTCTTGGTGCGCCAGCACCGAGCCGCGAAGTGGCGTCACTCTCGATTCTTCATAGGCTAATCGACAGTTCAAGGTATCGACAGAAGACGTTCGTATCTGCTCGCGTGTTCAACATCCAGGTTCAAATAGTTCAGGAGAGCAAACTAGGATGCTCAATGCCTTCGCGCGTGACGTCGCGACGTTCAATCGATTCAAGGAATAGAGGAAAACCCATGCAACGCGGCGGATCCTCGCGCGTCGAAGTAGTCATGGAATAAATCACGGTGGGGGCTTCCTGTCCTTGGATATTCTTCGTCGTCCGGGCCGTTCTTTCCACGGCCTTCCGCTATCCTGCGCCGCTTGCGGTCCGGCCGCAACTTCCTGTTGCTGCGTTCGCCGGCGTGCGCGTCACCCTTTCCTCGCCCGGCATCGGCTATTCAAAGACCTGACTTTGACTAGCCTCACGAAGGCCGTCCGCTGCCAAATCGCGCTCGAATGCCACCAAACAGCTAACTTTCATCCCTGGCGACCTCTTTTCGTAGAGGTGGCAGCGCCGAGCAAGCGGCCGGCGCACCGGCTTCGCAGCGTCTGACCCAACGTTCCGGTAGCACCGGTCGCGGGTTCTTCGTCGGCCGGGCTGTTCGGGCATCCGTACCGTCGCCCCGCACCGGCGAGTTAGGCGCGCGGGCCCGACCGCTACGCTCCGGCATCCAGCCTCCGCGGCGGCCCTGCCGATACATCCATGTAACGGCGTTCGGTGTATCCACCTCACGCTCACGCACCGAAGCCCCTAACGCCAGAAGTGCAAAAAGCAGTGGATGAGTTTAATTCCAAAATCGGCCAGGCGCTGGCGGACAACTTGAATCGCAACGTCCTCGCGCCGGACTCACCGCCGGCACAAGAAGCGTCGGCAAGGCCCGCTCCCGCTCGAACAGAAGAAGGTATGAAAAAGAATCCTGTTTCGATCGTCATCGCCGCGAGTGGATTCGCCGCCCATAAACATCGCGACCAGCGTCGCAAGGGCGCAGACGCCAGCCCCTACATCAACCACCCGATTGCGGTCGCCAATGTGCTCGCCAACGAAGCCGGTATCACCGATCCCGTGATCCTGACTGCTGCGCTCCTGCACGACACCATTGAGGACACGGATACCACCCCGAAAGAGCTCGAAACAGAGTTCGGCCCAGAGATTGCCGCGATCGTCATCGAGGTGACCGACGATAAATCCCTCCCCAAACTGGAACGCAAGCGCCTGCAGATCGAACACGCCGCCCACTTGAGCACTTCCGCCAAGCTCGTGAAGCTTGCCGACAAAATCTGCAACGTGCGCGACATGCGTCAATCACCGCCCGTCGACTGGTCGACGGAGCGCAAGACCGAGTATTTCACCTGGGCCAAAACAAGTCGTCGATCCGATGCGCGGGGTATCACCGGTACTTGAAAAGCTGTTCGACGCAGCGTTCGCCGGGCGTACACCTGGAAAATCTTGTTAGCTGCCCATGAAATGTAGCGTCTCCTTGGCACCAAACTAGAGACAGAGTCGGCGATTCTTCCGTGTCGGAATGAGTATTCGCTTCATGGTTCAATCCCCGTCTTAGGCGTTTTGGATCAGACGCGGTTCGTGTTCCGCCGCCGCCCTGTGCCACGTTGCAAGGTGTGGTTCCTCTTCCGCAGCTCGTCGAGCTTGGGGTCCAAGACTTGGCAGCGTGAGCGCGGCCATCTCCTCGGCCCTATGATTGGGTCTCCGTTCGGGCCTTTTCCAGCTCCGAAAACCACACTTCTGCATTCGGCAGAGTCAATGATTGCCGTAATGTTTCCATCTCCGACGCGAACGCTAGCGCCCTGTCTCGAATTGGTCTCACTTGTTCCGCATCAAGGAGTGGCACATTGTCGAACAACGAGACAAGCCGCTCTGGATAGTCCTCCAGCTCAAACTGGTAGATCTTCTGCAATCGGTTGATATAGTGATTCGCTGAATCAATCTCGGCGCTCAGACGCAGAAACGCCGGGCTTCTGGGATCAAGTGGTTGAGGAATCGATGACCGCTCCCTTATCAAGCTTTGTACCCGGGCCGTCATCGATTTCTGAATTGGCTTAACAAGAGCCCCACCGATGTCACGGCACAGAACTGTCGCCCAGGGTCGAAGTGTCGCCGCAATCGTGAGCACCGGGGACCCCAACGTTTCCATAATCGACCGCACTTGCTGCGCCAGGGCATATGTTTCACGTGGTCCCGGAGCCGAATCCCAGCGTCCGATCTTGCTATTGATTACTATAAGGGCTGAACCGGTGAGTTCTGTAAGTTCTCGAAGTCTCTGAATAGCGGTGTCAGCCTGTTGAATTTTCTCGTCCAGCCGCCGAGTCTTTGCTTCAATCCCGAGACCCTTCACAGATTCAAATCGGTCAATGGTTGCGGAGAACAGCAACACCAAGCCCGCGGTCAAGGAAGTCGCTGCAATTGTCGCCTGTCCACGGACCGCGGAAAAGGTGCCAACCCCGAGATTCACTATGCCAGCGACAAAAAGTCCCCAGTTCGTGAGCCCATAAAGCACCCGACGATGGCGCGGCATAGTGGGTTGGGTGTCTGTAGTTTGCTTTGTCATCCCTTAAGTCCTTGCGCGGCGAGCGCTAACCCGCTGGACCTTTTTCGAACTCACTTGACCTGAACTCATGTTCTCGGCTTAAGCGGCGCCGGTCCCTTTCGAGCTGCAAAGTTTTTGATCAACCACAGAAGTCCGCCACCTAATGCCGCCAGCGGGGCCCAAATCCAGGCGGCGTTCTCTTTCAGGAACGACCAAACACGTTGTGTGGGCTTGACGCTGACTTCGATCTTCTTACTGTAGGTTTTCAACACTAACGGAGTGTCGGTACCCGATACTTTGACGATGGCCGACACGTTAATTGTTAACGAGTTGCTCCCCTCGCGCTTTGCGCGAATTCCCCAGCTCCATTGCGTAACCGCGCTTTGTCTCACCGCCTGCACCGGCGGATTATCAGGCACAATTTCAAAATCGTTGCTTACGAGCGTCGCCTGCACCCTATCTGCAATTTTGGCGACGTCCTTGTTTATTTTTACATCATCACCAAAAAGACTAACGGTGTCAGTCAGTTCTCGAATACTGAGAGCGACATATACCTTTCGGGTGTCGTCGATATTCATGGATTCAGGTGCACCAACATAGGTATAGGCACTCGGCAGGCTCTTGTAGATGTTCTCCCCGCCCATCGTGCGTACATAGTGCGGATGTGCATCGAGGTACTTCAGCCGGGGGGGCAATGTCGATTGATCGAGTACTTTGGTTTGAAAGAAGCGGTCCAGCTCCTTGAGCTGTTGATTCTCCGTTATTCCGATCGTGTAGGTCTGATACGACGGGACGGCAATCAGGGCAAGAATTATTGCCACGGAGATCGCGATCAATAACTCATTGAGGGATACACCACTTTGACTGCCCAGGAGATTTTCCGGCGAACCTGATGGGTTGGATCGCATCCACGAGCTCGTCCAACGTTTGTTGTTGATTGTCATTATTAGCATTTCCCTTGCGCTCGCTTGCCAACTCCGAAATTTCAATTGCGAGATTATTGGCCTTGGCTGTTCCTTTGCAGCATTGTACTCATGAATACGGCAATCCCGTAGGTGCCCTATGCCCGAAGATCCCGGTGCCTTACAGCTAGACACTTTGCCTCCTGCTTCGCTTTGGACCGGCAGACCCCCGCCCAGCCGCGCGCACCACGCCATCCCTGGCTAGCCTCCCCCGCCCGGCCATTCATGGCCGGGCGTTCGGCCGGTTTGACGCGACATTTAGACGCGTCAATAAAGGCATCCGGCCTCAAGTGTAGGGGCCTTAAGGGTCTGAGATCCCCCTCACACCGCCAAAACCCGCAAATTGCTCCAATGCGGCATCCACAACTGGACGTCTACATGCTCAAAATCCCCACTTTCGTCATCTGATAGTCCTCGCCGCTCTCTCTGGCTGCGCTACCTCCTATGTCATGGTGGGACAGGCGCGTCCTCCCATCTCGCCCGATCAGGTGCAGATCTACTTGCATCCGCCGACCAACAAGTACTCCGAAATAGCGCTACTGGATACTTCCGGCCGGGGTTCATTCGCTATCACGGCACAAGGAAAGACTAACGTCGTCATGGAACGGTTAAAGGCCGAGGCGGCCAAGCTCGGCGCCAACGGAATACTGCTGGAAGGAGTCGGTGACCAGGCCGGCGGCTCGGTGGGCACCGGATACGCGACCGCATCCGGACATTCGGCGTTTGGATTCGGCAGCTCAGCGACCGTGTTCCACAAGAAAGGCGACGGCCTCGCGATCTACGTGGAACCCGATTAGGCTGCGCGTTAGTCCGCTCAATAACCGAAACCCGGGTTCACAATCCCGTTTGACAATGCGCCGGAATCTCCTCACGCCTTGCGACGCTCGCACGGGACGATCGCAAGGCCTGGTGTCATAAAGGCGCTCTCGGCGAAACATACGCCCTCCATAGAGATCGAACCAGTGCTTACTACCGGCCGAAACTTGCTTAAGGATCTCGCAATCGAGTATGCAAAGCGAGCACAGGCGAAAGCCGCCCGCGTATCGGCTTCATGGCACAACGACATGCTCGCCCTCTCCGAGTCCATCATATTGATTCATGCTGCGGCGCTAACCAGCCGCCGCCGCCAACTCAACCTGTCGTCGAACCGCGGTCAAGACGACTCCCAATGGCTACAGGAAGTGGAATCCTTCATCGACCAGGTCATCGAAGCGTCAGGTTGCCACGTGCGCAGTTCGCCGGAACTGTTACGGGCAGTCAGATGGATGATCGCCAGTGCAACGGCTCAATTGGCTGCCCCGACAGGACCAGTTTCACTTGATCGGGAAAGCGCGGCCGTCGAAAACGCAGCCTAGCGAAAATTGTAAAGGACAGATCGATCGATGGCTCCAGGGATGAAGATTGCTGCAGGCATCATGCTTGGACTCCTGGCGATTGCGGGATTCGCCATGGCGGTGAGCCACGGGATATTCGCGAGCAAACAACGCCAGGAAGCCGCGGAAACCGCACTCGCACAAGATCACAACGAAACCGCACGCATCAACAGTGAGATAGGACAACAAGCAGTCGCGCAGGACAACGAAGTTGCAGCGGCAAAAGCAGCAGAATACGAAAAAATACCCGAAATACAGGTATTGCGGGCTCTGGAAGCGGAGGACCGGCGCGAGCTAGCAAAACGCCCACCCTCCCGTGTACCTCCTCGCCCCGCGACACACTAATTGACTGCTCTGGAGAAGTCGTCCGGCTTCCCCCCAACTCATTTACTGTCGTCCACGAGAGGAGGCACCGTTCAGACTGTCATAGCGACAGGCCAAAACGGGACGCGAACACTAATGGTGGTCGCGCTCCCTTTCGTGCGCCCCGTCACCGTCATGCTCCCCGAAATCCTTCTCGCCGGAATGGTGGCAACCATGCTTCTTGAGGCCCTTATGCCCATCATCACCTTGCTCGTGACCTTCACTGTGCTCGTCACCGTCACCCGGTTCGTGACGGTCTTCCTTATCGTGCTTGCAACTGCTTGCCGGTGCGATGGTGGTCACTGAGTTGGGCCCCACTCCCGTTGCAAAGGGTGAACCGGCGATCGGCGTCAGGGCACCCGTGGTTGCGTTGATGGTGTACGCCGAAACGCTGTCGTCGGCTAAATTCGTCACATAGGCGAACTGACCATTCGCGCTCACGGCCACTGACGAGGGCACCGACCCCACTGCGGGCGATCCGGGGATTGGCGTCAGGGCACCGGTCGTCGCGTTGATGTTGAATGCCGAGACGTCCCCGAAGTTGTCACCGTTAACGGTGACGTACGCGAACTTTCCATTCGGGCTCACGGTCACCCGTACGGGACCTACGGTGACTGAGAAGCGCTGGCTCCCCGCTGGGAAGGGGGAACCGGCGACCGGTATCAGGGCACCGGTCGTTGCGTTGATCGTATACGCCGAGACGTTGTTGAAGAGGGCATTCGCCACATAGACGAACTGACCACTCGGGTGGACCGTCACAGATAGGGACTGGCCCGACGCTGGGAAGGGCGAACCGGCGACCGGCGTCAGGGCACCCGTGGTTGCGTTGATGGTGTACGCCGAAACGTTGCCGCTTTCATTGGCGACGTAGGCGAACTTTCCATTCGGGCTCACGGCCACTGATTGGGGCTGGGACCCCGCTGCGAAGGGCGAACCGCCGAGCGGCGTCAGGGCACCCGTGGTTGCGTTGATGGTGTACGCGGAAACGTCGTCGTCGAGAGAATTTGTAACATAGGCGAACCGACCACTCGGGTCGACCGTTACAGAGAGGGGCGAGCTCCCCGTTTGCGCGAAGGCGACCGGCGTCAGGGCACCCGTGGTTGCGTTGGCGGTGTAGACCGAGACGATGTTGGAGTCCTCTACGGCAACGTAGGCGAACCTTCCGTTCGGCGTCACGGCCAATGAGACGGGTACGCAACAGTCTGCTGCAAAGGGCGAGCCGGCGAGCGGCGTCAGGGCACCTGTGGTCGCGTTGATGGTGTACGCCGAGATTGTGGAGTCCGTGGCATTCGTCACGTACGCAAAGCCTGCCGTCTGGGCCCAAAGTGGGCTCGCCCCGACCAACGAGAGGCTTAGGATAAGACTCAAGGAGAGAATCTCTCCTTTCCAAAACCGGAACGGTTCGAGATTCATGTGGCTTCTCCCCGTGTACAGACTGCTCTTAAAGCGGAGATGAATGCGGTCGCTTCCCCAGCGAGACTGCATCGCAGCGAAGCTACTCGCTGCATGCCTCTGATGACTACGTCGCTCTAAGCGGCTTATACGCCCGCAACATTCGGGCCGCAAACGCATTCATGTGTTGCATTGCACTGGACGCGGCGTCACTCTTTCCTCGCGTCTTTTCGAAAAATCGTGAGTAACGTCGACACGTTACACCCTCAAAACGCCACAAAATCTACGAGAACGTGCGGGCGCGGCCGGAACATCACTTATTTGCCTGGACCTTGCCCTGCGAAATGCTTGAGTTGAACGGGCCACCCGCGGCGAGTCCATTTCGCCCGCTCAAAAGGCCCCGCGGAAGGTCTAGGGGCGCCGTGTCGGACTGCCCGAGAGATTCTTCTGTATTATAGATATTTCTTCAGGACGAAGGCCGCTGCGATCAGCACACAAACACCCGCGGCAATGACTAAGTGGCGCTTTTGGGGGAATTTCTTGCGACGTGGATTCGCTTGCGGCGGTAACCTGAAAAGCGCGTCGACCGAGCCAAAGCGAATTAGGTCGCCCGACTTGAGGTACTGCTTTCCGACCTGCATGTCGTTCACGAAAGTGCCGTTCATCGATATGGCGTCCAAGACGTACCACTGCAGACCGCTGCGCAGTATTTTCGCTTGGACACCTGAGACGCTCGGGTCGTCCACCAGCACGTCGCAGCCATCCTGCCGGCCGATATACCACTCTTGTTCATGTTCCGAACCGGCGGCGAGAGGGATTGTCGCAACGAGATTCCCGTACCGTTCAAAAAACAGACACGGCTGTGTCACCGGCGGTGCAGCCATGTTGGCTTCCTGACGCTCCTTCTCCAGTCGGCCAAGCTCCTTGCGCTTCTCCAGGGAGGCTAGCGTGGTCTTGTTGGACTCATCCATCTTCAACGAGGCCATCCACGATGGACCTCGCTTGGCAGCGGCCGCATCGTCGATGGAAACCAAGTTCTTGGTGGGCCTCAATGTTCTACTCAGGGAATTTTCCAAGGACTCGATGCGCTTTAACTCGTATTCCTGCGTGTGGAAACGGATGCGATCACCCGGACGCAGCTTGTACGATTCATTGATTCGTGTGCCATTGACATAGGTACCGTTCAGGGACTTCATGTCCTCGAGCAACACGGTGTCGTTTTCCACCGTGAGTGTCGCGTGTTGGCGCGACACGCCATCGTCGGTCAGCGCAACGCCATCGGTCCGGCCGCGCCCAACCTGAACGACACCGAGGAGTTCTCGCTGCCATTTCCCGTCCGCAGAGCACAACATAAATCGCATATCGGGCATATTCCCTGCTACTTATGAATCAACCAGTAAGCCGCTGCCGCAATAAGCATCGCTGACAGTCCAAGAACTCCGAGCATGAGCCACGTACGCGAACTCAGATGCACGCGCCAGGCAAGGTCTCTACCGGCTCGTTCGTGCTCGACCAGCACAATGCTGATGTCGTCCTTGGAGCCTGCCGCAACGGCGGCAGCGATGAGCATCGGTGGCAATGATTCGAGCGTCGCTTGTGAGCGCAGTAGCTGTGCAATTTCATCGTTCCGCATGCATCCTGACAGACCATCGCTGCATAGGAGCAACCTATCCTTGGCCCGCAGCCGAATTCTCGTTTCGGATGGTTCAAGGGTATCGCGACCCAGTGCCCGAAGAATCATATTGTGGCCGGGATGACGGCGCACCTGGGTTTCTGTGAGCCTTTCCTCATCTCGAGCGATTTCCGCGAAGGAGTGGTCCTTCGTGAGCGGTTTTAGCCTATCGTCGCGCCAAAGGTAGGCACGGCTGTCGCCGGCCCAGACCACGCGTGCTTCGTTGCCGACGATCTCGACGGCTACCAGGGTTGAGCCCATGCCCGTACTTTCAGGGTTGGCCGCGGCGGCTTCGCGAATCCTGGCATGGGCGGTCAGGGCCAGCCGCATGAGATCGGCCTGGGCCGCGGCTCCTTCGAAAACCTCCTTCACCAGTCCGCTGGCGACTTCACCCTTGGCACTGCCGCCAATGCCGTCGGCGACGAAGGCCAGCGTCTTCGCCTCGTTCCAACCGATGGCATCCTCATTCGGACCCTCACCGATATGCGCCTGTGAAGCACCGGCAACGCGCATGGCTAGAACTGACTCTGCAGTCGACGCGCCGTGTCGACGAACTGCGTGCCGTTGAAGCTCGGGCCGTCCTTGACCTTGGCAAACAGCGCGGCGATCTCGGTCTTCTTCTGATCTTCTTCGCCCAGTGCATAGCAGAGGCTGACGACGCCCATGAACACCTGTTCAGCGACAGAGAAGTCGCTGGCCTTGTCGTCGGCAGCCACTTTCAGCAATGCGCGCCTCACCTGCACGACCTCCGACTTCGAGTATTTGCGGGCCGACCAAGATTCGTGAGTCTTGATCAGCGCCAGGATCCTGCGCGCGCCGGCGCGCAGATTCTGCGGGTCGGTCTGACCCGCCTTTACCAAGGCGTTCACCGCGTCGGCGAGCGGCGGTGCGCTGGCCGGTTCAATGACCGACGCCAGCGTGGCGAGCATCACCAGATTCTGTGTCTGCAGCCTGAGCGTGCCCGGACTGATCCCGGGGCCGGCGCGCTCGCGTGTCCAGCGTACATCATCGGTGCGGTGATGACAGGCGTAGCACTCATAGAAAGCCAGTTCCGGAACGATTCCCCCCGGGGTGAACAGGTCCGAGTCGAGCAGCAACAGCGAACGTTCGGCGCTCTCGATCTGGCCCGCCACCCAGAGATTCATGCCGTCGATCTGACCTTTGCGCTTGATGTAGCTCGGCGAGGCTGGATCGTAGTGGCGCGGCTGATCCTCGGAAAACGAATTGAGCTCGAACAGCAGGCGCGGATGGCCCGCACCCATGATGACGTGGGTGGCATAGCGATCCTTCGCACCGATGTGACACGAGAGGCAAATCTTGGCGCGCTCCAAGGGTTGCTCGGTGGGATACATGCCGTGCGCGACATTTTCCCGGTGTGTGGCGTTGAGCTGCGAATGGCTATCGAGCCACTTGTCCGCCCCGCCGTGGCATGCCTCGCAGCCCACGCCGTCGTTCTGCCTGAACTTCGTGCTTCCAGAGGCATTGTCGGACTGGGTATCCGCGTGGCATCCGACGCACAGCTTGGAGGCGGACGGATTGTCGATACCCAGCTTGGCACCGATCTTGAGTGCCGGTGACTCCAGGAGCCGCTTGAATGCCAACGCATGGCGATCGTTCTTCGACCAGAGCGTGTATTCGTTCAATTGTACGTGTACGTCCGGACCTTTGGCGGGTGCGGCCTTGCCGTGGCACACGCTGGTTGCGCAGGAGGCGACTCCCATGTGCTTGTTGTCATTTGGCATGAAGTCGGAGGCGACGGCGACAGATACGCCGATCGAGAGGTATACACCCACTATCAGGAGACCCGATAATTTCATGCTAGGGCCCTCCATGGTCCGGCGAGCGTCCAAGCCGATCATTCGGCACGAACCAAGGATTACCTTGTTGGTCGAGATACAGGCCGCGAATCTCGTTTGGATCCAGTGAGCGCGCGCCGCGACGGCCGAATACGGCGATTTGGTTGCCGGTCTCATCAATCGCGCGATCGCGATCCAATCCCTTGGACAGGCTGAGCGCGGGCTTCGATGTAGGATAACTGGCGATGAGCTGCGGCTTGGGTTCCGGACTGAATCCATAGAACTTCGGCTGGGTCTCCGGAGAGGTGAGCTGCAGAATCTTGAGACCGCCCCGGCCGTCGGCGACATAGGCAAATAGAGAAGCGTTCGTGCTGGCGACCACCACGTCGTTCGAATCCTGCAACTTGCCCCCGGCGTTGAATTTTTGCAGTTCGCGAACGGCCTCGGGTCGCTCCACATCCGCGATGACCAAGCCATCGCCGCCCGCGGCGATGTACGCATAGGTGCGCGCCACGTATACCCGCCGCGCGTCCTTGAGCGTCACGACATTGTTCGGGATCAGGCGTGGCGCTTCTGGCCTGGTTACATCGACCACTTCGAGGCCGCGCGCATCGGTGACGAAAAGATACCTGAACTGCAATGCGACCGAACGCGCATCCGGCAGGTCGAGGGTGGCGAGAAGCCGAGGTTGCAATGGCTCATCGACACTGACAATGACGAGGGCTCGATCCGTCACGATATACAGGTTGGACCCCCCAATGGCCAGATTGCGGGCGCCGTCGAGAATGCCGTTTGGATTCCATGTCAGGGCGCGCGACAAGTAATTGTTGCGCGGCTCGCCGTCGGCGAGCGTGTTGACGTTGACGAGGATCAAGCCCTCGTACCGGTCAGTGATGTAAGCGTAGTTGTACAGCGGGTGGAACGGCTTCTCCTGATTGTCATGCCGCATCAGATCCCCTGAGTTTCGCGCGGGATTGATCGGTTGATTGGTCGGCAATGCCACGCAGCTGGCATCCCGCGAGGCAACGTGCGTGTTGTGTCCCAGGGGGCTGAAGGGTGCGCTGATCAGCCGTTCGGAAATTCCCTTGTTGGCGATACTGGCCGTATCATACACGCGCATGCCGCGACTGCCCTCCGCGACATACAGATATTCGCCGCGCAGCTGCAGGCAAGCTGCAACGCCGGCATCGTGACTGAATCCGTCTTGCAGCACCCGGCCGTGGCGTTCGTGCTTCGCATACCAGTCAGGATAGGCATAACGATGCAGATAGCTGCCGATGACGGCTTGAGGCTCATCCCACTCAGTCACGGTCACTGCGCTTACCTGGCCGGCCCCACCCACGTAGGCGTTGTACCCGATGAAGTTCACGAAGTTAGTCCCGTACATGAGCAGCTGCGCCATCACCGCGTTGTTATCCTTATCCTGCGACACATGACAGTCGCTACAGGTCTTGGTTTCCACCTTGCGTTCGGTATGGGGGTAGTGCGGGTTGAATGCCTGCGAGCTGTAGCCGCTGGCCGCGATCGGCGGCTGCTGCACATAGATGTGCTCGCGATTGGAATTGGTTGAAGACAGGACCAGCGCCGAACTCGATCGGAATGGCGCGATCTTGCCGCCGGCG
>Ga0210389_10000551_pt1 | contig 33786 bp, 78 predicted proteins | sample IncBWH28OmetaG_FD_160127 | JGI IMG/M metagenome (GOLD analysis project Ga0210389, IMG submission 160127) | Forest soil microbial communities from Barre Woods Harvard Forest LTER site, Petersham, Massachusetts, United States - Inc-BW-H-28-O ... | reverse complement strand
GCGGCAGCGGTCGCACAGCCGGTCTTCCTCCGTCGCCTGGCGCACGCACCGGACGCCGCCGACCCCGCAACGGCACCGCAGGGACTCGTCAGTAGCCAGCTGCCCGCCGTAGACGGCGACAACGGGCAAGTCGTGGGTGTAGCAGCACACGGGTATATATCTTGCCACGGGTCAAGCGGAACGGGACTCCGACGGGTTTTTTCACGCAGAGTGACGAGTATTGGTCTCCGGCCGGTGAGCGATCCTCATTTTCAGGTCATTTCAGCTACTGAAGGTAACCAGTTCAGGCTACGTGTGCCCAGCGCTTGCCAGTAACGACCAGGCGCATGTGCTCCAGGGCGACCCCGGCCTCTTCCGCCAGGACAGCGACCCGCTCGCCACGTCCGCCGTCGTACCGGCGCTTGCTGTCGCGCACGATTTCCTCGGTTAGCTTCCGGCCGCCGCAGAGCGTCCCGTCACGACGGCGGTCATCGACCAGGTTCTCCCGCTGCGTCTTGTACGAGAGGTTCGCGGCTGAGTTGTCCAGGTGCCCGCCGGGCCCGTGCGCGACGACCATGCCAGGCTGCGCAGGCGGATCGAGGAACGCCTCGGCAACCAGCTGGTGCACCTTGCGCTTCCCCGAGCGCCCGTCCCTGGAAAGGGTTACCCGCAGGTAGTACTGCGCGGTGCTGAAGACCAGCAGCTTCCCCGAGCGCAGGCTCCGGACATTGCCCAGGCGGGACACCGTGTAAATATCTTCGTAGCCGCGTACGGGCCGCCATTCTTCCACGCCTGCTAATACGCCCGGGGCAACGGGACTCCGGATATATATAAAGATTTTCCGGTGGCGGGGCCTTCACACACCTAAGCGGCGCGGACTCGGGCCGCTGGAACGGGACTCCGCTTCGTGGACGACGCGGCCCCGCCGGCGCGCGCCGCGGCAGCATGCCGGCACGGCGCGGCGCGCAGTCAGGCGCCCCCCTGGGCGAGGCTAGAACGCGGCTAGCAGCTCTTTCGCTGCCCGCGGACGGCTCATGGTGTCCGCGTAGCTCACGCCTTGCAGGTCAGCTGCCTCACGCACTAGCCGCGCGGGCATGCACACGAGTGCCTGGTAGCGGTATTCCGGCTTGATGCCTGCCAGTGCAGTCAGCAGGTCGTCTGCTGTCCGCGCGTCGCACATACGCATGGTGTGTGCCTGCCTTCCGTCGGTTGCCATGCACCCATCATAAGGCATGCGCTTGACTCAAGACAAGAGACTGGCCCGGTAGACGTCTACCGGGCCAGTCGTGTGCGAGGCGCTTACTCGGCTTCCACCATGAACTTTCCGCCTTGCGTGGTCATGTGGGTTGCCCACACCGTGCGCCGGCTGCCTGGTACGGGAAGCGAGGCCATGCCGCTAGGGGACTGCGTAGCTGCTATGAGCATGTCCGCGGCGTCGCGCGCGGGGATGCGGTAGGTGTTCCGCACGTGCATCACTGCATCAATGTGCTCGAACGGTCCGGCCGGATGTGAGGTGAAGCCGCTCATTGGGTGCCTGCCCTGTAGCTAGTCGGTTGCCTGCGCGGGAGAGGTTGCGAATCCCCTAGCCTCACCTGCGGGTTAGCCGGCTTGCGCCTTCGGTGAGTCCTGCCCGCTTGCTTGCGAGGATAGGCGAGAGCTTGTCTTGAGTCAAGCTTGGCATGCATGGCGCTGTGAGAGGCAGAGAGCCACGCTAACGGGTTGGGCAGCCAGGGACACGCGGAGAGGCACTTTGAGGCGTTCTAGGAGGCGCTGTGAGCCGTGCACGCGGGGTTATGCGGAGTCTTCCAGAACGGATTTGCGCGGAAAGGGCCATCACCGCTTGCCTGCATCACGGGTACCTGCGCAGACAGCAGAGCACCCCCGTAGGGACGTATCCCCCGGGGGTGTTGCAGTTCGGCGAGGCTGCCTACCTGCTGCGGTGCTCGCGCGCACGTCGCTCCGTGCGCATCCTGTCTCTCTCAGCCTGCGTCGGCCGGTAGTGCCACAAGCCGTCATCGAGATCCTGCAGGAGTACGTACTCGCGCCCCGCCGAGGTGAACAGCGCACAGCGGGACGGCCGCTCCTGCGCTTCCCGCATCGCTGCGTTGAAGCTGTCTGCGTCGTGCTTGCGGCCGTGGCCGAACAGCGCGCGCATGTCTTCCGCGCGCTTGCCTGCCTGGCCTGACAGCCACGTGCCCTCGCTCATGACCTGCCTGCCTCTCCGTACCTCGCGCAGTTAGTTCCCGTGCATGACTGCCAGTCGTGCCCGTAGGGCATCTCCGCGCGGTAGCGCCGCAGGGGGACGGGCATCGTGTCTGGGTAGTGGCCCCATCGCCAGCGGCAGTCCCCGCATGCCCCGTGCCACAAGTCGCTGTAAGTGAAGTTCGGGCAGTAACCGCAGAACCCGTAGGGGATCACGGGCGCCGGCTGGACGGGCGGTTTCCACGTCCCGTCAGCTATCTGCTGGTTGCGGCGCTTCTCGGCTTCCGTCAGCACGTACGTCATGACCTGCCTGCCCTTACCTGGCGCATGGCCAGCTGGCGGGGGGCGGGTACGGGCATGGCGCGCGAGCGTGAACGGGTTGAGCGCGTGCGGTGCGCGATGATGGTCCGCACCATGCGCAGCTGCGTAAGCGCCTCGCCCGTTGCACGGCCGTAGTTAACCGCGTAGTCGGTGGCGCACGCGCGCAGCTCTGGCGTTGTCATGGCTGCCGCGGTCGCGTACGCCTTGCCCCTGGCGTGAGCTAGCGCCTTGCACGCGAGACGGTAAGAGCGCTCGTGCTCTGGTGACTGAGGCTGGAAGTGCATGGTGCCTGCCCTTGGCTCGGGACGCGCCGCGGTGGCGCGTGCTCTGCTTGCCAGGATAGGTGAGCGCTTGACTTGAGTCAAGGTGACTGCAGCGCAGAGACGACAAATCCCTAGCGTTCATCATCCATCGATGCCCGCTAGGGACTGTCACAGCTGAGAGCTAGCTTAGCCTCTCGTCATCCTGCAGCGCAGCGAGGAGAAACGCGCGCGTCCCTGCAGCCTGCGCTAGCGCCTCCGGAGTGCCGGCTATGCAGCTCTCCGCAGTGCAGTAGGCGTGAGGGGAAAGGTTGTCGGCTGAGTACCCGCACGGGTCATCGCGCGTGCTGCCGCAGTAGAAGTAGCCAATGCCAGCCTGCGCGCAGTGGCTTGCGCGGACACAGGTGCGCGCATCCTCGCTTCCGTCGTGCTCTGTGAAGCGGATTCCCTTTGCCGCGCACGCATCGCGGTAGGCGAGGCTTTCCGCGGTCGTCAGCACGCGCTCTTGCTCGCGCTTGTAAGCGAATGTCTCGCGCCACGCGACGCCGTGCCGGTCGCGGTACTGGCCGGTCGCAGTCAGCAGCTCTGTGTCGTCCGCGGGATAGTAAGCATCGCTCATGATGTGCCTGCCCCTACTCGTCATCCGCCGGCAGTCCGGCATCCGCCAGAAAGTCGGCCACCGTGTAATGGTCGTAACCTGGCGCGATCTCGTCTGTGATGTTCGCATCCTGAATTTGGCTCATGATGTGCCTGCCCTGGTTCGGTGGGTGCCTGCTGGCCACGATAGGTGAGCATTTGACTTGAGTCAAGACAGCAGCTAGCCCGGTAACCGTTTTTCACAGCTACCGGGCTAGCGCCTCGCGCGAGGCTAGTCGCAGCATCCGCAGCAAGGCGCATCCTCGCACCGTCCGCGGGGACGCGAGGCACGGCCGTAACGCTCGAATGCCTGGCTGACAAACATCTGCACTACCGGCCGGCTCTTGCGGCCTAGCTCGGTAACCGTGCATGACGCGACGTCGGCTAGCAGTGCACTGCCGCTGGTGAAGCCGTGCTCTGCAGCCATCTTGTCAAGCGCCGCGCTCTGGCGCGAGGTGACCAGCGCGGTACGGTCGGCCGCGGGCCGCGCGGCGCGGTAGCTGTTGCGGTAAGTCATCGGGTGCCTGCCCTAGCTCAGAAGACTTTGATGGTGAACGAGAGACGGATAGGCAGTTCGCCTGCCTGGTATTCCCAGCAAACCCCATCGGGACCGGGCGATGCTTGCTCAGTCTCTGCGCTGTTGTCCTGGTGAGTCTCGTCTTGCATGGTGCGCCTGCCCTAAGTCGGTGGGTTGCTCTGCTCACCACGATAGGTCAGTGCTTGACTTGAGTCAAGACACGAACTAGCCCGGCAGAGTCTCCCCTACCGGGCTAGCTGACGACCAGGGCTAGCGCCTCGCGCGTGACCTGGCAGCGCCTCGCCGCGTGCGGTCCGTGCTGCTGCCGCGCGAGGCACGCGCCACTTTGAAGCCTGCCCGTTCGCTGTAGGTCACCCGTACGCCTAGCCGCACGACAGCGCCGGCTATGACTGCATCGGCGAGGATAGACCGCGCTGTGTCGGGCGAGTAGCGGTAGCTTGCGAGCGTCGCGATTGCGTCGATTTGCTGCATTTGGTGCCTGCCCTAGTTCGATGGGGGTTGGGTGGTTACTCAGTACCAGCGGCTATGAACCGTGCCAGCGCGTGCTCTGCCTCGCGCAGCGTGCCGAACGTGCCGCTAGCGGACTCATGACGGACGGGCACGCCCGGCACGACGGCAGTCTCGGGGTTGCCTGCGTACAGGTACAGGCCGCTACCCGGGCCGTCCCACTGGACATGCATGTCCGCGGTGCCCGGGAGCGGTCCCCAGTAGGTGATGCCGAATGCCAGCGGGTGACGCTGCGGGAGCTTAGGAGCCGGGCCGGGCACGGGGTTAACGGCCAGTACGCGGAAGTTGACGCCGGCGTACCCGGGCGGGAACTGGCGAGCGTGACGCGGGCACATCCGCATGTCCGACACGGCGGGCGTACCCTCTCCGACGGCGTGAGTCCAGTTCTCCGAGGTGACCGTGACAACCGCGCGCGCAGTGCAGTGCGCGCCGGTTCCCTGGCACAGCTCGCCGGCAGCGCGGCGCTGTTCTAGCTTGTCGTGCGTTTCGCGGGTGATGCTGTGTCCCATGACGTGCCTGCCCTAGCTCGGTGCGCGAATGCCTCGCGCTCTGCTCACCACGATAGGTGAGCGCTTGACTTGAGTCAAGACACTGGACACAGCGAAGCACCCCGGGGGACGTCCCCCGGGGTGCTGCCCGCACATGGTCCTCAGGCGAGAGCGGCGGTAAGCCTCTCGCCCATGACCGACACGAGGGCGTCAAGCGCGCTCGCATCCTCCTTGGCCGTGACGCCGGTCACCATGTTGAGGTAGGTGCGCTCCATCCGGCCGCCGTCCGCGCCGGACACGTTGCGCTTCCACGTGTTGTAGGTGTTCATGAGCTGTACCCACCCGAACGCGGTACCCGCCCACGGCTTGACCTTCGCGTCGTGGTTCCACATGGCCTCGTAGGTCTCGCGCAGCTTGACGCTGTTGGTGTGCTTGGCCCCGCCCGTGCTGCTCTTAGGGTCGGCCGGCACGACGGGAGCCACCTCGTCAAGCAGCGCGCGGAAGTCCTTCTCCGTCACGTCGACCGACTGGAGAGCGGCAGCAGCCTGCGCGAAGTTGTCGCCGGCCTGGTAGACGAGTCCCAGCTTGTCGCGCACGTCCTGCAGCTTGCCGGCACTGTTGCGCGAGTGCTTGACCTTAAAGCGGGTGATGGCGTTAAGCAGCGCGCCTGAGAGCGTGTTATCGCACACGGCCGCGGTGACGCCGGTTGCGTAGGTGCTCGACAGCGAGCCGTCAACGCTGGTGGCGGCGAGAATGTAGGGGGTGAACTCGAATCCGCCCACCTCAAGACCGGAGCCGGTCAGCTGCGCTTGCATGAACGCAACCGCGCGGTTCTTGAGGAGGCCGACCGACTTGGTTCCCAGCTCGCCGCGCGAGGTGTCCAGAATGGCCGCGATCTGGTCTGCGGTCCACTGCTGGTAGCCGTGGAGCTGCCAGCCGAGCTTGAAAACTCCCAGCACCGCGCCATTGTCCGGGGTAATGATGTTCTTGCGCGTCTTGTCGACGTAGGCGGTTTCGCTGCGCGGGCAGGCGCACTCAGCGTAGAGCTTGCCTGCCTCCGGGCACCCGTCGGTGTGGAAGTACTCGACGCGCACCGCGTGGTGCTGCGCTTCGGCGAACTCGACTGACAGCAGCCGCTCGACCTCTTCGACCGGGACGGGACCGTCGAAGTGCGAACCGTCGGTCATGTACTCGCCCGATGCTGCCCACCAGGCCGGCCCGTCGGCACCCGTGAAACCTACGCGGATGTTGGAACGGAGCCAGTTCATCGTCTCTGCGCTCATTGCGTGCCTGCCCTTTCACTGCCGGGGGCGTGTCCCCCTTGCTTGACTTCAGTTAACCAGGCGTCACCCGTACGTGTCAAGAGCTTTCTCACACGTACGGGTGACTTTCTAGACGGGTGCCTTCGCACGTTCGGCAGGCTTGACCGCGGGGACGATGGCATAGCCGCGCAAGGCCCCGTCAGCGCGCCGCAGCGCCCCCACCTCATAAGGCATGCCCGGGGACTGCTCCCAGTTAAGGACAGTGCCGGCGTCCCTCACAGCGGCGCTGCGCGCCTCGCCGCGCGTCGGGTAGGAGGTGCCCACGTAACCGCGTTCGCCCTTGCTCTCCCCTGCTGCGCGCGTCTGCCGCAGCACGCGGAACGGTCCCCCCTCACTGTCAGCTGCCTTGACCGCGGCGAGGCGCGCGCGGCTGGACCCGGCCGCCGGCGCTGCGCTCGGCGCGCTCGCAGTGGTTGCCTCGCTCACCCGCTCGGTCCGCGCGTCGGCTGCGTTCACGAACACAGCGTGAGCCGATGCGCCAGTGCCGGTGATGGTGTACTGCATAGGTTCGCCCTTGACGATGTTCGCCTTAACCGGCCGTATGACGCGCAACTCAGGATCGTCTTTGGTGCGCTCCACCAGGTAGGCGAGTCGCAGCGCGTCGACAACCGCCGGCGATCCGGACACCTTCCCGTCCTTGGTCAGGTGGTGGATGACGGGGACCGCGATGTCTGCCTGTCGCGCAAACTGCTTGATGCCGCGCATCACCCTGCGCGCACTGCGCACGCTGGTGATGTGGTCATGCTCGCCTAGCAGGTCAGACAGGGGGTCGATGACCGTCATGGCCACAGGCGGCCCGCCTAGCCGGTTGAGCTTGCCTACCTCAGTCAGCAAGCGCCCCATGTCCCCGGGCACCTCGAACGGCGATCCGTCTTTCCACTCGCTCAGGTCGTGGACCAGGCGGATAGCGCCGCTCTCCTCGGCTAGCACGGTGTCAAGCTCGAACTCTGCGACCGCGGAGGCGATGGCCGCGCGCAGGCGCGGCGCTAGATCCTCGAACGGGTCGTCTTCGGTGCCGGCGATGTAGACCGCGCGTCCGGGGTCACGCCTTAGCGCCTGGTCCTCGTTGGGGAACGGCAAGCCGAGCACTACGCGCGCGATGATTGCGTGCATCAGCATGCCCTTGCCCGTACCGCCGGCCGCCGCGAACATCACCGGGTTGCCGACCGGGACGTAATCCGGCCACAGCCACCGGCGCGGAATATACGGGATGCTGTCATAGCCGACCGCGGCCAGGTCGTCAGGGTCGGTTAGCGCGACGTCGCCGCCTTCGGGCGCGTCGAAGAGAAACGACATGGTGCCTCACCTGTGTTCGTTGGTAATTAGCGTGATGCGATATTACGATTAGGCTACACCCGTTGCTTGACTTGAGTCAAGCCTAGATGCTTCCAGTGAAGCCTACGGTGCCCGCAAGTCAGGCAGTAGCGCGGGTGCGCCCTCCAGGCTCGGAACGGGTGGCGCGAGCGCATTGTCACACGCTCCGCAGTTCCGCGGTCGCGTCGGTCAGCAGCGCCTTGCACTGCCGGCAGTACCAGCCCGACGGACGGAGCCACGCCGGCCAGCCGCAGTGAGCGGGCACGGCCACGCCGCGCGTCGCGCGGTTCGGGTCGTATACCCACGGGTCGCGGTCGCTCATGTGCCGGTGGTAGATGCTGCCCGTGTCGAGCCGCACCTTGAGAGCGCTGTACTCGCGGATTGTCCGCTCATACAGCCAAGTGGTCTCGCGGCGCTTGACCGACAGCGCCTCGGTGCACAGGTCTCCCAGCCTGGCCAGGTAGGCATAAGGGTCAGACTCTCCCAGCCAGTTAGCGGCAGGGTCGAACAGGTGCACCAGGTCAGACGCGGGAGCCTTGACGCTGCCGTCGGCGGCCACCTCGGTAAAGACGTCCTTGCCGCCAGTGGTGCCCTGGCCGTGCATCATCGGGGTACCGCACTCGGCGCACGGCTTCACGGGGAGTGCGCCGAGTGCGGCCACTGCTGACGAGTGCAGCTCAGCTAGCGTGCTCACGACGGCACCTCAGGCGTAAGGTACTCGCGCAGCAAGCGAACGGCCTTGCCGGCTACCCGGACGCGCAGCATGCCCGGTTCGTAGGCCACCGGCCCGAGCACTACGCCGCGCATCCGCCGCACGTTCACGCGGGTAGCCCCTATGTACGGGCGCTCGCAGAGGATTTCGATCCGCACCGCAGTGCCAGGGGGCAGCTCAGCCGGCGTGCTCATGACAGGTCCGCGTGGTACTCGCGTGCCTGCGGCCCGCGCAGCTGGTGAGTGTCGGCGAACGCCTCAGCTGTCTCGCGGTCAGGCGCGTATACAGCGGCGGTAGTGAACATGTAGCAGCGCAGGCCGCTAGCCTGCCCGTACCCGGGGAGTAGCTGTGACTTAGTGAAGCGGGCCGTGGCGATACCCGGCTCTTTGAAGTCCGGCCGCTCTTTCATGATGCCAGCCACGCGGCGGTGTGCTTGCGGTCGAAGACCACCCGCGAGCGTACGTTGCAGTTGAGCGTGTGAACCGTGCGGATACCGTCCTCTTCGGTGATGAACGCCAGTGTGTAAGCGCCGTTGCTCATTGCTGCTGTCGCCATGACCGGCTGCAGGCTGTAGAAGTCGCCCGGACCCATGCCGTCGGCCAGGTCGTCGCTCAGGGACTCGCCGTGCAGTGCAGAACGGTACCCGTACAGCACGCGCGTGGTGCCCCACGTGCCAGCCTCGGGTAGTTCGTTCTCCAGCGTCAGCCCACGCTCAGTCATCCAGCGGTCCAGGCCGGCCCGCGTGGCGAACGCGGTGTGAGCCACGGCCCCGTTGGTCACGGTGAACCAGTAGCCGCAGGTGCGCTCATGCTGCTCAGGCGTGAGCGAGGTTGCGAAAAGCTTGTCGAAAGTCTGCGTGTAAACCATCAGGTGCCTGCCCTTGCTCGGTTAGTTGCTGATACGCACAGCTTAGGGTGTAGCTTGACTTGAGTCAAGCGCCTCCGTCAGCTTCCCAGCGGTCAATAGCGGCCTGGTCCTCGTCACGTTCCCCGTAAAACTCACCAGTGCGGACGTCGTACCAGCTGCCGTCTTTCATCCGGACACGCGGGGAAATGGGCGAGGTGTCGGACCACTGGCTACGGCAGGTGCCGCACAACTGCCAGTAGTTCGGGTTGCCGCGCAGCCTCTCAGACGGGAGGCTGGTCAGCCGCTCAACCATGTCCCGCGGCATCGCCAGCGAGTCGTCATGGTCCCACGTGTCGCCGGACATCCACGTCCACACGCGGCCGAACCTGTCAGTGAACGGCGGGTGCTCTGCCTCTTCGATGGCGCGCAGCTCAGCGCGCAGCGCCTGCCATTCGGCCAGCAGCCCGCGCACCGCGAGTACGCCCCTGGCTGCCTGCTCTTTGCTCATGACTCCGCTAGCCCGTCCGGAGGGGTGCTACTGCGGCCGGTCGAGTAGTCGACCATCTGACGGTCCCACCGCGACACAGCCGCCTTGGCCGCGTCCGCGTCGTCCGCCCTGCCAGATGCTGCATCCCCGCCAGTCGGAGCCACTACGGTCCAGCCGAACCGGCCCTCGCCGTCCGGGCCGATAACAGCCCAGTAGCCGGCCATGATGTCAGCCTGTTCGTCTAGCGGCTCTTCTGTGCCTGCGGAGTACCAGGTGAGCTTCACGGGTGCCTGCCCTTCGGTTGGTTGCTGACAGGTACAGCTTACTGATTAGCTTGACTTGAGTCAAGCACAAAGCTAGCCCGTCTCCTTGGGCGACGGGGAGACGGGCTAGCGCTCAGGGGGACAGGTCAGCTAGTCGCCGCGGAGCATGGCCGCGAACAGGTCAGGCCGGCCCCAGATGCCCAGCCGGCTCGACGCCTCCGCGCTGTCTATGCAGAGGTTGACGTACGCGTGCCCGTCGAACGCCTCCGGTCCGGCGGTCCGGTCGGCCTCTACTTTGGTCGCCGCGAACACGGTCACTAGCGGGTACTGGAACACTGACCCGGCCGTGCGCCAGTACCCGTCATGCGGGATGTCATAAGCGCTGGTGATCATGACCCCTCGTGACCCTTGGCTGCCTGCTCGGCGTCATGCCGGGCGTTCACGATTTCCTCTGTCACCCACGGGCACCGCTGGCAGCGGGCGTAGAAACCCTGCTTGGTCAGGATGACCTGCGTGTTGGTGAGCTGGATAACCACCACCGCGCCCTTGGGAAGCGTGGGGTCGGGCGGGAAGCACTTCGTGCACGCGTAGCCGCCCGGCAGTGCGTCGCCCTTGTAGAAGTTGGCCACCTTCTTCAGCTTCCGGCCGCAGTCCAGCGGCGGCTTGATGTCCCCGTTCAGCATCTTGATGGCGGTGCCGTTGTCCGGCATGTCCGCGTCGACCTTGTGCCTCATGCCTGTCGGTCCTGTTACCTGGTACATGGGTGCCTGCCCTTCGGTTGGTTGCCTGGTCTCAACATAGTACACAGCTTGACTTGAGTCAAGACACAAGCTAGCCCGGCAGCGCGAGGCGTACCGGGCTGGCTGTCCGTTGCGGTGTTGTGCCTTACCTGCTACTTGGCGTGCTTCGGCTCGTAGTTCGGGTCTTCCTCCTGCTTGGGGTCGCCTTCGTGGCTACCGCGCATGCCTGCCTCCTCCCTGCTGAGTCGTACGGGTGGGCGCTATGACTTCCGGCTCGCCCGGGGGTACGGCCGGCTCTCGTCCAGCTCGAACGTGGCGCTCATGTGGGCGAGGCAGTGCACGTAGGCGGTCACCGTCGCACCGTCCGCGATGAACTCGGTGTCGTTCGCCTCGGGGACGTCCATCTTCTCCGCAGCCCATCGCGCGTAGTCCTCCGCCAGGGCGATGCGGCTCTGCCGCTGGTCGTCAAGCACGCCACTGGCCCGCAGTTCTCCCGGCGGGTTCACCTGCAAGTCCTGGCGCACGGCTTCCACCAGATGCCACAGCGCCCGCGACAGGTGCGGGCGCATCTCGCCCTGGTCTGTATAGCCGCCGTTAGCTGCGGCCTTGTCGACCTCAGCCAGTGTGTCAGCGAGCGGGTTCCTGATGTCGGTCATGATGTGCCTGCCCTTCAGTTGGTTTCGTCGCCAGTAGGCGCGTAGGGGTCGTACTGCCATTCACGCAACTGCTCACTGTCAGCCACCCGCAGTTTCAGCGGGTGGCCCGCGCAGGCCAGGCGCGCCCGCCCGATGTAAGCAGGCAGCCGCGGGTCGACATTCGCCCACAGCTCGGCGCTGTCTGCGTCGACCAGTTCACCCGGCTTCACGTAACGGGCCACCTCGCGCATTGACCGCGCGTCCGCCTGCCAGGTCCACCACTGCACGGCGTAACCCCAGGTCTCCACGCGGTACCAGGCTTTGTCTCCGGCCGCAACCACCAGGACCCGCGTCCCGCCCTCGTACGACACGTACGGGCTGGAGATGACAGCTCCGTCAGGAAGCGTGCTCATGATGTACCTGCCCTTCGTTCGGTTGCCTGCGTCCGAGCCTACACACCAGCTTGACTCAAGTCAAGACATGAGTAAGGCGGCCAGTCGTTTCCAGCTGACCGCCTTTAGTCCTACCTGAGGCGCTTGCCCCGCAGGTCCGCCGCGTACGCGCGGCGGGTGCGCCGGCTGTAGCCGGTCTTGATGAGGCCGCGCCGGCCGTGGTTCCAGCGGTGTGCCTTGTGCAGCCGGCTGAACGCGTCAACCTCGTCCGCTCCGCGGACGGGACGGTTGTGCATCTTCTCAACGTCCATGGGAGGTGCCTGCCCTTCGCTGTGGTGTTGTGCCTCCAGTTTAGGGCATGGGCTTAACTTGAGTCAAGCAAACAGAACGGGCTAACCGTGGTCTTTGGGTGGCAGGCTAGCCCGGTCCGTGCATCTAGTAGTCTTGGCGCTCAATCCATAGGCATCACCTCTGTACCTCTACCTGGAGAGTCGTACCGGAGTTGGCACGAGTCAAGAGGGCTACGGCGTGCCCTCTCCTGCCTTGAGGCACGCCCTGCCCTGGCCTGAGATGCCGTAGCTCGTCTGCTTGGGCAGCGACTTAACGGTAACCAGCCCGAACTTCTTGAGCTGGCGCGCTGTACGGGCCGCTTGCTGCCAGGTCACGCGCAACTCTTGCCCGAGCATGCCGGGCGTTGTGACGTTGCCTTCCCAGCGCCCGAGCACGGCCAGGGCGCGGCGCTCGGGCTCCGACAGCAGCTCCCAGGTAGCGCGGGCATCGTTGAACTCAGGCACGGCTCGCCGTCCTCTCACTTAGCGCCCGGCTGACTGCGTTCTGGTGGCAGGACGTAGCCCGGCTGAAGCGCCCGTACTCCGGGCAGCAGTTCGTGGCCACCTCGATCCAGCGGCCCTCCGGAGGCGTCTGGTAGACCTCGGGGCCAAGCCACCATGCGATAGGCGTGTCATAGGAGTAGACGACGTAAGAGGCTTCGCCGAGCGCCAGGCCCATAGCCGGTGCCGGGTCCAGCTCGCCCAGGGCCGGCAGCAAGGGGCTCGTGCCGATGACCCCGGCCGTGCCGTGCTCGCTCAGCGCGCCCGCGAAGATGCGGACAGCCGACCCGCGGGCGCCCCGCTCGTAGTCTGCGGTCTGGTTGTACGGGGTGACCGGCTCGCCGCGCAGGTGGGCGGCCTTGAAAGAACGCCGCTCGCGCAGCGCGGTCGCGTGCTCAGGCTTCAGCATGACTCGCCCGTCCGGAGCTGAAGCGGGTACCAGCGGCACCCGCTGACTGAGAATTCAGGCAGGTGCAAGCGCCCGTAGCGCTGGCAGCACAGCGGGTCGCCCGGCTGCCCCTCGCCCGCCTCCGCCTTCATCGCGTCCACCCTGGCCTGCGCGTCAGTCACAGCCGGGGGCCACGGCGTGCCGGGCACGTGCTCCGGCCCGAGCCATTCGACCAGGCGGTCGTACGCGGCCTTCGCGGCGCGGTAGCGGAACATCACCTGAGCGTCCACGGTGGTCCCGCGTGCCTTCGCCCACAGCCGGTCAGCGCGCTCGATGTCGGTCGTCCAGCCTCCGGACGGAAGTGAGTACTTGGGGTAGACCTCAGGCACCGTAGTTCATCCCCATCATGATGCCGAGCACGCGAGGCTCGCACGCCTCTTCGACCGCGGGGACGTACTCCTGCTTCTCGCCTTCCACCTTGTCGGTGTAGCGAGACCGCTCGATGACATGGATGACTTCGGCGCTGACCATGGCGGTAATGCCGCCCTGAGCCGCCCTGTGAAACGACACGCGCAAGTCGCCGTAGCGCAGGTACGTGCCGTCTTCCTGCTCAGGCAGCGGCGCGGTCATCGTGTCCGACAGCCATTCCAGGGTGTCGGCATTCAGGCCGGCGTAAGAGCCGTCAGCCAGGATGTAGGCCGCGTACAGCCCGAACCGCTCATGCCGGGTGTAAGCCTGCTGCCCGGCCACGCGAACCGGGACGCCGGGGGCGTAGTCGCGCTGGCTGCGCATGAAGGCATCGAAGTTGGGAGGCTGCGGGCTGATCTGGTGCGCGCCGGTCGCGCGCCGCACGGTGCCGTTCACCTCGAACCCGCCCGGCTCGGACGCGCTCAGGTTGTACTGCTCAAGCAGCGGGGCCACGCGCTCGGCGCGGGTCAGCCAGTAGCGGTTGGTGGCCCACATCTCGCCGTCGTGCTCGCCCACGTACAGCGGGGCGGGAGCGCGCTTGACGTCCGCGCCGCCGATGACGTGCTTTTTGATTTCGTTCGCCTTGAGTGCCATGAGGGTGCCTGCCCTTCGCTCGGTTGCTTACAGGCACAGCTTAGGGCATGGCTTGACTTGAGTCAAGAGGGTTGAGGCTGGCCCGTGCTGTTGACGCTCACCGCGATAGCAGCCACCTGCGCGCCGGCGTGCCCCAGCAACTGCAGGAAGACAGCGCCGAACACCGACACGCACGGCTGGCAGACCCGCGGCATCCTCGGCTGGCCGTCAGGGGCCAGGACGGGCACGTGCAGACCCGGCCCGCCCTGGCCGCCGCACAGCGCGCACGACAGCCCGGGGATGACCATCATCTCGGTCCTGCGGTCAGTCACGCCAGCCGTCCCATTCGGTGAAGACGCCGAGCTTTTCCGCCCCGGTCAGCAGCACCTCGGAGCGCGCCGCGCTGAACGGAGGCATGTCGAAGTAGGCGAACAGGCGGCAGCCCGCCGCCCAGATGAGCGCCAGCAGCCCGCGCACGTGGATGGCGATGCGCTCAGGCTGCTCGCTCATTACCCAGTCCCCCGCGCTCGCGCCCGCCGCGGCGCGCAGCAGCGTCGCGTAGGCGATCCGGTCATCCACCGGGCCGTACCGTCTTTCCTGCCACAGCTCGTCGTCCTCTAGCACTTGACCCCCCACAGGCCGGAACCGGCCCGCGGTGCTGCGGGCCGGCTCTTGTCTACTACGGCTAAGCCCTCTCAACAGGCACAATCCAGTAAGTGCCGTCGTAGGTCATACCGTCTAGCTGAGCTGGTACCAACCGCCCGCGCTGCAGACCCTCCACGAGGGAAACCGCTGCCGAACGACACATTTTCCTCTCACCGATGAGCCATTCCACGGCCTCGCGCTTGGTGAGCCGTCCCTCTGAGCGGCGCTTCTCGTCCGGGCCGTCCTGGCGGCTCTTCTCTGCTTCGGCTAGCGCGCTGTACTGCGCCGCCAGCGCGTCGGTGAGAGCCGCGATGACGGTGCTCACGTCGGTGATGGTAGCCCGGCGGGGAGCCTGCCGCGCATCCGCCGGAGCGACCTCCAGCACGACGCACTGGGAAGCGTCGAGCACGATGTCCGCGTTCTCGGCGATCCGCGCCCGGAACAGCATGTCCGGCTCGCGCGGCTGCGCCGCTGAGACGTCCAGCTCAGGGCCAGCCCCGAGCGCGTCGGCCAGGCCCTCAAGGATCGAACTGAGAACACCGTCACGGGCTACGCGCGGGTAACGGTCAAGCAGCCGCTCGCGAGCCTGCCGCAGGCGCGTACGGGCTAGCTCCAGGTCTGCGCCGTGATCCTCGTACTCGTAGCGTGCCTCAAGCCGCGCGAACGCCTCTTCGCACTTGTACGCGGCATCGACCACGTGCCCGTCGATAAGCATGTCGTAGCCGGGCTCGCCGGCGTTGATCTTCGCGAGGGTGAAGTCCTTCACCTGGTAGCGGGGGTCAGCCTCCAGGGACCAGGACTGAGTGTCCTGGTCCCACGGCCATGCGTACTTGCTCACCGGACACTGCCGCGAAGCTCGTTCGCCATAGCCCGGCACCTGTCCGCCAACTCGTCAAGCTCAATGGCGTTCAGGTAGACGTGCTTGGAGGTGGTGACGCACTCAGGGTTAAGCGTCAGCTTCACCTGGTCGCCAATCTCGGCCCGCCGGACTGCGATGGTCGATTCGTCTTCGGTGATGATGTCGGCTGACCTGGAGAGGTCTCCGCCCCAGCTGTCCCGCATTCCCTTGGTAACTAGCATCGGGTGCCTGCCCTTCGCTCGGTTGCTTACAAGTACAGCTTAGTACATGGCTTGACTTGAGTCAAGCACACAGCAAGACCCCCGAGCGGGTGTCACGCCCGGGGTGCCAGGTAGAAGTAATGCGGCACCGTGTTGAGCGTGTAAGTGCCGGCGAACCGCGGCATGCTGCCGGACAGCTCGCCCAGGTGCCAGTAGACGTGCACGGCCAGCAGCTCCCACACCGACCCGCCGGTCAGCAGGGACACCGGCGCTGCCGGCGGAGCGGGCGCGTCCCACTGCTCCAGGTCGAATTCCTCCAGCGCCCGCAGCGCCTTGACCATCGCCTGGCGGAACAGGAACAGCAGTTCCGCCTTCGGGTAGCGCTCGCGGTCGACGCTGGCCGCCCTGCTGACAGGGATGCACTCGGTGACGTCCGTCTCGTTGAACACCCGGTGGAACTCGCGGCCGAACCGGAGGTAGCCGTCGAACCACGAGCTGAACAGGTCAGCTACGCAGCTCAGGTGCCCGACGGTCCAGGCCGCGGAGAAGCCGGTGACGTTCTCCGCGAAGAACTCCTCGTCGCTGACCGGCTCCAGCCCGAGCATCAGCGTGTTGCCGCTGCGGTCCATCTGCCGTGCGATGACCTGCTTAACGTCCGTCATGTGCCTACCTTTCACTGGGGGAATGAAGAGGCCCCCGCAGGTCGCGCTTCGTCTGCGGGGGCCTCGTGCCCGCCTGCTCTTCCCCGGCTCCGGTAGCCGACCCCTTGGCGGTTTCAGGGGCACCGCTCTAGAAACGGTGAGGAAGCCTGTTGAGTTAGTGAATGACGGTCAGGGTGTACCGGCTGGTCAGCCCGTCGTACTCCAGGGTGCCGTCCACGCGCAGGCCGGTCAGGGACGCCTTGAAGCTGACGGAGCCCGTACGGCCCACCTCAGCGAGCACCTGGTTGGACTCGCGCAGGCTGAAGCCCACCACGTCGCCCCGCAGCAGCTCCCTGACGTCATTGTGCAGCAGGTTGCGGTAGACCACCGTCGGCTCAGGCTGCTGCCTCCAGCCGCCCACCTTCGTCAGGAACTCGGCGATGTGCTTGCACACGGTCACCGCGAGGGCGTCCCCGACCTCGACCAGCTGGCCCTTGCGGTTGATGTAGTCCGCGCAGTCGCAGGACGAAAGGGTTACCTGGTGAGCCCGCGCGCCGTCTGACTGGCTGCGCACCAGGCCGGCGGTCGGATGGACCGTCATGCCGTAGTTGGTCTTGGCCTGAGCCATTTGGGTGCCTGCCCTTCGCTCGGAAGCTTGTACCTCCATGGTACCTGACGTCTTGACTTGAGTCAAGCTACCGGCGGGATCTTCCTGCGCGGGACTGCTCGCGGCGGGCCAGGCGCTCGGCGCGCGCGGTCACGTGGGTGACCACGCGGTCAGCGATCTCCGCCGGCCTGTCAGTGGCGCTGACCTGCACGCCGCGGGACACCGCGATGCTCTCCAGGTCAGAGCGGCGCAGCCGCGACAGGTAGCCGATAGTCCGCACCCTGCCGAGCGTCCGCAGTACCTCGGCCATCTCCTGGTTCGTCATCGCGTGCCTGACCCTTGCTTGACTGCTGTTAAGCACCAGGCTAGAGCAGGCTCTTAACTCGTGTCAAGACATGACGGTGGTCCCTGAGTACGGGGGCAACCCAGGGACCACCAGGTGAGGAACCACCCGCGCTACGGGGGCAAGCGCTGTGGCCGCGCACCCAGTATCACACAGCCCGGCACCCGTCAGCAGGGATTAAGCAGTTCCCGCGCGTCCGCGCAAGCAGGCTCAAGGCAGTTCTCCCAGTAAGCCGAGCTGGCCGGGTGCGCCAGCTCGTGCAGGGCCTGCAGCACCTTCTCCAGGCCGTCAGCGAGCACTGCATCCGTGATGTCGGCATCGGTAAGGAACTCCTCGTCGACCTCGTGCTGCCCGTCGCACTTGTCCGACTTGCCAGGGGCATGCGTCAGGCCGGCCGCCTTCAGGTCGACCACCACGGAGCCCATGCGCTTACCGGGATTTTCCGCTGCTGAACAGCCCGGCAACGACCAGCGGGCCTACCGTCATCGCGATGACGGCACCAGCTGGCCCCATGACGTGCCAGGTGAGGATGAACCCGATGAACCACAGCACCGCTATGAAGAATCCCATGTGCCTGCCCTCTGCAGTCTCGAACTTGACAGGCACCAGGTTAACTGTTCTCTTGACCAGAGTCAAGCTACTGCTTGCGGTGCGTGCCGTGCGACTTCCAGCCAGCCGTAGTGCCCTTCACCAGTGTCTCGTCAATGAACATCGCGACCGGCGTGTCCGCGGCCGGGCAGGCGCGCACTACGAGCACCCCATCCTGGTTCATCTCGGCGTAGACCTTGGACCCCTCGACCTCCAGGCACGGGCGGTCGCCGGGCGGCTCGGCAGTAGCATTCACGGGCGCTCCCGTCGCTGAGTTACCCCCGGGTAGAGGCTAACCGACCCGCTTGACTCGCGTAAAGTGCCAGGCGTTTGGTCTCGTGGCGGAATGTAGGAGAAATTGGGCATTTGTCGCTGTAGCTGCCGTCGGCGTACTCCCCCGGCCGGCCCGCGCCGTCAGGCCGCACCGGCGTAACACAGTACCGGCAGTACAGCCCCGGATTGCGCCTCGGGTCAGCGCCCGGCATGTAGCGGTCGCAGTACCTGCCGGTGCCCGCTTCCTGCTCGCGAACATGACCGGAGCGGTTCAGCGAGAAGCAGGCGAAGCCCGGCCCGCTGCGCGGCCCCAGAGCGAACTGAGGGGTGTTCGCGTTGCCGTCCGGGCTGAGCACCCTGATGCCGCTAGACGGGCTCACAGGGTCGTCCATGTAAGCGGGTACGTGGTTGTCCAGGGCGTAGCGGGACGCGGCAGCCCCTCCGCAGCCGTGCCTGCGGGCCGTCCCGTCAGTGCGCCACGTCACCGCGTTGGGGTGGCCGTACCTGCCGAGTCCAGTCGGGACGACAGTGCTCTCCGCAGACGACACCGGGCCGTCGTCCAGGTGCCCGCGCATCTTGAAGTTCTTCTTCGCGCCCGCGTTCGGGTGGCCGTTCACACGTCCCGCTCAAACGCCTGGTCGATCTCGTGCTCGGCGTCGATGACGGCGTAGCTCCGGCCGCGCACCGACCCGTCCGGGCGCATGCGGTCCGCGTTGACGATGATGTGCCCGTGCTCGCGCCACCAGGCGGTCAGCGCCGCGTACTCGGCTGCATCCCACGCGGCCATGGCCTCCAGGGCACGACGCCCGTCAGCAGACAGGGCGCGGGGCTGACGGGCGCGCACGGCAGACTGCTCGCGGCGGTACCGCTGCAGCCGACGGGCGCGGACGGCCCCTTTGCGCTCGGGGTGCACGGTCGGCATCGGGTCACCCGGCTCAGCCAGCATCACCCGGCCGTTCTCGTGGGTACCAGGATTGGTCCACGAGTGCCGCGAGTTGAGCCACCGGCCCGTAGTGTAGCGGCAAGGCTCGCCCGCAGCAGCCAGGCACTTCGAGCACCCGACGGTCCGGCCCTCCTCGGGGCCGACCGCCGCGTTCACGTCCTCGTACCTCACCGCGTGTCCAGCATGTGTACGGGCCACCAGGATGCGAGGCCGTCGTCCAGGGTCACGAACACGCTCGCACCGTCCTGGCTGATGAACCAGGGCACCAGGCCCGGCCGCGGTGCCCACTTAGCGAAGCTCTCCGGCTTGCCCAGAGCCACCGTGCCAAGCTGGCCCCTGCGCCAGTAGACCCGCTCCCCGAGCCACACCGCGCCGCCCTCGGGGAAGCGCTGCTCAAGCTCAGGCAGCAGGTCGCTGACGGTGAAGACCGCGCCCGGGTCATCCAGCAAGCCGGGCAGCTCTGCCGCCCACTGCTCAGCCTCTTCCTTCGTGTAGCCGGCCGACATCCCGCGCTCGCCGGCCCGGGTCACAGCGTAGGTCCCGCTCACCGCAGCACCCACCCCTCACCCAGCGGCACCAGGTTCGCGGCCGGCAGGTAGACAGCGGGGAACTTGCGCATGTGCACGCTGCAAAAGCGCTCCTCGCCGTCCACCGGGATGACGTCGCCGGCAACACGCTCATAAAACCAGTGACCGCACCCCACCAGCACAATCCAGCGAAAGACCAGCTCCCCGGAGGCGTCGCCCGGCTTAGGCACTTCCGGGGTGCTCACGCGTACTCCTCAACGGGGCGGCAGATGACGCAGCGGTCGCCGTAGAAGCAACCGCCGTCCGGGTAGGCGGCCCTGTGCGCCTGCGCGCCGACCTCGCGCCAGTCGTCGCCCGCGGCCAGGTCCGGCCGCGCAGCCTGCCAGAGCGCGAACGCTTCCCCCACGTGGCAGTCAAACAAGGTGATGCCCCACTGCCGGATGTGGCTTACCCAGCCCGCGCGGACCCTCGCGTACCCGGCATCGCTGTGGTCGTAGCCGAGCGGAGAGATGTCCTCGGTGGCAACACCAGCCGAGACGCACACTGCGGCGCGCAGGTCGGCTACCGAAGTCTCGAAGTCCGCGCGCTCTACCGGGTCGGCGGGCCGCGGCTGCCCCGCGAACACGATGAACCGCACGCTAGCGGCGCTCATATTGCTATCTCGACAACCGGGGCAGCGCGCTTCACAAAGTACGCCTCCCCGTTGCGGGGCCGCGTGTAGAGCCCCCAGGTGACGGTCTTCACGCACCCGGCTATACCGCTGCTGTGCAGCGCCATGTCGCGGGTGCCGTCGTCGTCCAGGTCCGGGTGAAACAGGTAGTCCCCCACCCGGGGGACCGGCCCGTCGTAGTCTTCGACACGGGCCACCGTCTCATGGCCCTGGATAACGATCAGTCGTACGCTCATTCGACGTTCACCGTCTTCATGACCAGCTGGAGAACCGCGTCGTAGCTCGCGCAGGCGAACACGGCCTCGCGAAAATTGCGGATGTCCAGCGGGTCGCAGCCAGCCGCCTCCATCGCCTCGCCCACCGTCGCCATGATGGTCCCGGTGTTGCCGTTGTGGTTGACGCTCAGGCAGACCGTGACGTCGGGAAACCGCACCTTGGGCTTCCCCACCGGCGTGGCCAGCACCCGCTCAACCATCGCGTCGTGCGCCTCGGCGACGTCCACGGGGACGATGGCCGCGACGCGCTTGCCGTCCGCGTCGACAATCCAGGTCCAGCGGTCCTGGCTGGCAGCGGCCTCCGTCGCGTCAATGAACTCGCCGGGGTCGGCGTTGCCGTACTCGTCCAGTCGCAGCTCAGTTGGTGTGTCCATGTGCCTGCCCTTCGCTCGGTTACGTGCCCAGCTTACCTATCGGCTTGACTTGAGTCAAGACACACCCCCGAACGTGCGAAAGCCCCCGCGGGCAGGGCAGGCAACCGAGCTACCGCGGGGGCTTTCGCGAGGGGGAACCGGGTTCACTGTCGGGCCACGAGCCCCAAGCCCTGCCGTTACGTGTCAGCCACGACCTGGCTTGCGCCAGGCTGCAGGTACAGGCGGATTCGCACCGCCTCGCCTCGAACGAGACCCCTCGTCTTTATGCAGTTGTAGGTAAGTCCAGAGGGGCCGCTTGGGGAGCGGGGGACCGTCGGCCCCTCTGGTCGTGTGCCTGAGCCGCCCCGGTTCCTTCCCTGGCCCTTAGCCGAAGGTCCGTGTCTAGCCGGACCCGTGTCGCACCGGGTGCTCCAGGTTCCGAGTTCCGTCGACGATGGACGGCTCAGGCAGCCTGTACCCGGGCCAGGTGTTTCGCTGGTCCGTAGCGGTGTTGCCTACTGGGCTCTAAGGTCGGGAGTCCAGGCTGCTCACGCGTTCGCCAGGTAATCGACCTGGCCCGGGAGTCTCTGTGAAGTTGTCGGGGGTGACGGGCCGGGGGGCTATGCCGCCAGCTTCATCGGCTGGCATCCGCTGGTCCCGTTTGCACCCTGGCACTAGGACCCGTCACCCGCTGTGAAGTTGTTGCCCACCAGGGCGGTCCTCCTCGGTCCCGCAGGCTCGTACTGAGTCGTGGCCTGTACTCGGTCTCCCGCTCCGTCCTGGTGGAGTAGTTCCAGCATAAGGGGTTGGCTTGACTCGTGTCAAGCGGCTTCCTGTACTTCCGCTCGGCCAGCCTGACCAGGGCGGGAGCGGGGCCGGTGATGCGCTCCTGCATGCCCCGCTCGCGCTGCCACGCCAGCGCCAAGCCGGTGCGCGCCCGCGCAGCCAGCTGGGCCACGCCGTTCGGGGTCATGCCCGCCGCGGGCGCTAGCTCGGCGGGCGTGCGCCTCTCGACCTCGGTCTGCCAGAGCACCGCGCGCCAGCGGGGCAGCAGGGACTCGTACGCGCGCCGCATCATGGCCATTTCCTCAGCCGCGGTCACCAGCTCGCCGGCACCCGGCACGCGCATCGCGCGGGGATCGATCGGCGCGGGCGCAACCCGGCGGCGCTCAGCCAGCCAGTCCCGCGCGATGTTGCGCACCGCGGCCAGCAGGTAAGGGCGGAACGCCCCGTCGGGGCCGCCGCCGGCCGTCTGGCGGGCCAGCACCCGCGTAAACGCCTCCGCCACGATGTCCTCGGCCGCGTCGGCGGGCACCAGGGCCAGCGCCACGCGGCGCGCGGCGGGCAGGTGCGCAGCGTACAGCGCGGCAAACGGCTCCCCCATGACGGAATCGTAGCGGTGTGCGGTCACAACCGTACGGCAATCACCAGACCTGCCCTCTAGCGCTCTGCGTAGTCGAATGGTTACGGTATGAACATGCTTGAGTCTTGCGGCTGGTTTCGCGAAGAACCACCGGATTTCCTCGCCGATGTCCTCACCAAGCTGGTAACCGACATCCGGGCAGTGCTCGCGCACCCCGAGATGGGCACTGTCGACAAGCTGACCCGCGTGTTCGACATCGTGGACACGGTTGCGCCTCCTCCCCCGCCAGAGGGGGGCGAAGAGGCAGCCAGGGCGGAGCACCGCGCCCGCGCCACGGCACAGGCCCTGTAAACGCGGCAACCCCGGGCAGCTGGTGCCCGGGGTTGCCTGCGGTACTGCTCAGCGCCTGGTAGCGCGCTTCCCCACTTCATCAGAGACCGTGATCCGGTTGGCCCGGCGCTGGGGGTCCTCGTAGCCGCACGACCAGGCCAGCAGCATGGCCAGGTTGACCTCTGCCACCCCGTACGGCTCCACGCCCTCGGACTTCACCGTGATGGTGACCCACAGCTCCTGAGCCCACGACGGGACGGTGCCCGTGCCACCCTCGCCCCAGAAGCCGGCGTTGTCGAGCATGTGCCCGCTGACCAGGGCACTGACGCCGCTCTGGTCCGGCTCGTGCCAGTCGGGGCGCACGCCCAGTTCCGCGGCCAGGGCCTTCAGTTCTTCCCTGGTGTTGATCCGCTTCATGTCCGTCATGTGTGCCTGCCCTTCGGTTGACTGCTTACAGGGACAGCTTAGGGCGTAGCTTGACTCAAGTCAAGTACGCTTCCCGCGCTGGCCCGGCCGCACGTAGTCGGCATACTCAGAGCGGTACGCGACCGCGATGGCCCGGACGGGCGGCTGGCCGAAGCACCCGGAGATGTTCTCCTCCGACCAGTCCCAGGTCTTGGGGTTGAGGTCGTAAATCCTGCCCGGGTCGTCTGCAGCCAGGCAGTCCCTGACCAGCAACGGGGTGTTCTCCAGGTAGGAGTCCGTGCAGCGCTTGCACAGCCGGTCGTGCTGACACGCGGTCAGGCCGTCGAACCTGACGCCGTTGTGCTCGTAGGGCTCGCCCGGCTTGCCGCACCATGAGCAGGTGCCCTGCCGCGCGTGGTCCTCGTCGGCGATCTTCTGCAGCGCCGCGGTGAACTCCGGGTCCTGCATGATGCCGGTCACAACGCCACGTCCGCGTCCACCGTAAGAGCGAACACCTGCCCGTCGGGCAGGCGCACGTCAACTGTCCGGGCACTGGTGCCGTAGCCGCGCCGGTTCGTCACCCGCGAGCCGGCCGGAACGCCGTCCCGCAGCACGCCGTCAAGCAGGTCGTCTACTTCGCCCTGCCTGTCGGTCCAGCTAACGCCGGTCACGGCCCCTCCACCGGGTGCACGTTCGTCACGCGGTACATGCCGCGCTGGTGGCGGACCTCGACGGTTCCGGCCTCGATAGCGGCCAGGCCCTCCTGAGCCTGCGTGAGCTGCTGCCGCAGGTACCGCTCGAACTCGCTGACCGCTTCCTCCCAGGTGACGTGCCCGCGCAGCATCAGCCCTGGCCGCGTGGAGGGCTGGCCGGGGGCAATAACCCGGGTCATCTTCTCGCTCATGGTGTGCCTGCCCTTCATTCGGCTGCCTGGCTACAGAGTAAGCGATGGCTTGACTTGAGTCAAGCGTCAATCCTTGTAGTCGCGCAGGTTGACGGGCACGAAGACCAGCGGGAGCTTCTTGACCTCCACCTCGAACGGCAGCGCTTCGGTGGCGGTCAGCCGCTTGATCCGTTCATCGGTGTTGCACTGCGGGGCACCGAAGTAGCTGAACTTGCGCCGACCGGTCCGCCGGTTCTTCGGGTTGAAGAACACCAGCCCGTGCCCCGGGCGCACCGCCCACCAGAAGCCGGAGAAACGCTGGAAGTACAGGCCCTTAACGGGCGCGGTCGCCTGGTCCTCGGGCAGGAACATGAAGTCGCTCTCGCGGACGTCCATCACCGCACCAGCCGGTTCAGCCGGTCGATCTCGGCTGCTAGCAAGGCACCTGCCTCACGCAGGTGTTCCTCGTCACTGCCGATGTCCGCAGTGCCGTCCCGGCGTGCGGCGCGCAGCTTGTTGACCCTGGTGGCGGCCTTGGTCGCGAGCGACCCGTACACCTGGTCATCATCAAGCTCCGGCGTCCAGCCGATGGCCTCGATCTGGCGGCGGCGTTCACGGATGACCTCAGCCACCCCGGCCAGCGCGCCGTGCTCGTGCAGCCAGGCAAGGTCGTCGTAGGCCGTCGGCTTCGGCTCGAAAACAATGTCTTCCCTCGGCATGTCACTTTCTCCTTACCCGTGTCTTGCGGGTCGTCTTGCCTTCCTCGAACCGGCGGATCTGGGCTTTGAAGTTCAGGAACCCCCGGCCCTGCCAGCCGCTGCCCGAGGTGCGAGCGACCAGCGTGTCACCGAACCAGACCTCGATGTGACCCCGGCCGTTCTTCTGGTCGGTGGCGTAGCCGCGTTTCTTCAGCTGCCGGAGGTAGCTGGTCGTGTCACTGGCCACTACACCCACCCCGTTCCGGTGAACTGCCCGTTAACCGAAGGAAGTTCGGCGATGCTGAGCGATACCCGAACTTCCTCCAGGCGCTTGGTGATCTCGTCCATGTCAGCGAGCACGCTGGCATAGGTGGCCGGCGGCTCACCGCTGCCCAGCCGCCGCCAGGCACTTCCCGACCAGTTATGCACGTCAGCGAGCGCGCGGCCGGCCTCCACCTTCTCGCCCGCGGTCAGCAGGCCGCTCACCGGAAGCCGTGCCGCTCGCGCACGTCGCCGGTGCCGTAGCGGTAGAAGCGGTCCATGACGTCGAACAGCAGGTCGTAGACCTCACCGCCGGTCAGGGTCAGTCCTTCGGTGCCCTGCTCGCGGATACGCGGGTCGGTGCTGTTGTCGACTAGGAACCGCTTCAGCCGGGCGTCGTTGCCGTTCCCGTCCGGGTAGTCGCGGTCGTCCTCGAAGCTGCTGTCAGCTGGCTCCGCGTCCTCGGCCTGGTCCTCGCGCGGGTCCCCGTTGTCGTACTCCACCAGCACGGGCACGCCGTGCGGCATGTGCTGGAAGTAAGAAGTCCAGCCGTCGCGCGCGTTGTCCCAGAAGACCTGCTTCCCGTCGTGCCGGACCTCGATGCCGTCGTTCTCCTGGTCGAGAGCGAACGTGATCTTGAGCATGTGCCTGCCCTTCTAGTGGCCGGGCGCGCAGTCCGGCTGCCCGGACGCGCTAACTCCTGTTACGTGCTGGCCGCTCGGGCAGAAGACCGACGGCACGGGGGCGGGGGTGTAGACCGGCTGGGACCAGGTGAGCCGGCCCGCCGCGAGCAGCGCCAAGAGAATGACGCCAAGGATCGCGAAGCCGGCTACCACGCCCACCCCGAGCATGCGAAGGCCGGAGTTCACGGCTCGGGCTCAGCCGGGTAGTCGTTGTCGTTCTCGTCCGCGCCGTGGCGCGGGATGGCCGGCTCAGCACCGGACCCGATGATGACACCGTTGGCCGCGCGGCGCTCGCCTGGCAGCAGCTCGATGTCCCTGGTTTTGTCTCCGGGTGTCTGCGTCATGCCCTCAGTTTAGTGATCGTCTTGACTAGAGTCAAGTAATCCCCCAACTTGGGCAGAGGCATGCTGGTCAGCCGCAGCCAGAGCAGGATGCCGGCCACGCCGGCTGCCGACCCGAGAGCCGAGATGCCGAACGGGACGTACCAGCCCTCCAGGCTGGTCCACAGCGCGAGCCAGAAGCCGGCGGACGCGCCGAAGAAGCACACGATGACCCAGGGGTGCCTCTGCAGCTCAGGGGCGGCCCGCACGGCGCTCTCCCGTGTAGTAGACCGTCAAGCCCAGGACGATGCTGATCCCCATGCCCAGGCTCACGCCGGCGAGGAAGGAAAAGATCATCTGGTGCACGGCCTCGGCTATGGCTGCCACGGCCAGGCCAGCCACCAGGCACAGCCCGCCGCAGGCTGCGGCAACAGCCACGCGCAGCCTCTCGTCACCGGGCATCTTTTCTTCGGTCATTTCTGCCACTCTCCCTCGGCGTAGATGCCGGCCATGGCCTCGCGGACGTCGGCCGCGCTCAGTCCAGCAGGTGCCGGGTACAGGTACCGTGCCGCAGCGTCGAGCGGGTCTTCCGGCTCAGGAGGCTCTGGCGGCCCCCAGCGCGCCGCAGTGCTGCCGTTCTCCCAGTCGCGCCCGTTGGCGCTGGTGTCCTGCCACTCGGGCCAGGTCACCGGGTCAGACGCCTCCACGTCGACGGTCGCACCGAACACGGCCAGCAGGTACGCGCGCGACCACGCGCCGGACGCCGACAGGTACAGGTGCTCGCGCGGCCAGCGGAACCCGCGGCGGCGCATCTCGCGGCGCTTGGCCTTGTCCTTGATGCCAGCCAGGAACTCGTCCCAGCACGCAGGAACCCACCCGGGGGCATCGCTCCCGGGTGGGTACTCTACTGCGATCCGGTAGACCCGGACGATGCGCTCGCTCACGACGATACTCCGATCCGCCTGAGCCAGTCAGCCAGCACCTCAGCCGCCGTCGTGCGCAGGTCCGCCGCGTCGGCGGCGTGCCACTGCTTGCCGTTGTAGCCGGGCAGCGTGGTCGACAGCACCCACGGCTCGCCCGGGTGCTGCTTGCTGTCCGCCCAGGTGTAGGTGAACAGCCAGACGCCGCCAGCCAGGCCCGCGTGCGCGGGCGCGCGGGTCTCCTCCCAGCGCAGCAGCCCGTTCACGGCTGCCTCGCCAGCGGGAACTCGCGGCGGTATTCAAGCAAGGCGTCCCAGGGGTACGCCCCGCCGAACGCCTTGCGCTCAGTGCGCAGCTGCTCACGGGTCTCAGCCACCCGTCGGGTGGCCGCGTGAAGGTCGGCAAGCGCCTGCTCGTGAGCCAGCTGCACTGTCACCAGCGCCGAGATGCCCGCCTCTGCCTCGATCCTGAGCAGCAGGGCCGTCCCCTCGCCGGTGATGGCGTAGTAGACCCTGGTGAAGATAGTCCGGCGGGTCACCAGGCCCTTCTTGGCCAGCCCCCGCGCCGCCTTGTCCAGCGCGGCGAGCCCGGCCTTGTTCTCAGTGTCGCCGCCCAGCACCCGGCCGTCTTCCGCCAGGCCGGTGACGGTCCACGCGCGCGTGATGCCGTCAGGCCGGGACGACCGCGGGCCGCGAGTGCGCCGCAGCGCCGAAGCGTCGCGCAGCGCGGCGAGGACGGTGATGGCGCTCTCGCTCAGTGTCTCGATTTCGCTCATAGGGGTGCCTGCCCTGTGCTCGGAAGTGCTTACGGCACCAGGATACGTGATGGCTTAACTTGAGTCAAGAGAACATTTCTTTAAGCACCGCACGGCGGCACTCCAGGCAAGACACTCGGACTGCCGGCGGCAGCACGTCATCCGCGCTGCGGCGGGTGCCCTGCGGCAGCGGGGGGTCCGCCTTGCGGTACCGCGCGTGCCGCTCCACCTGGTGACCGCACGTCAGGACCAGCTCCCACCAGCGGGTGCGCCGACGGGTGGCAGGCTCCAGGAAACTACCGCGTCCGCTGCGCAACGTGGCGTGCTCAACGTCGCGCCAGATGTTCACAAGCGGGAGCTTCCTAGCAGCTGGGGCAGTCATTGGCGTCGCCGGTAGCCGGGAAACGGGCCGCTGACGGGGGCGCGAACTCGCACCCGGCCGGGCACGGCTGCGTCCCGCAGTAGGGCTCGTGCCCCGGCCAGGGGTAGCCGCCGGCCCCGCAGGTGCAGCCTTTGGCCTCAACCAGGCCGGTGCCGCGGCACTCGCGGCACTTGCGCCGCCAGGCCGGGTACTCCTCGAAGCCCCTGCCGCCCTCGTACTGCTCGGCGAAGTCCTTGGCAAACTTCACCAGCGCGGCCAGCTCGGGCTCTCCGCCAGGGCGGCCAGGGCCGCGGCCGAGCGGGAAGACGATGACGTTGCGCACCGTCTCCGCCGCCACGGCGGCAGTCAGGTTACTAGCCACCAGGTCGATGGAGAAACGCGACAAGCGGACATCCCGGTCACTGCGGACCACCAGGTAGCCCCAGCTCAACCCGTAGGCGAACACGCCGTCCTTGCTGTTCATCCAGCGCATGTCAGACCTCCTAGCTCAGCGGGTCGATGTGGTCGCGCTCGCGGATCGTGTGCAGCCGCGACATGGCATGCCGGGCCATCAGCAGCGCCTGGTTCGCGGTGATCTTCGGCGTGTTCGGCTCGGTGCAGTAACTCAGGTCCCAGGCGCGGGACATGTCGTCCGCGACCTCTTCCACGACGATGTTGCGCACCGCGGCCTCGTACTCAGTGTCCAGCACGCCGGCCCGGAACAGCAGCTTCAGCACCCGGCTGAGAGTGAGCCGCTGGTCGAGGATGATGAGTGCGTGCAGCGCGAAGATGAGCGCGGGTCCGGCTGGCACCGCACCAGGTGCCAGCTGCGCGTAGAACGGCTCGGTCTTGTCCAGGAACTCGTCGTGCTCGACGGTGAGGTCCAGGATGTCGGCGACGTCGGCCCCGGCCATGCCCGGCCAGAGCCAGACCTTCGCCACGAACTGCTCCCGCTCGGCTGCGGTCAGCGCGTGCGCGACCGCCATGAGCGCGGCATGCCGCTCTCTGCCCCGCAGCTGATCTGGTGTCATCTGCCCGCCCTTCTCTCAGCCCGCGGTGAAGTCGCGGAGTACAACGCGCGGCAAGTCTGTGCCGTCTGTGACCTGGCCCAGTTCCGTGCAACTGGACTTGCTACCGTCCGTCCACACGGCCGGGCCCTCGTCACCCGGCCCCCAGCCAGGAAGGCCGTTGGCCGCAAGCTCGCGTGCCTGAAGGCCGGTCCAGGCGATGACCACGAACCCGTTGGCTACGTCGACCCCGCGAGCGTCCTCGTGCTTCAGGAGGAAAATCTTCATAGTGCCTGCCCCTCTCTCGGTGACATAGCCCCATCTTAGGATATGGCTTGACTCTGGTCAAGCAAAAGAACTGGCCTCAGCTCAGGGGTGGTGAGCTGAGGCCAGTTCGCCCGGGGGCTACTCGTAGCCGCCGGTGTAGCTGCCCAGCAGCACGCCGGCGGCAATGCCCGGCTCCGCCGTGCCCACCTTGACCAGGGTGGCCTCGAACGCCCACGGGTACGCGCCCTCGCCGCCGGCAGCGGCGGCAGCCAGCCTGCGCGCCTCGTGCTCCGTCGGGGCGACGACCACGAACGCCACGGCCTCGTCCGTCTTCGGGCCCTCTTCGCGCTTCAGCGAGTAAATGTCCATCGTGCCTGCCCTTCATCTCGGTGCCTGTACTCACCAGGATAGGTGAGCGCTTGACTGGAGTCAAGCTAAAACGGCGGTATGTCGGGCAGCTCCGCAGCGGGCTTGCGCCTGGCCAGCTTGCGCCCCGGGTGGGACGTGTCCGGCTGCGGGCACCGGCAGCCTTGGCCCTTGCAGACCTCGCAGTTCCCGGCCATGCAGACCAGGCACATCGAGATCGCGCCCTTTCCGGAGCTGAGCGCCGGCCGGCCCGGGTTCTTCGGGGCGGCGGGGGCACGCTGCGCACGGGCCTTGGCCTTCTGGTAGCCGGACTTCGGCCGGCGGCCGGGGCTGGACTTCGCGGGCTGGTGCCCGTCCCCGCCGAACCGGCGACGGGAAAGCGGCCACAGCAGCGCGCAGCCGTGGCCGGTGGACTCGTCTTCGAGGATGTGCAGCGCCATGCCCAGCGCCACCAGCCACCACAAGTCAGCACGGACGTAGGTGACGGCCAGGGCAGCGGTGCCGCACCCGATGACCGCGCGCCGCAGTGCCCCGCGATGACGGTTCCGCCCGTGGCCGCCGTGAGTGAGGAAGCCGGTCGCCTTCAGTCCGGCCACCACGCAGACCGCGATGAACAGTGCCAGGCCGCCCAGCGCCCACCTGTTCGGCCACCAGTCCGCGCAGCTGGCCGTGACCAGCATCATCACGCCGATGCCGGCCAGCGAGTGGAAGCCCTGCCGGTGGCCGCCGAACAGCACGGCCACCAAGTGGCTGGTGCCGTGGCTCAGCGCGCCGGCCGAGTAAGCGAACGTGGCCTTGGGGTGATCCGCGTCGGGCAGCAGGGCGAAGCCGGCCGTCAGGACGCCGAACAGCAGATCGCGGCCGATCTCCGCGCCGACCGCCGCGCCGTGCGCGTGCGTGCCGATGCTGGTCAGCAGGCCGACGCCCGCCCCGAGCAGGAGCCCGGTGCTCGCGTGCGTGGTGCCCTCGATGTCGCCCTCATGCTCTCCGGCGCGCGAGCGCGCCTTGACTGTGTAGCTGGTCCGGTAGCCCGGTGCCGTCGCGGTCGCCATGACTGAGATTCTACCAATTGTCTTGACTCAAGTAAAGATAAATCCTCAGCGCGGGTGGCAGGAGCAGGTGCCGTACTGGCTAGCGCGGATGCTCTTGCAGTGCCCGCACTCCTTCACCGTGCACTGGCACGGGCCGCCGGTGCCGTTGCGGCACGACGCGCACTGCTTCACCGTGCACTGGCACTTGTTCTTCACGCCGCCGCCAGGGGTACGTCGTCGTGCGTGAGCGCGTGCTCGGCGAGTTCTTCCCACGACTCGTCCGGGCCGGGCTCAACTGAGCCGTCGGGCTTGTGGACCAGGGGCTCCACTGCAGTCAACTCCTCCGGGTCACCGTGCCGTGCGGCGCTGCCGCGGGCGCATGCCGTCGCTGTCTTTCGCGCGGCTGCGGGTCTCGTGCGTGCGGACCTTGCGGCCGGTCCGGGTGTCGAAGTCAGTCACCCGCGTGCGCCCGTCGGGCCAGTGGCTCGTGACCTGGTTCGGCACCATGCGCGGGGCCTGCCTGTTCCGCTCGATGGCGGCATCGCGCCGTGCGGTGCGCGCCTTGCGGGAGTTGTAGCGGGGCGCACGCGCAGGCGCGGGGCTGAGCGTGCGCTGCCGCTTCGCGTAGCTCTGGTAGACGGAACGCCCCTGCGGGCTGAGCCGCCAGCGGACGTACTGGAAGATTCCCATTAGTGCCTTCCCTTGTGCCGTGGTGAATGGTCCAGGTAGTGCCTGAACAGCGAGCAGGCCCCGCCGGCCAGGCCGGTGACGAACAGCCCGAGCACGACCGCCGACTGCCAGTGACGGTCAGCCAGGGCAGAGGCGAAACCGGCCGCCAGCGCCGCCGCTGCCATGGAGAGCAGGGTGACGCCGGCGGCACGGAGTGCCTGCGCACGGTCGGCGGGCGAGGGCATTAGAGCCTCTTGGAAATCCGGGTGCCGAACGAGCCGCGCATGCTGACCCAGAAGCCGATGACGATAACGGTTCCCATGACTAGCTCCCTGAAGGCTGGTGACCGCAGGGCGACCCGCACTCGTCGTCAGCGCAGTGCGGGGCGGCCCAGTGAATGACGCGCGGCTCCGCGGCGATGCCGTGGTCCCAGCGCAGTACGGTGCCGTGGTCCGGCACCGGGTAGATCCCGGCACCTACCGTCGTCGTGCCGTCCGGCCTGTCGACCGTGAACAGCACGACGCGGATGACGATGTCCTCAGCACCGGGCTGCGTGACAACCACGACGGCGTCAACCCCGGCTGGCTGGTCCCGGCCTTCTGGTACCTCGGTGAACTGGCCGACGAGGATCTTGCTCATGACTAGCTCCTAACCCGGGCGCGGTCGCGCCCCCTGACGGTGTTCAGCCGGACGCGGGTGACGACCTCGGGCGTCCCGCGCTGAGCCAGCGAGCCGATCTCCCGCTCGCGCCTGTTCACGGCCCGGACCAGGAGGCGCACCGACCGCTCCCTGGTCTGGCGCAGTGCCGGGTCGTAGTTCCACGCGTCGACGCCGACAGCGCCGGTCTTGTCGTAGAACCAGTCGCGCACCTTGCCCAGCCAGTTGTCCGCGCGCTCGGCGCGGCTGAAGTCAGTCATTGCGTGCCTTCTCTCAAAAGGCCCTCTACACGGGAAAACTCCGCGTAGAGGGGGACTAGGGCGGGGTTGACCCTGGCCCAGTGGCCAAGCTCGGTGACCAGGTAGTGCAACTGCGCCAGCGGGGGAGAGCTGTTCTGCAGCTCAGCCGCGTGGTCGTAGCGGGTCACAGCGTTCCCCTGTTCTCGAAGTCGGTCATGTCAACGGTGCCGATGGTCTCCCCGTTCGGGATGACCGGCGGCTGGGTGAGCGCCGGCACGTCATCGGCCGGCTGGTGCCCGTAGGCAGCGGCCAGTTCAGCCGTCTTCGACGGGTAGTCAGGCCGGCCGGCCGCGTTAACGGCTGCCGTGTCCAGCCGGCCGCCGCATGCCTCGCAGACCGGCCACCGCTCGAACATCCGGCTCGCTGGCCGGCCGCACGCCTCTGCGCACGGATCTCCTGGCCGGCCGGCCCGCGGCCGTTCGACCGCGGCCGGCTGGGCGGTAACGGCGCGCGTCCTGGCCGGCTGAACCGGCCAGCGGCGGGCCAGGTGCACTGCCCCGGCCACGGCCAGGCAGAGGCCGGCCAGCGAGCCGAGCCCGATGGCCGTGGCCACGAAGATCTCGTGCACAGCGCTGCGGTGCAGGTACAAGACGATCCCCAGGATGACAGCGAGGACTATGCCGAGCTTCTTCACCGCGACACCCCCCGCTTGCGCAGCTGACGGGCGGTCCGGTTGCGTTCCCGCAGGAAGCGGCGCTGAGGCCGCACGTCGTGACTGCCGATGGTCTTGGCGACCCAGGCGTGCTCGCTCGCGCGCTCCGGGCTCCGGAAGATGCCGGAGCACCCGTCACCAGGGCAGCCGTACCAGGCGCTGGTCAGCCCCCGCCAGATTTCGCCGAGCTTCTTCACGCGGCCCGCCCCCTCGCGGCGCGGGCCGCACGGGACGGGGCCGCGCGCCGGTCGCGGTAGTAGACCGCGCGCCGGGCAGCGCGCCTGGCTATTGTCGGGCACTCGCCCTCGCGGGCGATCCGCGCGATGGACGCGCTCTGCCTGCTCAGCAAGGTCAGCTCGGCAGGGGTCAGCCGCGGCGCGGGCCTGAGCTTGTCTGCCATGGCACCTCCTTGTCTCGGTTGCTTGACTCAAGTCTAGGCGGTAGCTTGACTGCGGTCAAGAGGACGGGAGAGCCTGCCTGCCGGCTTGTCGAACGAGGCCACCCGCTTGCGCAGTACCTCGACCGTGGCCAGCGTGTTGTGCTCGGGCTGGTAGAAGTCGATCAGGGTCAGCTGCCGGATGCACGCCTGCGGCTCGTGGGCCGCCGGGATGAGGTACACCTGCCGCGGGTCCCACAGGTCGGGGTGGGCGTGCTCGTGGCCGTCGAGCCGGCGCTTCAGCGACTCGCTGATGCCGACGTACCAGATGTGCCCGTCCGTGCTCGCGCCCAGGGCGTACACCCACCACCCGGACAGGTCAGGGAGCAGCCGCGCGCCGTAGACCTCCAGCATCGTGGGGGCGGGGCGCTCGGGCTCCGGGGCAGGGGCACGGCGAAGCCAGGGCACAGGGAACCTCCCGAAGATTGTTCACAATTGGGCCAGTTCTTCGAATTCGTCGGCTACCCAGGAGTGGTAACCAGCACGTCGTGCGGTCCTACGCCGGTGACAGTTGGCACAGGCGACCTCGCACTTGGCGATCTCCTCTAGCACGCGCTCCCAGGAAACCCCCTGGTGAACCAGGGTGCCGATGCCCGCTG
>Ga0210389_10000550_pt1 | contig 33826 bp, 34 predicted proteins | sample IncBWH28OmetaG_FD_160127 | JGI IMG/M metagenome (GOLD analysis project Ga0210389, IMG submission 160127) | Forest soil microbial communities from Barre Woods Harvard Forest LTER site, Petersham, Massachusetts, United States - Inc-BW-H-28-O ... | reverse complement strand
GCGGCCCAGCGGGGCGTTTTGTTCGCCACCGTCGCCGAGGCCGAGAGCCATGGGAACCATGCCGATGATCATGGCGAGGGCGGTCATTAGAACGGGGCGGAAGCGGGTGAAGCCGGCTTCGGTGGCGGCGGTGACCGGATCGCCGTGGTGCAAGAGGCGTTCCTTGGCGAAGGAGACGACGAGGATGCTGTTGGCGGTGGCGACGCCCATGCACATGATGGCGCCCATCAGAGCGGGGACGCTGAGCGTGGTGTGTGTGAGGAAAAGGAAAATGACGATCCCGGCCAGGGCCGCAGGCAACGCCGTGATGATGATGAAGGGATCGAGCCAGGACTGGAAATTCACAACGATGAGCAGATAGACAAGGATGACGGAGAAGACGAGGCCGGTGAGAAGGCCCGTGTAGGAGGTGCGCATGGTTTCGAGTTGGCCGCGGACGCGGATGAAGCTGCCGCGCGGGAGCGACGAAGTGTTGGCAGCGACGATGCGATTGATGTCGTGGCCGACGGCGCCGAGGTCGCGATCCTGAACGTTTGCGTAGATGTCGAGGATGCGGCGGATGTTGTAGTGATTGATGGCCTCCATTTCGCTGGTGCGATGGATGGAAGCGACGTCGGCAAGAATGGCGGGGCGAGTGGCGCCGGGCGCGGTGATGGGAATGTTCTGCAAATCCTGCAGGGATTGGACGGAATATTGGGGGGTTTGAGCGACGAGGTTGTAGTTGGTGCCGTTCTGATAGTTCAGGAAAAACATTGGGGAGACCTGGAAGCTGCCGCTGAGGGAATTGAGCATGCTGTTGGCGACGTCGCGCTCAGAGAAGCCGGCTTGCGTGGCCTTGGTGCGGTCGATGGTGATGTCGTATTGGGGATAGTCGGATGGCTGCTGGATGCGCGGGTCGGCGATGCCAGGGACCTGGCGAAGTTCGGCGAGAATTTTGTTGGCGACGCGGCGGTTCCCTTCCGTGTCGGCACCTTCCACCTGGATGTCGACGGGAGAGGGGAGACCAAAATTCAGGATCTGGGTGGTGATGTCGGCTGGCAAGAAATAGAAAGTGGTGCCGGGAAATTGCGCGGGGAGTTGTTTGCGGAGTTCGCGCATGTAGTTCGCAGTGGGGTGATGACTTTCGTTGAGGGAGACGAGGATGTCCGCGTCGCCCGCGCCGATGAGGCCGGAGGTGGCGTGCATGTAGTTGATGCTGCTGTAGGGCAGGCCGATGTTGTCGGCGATGGAGTCGAGCTCGTGGTCGGGGATGGCGCGGCGGATGGAGGCTTCGACTTCGTCGCTGAGCTTGGCGGTCTCCTCGATGCGCGTGCCGGATTTTGCGCGGAGGTGGAGGATGAATTGGCCGCTGTCCGTGTTGGGGAAGAAATCCTGTCCGAGCCAAGGGATGAGGAGAAAGAAGGCGAGGCAAGTGAGAAGGAAAGCTGGGATAAAGACGCGGCGGTGACGTACGACGCCTTGAAGCAGCGAGTGATAGGAATTGCGGAGATTTTCGAAGGAGCGCTCAAACGCGCGTTGAAAGCGGACGAACGGATTGCTGGAAGACTTCCCTTCCTCCTCGTGTCTTTTCAAGAAATACATGGCAAGTGTGGGGACTAGAGTCCGGGAGAGGAGGTAGGAGGCCAACATCGCGAACACCACGGCTTCCGCGAGTGGAACGAAGAGGTAGCGCGCGACGCCGCTGAGAAGAAACATGGGCATAAAGACGATGCAGATGCAGAGTGTGGAGACGAGAGCGGGGACAGCAATCTGCTGCGCGCCGTCCAAGATCGCTCGCACCGTCTCCTTGCCCAGCTCCAGGTTGCGGTTGATGTTTTCGATTTCCACGGTCGCGTCGTCGACGAGGATGCCGACGGCGAGAGCGAGGCCGCCGAGGGTCATGATGTTGATGGTTTCGTGGATAAGGCTTAAGACGATGACGGAGGTCAGGATCGAGAGCGGAATGGAAACAGCGATGATAAGGGTGCTGCGCCAGCTGCCGAGGAAAATCAGGATCATGATGCCGGTGAGGCAGGCGGCGATGACGGCTTCGCGGATGACGCCGCTAACGGCGCTGCGGACGAAGACGGACTGATCGGCAAGGGGACGAATCTTTAATTCGGGAGGAAGAGTTTGCGCTACGCGGGGAAGAAGACCGCGGACGCCCTTGACGACGTCGAGAGTGGAGGCGTTGCCGGCTTTGAGGATACTGAGGAGAACGCCGCGATTGCCGTCCTGGCGGGCGATGTTGGTTTGGGGTGCGAAGCCGTCGCGGACGTTGGCGACGTCGCGTAAGTAAATTGTGGAATTGCCGACGACGCGGATGGGGAGGTCGTTGAACTCGGGGACGGTGCGAAGGCTGGAGTTGACTCGGACGTCGTATTCGAATTCGCCAATTTTCGCGGTGCCGGAGGGGAGGATAACGTTTTGCAGCTGGACTGCGTTCAGGACGTCTTGCGGAGAGAGGCCTTTGGCCTGAAGGAGATTGGGATTGAGATCAATCATGATCTGGCGCTGCTTGCCGCCGTAGGGATACGGAATGACGGCGCCAGGGACGGTGACGAGTTGCGGGCGGAGAAAATTCTGGCCGAGGTCGTTGAGCTGCTGTTCGGAGAGACCTTTGCCGGAGAGGCCGAGTTGGAGAATGGGGACGCTGGAAGCGCTGTAATTGATGATGAGCGGAGGGAGCGCGCCTGGCGGCAACTGGCGAAGGATGGTTTGCGAGATGGCGGTGACCTGGGCGTTGGCGTTTTCCAGGCTGGAGTTGGGCTGGAGAAATATTTTTACAATGGCCTGGCCGTTGACGGTGGTGGATTCGATGTGTTCGATGTTGTCGACGGTGGTAGTGAGGATGCGCTCGTAAACGGTGGTTATGCGGCCTTCGAGCTCTTCGGGGTTGAGGCCCGTGTATTGCCAGGCGACGGCGATTACAGGGATGTCGATGTTGGGGAAGATGTCCGTGGGTGTGCGCATGACCACGACCGGGCTCAAGAGAAGGATGAGCAGGGCGAGAACGATGAAAGTGTAAGGGCGATCGAGAGCGACGCGAACGATCCACATGATGGATTCTCCTTGTAGGCACGGTGTTTGCGGCCTACAGATCCCGCGGTTACTACTGCGCGCTTGCCGGCTGGAAGCCGGCGCTACGATTAACCGACGCTGGCGGAAAAAACGACTTGGTAGGCGCTGTGGCGCGCGGCCTGCGAACTGGAAAAGAGCGCGGCAGAGACTTTGCCGTTTCTGGCGCCGAGGCGCTTGGCGATTTTGTCGCGGAGCAAGCGGCGGGCGCGAAAGGTTCTGGCTTTGACGGTGCCGACGCGGATGCCGAGGGCCGCGGCGGCTTTGGTCGTGGAGACCTCTCCGATTTCAGTGAGCTTCACGACAGTTTTGAGAATGGGGCGGAGCTCATTGATGGCGCCTGAGAGAACGTTTTGCATTTCTTTCTGGCCGTAGCGCTCTTCCGGGGTGACGGCGGTGTCCTTGATTTCGAGCGCGTAACTTTCTTCATCAACCGATTGATGGCCTTCGATGGAGAGATGGCCGGGGCGGCGCTTGCGAAGAAGCATCAGGGCTTCGTTGATGGCGATGCGGGTAAGCCAGGTGGAAAAGCGCGACTGGCCTTGAAAACTTTTGAGATGGATGAACGCTTGCTGAAATGTTTGCTGAACGGCGTCCTCGGCGTCCTCCGCGTTCTGAAGGCGGCTGAGGGCGACGTGGAACATTTTCTGGTGGTAGCGTTCGAAAAGAGTTTCGAACGCGGCACTGTTGCCGCTGACAGCTTCGGCGACGAGGACCTCATCTTTGTCCTTCGCGCCAGTGCCGGCGACGTTCAGCACATTTTCAACTGATGGCCGGGGTGTTGCGGTGTTGGATTCGGTTCGCATTGGTGATTCTCCTTCGAGATTTGCCGCTGCTTTTCCTGCAACGATTCCAAAAAGTGCTTCATATAGAGCCGACTGGCGCGGAGAACCGCACCTTCCGAGGCCATCTGCAGGAGCACGCATTCGCCTTTGGCGTCCACGAAGATCACGTCTTCGAGATCGACGGCGCACTTGCGGCCTTCACGCGCGCTCCTGGTAGAGAGCCATTTTTCCTGCAGGTCCAGCGCCCACACGCCGCAAAGGCGCCCCTGCAAAACCCATTTCTGTTCGAACGGCGTGTCGGTAATCATGGTCCTGAGCACGGGAGTCTCCTGGAATCCGAGTGCTTACTGGCCGGAAGCCACGGAAATGGCGGAGCCGGAGCCTGTGGTGAAGAGGTCGAGATGAATCTGGACTTCGTTGGCGACGATGTGATTCGCGTCCGCCTTGTTGTGGTGGTGCTTGGCGGAGAGAGACTGACTCTGATCGGGGGTGACTATGGACGGCGCAACCTGGGTGCAAACTTCACCGGAGAAATCTTCGCCGGCGGACAGCGGAGTGTCGCAGCTCAGGTCTTTGCGGGCGGCTACGTCCACGCGTTCGCCGGTGCAAGCCGGGCCGGAATAATCTTCGCTTCCGAGGTTAGAGGGGGCCGCGCACTTTTCGTCGGCTACGAAGACGGGCCAGACTGTGGAAGAGACCGCGGTCATGAGCTGCGGAAAATCTTCAACGGAAATGTTGCTGGAGGCGGTCCACTCGTCGCCGGTAGTGTTGCCGGAGGCCGGGGCGCGGTGAAATTCGAAAGAAGCCGGTTGAGTTTGCGAGAACGTAATTGAGGGGCCGTAGGTTGGGCCGGAGTAACCTTCCGACGGATCGTAGGAAACGGTGCGCTGGACAAAGGTGAGGGTGAGATCACCGGAGACGCGGTAGGTGTTTGCGGCAAGAGGCACGACGCGGCGCGATTTGAAGGCTATGACCGTGTAATCGGGCTTCGCTTCGCGGCGGTTCGCGGAGAGCGAAGGATTTTTGTCCGCTGGATAGATGGTGAAATCGAAATCGGGAGTTGCGGAATCGGCGGAGTTGAGCTTGACCACGCCGGAGGTGCGGGCGACGCCCACGTTAAGATCGACGCCCGGATTATTGGAAGAGGCGAGGTAGAGTCGAGCGGTGGAGTGTTCGGCGTCGATCCGGGAAACAGAGCTTTGCGCGAAAGCTGGAGAAACGGAAACAAAACCGGCGACGGCGATTAAAGCGAATTCGGAAAATTTCTTGAGCATCGGACTTCCCTTCTTTCAACCTGCTTTGAGATTGCGGATAGCGACCTAGGCCGCTGGCAACTCACTCGAGAGCAATGAAGAACGCTGGGGCGCTTACGACTGAAAGAGCGTTTCCTCATTCGCAGGGGAGAAAGGCAAGGAACGGGCCAAACGCAGGAGGAGGCGAGAAACCGCGAAAGTAATTGAAGGGAAAGCGCTTTAGGGGAGGCCGACGAAATGACAGTTGGGGTGTGTCACGGTGTCATAGGGGTTTGACAGTGTCAGCGGTCGCCGCAGTGACACTAGCAGAGTTGATGCTGTGACGTTTCATCTGGGCGATAAACGTGGTGCGTTTCAGGCCGAGGCGGGCTGCGGCACCATCAGTGCCGCCGACACGGCCGCCGGAATCGCGGAGGGCTTGTTCGAGTTGTTCGCGAGTGAGAGGAGGAACGACGGTGCGGGTCCGCGTGGAACGAACTGGTGCGGGAGAACTGTCGCCGTTTGCAGGCCAGACAGAAGAGGTGGCGCGGAGTTCAGCGGGAGAAACGCGGAGAACGCCGTGAGAGGAAAGGATGACGGCGCGCTCGATGACGTTTTGCAGTTCGCGGACGTTGCCGGGCCAGTCGTAGCTTACGAGGGCGCTCATGGTGTCGGTGGGAATGGATTGAATGGGCTTGCCCATGCGGCGGCTGAAGATTTCGGCGAAATGGCGGACAAGGAGAGGAACGTCTTCGGGGCGTTCGCGAAGAGCGGGGACGCGGATGGGAAAGACGTTGAGGCGGTAGAAGAGGTCGGAGCGGAATTTGTGTTCGGCGACGAGATCGGAAAGTTCGCGATTGGTGGCGGCGATGAGGCGGGCGTCGGTTTTGAGAGTGCGGGAGCTGCCGAGGCGCTCGAATTCGCGCTCCTGAAGGACGCGAAGAAGTTTGGGCTGGAGTTCGAGAGGAATTTCGCCGATTTCGTCGAGGAAGACGGTGCCGTGGTGGGCGAGCTCGAAGCGGCCGATGCGCTGGGCGATGGCGCCGGTGAAGGCGCCGCGTTCGTGGCCGAAGAGCTCGCTTTCGAGCAGGCCCGTGGGGATGGCGGCGCAATTTACTTTGACGAAGGCGTTGCCGTTGCGAGAGCTGAGATTGTGGATGGCACGGGCGATGAGTTCTTTTCCGGTGCCGGTTTCGCCGAGGATGAGAACGGTGGAATCGGTGGGGCCGACGGTTTCGATTTCTTTGAGAACTTTCTGGAGAGCGGCGCTTTTGCCGACGATCTCGTCGAACATGGAGGTTTCGTCGATTTCCTGGCGGAGGGCGACGTTTTCCTGCAAGAGCTGCTCTTTTAGCGTGTTGATTTCGGCGAACGCGTCTTCGAGGGCTTTGCGGGAAAGGCGCTGCTCGGTGACATCGACATGGGTGCCGAGGAATTCGGCGACGGAGCCGTCCGGTTTGCGAACGGGATGGCCGAGGACGTGAAGGTGACGAATGGAGCCGTCGTCAAGAATGATGCGGTAGTTCAATTCGAAATCGCTGGAATCGACGATGGATTTTTGGATGGTTTCGTGAGCATAGGGCCGATCGTCGGGATGGATGCGGCCGATGATCGTTTCCAGAGTGACCTTGCTGCCGGGTTCGAAGCCAAAAATGCGGTAGCTCTCCTGGCTAAAGTAGACATCACCGGAGGTGACGCAGCGGGCCCAACTGCCGGTGTGGCTGAGGCGCTGGCCTTCGGCAAGATAGGCTTCGCTGCGGCGGAGGGCTTCTTCGGCGCGTTTGGGCGCGGTGATGTCGCGATAGATAGAGTAGATTTCGGGAGTGTTGCCTTCGACCTGAACGGGAGCGGCGACGAAAGAAACAGCGAGGCGAGAGCCGTTCTTGCGTTTGTGAGTTAGTTCGGCGTTGACGCGTTCGCCGCGTTGAAGGGCTTCGCGAAGTGCTTCAGAGGCCTTCCATTGGTCTTCGGGAACGATCAAGTCGCGGATGCTGCGGCCGAGGGCTTCCTCGGGAGTGAAGCCGTAGAGATTGGAGAATTCGCGATTCACGCGCAGGACGCGATTGTCGATATCGCGGAGGACGATGGCCTCGGGAGCGAGTTCGAAGAGTTTTTCGAAATGGGCTTTCTGTTTGCGGAGCTCTTCCTCGGCGCGCTTGCGCTGGGTGATGTCCATGGTGGTGCCGATGAACGAGGTGAGATTGCCGGCATCGTCGATGACGGGGCGGCCTATGCCGGAGACGTATCTGAGGGCGCCATCGGGAAGGACGAAGCGAAATTCGTGTTCGAATTCTTTTTTTTCGCGGACTGCTTCAGTGACGAGTTTTTCGAGCGGCTCGCGATCGTCGGGATGGACGCGGCTCCAGAAGAGCGGCGTGCAGGGCTTGTCTTTGTCGGGGTCGGCGCCGAGGATCAGAAAATGCTCGCGCGACCATTTAATTTCGCCATTGATAAGGTTCCAGACCCAACTGCCGGTGTGGCTGAGCTTCTGTCCTTCCTCAAGGAAGACTTCGCTGGTGCGCTGCTCGTGGTCGCGAAGGGCGTTGTCGACGGCGAGAGCGACCTGATCGGCGACGAGAGAGAGGTAACGGACTTCGTCGGGAGCATAGGTGTTGGTACGGCGGGAGCCGAAACCAAGGCTGCCGAGACGGCGATAGGCGGTGGTGAGGGGAAGGATGCAGGCGGATTGCAAATCAGACTGTGCGTACAGCTTCATCATTTGCGGGAAGCGGGATTCGGAGTCGCGGGAAGAGATAACGACGGGCTGCTGCTGATTGTAGACCCACCACGTGACGGTTTCTTCGGCGGGAAAATTTTCGGGAATATTGAAGTCGGGGCCCTCAACGGTTTCGAGGAGGGCGGTGCGAACTTTATTTTTGTCGGCGTCGTAGAGAAAGATGGCTACGAAATCGAAGGCGACGACCTGGTGGAGTTCTTTGGCTAGAACGCGGAAGAGTTCTTTGGGGTCGCGATAGACGCCGATGGCCTGGGAGACACGGAACAGGGCTTCGAGGCGAGCGGGAAGGGATTGTTCGAATCCGGGTTGCGTTGTGGCGGGCACGCCTTCGACTACCTCGATGTCTTTCAACTTTTGCTGGCCTCTACGTTTTGGCGACAATTTTTACTTTAGCGAATGTGCCGGACGGACCGCAAGATTTCCGGGCGCAAGGGGAGGGCGCTCGGGAACGGCAGTCATTTGATGCGCGAGGAGGGGTTTTTGATTCGGATTCGGGATTGGAGGGAATCGGGTGTGAGACCGGTGGACATGCCTGCGCAGAGTGAGGAAGAAAAGCGCCCGCCTCGGAAGGCGGCGTAAAGCCGCCCCTACAAAGACAAGAGTAACCCAAGAGGGAGGGGCGAGCCCCTCCCCTACAAAGACGGGAAGGAATCAGGAAGGCGAGAGGGGGCGGGCGACGAGTTGGGCGTCGCGGTAGGTATGGTAGGCGAGGAAGGCGATGGTGGCGAACATGCCGAGCCAGCCTAGATCGCGGGTGAATTGGCCGATCCTTAGATCGGAGGGGAGGAGGTTCCATTGGCCGAAGAGGAGGGTCCAGTCGCCGATTTCGGAGTTGACGAGGGGGAGAGCGCCGGCGCGGGCGTCTTTCATGTAGGTGCCGATGTAGAGAAAATTTTCGAAGAACCAGAAAGCGGAGAAGACGAAGCCACAGGTTGACCGTGGAAGAAGAAATAGAGAGCGCAGAGTAGAGGAACGAGAAGTTCGCCGAGTGTGCCGCCGAGGAGCATGAGGGTGTTGCCGCCCCAGGAGAAGAAGAGATGGCCGGCTTCGTGGATCATCAGATTGACGAAGTCGGGGAACAGGAAACCAGTGGTGTCGCGGAAGGCATGGAGTAGGAAGAGAGCGTAAACGAGGAGCCAGGAGATGCCGGCGATGCGGGAGACGGGGTCCCAGGGTTGGGTTTCGGGGAGGGACAGCGGCATGGAGTTAGCGTAGCAGTGGAGAAGGTGACACCGAGGGAGCTTGCGCGGCTACGTTGCGTGGGGGGAACGGGGATTGAAGGAAGGAATTTAACACAGAGGCGGAGCGCGGAGGGCACGGAGAGGAGAACCCAAGTGCAGTGCCTATGCCACGAGAGAAATTGCGATCCTGCCGTGGTCCCTCCGCTCCGCGGCCCGACACGCCAAAAACCGGCGCGTAGGAAAAATCGGGCCGCTCCGGTCGGGATGACAGCAAAAGAAAAAGAGAAACCACCCAAGAGGGCGGGGCAAGCCCCGCCCCTACGATTGGCGGGGAGGGGAGGGATTGTCAGAGCTGAGTTCGCCGGTGATTAGGCGGGCGGCGCGGTTGAAGGTTAGGTAGAGGAAGCCCCACTGGATGAAGACGAGGATGCGGCTTTGGAATTCGACGATGTAAATGAGGTGGATGAAAAGCCAGAGGCACCAGGCGATGAAGCCGGAGACGTGGATGCCGAAAACATTGGCGACGGCAGCGGCGCGGCCGATGACGGCCATGTCGCCCTTGTCGAAATATTTGAAGGGAGAGAGGGTGTGGCCGGCGAGGCGGGCTTTGATGAGTTTGGCGGCGTAACGGCCGCCCTGGATGGCGACCTGGGCGACGCCGGGGAGAGGATTGCCTTTTGCATCGAAAGAGATGGCGAGATCGCCAAGGACAAAAATTTCGGGATGGTTGGGAACGGTGAGGTCGGGTTTTACCTTGAGGCGGCCGTTGGGATCGGTTTCGGCGTTGAGGCGTTGGGCGACTTTGCGGGCGAAGGGAGTGGCGGTGACGCCGCCGGCCCAGAAGACAGTGCGCGAAGGGACGGTGCCGGACGTTTCGCCGTGTTTATAGCTGACGCTTTCGGCGGTGATGTCGGTGACGAAGGCGCCGAGCATGATTTCGACACCGAGATCTTTCACGAGTTTTTCGGCTTTGGCGGAGAGATCTTCGGGATACGGCGGGAGAACGCGCGGGCCGCCCTCCATAAGGATGATGCGAGCTTCCTGGGGACGGATGCGGCGGAAATCTTGTTTTAAAGTGTGGTGAGCGATTTCGGCGATGGCGCCGGCGAGTTCGAGGCCGGTTGCGCCGGCGCCGACGATGACAAAGTTGAGCCATGCACGCTCTTCGGCTTCGTTTTCGGCGCGTTCTGCGCGTTCGAAGGCGTAGAGAAGTTTGTGGCGGATGGGGGTGGCTTCTTCGACGGATTTAAGGCTGGGAGCGTTTTCACGCCAGTGGTCGTTGCCGTAGTAGGAGGTTTGGGAGCCGGTGGCGATGATGAGAGTGTCGTAGGGAAAGGAGTCGCCGTCGGCGAGAAGGATTTTTTTTGACACGGGATCGATGTCGACGGCCTCACCGAGCAGAACCTCGACATTTTTCTGGTGGCTGAGGACGGCGCGAATGGGGGCAGCGATTTCAGCTGGAGAGAGGGAGCCGGTGGCGACTTGATAGAGGAGGGGCTGGAAGAGGTGGAAGTTGCGCTTGTCGAGGAGGGTGACGTCCACGTCGGCGCGCTTGAGGGTTTGTGCGGCGACCAGGCCTGCGAAGCCTCCGCCGAGGATCAGGACGCGGTGTGGAGAAGGCATGGAGGGTTTCTCCTTCTGTTTGGCGGGGACCTTATGGGTTCATTAGGCCCGCTTGGTACTCTTATTAGTAGAACATAAGTGCGCAGCGAGAGAATTTAGATGCACGGGCGCCCCGCTTCGGACCCTTCGGCCACGCTCAGGGCAACTAGCGGCCGGCACAAAGTCGGGAGAGCGGAAAGAAGGCGGCGTAAAGCCGCCCCTACTAAGAGAAGCGCGATGCAAGAGGACAGGAGATGATGACGAGAGAGGAAGAGTTGGCGAGGGAGAGGCAGGCTTTGAGGCTGCTTTGTTCGAATTTGATTCGGGCTACTACCCGGGTGGAGTTGTGCGGGTTGTTGGATAGTTCCCTGTTCGTGGATGAATTGCACCGGGTGGCGTTTGAGGAGATTCGGGCGTCGGGCGCAGTACCTGCGAAGAGGTTGCGCGAGGAATTGCCGAGACGGATCACGAATCGGGGATTTCCAGACTTTGAGTTGCTGGAGTTTTTGGGGAAGGACCTGGCGACGCAAGGAGAGATCGAGCAACTTTTTATGAGTGTGCTGCGGCTGATTCAAGAGCGGCATGAAAGCGACGGGAGCGAATTGGAGAATTGAGGGCGTTGGGACGAACAGGAACCATCTGGTATCTGGCGGAGGCGCTGGCATTGGCGGCGCTGGTGGCGATGTATATCTGGCGCTGGCAGGCGGCGTCGCCGCGGTCGTGGTGGGTGCTGGCGGCGTGGATGGTGGTAAGCGTATTGGCGAGAAGAGATACGCCGAAGACGCTGGGATGGAGAGCGGACAATCTTTGGGCGGCGACTCGGAAGGCCATTCCCTTTTTCGCCATTGCGTCGCTGGGGATTTGCGGAGCGGGATTATTTTTGGGAATGCTGCAGAGACTGCCGGAGCATTGGATTGAGCCCCGGCGGTTCACCGGGTATCTTGCGTTTTGTTTGCTGCAACAGGTAGCGCTGAATTCATTTTTGACGAACAGGTTGCTGGGCTATTTTGAGAAGGCATGGCAGGCGGCGTTGACGGCGGGCGTGCTGTTTGCGGCGCTGCACTGGCCGAACCCGGTGCTGGTGCCGCTGACACTGGTGGGCGGGATCGGGATGGCGTGGCTGTTTGCGCGGGAGAGGAACATTTTACCGCTGGCGTTGGGGCAGGCGGTGCTGGGGGCGCTGGTGTGGTGGGCGTTTCCACTGGCATGGCACCACTCGATGAGGGTAGGACCAGGGTATTGGGCATTTCACCCGTAAATGGACCAAGATTGGGGCGAGGAGTAGTCGTTGGGCCGGATTGGGAAGGCAAGCCAAAGCATCTAATCACAGTCGGAAGTGATGAATGTCACACAGCACTGTGCGATATGACGCAATTCTCAATCAGGGTAACTGCAGCAATCTTATACAAGTTGTGCCACACTCGAATTAACCTCTTCTAATTGAACATTTTACAAAAGGTGAGTGATCTTTCGCCCGCGCGTCACAATTGGCAGGCGATGTGCCTTTTGTGGATGTGTCCATTGCGAAAAACGGGACAGCGGTCGAAAGAGGATACCAACATGGCCAGCTCAATGGTTGCAGAAAGACTTGAGACGATCAGTTACCGGGCAGTGCCCCAGCCGGCGAGAAGGCCGAATTCGCCGTACGGATTGGGGGCGGCGGAAAACTGCACGACTTGCAAGCTGCAGCAAGGCAATTTTTTCTGCCGGCTGCCGGAACGGGCGATGCGGGAGTGGGAGCGGATCAAGCATGTGACTTCGTATCCAGAGGGCGCGTTGCTGTTCATGGAAGGCGAAGCGGCGCGGGGAGTGCATATCCTGTGCCAAGGGCGAGTGAAGTTGCTGACGGCGAACGCGGAAGGAAAGATATTCATCCTGAAGATTGCACAGCCGGGACAGATGTTTGGATTGGACTCGATCGTGACGGGACGGCCGCATGAGGTGACGGTGGAGACGATGCAGCCTTGCCAGATTGCTTATGTGAGCAAGGAAGATTTCCTGCGGTTTATCAAGGACAACGGAGAGGCGTGTTTGCGAGTGGTGCAGCAGTTGGGGCAGGAGTGCCATTCGGCGTATGAAGTGATCCGGTCGCTGGGATTGGCGAGTTCAGTGTCTGAGAAACTGGCGAAGTTCCTGGTGGGCTGGTCGGCGGAGGGACGCGAGAGCGAAGGCGCGGTGAGGGTAAAGCTGGCGCTCACGCATGAGGAGCTGGCGCAGTTGATTGGATGCTCGCGGGAGAGCGTGACGCGGACGTTGAGCGATTTCAAGCGGCAGAAACTGGTGGAGTTGAATGGGTCGACGCTGCTGGTGTGGGATAAGGCGGGGTTGGAGACGTTGGCGGCGGTGTGAGGGGGCAGGTCGCATGGGCGGGGTGGTTTAGTGCGTAAAAGCGAGAGCTTCGCTCTCGCACTCAAAAGGTTGACATAAGTTGGAACTTTTGGGCATTCCTTGGCGTATTTATAGGCAAGGAGTGTGCCATGAAGACTTTCAAGGGAATCCTCGGGTTGGGTATTGCGGCTGCGTTTGCGGCGGCCGGCTTCCTGCCCGCGCGAACGTCTGCGCAAGATACGACACCAGCCACGACAACCAGCGCCAAGACTACGGAGCAGTGGATCCACGTGCGTGTGGAGAGCAAAGAGGATCATGGCGAGACGGTGCGGGTGAACGTGCCGGTGGAGATGGCGGCGAAAGTGTTGCCGGCGATCAACAAGGATAATTTGCATGACGGGAAAGTGCGGATTGACTCGAGCCGCATGAACGACGTGGACCTGCGGGCAATTCTGGATGCGGTGCGGAGTTCGCGCGACGGTGAATATGTGACCGTACAGGGCAGCGACAACGATGTGCGAGTGGCGAAGAGCGCGGGGTACCTGTACATCCATGTGACGGACAAGGGCACGGGAAAGAAAGCGGCAGCGAAGGATGGCAAGGCGGAGACGAAAGCCGCGGGGCATGAATCGAAGGTGGAGATCAAGGTGCCAATGAAGGTGGTGGATGCGCTGCTTTCGGCGGGCAAGGATGAACTGGACCTGGTGGCGGCGCTGAAGGCGCTTTCGGCCCACGGAGATACGGAATTGGTTACGGTGAAGGATAGCGAGAATACGGTGCGGATCTGGGTGGATTCGAAGAACGTGGTGGAGTGAAGGATAGAAAATTGAAATTGGAAAATTGAAAATCGGATTTGGGCTTGGCAATCGCGGTGGGCTTGGCCACCTGAAGGTGGCCGCTACGGGGAGTGGAGGGGAGTATGTTGATATTGGCTAAGGCGGCGTTGGGATTGGGCGCGACGATGGCTATGGCGGGCGCGTATGTGTTTCACGAGGGGGTGATTCGCGTGGATGTGGATGAACGCCGGGCCGGGGGATCGCATGTGCACTTCTGGGTGCCGGCGACGGTGGTGTCGGTGGGAATGCATCTTGCGCCGAAGGATCGGCTGAACCATGTGACGGAAGAGGCGCGGCCGTTTTTGCCGGTGTTACGCGAGGTGTCGAAGGAGTTGGACAAATATCCGAACGTGGAGCTGGTGGATGTCGCGGACGCTCGGGACCGCGTGCGGGTAGCGATGGTGGAGGGGAAACTGCAAATTGATGCGGTGAGCGGGGATGGGGACGTGGTGCACGTGAGCCTGCCGGCGCGGGTGTTGTGCGATGTGGCGGATGAGTTGGAGGAAAAGGCGCCGGGGGTATGAAGCTGAAATAGAGAACAGAAAATATTGCGTTTCGGTGGTTGAACCCTTCCAATTTCAATTCCCCTGGTCCCTCCTAGCAGTTTCCTCTCGCTCCGGCAGATACTCGAGATAAAAGTGGATATTTTGCGGACCTTTTCGGAGTTCAGATAACGCTGGTGGTGTGGCTTATCAGCACGGGGCGTGGGATTTTGGATGATGACGTGGATGAAGTAGAGGAAAGAAAGAATTGAGGATAACGCAGAGTGGGCTGAGAACGCAGAGAAGAGAAACCCCAAGAGTACAGGCAGGAGTGCCTGTGCCACTGGAATGTAAGCGTTGGGTTAGTCGGCTTGTTTTAGTTTTTCTAGGTAGTTGGTGTAGGCGGCGCGGAGGCGGGCGGGGTCGGGGGCCGAGGTTGGGTGCTCCACCAGGAAGCTGACGAACTGATCCATGGCTTTGTCGATTTCGTCGAAGAGTTTTTTGTTCGTTTTGGAGAGGGCGGTGTCGCCGCCGTAGTCTTCGGATTTATCCCAGGTGCGTTCGAGAATTTTGGCGAGTGTGGCAGCGGTGACGTTGTCGCCTTTCTGCGAAGCGTTGAAGGCCAGAGTGGCGAGGGCGCGATAGGGACCCATCTTGGTGTTGTCAACGCCCGCGGTTTGGGGGGCTTTGGTCTGAGCGAAGGCAGAACTGGCGAAGAGAACGAGCGGGAGCGCGAAGAGCGAGACCGAAACAAACTTCGCAAAAGAGATACCCGTTGAACGACCCGTCATAAGCCGAGATTCCTCCTATTTTTGCGAGCAATGAAAATCGGCAAGAGCGCGCGGTGGAGGCCGATGACCATTAGGGAAAGCATATAGGGATTGTGGTGGTTGCCGGAACCACGGCGCACCCGAAGAGTTAACAGGAAATTATTCCTGGACTTCGGGGCTGCCCTGGGGGGTGATGGCGACACGAAGATTTCTTTGTGAAGTCATACAGGCTCTCTCGTAGTGCAAACGAGATCTCATCTGTCTACTTTACTCTTAGCAGCCCCGATTGTTTGGAGAACGAGAGCCTCAAGGCTAGGTGCCAATTCGGCGACTACCTTCACGCGATAATTGCAAAGAATTTCCTCGTGGTCGATCTTAACGACTCTCATTTCGCGATCTTTCTTCCGCAAATTCATGTCGAAGCAGACAGGGTCGTAGTCCATGTCCGGCCCTTTCCCAAATCGCAGAAACCCGGCAGGAATGAGTGCTTCCCACAATCCGGGATCTTTGGAGATCCCTTGAAAAAATCCTTCGAGGTCGGGACCGGGAGGATTCGCCATCAGGGTATATCTGTCGAGACTCACATCGGCCCACCGAAAAGTAAGCAAGAGGCGTTCGAAGAGTGGGGGAAACTTGGCTGGTAGCCTTGAGTAGATGGTCTCCGCCATAGCAATTTGGGGTTCGGTGCGTCTGGGACGCCACGCGACGTGGCCATAGTCATTGGGGTGCCCAAGTGCAAGTGTGCCTATGATTGGATGGATGCTCGGATTCCCGGACATCTCGTCAAATTCTTCAAACACGGAGACGTATTGCGATAGGAGAAGATCTTCGCGGAGTTCTTCGGGTGAGCCCATGTCGTTTGCCGAGATTTTCTTAACGGACGACGCCGGTTAGAGGGCTGGAGGCGGAGGCGTATAGGCGTTTGGACATGCGGCCGGCGAGGTGGGCTTTGTGGCCGGCGATGACGGCGTCGCGCATGGCTTCGGCCATGAGGGGGGCGTCGGCGGCTTCGGCGATGGCGGTGTTCATGAGGAGGCCGTCCGCGCCGAGTTCCATGGCGATGGCGGCGTCGGAGGCGGTGCCGACACCGGCGTCGACGATCATGGGGACTTCAGTGATGCGTTCGCGAAGGATGCGGAGGTTGGCGGGGTTTTGGATGCCGAGGCCAGAGCCGATGGGAGCGGCGAGGGGCATTACGGCGGCGGCGCCGGCATCGATCAGTTTGCGGGCGGCGATGAGGTCGTCGTTGGTGTAGGGGAGGACGACGAAGCCTTCTTTTACAAGAACCTTTGTGGCCTGGATTAGTTGTTCGGTGTCGGGGAAGAGGGTTTTTTCGTCGCCGATTACCTCGAGTTTGATCCAGTTGGAGAGGCCGACTTCACGGGCGAGGCGGGCGGTGCGGATGGCTTCGTCGGCCGAATAGCAGGCGGCGGTGTTGGGGAGGATGAAGATTTTTTCGCGGTCGATGTAGTCGAGGAGGGATTCCTTTGTTTTATCGGTGAGATTTACGCGGCGAACGGCTACCGTGACCATGTCGACGCCAGAAGCGGCGTGGGCGCGGGCCATTTCCTGGAAGCTGCGGTATTTGCCTGTGCCGACGATCAGGCGGGAGTTGAAGGCGCGGCCGGCGATTACGAGTTGGTCGGGCATTGGGGGTCTCCGAGGGAGATTGTATTCCGGGGAGTGGAGTTGGGCAAATGTGTTCGGCAGGCGATCGGATAGCAGCGAACAGAAAGCAGCAGGGAGCGAAGAGGTACGAGGTGATCTCACCGAGTTTTGTTGTGGAACGTTAGTTGCCATGGTCCCTCCACTGCGTGGCCTGCGCGCCGCGGACGGCGCGGAGGAAAAAGCCGGCCACTCCGGTCGGGATGACAGAGTCAGAAACACCAAATGCAGGAAGGCGGCCTAAAGCCGCCCTTACACGGATTCGGATTAGAAGGATTGGATTAGGTGGATTAGGGTGCGGAGGGCTACGCCTGTGGGGCCTTTGGCTAGCCAGGGCTTGGCGTCGTCGTTCCAGGCGGTGCCGGCTATGTCGAGGTGGATCCACGGAGTGTCGCCGGCGAATTCGCGGATGAACCAAGCGCCGGTGATGGAGCCGCCGCCTTTGCCGCTGCCGATGTTCTGGATGTCGGCGAAGCTGCCCTTGATGAATTCGCGGTATTCGTCGTCCATGGGCATCTGCCACATTTTTTCGCCGGCGGCTTTGGCGCTGGCAAGGAGCTTGTCGGTCCAGGCTTGATCGGAGCCGAAGACGCCGACGTTGATGTTGGCGAGGGCGACGACGATGGCGCCGGTGAGAGTGGCGGCGTCGACGAGATGCGTGGCGCCCAATTGTTTTGCGTAGTGGACGCCGTCGGCGAGGATGAGGCGGCCCTCGGCGTCGGTGTTGAGGACTTCGATGGTTTTGCCGGACATGGCGGTTTGAATGTCGCCGGGCTTTTGCGCTTTCCCGCCGGGCATGTTTTCCGTGGAGGGAACGACGCAGATGACTTTGACGTTGGGCTTGAGAGCCGCAACTGCTCGCATGATGCCGAGCATTGTTGCGCCGCCGGCCATGTCGTACTTCATTTTTTCCATGCCGTCGGCGGGCTTGATGGAGATGCCGCCGGTATCGAAGGTGACGGCTTTGCCGACGAGGCCGATTACCGGAGCGCCAGGTTTCGGATTTGCGGGCGTGTAGGTGATGACGATCATGCGCGGAGGTTCGACGCTACCCTGCGCGACGCTGAGCAGTGCGCCCATTTTCAGGGACGCAATTTTCTTTTCGTCGAGGATTTCGACGGCAAGGCCCGATTCCTTGGCCATGGCTTCGGCTTTTTCGGCGAGGATGCGCGGCGTCAGCTTGTTGGAAGGTTCGTTGACGAGGTCGCGGGTGAAATTCTGCGCGTCGCCGATGATGCGGCCGCGTGCGATTCCCTTTTCGCCAGCAGCTTTTTCTGCGCCGGTGAAGCCGGCAATTGTAAAAGTTTCGATAAATTTGTCGTTTTTCTTGTCGGTCTTGTACTTGTCGGTTTCGAAATCGGCGACAATGGCGCTCTCGATGGCGGCCTGAGCGATATTTTCCGTCGCGTCGCCTTCGCGCACAAGGAAGACAACCTTGTGGACGCCGCGAGCCTTCAAATAGCGCAGGGCGACACCAGCAACTTTACGGAGAGTGGCGGGGTTAAATTGCTCGCGCTTCCCTGCCCCGACGAGGAGCAGGCGGGCGGCTTTGAAGCCGGCGGGAGCGTGGAGCAGCGTGGTCTCCAGAGATTTGCCGGTGAGTTCGCCGCTTTTGGAGAGGCGGGTGAGCATGCCGCCGGTGAGCTTGTCGAGTTCGGCGGGACGCCCCTGGGCCACGTCGCCATTTTCAAAAACGTAGGTAACGAGGGCGTCGGTTTCGAGAGTTGCGAACGGCTTGGTATCGAGTGTGATTTGCATGATGAGATTATCGCCTCCGGTTGCGATAGAGAGCTTGGTCCGCTTCCCTGCGGGCATCCTTGTCGCGCTCGTCCTGGCGGCGGTCCCAGGATTTCTTGCCCTGGGCCAGCGCGATTTCGACTTTGGCGCGGCCGTTGCGGAAATAGATGCGCAGAGGAATGACGGTGAGACCTTTGGATTCGGTGCGAACTGAAAATTTATGAATTTCGCGTTTGTGAAGAAGCAGCTTGCGTTCGCCGAGGGGTTCGTGATTCCACGGGCCGCCGGGCATGTATTGGGCGATGTGGGCGTTGACGAGGAATGGGCCGCTGGGCTTGAAGTCGACGTAGGCGTCGCGGATGTTGGCCTTGCCTTCGCGAAGAGCCTTCACTTCGGTGCCGTGAAGGACGAGGCCCGCTTCCATCTTTTCGAGGATGTGATAGTTGTACGACGCGGATCGGTTCTGCGCGACGATCTTCTCGCCCGAGTCATTGGAGTCCTTCGCTTTTTGCTGGCCCTTTCCGGGCCTGGTGGTCGGCTTGGTCACAATCTTTCATTTTACCTGATGATGCGTCTAATAAGGATGTCCGGAACGGCTGCCCGGCCAGGCGAGCCCCCTCCCAGCTACCGGCTACCCTTGTGGGGAAAGGCTCTGGGACTGGCATATGGGATGGTCTGAAGATTGGCACATGGAGAATTCGCCTGCTTGCCGGGCCGCGGAGGCCGATGCTAGACTCCATGAGCAAGTAAATACTCGGCTTGCCCTGCGTCGAGGTTCCGGAGAGTTCATGCGCCGATGGTGCCAGTTTGCCCTGCTTGTTGCGGTAGGGGTGTTTGCAGCGGGATGCCCGAAGGACAAGCACGACTATAAAGAGGCGCGCCGGGCGGTAGACCTGAAGGATTACGACGCCGCAGTGGATTACTACCTGAAAGCCACGAAGTCCGACCCCCACAACGTGAATTACAAGATAGGACTCGACCAATCGAGGTTCGAGGCAGGGGCGGCGCACGTCCAAAAAGGGATAAAACTGCGGGACAAGGGAGATCTGCAGGGCGCGGTATCGGAATTTCAGCGCGCGCAGATCATGGACCCTTCGAGCAACGCGGCGGACCAGGAACTAAAAAAGACGTTGCAGATGATCGCGGAGCAGGCGCAGGCTGCGCAGAGTTCGGACCAGCCGTTGATGGAGGATGGCCAGCCGGCGATGGCTTCGGCGCCGCCCGAATTGAAGCCGCTGTCGCGCGCACCGATCAATTTGAGGATGTCGAACGACATCAAGGTGGTATACGACACAATCGGGAAGTTAGCGGGGCTGACGGTGATTTACGATCCGGACCTGCAAGCGCGGCGCATTTCGGTGGATCTGAGCAACGTGACGCTGGAGCAGGCGCTGGACATCGTATCGCTGCAGAGCAAGGGCTTCTGGAAGCCGGTGACGGAAAACATCATCATGATCGCGCCGGACAATACGCAGAAGCGGCGGGACTATGAAGAGCAGGTGGTGCGGACGTTTTACCTGAGCAATGTGGCGATTGCGCAGGACCTGACGGAAATTACGACCGGGCTGAGGCAATTGCTGGACCTGAAGCGTATCCAGCAGGTGAACGCGCAGAATGCGATCATTATCCGCGATACCCCGGACAAGATTGCGCTGGCGGAAAAAATTATCCGGGACATAGATAAAGCCAAACCGGAAGTGATTATCCAAATGGAAGTGTTGCAGGCGCGCACGGACAAGCTGCGGAATTTGGGAATATTACCGGGGCAAAGCGCTTCGATTGCTATCAATCCGAACGCTTCCACGACGACCAATTCTTCGGGTACGGGCACCGGCACCAGCACATCGAATTCAGCCCCGGGAACCGTTTCGCTGAGCCAGTTGACGCATTTGACTCAGAATGACGTTGTGCTGACGCTGCCGGGGGCTACGGCGAATTTCGTGCTGACGGATAGCTCGACAAAAATTATTGATAATCCGGAGATTCGGGCGATTGACGGGCAACCGGCCAAGCTGCGCGTCGGAGACCGCGTGCCGGTGGCGACGGGTAGTTTTCAGGCGGGCGTAGGCGTGGGAGGAACGTCGGGCGCGGGCTTTGTGAACCCGCTGGTGAACACGCAATTCCAATACATCGACGTCGGCGTGAACGTGGACATTACTCCGCACGTGCACGCGAACCGCGACATCAGTTTGAAGGTTTCCGTGGAAGTTTCTTCGGTGACAGGGCAATCGACGATCGGCGGGATTCAACAGCCGATTATCAGCCAACGCAAGATCGAACATGAAATTCGCCTGAAAGAAGGCGAAGTGAGCATCCTGGGCGGATTGTTCGAACGCGTGGACACCAAGACGCTGAATGGATGGCCGGGACTGGCGAATGTGCCAATCATGCGGTATCTGTTTTCGACGGACAACGTGGAGCGGCAGGAGAACGAAAACCTGATCGTTTTGATTCCGCGAATCGTGCGGATGCCGGATTGGACGAAAGCGAATTTGCGCGCCATGGCCGCGGGGACCGAAACGTTTCCGGGCGTGAAGCGCGAGATGGACATCAAAACGCCGACGGCGAATCCGAGTCCGGCGGCGCCTTCGGCACCGGCGCAGAATCCGGTAACGCCCGCCGCGGTTCCGCAGGCGACACAGCCCGTGAACACGCCCGCAGTGCCGCAAGCGCAGACGAGCGGACCGCGGATCCATTTTGAGCCGGCGACGCTGAACCTGGCGCCGGGGCAGACGGCCACGATCGGCGTGGTGGTGGAGAATGTGAACGACCTTTTCAGCGTGCCGATGCTGCTGCAGTACAACCAGGCGATTATCAGCGTTGAGGAAGTGCGCCATGGAGGATTCCTCTCCGGCGGAACGCAGGAGATTGCGCTGGTGCAACGGGTTGACAAGGAACACGGGCAAGCGATTATTTCCGCGACGCGCCAGCCGAATACACCGGGCGTGAATGGAACGGGCACGCTGCTGGGCGTGGTGGTGAAAGCGCTGGCACCGGGGACAACTAACCTTTCGATTGTTCAGGTGAATGCCAAGGATTCGCAGCAGCGGCCCATCCCGCTGGTGACCAGCGAAGCAACGCTCCGCGTGCAATAAGACTTAGTATTTGACGGAGGTTGAAGCCAAATACCATGCAGCGCAAGCCCAGAAATTCGGCGCAATCCGGCATGACGTTGCTGGAGCTGATTATTGCGTGCGGGATCCTGCTGATTCTTTCTTCGATGGCTTTGCCGATTGCGCGATTTACGGTGATTCGCGAGCGGGAAAAGGAATTGCGGCTGGATTTGCGGGAGATGCGGCAGGCGATCGACAAGTATAAGGATCTGGCGGACCAGCAGAAGATTCGCGTGGAGCTGGGGAGCGAAGGGTATCCGCCTGACCTGGATACGCTGGTGAAGGGCGTGGCGCTTGGCGGTTCGGGCGCAGCTGGGAAAAATATCCGGTTTTTACGGCGAGTTCCGAAGGATCCTATGACGGGACGCGTGGAGTGGGGGATGCGGTCGGTGCAGGACGATCCGGATTCGACGAGCTGGGGCGGGAAGAATGTGTTTGATGTGTATTCGAAGTCGACGGGAATTGCTCTTGACGGAACGAAGTATTCGGACTGGTAGTTTGCAGAGCAAAGGTGATGGCATGACGGGATTATTCGACCAGGGAATGCTGAGGCGGCGGGGCGGGGCCGCGAGCAGGGGCGCGCGCGGATTTACGCTGATCGAGTTGATGATTGTGATGCTGATCATTTCGATTTTGATTGGGATGGCGGCGGTGATTTATGACAAGACAGTGAAGGGGGCGCGGGAGGCTGTGCTGCGGCAGGACCTGCAGACGATGCGGCAGGCGATTGACAATTACACGCTGGACAAGCAGCAGGCGCCACAGTCGCTGGACGATTTGGTGGAGGGGCACTATTTGCGCGAGGTGCCGATTGATCCGGTGTGCCACCAGAAGGATTGGGTGACCCACATCGGGGATACGGTGTTGAGCCCGGACCAGACGAGCACGGGCGTGGACGACGTGCATTCGGGATGTGAGCAGAACGGGAGCGACGGGACGTCGTATACGACGTGGTAGGTACTGGGCGTAGGGTGTGGACGCGCCAGAGTGCAGTGATTTGCGGGAAATTTGACGGGAGTGCGCTGCTCCGATATAGTGGTTGTGCGGGGTGGAGCAGCCTGGTAGCTCGTCGGGCTCATAACCCGAAGGTCGTCAGTTCAAATCTGACCCCCGCAACCATTCTAAGAAGTAGAAAAATCAAAGGCTTCCGGCGCTCCAACCGGAAGCCTTTTTTACTGTCAAAAATCGTGATGTAGTGAAAATCGTAGGAAACTACCCTGCCCGGTAGAGTTTTTGTTTGTCGAGCGCCTGTTGCACGTCATCGCCGTCCACGATGTCGTACCGGCGAAAGACCGAGGCCGTTCGATGTCCTGAAATCCGCATCGCCGTCGATTGGCTCACACCCGCGCGCAAGAGATCGCGCACAGCGCTTCGCCTCAAATCGTGGAAAAGAAGATTCCCGCATCCAGCTTTTTTACAGGCGGTCTTCCAGCTTTTGCGAAACTCCTGTATCGGTTCCCCTCCGCGGTGGAACACGAACTCAGATAATTGCCTGGTGCCGTTCATTTCGAATGCGCGCCGCGCACGGCGTTTTGCAATGATGGCAGGCAGCACACCACCAAACTGAATCGTGTGGGGTTCGCCACTCTTGCAGCACTCGCCTGGAACAGTGAGCTCCCTTTCGGAGACGTAGGACCAGCGCAGGCTTGCCGCCTCGCTCTTCCGCATTCCAGTGACGTAACACCATTCGACAAACTCGCAGAGTCCATCGTCCGGCAACTCGGCCAGGAGCTTCGTCATTTGCGAGGGTTGAGCAAAGCCTTCTCTGCGGTTCCCTTTCTCCGATGGCAGTCTGAACTTCGGCCAGGTGAAATTTCCTAATTGCAGTTCATTCGCCAGACTGAACATGCGGCGAAGCGCTTGCAGGATTCGGTTCGTCGTCGCCGTTTTGTATTCCTGTTCGCCGCGTCGCACGCAATACTTTTGAAGGTCTACGGCGGCGATGTCTTCTGCAATGGTGGTGCCCCACTCGGCGCGGACCATCTTGAGCAAGGACAAGTTTTGTGCGCTGCAACGTCCTTCGACTTTCCAGCGTTGCTCTAAGAGTTCCGACAATTGTTGGATCGCGTGACGCGGCGGTGGTGGCGGAGGTGGCTCTGGATCCAGTTTGAACACCCCGCGCGCCAGGTCAGTCCGCATCGCATTTTCCGCATCGATGGCGGTTTGTTTGTTTCCTTGCCGGGTGCTCTTCTGGATTCTTTTCCCGTCGAAAACAAAATCCAACCAATAGACATTTCCTCGTAGATAGACGCTCATGACCGCTTCCTCCCTTTTTTATTCCTCCGATTTTTATTCCTTCGAGTTTTTTCGCTGTACCTGTTCGCAACGGCCCTACGAGTACATGCTGTGTCGTGGCATATCTGGTCCGGACGGTTTGGCTTGAACCACATTTCACACTTTGGATTCGCACACTTTCGCCAAACGGATCCGCGGCTCAAGAACACAAGGCTGCCAAGGGTGCCGAGCACATCCGTGCATTCCACGAGTCCATTAACCGCGTCGACTTTTTCTTTCTTGACCGGTTTCCCTGAGATGACCTGCACGATCTTCTCGCTGTGCGAGAGCTGTACTTGCAAGGGCTGAAAAACGAACTGCTTCAATTGCTCGGGCTCGACAGGCTCATCGCTATCGCTCAGCGCTGCGATGAAGGCTTTCTGAATGCCCTGCAGTTCACTCCATCCAATACAGATTTTCCCGGCGTCATCCGTCTTTTTAACTTCGCCGAGGAAATATTTTTGGAAGAAAGCGAGAGCGGCTTCGGGTGATTTCACATTCAAGAACTTCTTCGCAACAGCGTCTCCGTCTGTTTCGGTCCAATCGCGCGAATCGGGGTTTGTGTTTTCAAAAGTGAATTGAGGGTCCGGCCCTGCGATCATGGAGACTTTCCACACAGGAGTGATTTTCCAGAAACCTGGCTCGTTCAGAGGAGGATCTTGCGGCCGCGGAAAACGCTCACTGGAAACCATAACCTTCAAGCGCACAGCGATTTCTACTGTAAGTTTCTGGCTATGTATCGGTTTTTCATCGGCTTGCATGCTTCCTCCGGAATTATACTTTTTTAGTACTTCCAACAGCTTTTGTGCACGTGATATATCTTTTCTATGCTGCTATACAGCGTTTCACTGCTTATACAGCGTTTCATCGGAGGGTGCAATGGAAAAATACAAAAAGAAATTTGACGTTAGCCAGATCGGGAACTTCTTTACGGTGAAGGAAGCAGCGGCGGAAGGACGTTTGCATCAGGTGACGGTGCGAAGGCTGCTTACCGACCGGAAACTCACGCGATACAAACTAGGACGCAGGACCCTCATCAAGAGGGACGAGTTCCTCGCTCTCATTAAGCCGACTGAAATCGTGCCTGCGGACTAATCCGTTGCAAAAGTCACTACAGTTCGCCGGAAGGCCCGTACGGACGTGTGTGCTCAATTACTTGCCGCGGGAACTTCGGGGTATTCACCCGAGGTCGCCATCATGAGCGTCCGCGCCACAAACCACGTCCGGCGACTCCGAGGGCTCTCAGCAGTAGAGAAGGCCGTGTCGTTCGTGGTGGCGGATCATGACAACCACAGAGGAAGCGGCGCAAATCCCAGCATGGCCACGATCGCTGAGGAGTCCGGCATTGAGAACCGGGAGACGGCCAGCCGCGTGATGGCCCGGCTGGTGGCGTACAAAGTCATTCAAGCCCCTCAACCGAGCAAGGGCCGGACGCCAACCACCTATTTTTTCAATTACGAGATTGCGAACTGTGACTCCCCAATCACGGTAGCAGTCCCCCGAACCGTGACTCGTGAATCACAGTTGCGTTTTCCCAACCGTGACCCTGAGCCCGCCGAAAAGGCCCCAACCGTGACTCTAGAAGGCTCCAACCGTGACTCCCCAGTCACAGGAAGGGTATTGAAGGGGAAAGAAAGAAAGGGAGAGGCTCCGGCTTCGCCGTCGCCTCTTGTGACCAGGAGGAGCTTTGTGATCGAAACATTCAGCGAGGAAACGTATCTAGCACTTCTCAAATTCGAGGAGTACCGAAAAAAGATTCGGAAACCGCTCACGGAACATGCAATCGAGTTGACCTTGAAAGAACTCGGGAAGCTCCGTCGTCAAGGGAACGATCCCGTCGAAGTCTTGGAGCAATCGATCCGGAACGGGTGGCAAGGAATTTTCCCAGTACGGAACGAAGGAGGCCGGAATGGACAGCCAACAAAATCATTCAATGAACAGCGAAGCGAAAAATCTGCGCAGGCCATCGACAAAGTTTTGGGACGTCTTGCGGAAGCATCTGGCGGTGTTCAGCGAGCATTACCGCCAACCCGTAAGTGAACTGTCCGTGATTGCGTACGCTGAGGATCTCGCCGACCTCACCGCGGAACAGCTTAACGCAGCCTGCACGGAAGCACGCCGCACCTCAGAGTTTATGCCGGTGTCCGCGACGATTCGCGCGGCGCACGAAAAGGGGAGGAAGAAAAACGAGAACATCTACCTCGGGCCGCCTTTGCTGGAGTACACCGAAAAACTGACAGCAGAGGAGCGCGAAGAGGCAATCAAAGAGTGCGAGAAGTTTACTTCCGCGTTTCGTAAACACGTTGACCGCAGATGAGGAAACACAATCCGAATCATCCGATTTTTCGCGGCGCCGACCCAGAGGAAGACTCCTGCGTCATTGCAACGCATCGCGCGGATGAACGGTATCGCCAGCGTGCACGGACAGAGCGCAAGGAAGAGGAACCTGAACGCTACCAGGCCAGCGATGATGATTTGCCCGAAATATTCTGGCCGCGACAACAATGACCTTCTGCATACCTACGGTGGTAAACTATCGGGCTACCTTTCGGTGAAGCATGATTAGTGGCCTCGATTCCGCTACCCTCAAAATTGTCCGGGCAGAGGAGCATCTGGATGCGATCAATCGCCTAATTGACGCAGCCACTTCCAGAGCAGACTCGTATGAAATCATCAAAGATGCGAATGGAAAAGAAATAGTTAATTTCTTGGTTGCCCCGCCCCCTGAAGTCGCAATTCTCACGGGCGAGATTGTTTATCATCTTCGATCTGCCATGGATCACTTGGCGTTCGATCTCGTCAAGCTCAATCCCAGCGGTAGTCCGCTCCCCGTCAACTGGGAGGAGAAGTGCTGCTTCCCGCTTCGGCGTAAAGTCCCTAAGAACACCGCTTACAATTTCTTCGGCGATGACCTTCCCGGAATCTCCATGAGCGCGTTTACATTCATAGAGAGTATGCAGCCGTACCACAGCGGGGAAGGGCCTCACAATGTGATAAAAATAATTGCGCAACTCTCTAACGCCGACAAACATCGGCACCTTAACGCAGTCTTGTCCCGAGTTGCAGTTCGTCAGGATTTTAAGTCCGCCAGAGGATTGCAATCCACAACCATAGTTGGCGGCTTCACACATGGCGCGGAGGTCCAGTCAGCCATCTTCACCCGAGGTGGCCAAGACCCCACAGTGGATATGAAGCGAACCTTTTTGCCGTATTTAACGTTTGAGGAACTTGCTATTGGTGCTGGGCCCGCAAGCCTTGAAGCTCAAAGTATTTTGGAACTCTGCGTGGAGCAAGTTAAAAGAGTCATCCTCCCCGCGTTTATAAACCTCTTGAAAAAGCCGTAGCCGCTTGACCGCTGAGATCTCACCTCTACGAAAGTCCCTACAGTGCGCTGCGACAGTGCTTCAACCCATTGAAACAAATAGAGAGACCTTCGGGTTAGTTGCCCGATGGACTCAAATTTCGCAATAGCGGGCGATTTGCCGATCCCTCGCGCCCCACCCATCCCGAAAGAAGTTTGAGCGCCTGGCAGCCGCTAGTGTTGCAGCGCTGGCTATTCCCGAGAGCGTCGCAGATTTTGAACCGTCACCAACAGTGAACGCTTCCCTTTTCGTTTGACAACATTTTTGACTGTGAGTCCCCAACAAAAATGTGCAACAACTTTGGTCAGGGGAAGCATCATGAGCACATTTCGCCTGAAGAAAATGCGGAACTCCTGCGGCATTTCGCAGCACGAGCTTGCGCACCAAACGGGGATCCCGCGCTGGAAAATAGTGTTCGCCGAAACAGGACGTGTCCGTCTCAAAGCGGCTGAACTTCAAACCATCAAGAATGTTCTTGCAAAGCGCGCCGCAGCAGCCCTGGCCAATATCCAGGCGGCGGGATGAAACTGATTGTGGGCAAAGTGCATGGAGGCAACGATGCCGCGTAAAAGTATTTTGACTGGCGGCTTTCATCCCCGGCGGACGATCACAGAGAAGAGCGTGCGAATCGATGGGAGATTACTTCGTCCAGGTGAGAACGTCCGCATTGGTGGGGGTCCCTACGCAGGACGCATTGGGATCTTCCGCGGCACATGCGCGGATGGGCGACTCATCGTAAATATCGGCCTTGGCCCTTTTCAAACTCAACTCCGGATCCAACGTGCCGACATCCGACATTTCCAAGTTCCCTTGAATCAACGAAAGCCGGGGGTGAAATGTCCGAAATTGTCCGCTGATCTCCGATGAACACGAAACTCAACGAGCGAATGAAAGAGCGCGCCATCAACGAACTGCTCAAGGCGAAGAGTCTCGACGCAGCGGCGAGGAAACTCGGTGTCAGCTCAAAGACTCTCAGCCGATGGTTGGATGATGCTGAATTTGTGAACGCATACCAGGAAGCGAAACGCGAACTTCTCCGCGCGGGAATCGCTGGCTTGACGAAGAGAGTCAGCCTTGCCGCCGAAACTTTGGGCGAGGTGGCAAAGCACAAAGGGCGGCCGTACCAAGCAGCGAGAGCGCACGCAGCAGCCGCAATCATCAGACTCGCTCTCGATGCAGATGCGCTCGACGATTTGGAAGTGAGAATCAAGAACTTGGAGACGCAACGCAGCGATGATTAAGCGGACTTCACTCGACAGCCGACTCGCCGATCTCGAAAGGCGAAAGGGCGTGAAAATCATGGGCCTGCGATTTCCTAACGGTTCGACCAGCACGATCCGGATCAGGAATGTCCTCGGCCTGATTGTCGCCGGGTTTCACGCCCTCCATTACTTCGCACATGCGCGCCACGGGGACCGCTACTCGTCGGAAGAACCGCGATCTGAACCTGCCGTGCTTCGCGTCTCCGATAAGCGACTCGCACTATTGCGACTGATTGCCGGGGCCGAGTCCGTCGAAGGTGAAAAGAGTTTCATCATGATCCATGGTCTTGCGCGCGAGTTCGTGAAGGCCGAGAAAGAGCCGCCGCGCGAAGCAATTGTTGTTTCAAATTTGTAAAACAAAAGGAGGATAAGAAATGTCGATAGCGAAAATACCCGATTGGAGGTCGAGTCCAACAAAAATTGAAAATTGGCGCGGGCTGATCACGGAGTGCTCCGCCTCGACGATGTCCGACCCGTTCGCCATGTTCACGCCACTCCCTCGCCCCGCGGCGGATTCACCAGATGATGACGACGTGCGCGAATTGGTCCAATTGTTCATACGCGCCGCCGGCAAAAAGCGCCCCGTTGCCGTCGCCGACGACAAACGGCGCAAAGTCCGGCACGAGTCGGATACGCGCGTGGCCAACGACTCCCTGCCGTCGTCCAGCGAAAGCGTTTCCTCTTGGCTCACTCGATTCCCCGTGCAGGTCGATGTAAATCGCGGTCCGCGGAAAGCCCTATTCGATGCGCTTCGAAATTTCAGCATCAGGTTCGGTGAAAGGCGCTTTGCGGATCTGGCCACATCAGACCGTAACGCCCTCGCTGCTTTTGTGAATCGAATCGAGGCCGTATGAGCACGGGTCCCAAAGTCTACGAAACCGATGGCCAAAATTTCTCCGCCCTCCATCAGGCAGGGATAACAAAATCACTGGCGCTCGATCTTCCAGATCCTCGGCTGACCGTACTCAGTAAACTCCGCATGAACTGGAATCCGCGTGACGAAAAAACGATTTCGGTTTTGAACGAGCTCCTGTTCTCCCGGGACGAGGAAAATAAGAAAATTGATAAATTGTTCCGGAAATGGCAGAGCGACATTCTGTGCGATCGCGAAGCGGAACACGAACAGGCGAAGGCCGCGGTCGTCCAGCAGCTTGAACGAATCGAACAGGCGAAAGGCGAAATCGACCACCTTCAGAATCAAATCAACGACCTGGCACAGGACGTTTTTTCACGAGAGTCCGCGCTTACTGCAGCCCGTGAGCGCCTTCACGGACTCTCCCCATACAGCCCCAAAGCGGCCGTTCAAAAGGCAGAAGAAAGTCTCCGCGTTGCTGAGGCGCGACTTGAGGAGATCCAATCGCGCAGCGCGTCGATCGAATCTCAGCAGCGCCATATAGCCCTAGTTGAAATACCTGCACTGAATGAACAGCTTCGGAAACTCACCTCTGACGAGCGGCGCGCGGCGGCTGCCATAACAGGCGAGAGTTACGTGGACGAGAGCGGATTAATTTTGCCGGGTGGCAGCACGTTCTAAATTTGACGATCTCGCCCTGGCCGCCTCCGGGGTGGGTGGGACGCGAGATGTGGAGTGCGCCACCGCTCTTCCACCTCGCGTCCTCCGCTCTCACTCCTTAAACATCCTCTCACTGCGGGAAAAATGGTTTTTCTTCGCCGGGGGTGATGTGAGCCCAATGAACTCCGTGCTGTGAATCTCGCTTCGCCGTGAACGCATTCCGCTCTGTCACGGTCCCAAATGGCCACTGGTTGTAGGAGACAATTATTTCAAGTTCAGCATTGAGAACCTCTCCAGTCGAAGTGCCGAGTCCGCCGATAACCGGTGGGCAATCTACCGTGCTACTGCCTCCGGGACTCAACATTGGGATCGTGTGTTGCATTTTGGGAAGAGGGCCGAGACTTAGCGCGCCGATATTTTGTCCAGTCTGCATCTGTCTTGGCCAACACACACAGTGAATGTCATGAGTCGCAAAAATTGTGTTTTCGTTCTTAACGGTAAATTGCGTGGTGTACGGGTCAACTGGATTCAGTGAGAGGGACGGTTCGACCGAGACGTGCGGCCGAAGGAGAGCATAACCACTGAGCAAGGCTAGCGCGGCGCTGATGAGCCAGATTGTTTTTCCAAGAATCGTCCGGCCCACTCGCCTCGTTAAACTCTCCGAAGCTGCGCCTTCTCGCCTGAGCTTCTCCTCTTGCTTCCTGAGCCTCTCTTCGCGCTTCTTTAGCTCGCGTTCCTTTTCTCGTCGTTCTTTTCTATCCATGGCGGGCTGTAGTGAAAACTGTAGGGACTCGCCAGCTATTCGGACGTAGCGTGATGTAGCGTGCGCGAGTTTTCTATCCTTAGTATGCTACGTCAGGTTACATCAGACTATTTCACGCTACGAATTGCAAACTCCGACTCATAACCCGAAGGTCGTCAGTTCAAATCTGACCCCCGCAACCAATTGAAGAAGGTTTGGGCCGGAACCCAGGATTCCGGCCCTTTTTATTTTCAAGCGAAGAGAAGCCCAAGAGCCGGGCTGTCTTTGTTTATGCGAATCCCGCAAACGGCGCGGGATTCGAGGGCCGAAGGTCGTCAGTTCAAATCTGACCCCCGCAACCAATTGTTGATTTGTAGGCCGGGCACAGGCGCCCGGCCTTTTTGTTTTTAAGCGAAGAGAGACCCAAGAGTCGGGCTGTCTTTGTTTACGCGAATCCCGCAAACGGCACGGGATTCGTGGGCCGAAGGTCGTCAGTTCAAATCTGACCCCCGCAACCAATCTTACTGATTCACAAGGGCTTCCGAATTTCCAATAGGAAGCCCTTCTTCTTTTTGGGACGAAATCACTTTTCCCTGATCCATTTCTGGCCAGCCCGTGCCGAAAAGCTCGCCCAATTTTTCCGCCGCCGGCCGCTCGTCTTGCGTAAACGTGTGAGTGTAAATCTCCGTTACGCTTCCCGCGCTGTGGCCTATGGGCTGCTTACGAATCTGCTGAGGGATTCCCAAAGAATCCATCGCTGTTACGTTTGTGTGGCGGAAGGAATGAAGACCGAGCGATGCTGCACGTTTCTCGCTTCGCGTAGCCTGCTCGATGCTTCTATCCCTGCCCACAATTCCCACTCTGAACGAGCGGCGAGTTGGCACTTGCTACACCATGGACCTTTTGGCTTCACGCGAAGGTATCGTAAACCGTCGTTGTCGTCCTCGTTGGCCCAGCCCAATTGACACCCTCAGTCGGTTCGTTAACGAACGTCAGAACACGTGATTGAAAGCCGAACGTAGGGTACGACCCTCAGGCGGGTAGGGCGAATTCCCCAAGTAGAAATGGGTGAACCACCCGATTGTAGCTATTGGGTGACCAGCTATCTTGCTGTTACGAGAGCGGGCCACCTCCGTGCACGGGCTCCCACCTCTATCACTCCGAGAACAGAACCACTGGGTCACGGAGGCGCACCAACTCATGTTGATGAAATTGGTGAGAGAAATACCAAGCGGCATTGAAGCTGAAAAAAGGTGGGGCAGACTATCGGAAACACGCGAGGGAAACACGCAGATCGGAGTGACCGTGAATGACCTGAATTATGATGTTCCAAAATTTGTCACACAAGCTAAAGCCTCTTACCTGCTGGGAATAGCACAAGAGGAGTTGCGCCGCATCTCGCGAGCAACGGGATTGGGTCGTGTGGAACGCGCCGGAAACGAAGAAGAGATGTCCTTCACCTACGAAGAATTGCGGCGGATCTGTCAGCTGGCGCCCTTCGCTCTTCCTCAGGTGGTGCAAGCGACGTGATTGATTTGCGAAGAAGTGTGATCGTTACGTTTTGTGCGGACTCATTCGGTCTATTGGTCTCCCAGCCCGGTCAAGCGATACCGAAGGCAGTATGGAAGGTGGGTTACCAATGCCGATGCAGTCTGGACGATTGGAAAAAAGGACTCGGCTGGCCATTCCTCTAAGGATCTCCAGTCCCAAGGAACCGTCCGCAGGAGAACCCTCGACCACGGAGAACATCTGCTCGCTGGGCTTGCGTGTACTCGTTGAACGCGCGCGCGAGCTGAATGAGAGGCTGTTGATCAAGTCCGTCGACGGCGAGTTGCAGGCGGCTGCGCGGGTGGTTTATTGTGAGCGGCTTCTCGACGGACAATTTGCCCTGGGACTGGAATTCCGCGAAGAAGTCACCAACTGGCTCAAAAAGTCGTTAAGTTACGGGGACTAATGCTCCTTCAAGAAACTCCTCTCAATTGATAGCGCTGTTCGGATTAAGACAGAGATGTACACTTCACGCCGGCCGGGCTTGCACTTCTGAAGATTAAAAGGCGGTTAGTTCGGCGGGTTTACGGAATGGACTGTGGTCCTTTGGCTTGTTTCGTGCTCCCCAAAGGACCACAACTTTATTTTCAGAAATCCTTCGCAAGTCTAGCGCTCGAACACCAGAACGGCTGGATTCGGATCGCTGGCCGGCACCACCACAAACTTGTTGGGCGATACGACGTAGACGATGGCGCTGCTACCACCGACACTTCCTGTGAAAGTTCCTCTCCCGTTCGTTGGTGTGGAAGAAACGGAATAGCTCGAATTTACACTGACACCGGAACTCGCGCCGCTTGGAGCGCCGATATCCTCGGCGCCTGTAATTGTGCCGGTCGGAGTCGCGCCGTTAGCCGTGAACTCGCCGGAGAAAATTGTTACGCCCAGTGTCATGGGCACAGTTGTCAAGCCGGTGTACGTGCCACTTAACGCTGTGTTCGTAAGGAGACCGGCAGCTTGCGGATCACCAAATCCGAACAAGACAGAGCTGTCTGGCACCACGAAGAAACCCTGATTAGAGTCGACGAGGTAAGCCACCATGTAACTGGTGCCGAGGTGGATTGCGGTTCGTCCGTTTGCATCCACTGTTGACGTTCCGGCAAGAGAGGTGACAGACGTAGCGGCCCCGCCACAGTTCTGATCGTAGGTCAGGGTGAGAGCGCCGGTGGAACTCCCCGTCAGCAAACCGGCAATCACGTTGGGAGCAGCGCCGCTATTCTTTCCGCAGCCGGAGCCGACGCGTCCAGTCAGATACATCACCATGCCGCCGTTCAGCGAGGTATTGGAGAAACCTCCAAGAGGCGTTTGCTGCTGGAGGAAAACACCATTCAAGAGTGGCGTCCCAGGCGAGGGAGCGTCCGACTCCATTGCAAAAAGCTTTCCAGAGTTCACGACGTAAAAGACGAAGTTAAGATTCTGCGGAATCCCGCCGGAGATCGGCGGCAGATTCAGCATGCCGCGCCCACTGGCCGTGTCGGTTACCAGGTAGCTGGAAGCAAGCAGGTTCAACGTAGTGAATGTGCCGGAGTGGTTTGCGTCAACGGCACCATTGGTGAATGTGCCTGCACCGTTGGCCGTCATCCGGCCGGCGATGGCGGTGCGA
>Ga0210389_10000548_pt1 | contig 33974 bp, 26 predicted proteins | sample IncBWH28OmetaG_FD_160127 | JGI IMG/M metagenome (GOLD analysis project Ga0210389, IMG submission 160127) | Forest soil microbial communities from Barre Woods Harvard Forest LTER site, Petersham, Massachusetts, United States - Inc-BW-H-28-O ... | reverse complement strand
CATTTCGCGGTTTTGGCGTGCCGCAGACAGCTATCGCTCAAGAGCAACTCTACGACGATCTCGCTGTTCGTGTCGGGATGGATCCGCTGGAGTTTCGGATTCTGAATGCGCTGGAGAATCACACTCCGACGGTCACGGGGCAAGTGCTGGGAGAAGGAGTTGGAATTCGAGCGTGTTTCGAAGCGTTGCGAACTGATTGGAAAGCAGCGCGCGCGGACGCCGAGAATTTCAACGCGACCGCAAATGGGCCGATTCGCCGCGGAGTTGGGGTTGCAGGAATGTGGTACGGATGTGGAAACACTTCGCTGCCCAATCCCTCGACGGTTCGTATCGGATTGAAGCGCGATGGCAGAATTGCGCTGCATCAGGGAGCGGTCGACATTGGGCAGGGATCGAATACGATCGTGGCTCAAATTTGCGCGGACGCTTTGCAGGCGCCGATCGAACGCTTCGATTTGATTTCGGGCGATACTTCGATCACGCCGGATTGCGGCAAGACTTCAGCCTCGCGACAAACGCTGGTCACCGGGAGAGCGGCGCACATGTCAGGAAAAGAACTACGCCGTTCGATCTTGCAATTGGGTGGCTTGCGCGGCGACGAAGAGGATGCAGTCATCGAGTTTGACGAAGGCGAGTTGACGATCCGTAGGGGCACGAAGCAGTGCGAGGTGTCGTTGCAAGCCTTGCCGCTTGATGAAAATGGATATGTGTTGACGGCAGAGCAAACCTTCGATCCCCCCACCAGTCCGCTTGACGAAAACGGCCAGGGCATTCCGTATGCAGTTTATGGGTTCGGGGCACACATGGCGGAAATCTCGGTGGACCTTGAGTTGGGGACGGTGAGCGTTTTGAGGATCGTGGCCGCGCACGATGTGGGTCGCGCGATTAATCCAACATTGATCGAAGGTCAGATCGAAGGCGGTGTTGCGCAGGGAATTGGCATGGCGCTGATGGAGGAATTTTTCCCGGGCAAGGGCGAGAATCTGCATGATTATCTGATTCCTTCTGCCGGAGACGTCCCTCCGGTTGAATCAATCCTCATTGAAGATCCCTCGTCCATCGGACCGTTCGGGGCGAAGGGTATTGGCGAGCAGGCGGTGATTCCGACTGCGCCTGCGATTCTGAACGCAATTCACCACGCGGCCGGCGTGCGCATGCGGCGGATTCCCGCGACGCCCGATCGGATCCGCGAGGCCATAATCGGCAGTGCTTCCAGAGAGCAGACTGGAGGCCTTCGTGGCTGACGATGACGCGATCCGTTGCGACGCGTGCCCGGTGCTGTGTTACATCAAGCCGGGGAGGACGGGAGCATGCGATCGCTACGCCAACGATGACGGACAATTGATAAGGATCGATCCGCACGTGGTTCTCGATCGCGCTGTATCACGCGGCGATTCGGTGGTTCCTTTTCTCGATCACAAGCGGGAGTGGGACGGCAACATTGTGAGTGGACCGGAGAACTTTGTGACCGCGATTGGCGCCGGCACGACTTATCCCGACTACAAGCCGGCTCCATTCATTATTTCTTCGGCGGTTCAAGGCGTGGATATGGTGACGGTCGTGACCGAAGGAATCTTCAGCTACTGCGGAGTGAAGTTGAAGATTGATACGGATCGATATCTGGGTCCCGAAACAAATCTGGTGCGGGCGCAGGGAGAGCCGGTGGGGCACGTCACGACCAGCGAGTACGGCTCGCAAATGCTCTCGCTCGGCGGCGTGCGCCATCTCACTGGAGGCAGCCGGCGGGAAGGGACGGTGACATGCGAGACCCTGTTGAATCTGTGCGAGAGGAAGCCGGTGGAACTGACGGTTGACGAGGGCCCCGCGGTGATTGTCCAGGCAGGAAAGCCGCCTGTGGTCGATGGCATGCAGGAAGAGCGCATGCGCGTGGGCTGCGGCTCGGCCACCATCGGAATGTTTGCGAAACAGTGGCAGGGCAATGTGGATGAAGTGGTGGTGGTCGATGACCACATCACCGGAGTTTTGTCAGAGCACCAGGCGGGGAAATTGCTGGGTATTCCGGAGACCGGGATCGAGATGAAGGGGCGGCGGTCGACTCCGGGGAGACACTTTCGCGTGGCGGATCCTGGCACAGCCTGGGGTGGGACGAATATTGATGATCCTCTATCTATACTGCGCGAGTTCGATTCGAAGATTGCGTGGCCGAACCTGCGATTGCTCATGGTGAGCACTACCGGCGAACACTACGCTTATTTCGAATTGGATGAAGGGCTGCGTCCGGTAGAAAAAGAATTACCGGTTGCGCTCCAGGAATCAGTAGCGCGGATCAAGGAGAATTGCGAACCGGCGCTATGTACGGTTCTGTTCATGGGCGGAGCTGGAGGATCGTTGCGGGCAGGCGTGACGGAAAATCCGGTGCGGCTGACGCGCTCGGTGAGAGACGCGCTGACCCGCGTCACGTGTGGAGGCGCGCCGGTTTACGTGTGGCCCGGAGGCGGCATTACCTTCATGGTGGATGTGAGCCGAATGCCTGAGCATGCTTTTGGATATGTGCCGACGCCTGCGCTGGTGGCTCCGATTGAATTCACCCTGAAGATCGATGACTACGCGGCTCTCGGCGGATACATGGATCAGGTTCGTCCGCTGGAGTCGGTGTTGCGAGGAGAAGGCCGCAGGCATGTTTCGGCGAGTCCGGAAAATCCGTGGCCGCTGTCGGAGAATAAACCACCGGGGCCTCGTCCATGAGAGAGCGAGCGCAGATAACATTCCTGGGGGACGGGCGCAAGCTGCATCTTCACGATGGCCCCATCGATCTGGTCGCCGAGGCGTTTGGAGACGCGGGAGAGATTGCCGTTGCGTATCGAGCGGCGGCTGTACGCTTCGTCGGCGTGCTCGATGAACTCTGCGGAGAGCTTTCACTTTTGCGGCAGGCGTTGAAAAAGAGTGCGATGCCGGTGGGAGTGATTGCGAGGCGCATGACGGCAGCGGTTTCGCCCTACACTGAGCGAAGCTTCATCACGCCAATGGCCGCTGTGGCTGGTGCCGTGGCGGAGGAAATATTGCGCTGCATGACATCTGCGGCGCGACTGTCGCGGGCCTATGTCAACAACGGCGGCGATATTGCGGTGCATCTTGCAGCCGGAGAAAGCTTTGTGGTGGGCATGGTGGAGCGCCCGGATCATGCATCGCTTTTCGGCAAAGTTCAATTGCATTCGGAGCAGCCGGTGCGCGGCATTGCCACCAGCGGGTGGCGCGGTCGAAGTTTTTCACTCGGCATCGCGGATGCGGTCACGGTTCTGGCAGAACGAGCAGCCATGGCGGATGCGGCTGCAACTATGATTGCGAACGCGGTGGATCTTCCGGGGCACGAACGCATTTTCCGGGTTCCTGCGCGCGACCTTGCTCCTGATAGCGATCTTGGCGATCGCCTGGTGACTCAGGGGGTCGGCGAACTCTCGGCTGACGAAATCGCAGCCGCACTCGACGCCGGTGTTGAGCTGGCGGAGTTGCTTCGCGCTGAGGGACTGATACACTCCGCTGCGCTGCATTTGAGTGGCGAGACTCGCGTTGTCGGCACGAGGAGGTTGACAGAAAAAATTGCCGCCGATCGAGAATCCAGCAGGAGTCTAATTCATGCATGAAGTTCGGGTCCGAAAAAGGGTTACCGTCGTCGAGGAAATATTTCATGAGGGCGGACCGGTTTCCTCTGTGCCGTTAAAGCGCGCGGCGCTATTGGCCGTGATTCACAATCCATTCGCGGGCGCTTACGTGGCCGAGATCGCGGGATTCATGGATGACTTGAAGCCGCTAGGGCTGGAGATGGCGCGGACTTTGGTCGCTGCGCTGGGGGGAGATCCGAAAATTGTTGAAGCCTACGGTAAGGGAGCAATCGTAGGCGCCGCGGGCGAACTCGAGCATGGAGCATTGTGGCATGTGCCAGGAGGGTATGGCATGCGGGAGATTCTTGGGGGCGCGAAGGCAATCGTGGCGTCGACGAAGAAAGTGGGTGGGCCGGGAACGAGGCTCGATGTTCCCATTACGCACATCAATGCTTCTTATGTGCGAAGTCATTTTGATTCCATGGAAGTTGGGCTGGCCGACGCTCCGCGGGCTGACGAGATTCTGCTGGCGCTGGTGATGACCACCGGTCCGCGAGTGCATGCGCGCGTGGGCGGACTAAGGGCTGCCGAGATTCAGGGAGAGGATGGATTGCGATGAACGCTGGGTTAATGGCAAAGATCCGCAAGATTGCAACGTTCATGGAAGAGACGCGGAATGAGATGGGAAGGACGATCGATCCGCCGACGCGGCGAGCGGCTGCGGTAGCGGTGATTGAAAATCCTTATGCAGGAAAATATGTCGAGGACTTGTCGTTGTTGATGGTAATCGGTGAGGAGTTGGGTGAGTTGCTCACAACGCGTGCGGTCGCGGCTCTTGGTATTCCCGCGAGCAGCGTTGAAAGCTATGGCAAGGCTGCTGCAGTCGGGGAAGATGGCGAGATTGAGCATGCTGCGGCGATTCTCCATCCGAAACTTGGCGCGCCGGTGAGGAGAGTGTTGGGAAAAGGCGCAGCGCTCATCCCGTCTTCGAAGAAGTGCGGAGGGATGGGCGTTCTCCTCGATGTGCCTTTGGGACACAAAGACGCTGCATTTGTGCGCAGCCACTTTGATGGCATGGAGGTGCGTATCAACGACGCTCCGCGGGCGAACGAAATTGTAGTGGTGGTCGCGGTGACGAATAGCGGGCGGCCGCTGGCGAGAGTGGGAGGACTAACTAAGGATCAGATCAAGGGTGAGGACGGTTTGAGGTAGCGGGACAGATTGTACGGATTGCAAATTGGCATCCATCTGCTTCACGGAATCTTCAGATAAAAATGTTAGTGTCCTAGCAGGAGAGTATCGATGAGAACGTTTTCCACGCTGGTCGCAGGAATGATCCTGGGCGTTGCGGTAGTTCTGCTCGGTGTGTATTCGTACTTTGCGATGGGCCAGGCTCCGGTCGCAACCGCCGCTCGGCCAATGCCGTTTGAAAAGAAGCTGGCGCACCGGGCACTCAACGCGGTGGTTGACCGTGAGATGCCAAAGACGGTTCCATTGCAAGCCGACGAACCCAATCTCGCCGCTGGCGCCAGCTTGTACCGCGAGCACTGCGCGGTGTGCCATGGGCTTCCGGGGCAGAAGGAAACTGCGATTGCGATGGGCATGTATCCTCATCCTCCAAAGCTGATGGAAGGCAAGGGCGTGACCGACGACGAACCCGGCGAGAGTTACTGGAAAATTATGAATGGCATTCGCCTCACCGGGATGCCGGGCTTCAAGTCGGGAATTTCGGAGACACAAGGGTGGCAGATCAGCCTGCTGGTGGCGCATGCCGACAAGCTTCCGAAATCAGTGCAGGATACGCTCTCCGTGCCTCTGATTGCCGCCGCGGTTGCGAACGGAGCAAAGTCCGTCGCGAAATAGTGGGGCGTCGTTCAGCCGCGTAACCGGAGTTTATTGTGTCAACATTTCCGGCACCGTCGTAGCCGGTGGCGTGTTGCGGCTGCGTTGCGCGCTTACCATGCCGTCAATAATTACCATTCCAATTCCCGGCAGGTCTCCGCGCTGAATGCTTTCCAGCACAGTTTTTCCCGGCGAGTGTTGAGCTTTATCGATCATGACGAAGGTTGCGGCGCGCCCAGGTTCGATCAAACCACAGTCAAGATTGCGGATTCTGGCCGTGTTTCCCGTGACAAAACAGAACGCGATGTCTGCGGGCACGTCGGCGAGAGATGAGAGCATCGAGATCATGCGCAGGATGCCGAGGGGCTGAACTCCGCTACCAGCAGGCGAATCCGTGCCGAGGATTACGCGGTCGAGTTTCTTCAGCTCTCTCGCGGTACGCAGCGTGAGTAGCGCAGCTTTTTCGTTTCCGTTGTGAACGAGTTCGAGGGCGCGGGGCGATTGCTCGCAGAGAGTAGTAATCTGATCATCCGGCAAGGCAGTGTGGCCGCCATTGATGTGGCCGATGACGTCGGCGTCAGCTGCGAGGACGATGTCTTTATCGATGAGACTGGAGCCGGGAATCGAAGGGCCGCCAGTGTGAATGGTGGACTGAATTCCGTGCTTGCGTGCCCACGCGACCATCTGGCGGGCGGTAGCGCCGTCTTTTACGCTGCCGAGGCCGACCTCGCCAAGCATGGCGACGCCGGCGGCGGCGAGGTCTTTGAAATCTTCTTCGATCATGCCATGCTCGATCACGGGAGCGCCGGCGTGAATTCTGACGCCGCCGGGACGAAAGGCGGAAAAGGCGCGCTGGGCAAAGATCGCCATGGCTTTCAGGCCGACGACATCTTTCGGGCGGCCGGGGGTGTGAACTTCGCCGGCAGAAATCATGGTTGTGACTCCACCGTGCAGGTAGCTGTCGATCCATCCGATTTGATTTTGCCGTGGAGTCCAATCACCGGCGACGGGATGGACGTGGCTGTCGATCAGGCCGGGGGCAAGGGTGGTGCCTTTGGCGTCGATGATGAGGGTTGCGCCTTCGGGATCGATGTCTTTCTTCTTGCCGACCGTGGAGATTTTGCCGTCGATGGCGAGAATAGTGTCGACGTCGAGGATGGGACGGTTGATGTCGCCGCTGAGCAGGAGGCCAATGTTGTGGATCAGAAGCCGCGAGCGGGTGAGCTTTGAGACGTCATCTTGAGCCATGCGAGGGGAACCTTTCGTTGGAGAACGTCAACATGTTTAACATAGAGGATACCGAGGGACACGGAGAAGATTCCGAAACATTGCGGTAAGCTTCCTTTATCGTGGACCCAAGGGGGACGAATGTTATCTCGCAATGTTGTTTTTTGGGGAGTGGATACGCAGAAGGATTTCATGTTGCCTGGGGGCAAGCTTTACGTGCCGGGCGCGGAACGGTTACTTCCTAACATTCGCAGACTTACGGACGCGGCGCGCGATGGGCGGGTATTTCTTGTATCGCATGGTTGCTACCATCCGAAGGACGATCCGGAGTTTGAGATTTTTCCGCCGCATTGCATTAAGGGAACGGAGGGGGCGGCATTCGTTCCCGAGGCGTTGACCGACAAGGTTGTCACTGTACCGAATGACGCCGCGGCTGTGGTGCCGCGTGATCTTTCGAAATATCAGCAGGTGTTACTGGAAAAGCAGACATTGGATATTTTTGAGAGCCGGCACGTGGAAAAGGTTCTCAAGCAATTCGGGGACGATGTTGAATTCGTTGTCTTCGGCGTGGTGACGGAATATTGCGTGCGTTTCGCGGCGAAGGGATTGCTTGAACGCGACCGGCGGGTCTCTGTGGTGCGGGATGCGATTGAAACTTTGAAGGCGGAAGATGGAGAGCGGACGGCGGGCGAATTGACGGATCTGGGAGCAAGATTTATCGGCACTGAGGAAGCGCTTGGGTTGTTGAATCATTCGAAGTAGGCGATCTTAAGTCTACGTACGGATATTGTCGGAAGCTTACGTTGTGACGGGCCTGAAATACCCGGCGTGTCAGCCCGCGAGAGCTTCGATCGCATCTACAGTATCCGGCGCGAGGGTAAGAGTCACGCTGGCTAGATCCTGCTTCATATGTTCCGGGTTGGAAGTGCCAGTGAGAGGGAGCATTCCGGCGGCGCGGGCGAAGCCGAAAATGATTTGTTCCGGAGTCGCATTCTTTTCAGTGGCGAGGTTGGTCACGACTGGATTCCGCAGCACATCTTTATTTGCGGTGAGCAGGGAGAATCCCTGGTAGACGATTTTGCGATCGCGGCAAAAGGAGCGCATCTCGCGGTCCCAACCCAGGCGGGCGTAGCAGCGGTTCTGCACGAAGGCGGGGGCTTCGGAGTGGACAGCCGTCATCTGCTCGATCTGCGCTACGGAAATGTTGCTCACTCCGAGCAGGCGCGTGCGTCCGGCGTTACGTTCTCTTACCATCGCTTCCCACACTTCGTAGTCATCGTCGGTCCAGTCCTCGATCGAGGAGGGGCCGTGCAGCAGGTAGCTGTCGACGTAGTCGGTACCAAGATGTTCGAGAGAACTGGCCATCGACTGAGCGACCTGAACGGAAAGGCTGGCGCCGGGATCGTAGGGTAGGCGGAGGTCCTGGCCACGCTGGTAAGTAAATTTCGTCTGCAGGAAAAGATCGGCGCGGGTAACGATTCCGACGCGACATGCGGCGGCTAGTCCCTGGCCCACTCCTTCTTCGAAATAATGACGGCGCTGGTTGGCCGTGTCGATGCTGCGGAAACCAGCGCTCAGCGCGAGTTCGACGAGGGCCTGCGTGCGTTCCTCTTTCCAGGCGGTGCCGTAAAGGAAAGTAGGAATGGATACAGAAGGGGATGGGAGCATGAAGTATTTTCACACGAACCTGAGTGGAGTGAGGGCTTCGAGGACAGGAGTGGCTGAGAGCCAGTTATGTGCCAGTTTCACGTTAGTAATGAGGAAACGGTCGAGCTGGCTCGAGTGGACAGCCGAGTTCGGCTGTCCCCACATGTGCTTTTTCACAAATCGAAGGCTGTGCTATAGTGTGCTCCTCCCCCGAGCGCATTCCCGGCGCGGTTAGTGAGGTACGGGCATGCGGTTTACCTCGCACACAACCCTTGCATTCACCTAACGGCTCGCGCAGAAGGTATCCGCTCCCGACGCGACAACGCCAGAAACGGGCCACTACATATTCATATTGACGAGGAAGCGATGAACGCCAAAATCAGAAGTATCGCAAAGCTTTCTGTTTTAACGGCTGCACTGATGTGGGTGGGCGGCGCCTATGCCCAAACCTTTACAGTGTTGCATGGCTTCAGCGGCGGGGCGGACGGGGGGCCCAGCTACTCGACCCTCACCCCGGACTCTGCTGGCAACCTTTATGGGACAACGGTGTGGGGCGGTTCCACAAATTGCACTTATGGTTGCGGGGTTGTTTTTGAATTGTCTCCTGCAACCGGGGGAGGATATACCGAGAGCGTGATCTACAGCTTTCAGGGAGGGAGCGACGGCAGCGAACCGGGTCTCGGAGTAATTTTCGACGCTGCCGGAAATCTGTATGGAACAACCTTCGGCGGAGGCGCACACAACGGGACCGGCACAGTTTTTGAACTGACGCCCGGTGGCGGCGGATGGACGAAGAGCATCCTTTATACGTTCCCGGGTGGAAACAGGGGAGGGATTCCCGCCGGCTTGGTTTTTGATGGCAGCGGTAATTTGTACGGCAATGCGTCTTATGGCGGGGCGCACAACTTCGGAATTGTTTACCAACTCACGCCCGGTTCTACCGGCTGGACCGAACATATTGTGCATGCCTTCACCGGAGGAAATGACGGCGCCTACGCATACGGGAATCTCGCCATTGATGCGGCCGGGAATATCTACGGAACTGCGGTCAACGGCGGAGCGCACGGGCACGGCGTGGTCTTTCAGTTTCAGCCGCAGACCGGGGGAACCTGGAAAGAGGTTATCGTACACAATTTCACGGGTGGAATTGACGGCGGGAATGCTTCCGGTGGAGTCGTTCTGGATGCCAGCGGCAATATCTACGGCGTCACGACTCTTGGCGGAAATACCAGCGTTTGCACGGCGCAGGGGCCGGGGTGCGGCGTGGTGTTCAAGATGACACCGTCGTCCAGCGGATGGACGGAGAGCTTGATTCATACATTTACGGGCGGGGACGATGGGGCCACGCCTCAGGATCAACTAATCTTCGATTCCGCGGGCGATATCTATGGAACGGCGGCGTATGGAGGCGGCGTCTCCAGCTGTCCCTATAGCGTCGGCTGCGGTACGGTTTTCAAACTGACTCCGCAAACCAGTGGTAAGTTCAGCGTGAGCGCGTTGCGTCGCTTCACTAATCGAGCCGACGGCGCCAATCCTGTGGGCACCCTGTACCTGGATGCTTCGGGGAATCTATTCGGTACTGCGTCGGCGGGTGCGAGCACGGCTTGCGTGCCCACAGGCGGTTGCGGAACCGTTTTTGAGATCACAGGAGTGACGCCAGGCCTGGGAAGGTAACAAACGGGACTGAACAGAGGGCTCCATGGGTCTCGGTCTCGCATGCGCGCCGGAATGACAGGCCGCGGGCTTCGGAGTTGTGTAGAAGAGAAGAAGTCAAAATGCGCACCCTTGCCGCAAAGAACGCCGCAAGAGTGGGGCACCCGCCGCGGTTTGAGGACTCCACGCAGTTGCGTGGGCAGGAAGTGCCCGGCCACACATTAAACGCAAAACCTGGGACGGTTGGCCGTCCCCGGAGTGACCGCAGTGGTGATTTCCAAACGGGACTTCGCCATGGGACGCCAGATGACGCAAGGATTTACAGTCATGACCGCAAATCACCATGACTGTAAATCAATGACGCCATCGGAGCCCAGCCGCTTCCCTGAACAACTCCGATAGAAGAGTTAGAATCAGAGAAAAGCGGAGTCCGCGCCCCCTTCCTGGCGACCGACCCGAGAATCGGAGATCACATGACAGAGGAAACGAAGGCGATGACAGAGGAACAGCGGCCCGACCCAAATGAGAAGCTGGTGAAGGTTTTCGACAGCGAACAGGAATCAGAGGCCCTGGTTGTGAAGGGATTGCTGGATTCGGCCGGGATCGAGAATGACCTGAAGTCTGGCAGCTTTTTGCAGGACGCTTTTCCTGGACTCGGGGGAATGATTATTCTGGTGCGAGAAGAGGATGAGGACAAGGCACGGAGTCTGATCGCGGAATCGCTGCAACCAGAATCGGCGGCGGAAGCGGCGGATGATGACGAGACGCAGAGTTAGATCCTCGAAGGCTAAAGCCCTCGTCATTTTAGAAAGGAATTCAGCGCGGCTAGAAGCCGCACCCTAAACGCAACCGGCAGGTCGAATTTCAGATCCTCGCAGATTCGGATTCGAACGTAAGTTCGATCGAGTCGGCGATACGTGCGGCGTATCAAAACCCAGCGAACAAAACCCAGCGAACAAAATCCTAATTGCTTCCCGCCAGCGCAGGGGTGACGGAGTGGCCGTCGAGATAGAAGGTGACAGCGCCGTTGAGGTCGGTGCGGTAGACATGAACTCCAGCGGCCTGGAGGCGGGCGAGAACGTCGGCTTTGGGCAGACCGAAGGACGTGTGAAAGCCCACTGAGATTACGGCGAACGCGGGCTTCGCAGCCGCCAAAATCTCTGGCGTGGTAGATGTGGCGCTGCCGTGATGACCTACCTTCAAAAGGTTCGCGCGGGGATGGTGCAGTAGAGCGATGCGGCGCTCGACGGCTTTTTCAGCGTCGCCCTCTAACAGCACCGAAGTCTCGCCATAGCTGACGTGCAGCACCATCGAGTCGTTGTTCTTGGGCTCAAGGCCAACTGGCCAGTCGCGCGGGGGGAAGAGCACCTCCACTTTCGCGCCACCGAAATCAAAATCGTCTCCCTCCCAATGCCGTACGACGGTGATTCCCAGCGCGTGCGCTTCGGCGATCAATTTGTCCAGCGCCCGGCTCGGTGGAAGCAAGCCTACCCATAATTCCTTCGGATGAAAATCTTTCAGGATTGCAGCCATGCCTCCGATGTGGTCGGAGTGGCCGTGGGAGATTGCTACAGCGTCCAGGTGGGAGATGCGGCGCGCCCAGAGGTAAGGCGCGACGACGTCTTCTCCGAAATCGAGTTGCGTACCGGCGCCCCAAACCGGGCCGCCAGCATCGATCAGCAGCGTGCGGCCTTGCGGCGTCACCAGCAGGATAGAGTCCCCTTCGCCGACGTCGATGGATGTCACCTCAAGGGTGCGTTCGCGGACTTGCGGCCTCGGTGGCAGAGTCGCCAGGGCTAAGGATGTCGCTAACAGCGCAGACAGTCCGATAATCGCGAGAACCATTCGACGGCGCGCAAGACTCATAGCCACGATCAGTGCCGCACAAGCTGCGGCGATCATCCAGCGAGATGGTGTGGCTACCCGAAGGTCGGCGAGGCGCAGGCTTCCCAGTCCATGCACCGTGCCGGTTATGGCTTGCAGGGCGAATGTAGTGAACAGCGCGGGAACCCTGGCGAGAAGCGGTGACGCATATCCCACAAGAATTGTGAGAACGGCCGCAGGCATCAGGAATTGCGTTAAAGGCAGAACTGCGAGGTTCGCGGGAAGGCCGATGGTGGTGGCGCGATGAAAATAGTAGGCCATGGGCAGGGCCAATCCCATCTGCATCACGGCCGATATCAGCAGCAATTCGAATATACGCAAGCCACAAATTGCACCGCCACGTACCAGACGCAGTGACCAGGGTGAGCCCACATAACGCGCGAGGCGTCCGGCAATCAAACGCAAATCAATCCGAAACTGCGCGACCCGCGGCGGAAGCGTTGCCCCGTAGTCGTCGGCATCCCAGTAGGCGAGCGCACGGCGGTAGAACCGGGATGTGCGCTCGACCAGTGGCAGGCCGATTGCCGCGACGATGAGGACGCACAGGAACGTCATCTGAAAACTGGCAGTGAAGAGCTGCCGGGGATCGAATACGAGCAATCCCAGGGCGGCCGCGCCGAGCGCGTTCACCATGCATCGGTCGCGGTAGAGCAGGCGGGTACCGAGAAAGATGGCGCACATCAGCGTGGCGCGCCAGACGGGCGCGCCGACCTCAGTCAGGAAGGCATAGGCGACGCAGAACAGGATTGTAAACAGAGTCGCGGGAATGTCGGGGAGGCCCGCCCGGCGCAAGGTCCAGAAGACGACGAAGGCGAGGATGGTCACGTTCATCCCTGAGACGACGAGGACGTGGTATGTACCGGAGCGCTGGAAATCGACTCGGGTATCGCGGTCGATGAATGCCTCTTCGCCGATGACCATGGCGTCGATGAGCGCCGCCTGCGGGGGCGGCCAGAGAGCGTGGACCTTGGCGACGATGCTGGAGTGGATTCTCGTACGCCACAGTTCCAGACGGTTTCCCGAGAAGCCGGGAAGGAGGTGGATGTCCTCAGCTTTAGCGGAGGCGATGCCGGCGATGCCGTGCGCGGCCAGATAGCTTTGATAGTCGAACGCTCCAGGATTGCGGAAGTTGCGGGGAAGCTTCAGTTTGACTGGAACGAAAATCCGTTCGCCGTAGCGAAAGATGCGCATGGTGGGAGCGGCTTCCGCGGAAAACGTTGATCCAGTTGCCCGGACATCGTAGAGACCCAGGCGCACTCCGGCAGATATGGGGATGCGCGTGCCGTTTTCGGTGACGATCTCTTCGCTCTGCAAATCAACGGTCTGACTGACTTCGTTTGTGGAGGCCTCCCGCAATCTGCCTTCCCGCGTGACGTGAGCCGTCAACTGAACTTCTGGGCCGTAAGCGAAAGGATCCAGACTCGGATCAAGAATGGCAGAGGCACCCCTAAGCTGAATATGAAGGGGGCCGGCCAGGAAGAATACGGCGAGGGCCAAGCTTGTGGCGAGCCATGTTCGTTTGTGGACGAAGTAAAGAGCCGCAGCGATGAAGGCCAATCCAGCCGCAACCCACCAGGAGATGGGTCGCGCGAGATATGTGCCAGCGACTATCCCCAGGGAGTAGGCCAGAGCTGCCCAGAGCATCGGCTGGCGCGTGGGTTTGGGGTGAAATTGGCCCGGAGCGGGCAGAGCTGCAGGCGCCGGAAGTGCAGGCAGCGAAGGCATGTGCGGTGCAGAAACGGTAGGTTGAGGCGAAAATCGGCCGCTAGCGGACTAAGTGCAGGACGCTTTCCAGGTGGTAAGTCTGGGGGAATAAGTCCATAAGATGAACTTCATCGACGCGATAGCCCGCGGCCAATAGCGGTATCACGTCGCGAGCAAGAGTCGCTGGGTCGCAGGAAACGTAGGTTACGCGCGGCGCACCTGCATCCGCAAGCAAGCGCGCCACGCGATCACCCAATCCGCCGCGGGGCGGGTCGACCACCACTAGGTCGGGCTTACGGACTGCTGGGGGAAGGACTGAGCCGTGTCCCGCCCGCCCCTGATCTCCGAGTTCGGCCAGATATTGCTCGGTCGCGGCGTGAATCGCCTTTCCATTGAAAGGAAGATTGTATTTCAGATCGCCCGCAGCTGTCTGTGACGACTCAACAGAAACGATGTGACGGATGCTACCGGCCAGGGCTGTGGAAAACAATCCGACGCCGGCGTAGAGATCAAGCGCCAGTTCACCCGAGACGCCCGCCGTAACGACGTTAATGAGTTCATCCGTCAGAAAGCGGTTGGTTTGGAAAAAGGCGCCAGCGCTCACCCTGTAAGAGCCGGCGTTCGTCTGATAGGTCAATTCGGACGCGCCCACGGTGACCAACGGCTCCAGCACGCTTTTCTGTGGCTCGCGGAAGGCAGCGATCCCGGCAATCTCCGGCATGGACGCGCACAACTCTTCGGCCCACGCGCGAACCGCGGCGCGCCGGGCTTCAGGAGCGCATACGAACTCGATCAGGAGGCGCGTTTCATTTCCGTGGGCATCGGAGTTCGCGAAGAATTCAACTTCACGCACGCCTTCGACGGCCTTGCCGGCGCGCCCCGATTGCCACAAAGCGGCGATGCCGCGGTTGATCAGCGGCGAACTGATCGGACAGTCTTCAACCTCAAGGAGTTCGTGCGATGCAAACTTGAAATATCCAGCTGCGAAGTCAGGGCGCGTACGAACTTGCAATCGTGAGCGGTTACGATAATTCCACGGCGGCGATGGATGGATTTGAATTTCGCACTGCAGTTCGAGTTTGGCGATACGCCGCAGATTCTCGCGCAGGATTTCTCTCTTGATCTCGAGTTGATGCTGGTAGTCGGCTTGCTGGTAATGGCATCCGCCGCAGCGGCCAAAATGTTGGCATGGCGGCGGGATGCGGTGCGGCGATGCTTCCACCACCGCTTCAGCTCGGGCTCGGGCAAACCCCGGTTTTTCTTCGGTGAGCGCCGCTTCGATTTTCTCTCCGGCGAGAACGAAAGGGACGAAGACGGCCTTGCCGCGTCCGCGGTCTTTATTGCCGGATGCCGCGGCAGGAAGTCGAGCTAGTCCGTCGCCGCCATAGATGAGCTTTTCAATGTTTAGGAGCAAGAGTTAATTCTACGGTATTTGTCAGATAGTCTTTCATCGCCAATCATTTTTCTTAACGGACGATTGGAGATGTGGACTCACAACGCTCGCCCGGCTGCCGCGCCCGACGCCCAGGCCCATTGAAAATTGAAGCCGCCGAGATGGCCTGTTACGTCTACGACTTCGCCGATGAAGAACAAGCCGGGGACCTTACGGGTCTCCATTGTTTTGGCGGAGAGTTCGGCGGTGTCGACGCCGCCGGCGGTGACTTCCGCTTTCTCGTAGCCTTCGGTGCCCGAGGGGGACACGGACCAGGCATGCGTCTGCTTTTCGAAGTCTGCAAGGGCATGGTTTGTCCACGAGGTGGGCGCGTGCAGATCCAGCCAACGGTCTGCGAGGCGGTGGGGGAGAAATTTGCGCAACTCTGATCGGAGTGTGGTCAGGTTCCTAGGTGTGGTGGGATCGCGAAACCCTGCGGTGACTTCGCATTCGGGCGCAAGATCAATCATGACCGGTTGCGGCTTCTTCCAGTACGACGAAACCTGCAGGATCGCGGGGCCGCTTAGCCCGCGATGCGTGACCAGCATTTTTTCGCGGAAATGCTCTTTGACCTCCTTCGTAATAACCGATGCGATAACTTCTGTGGAAACTCCGGCGAGATCGCAGTAGTGGGAAGCATCCTCCGCGTTCATCAACAGCGGCACCAGCGCAGGCCACGGATCACGGATGCTCAAGCCGAACTGACGCGCGAGGTCATAGCCGAAAGAAGTCGCGCCGATCTTCGGAATCGATAGTCCGCCGGTGGCGACGACCAGCGCCGGCGCGTGAAATCCGGAATCCGCGGTGCGTACGACGAACTCACTCGTTCGGTCGACTTGCTGAATTCTTGCATTCAGGAAAATATTCACCTTGGCTTCGCGGCATTCGGATTCCAGCATCTCCATGATGTCGCGAGCCGAGCCGTCGCAGAAGAGCTGGCCCAGGGTTTTCTCGTGATAAGCGATGCCATACTTTTCGACGAGAGCGATGAAATCAGCGGGAGTGTAGCGAGCCAATGCCGATTTGGCAAAGTGCGGATTGGAAGAGAGAAAATTCTCCGGCCCGCAGTAAAGGTTGGTAAAGTTGCAGCGCCCGCCACCGGAGATCAGAATTTTCTTTCCAAGGCGGTCCGCACGTTCGAGCACCGCGACACGGCGTCCGCGCTTTCCGCCTTCGATGGCGCACATCAGACCGGCCGCGCCGCCACCGAGAATGAGTGCATCGAAAGAATGGATCATGGATGAATAATCAATTCACTCACATAATGAATAATCAATTTACTCACATATAAAACAGGCTGAGGCGCGGCAGGCCGTATCTCTCCAGAAGGCGTTTGTGGACGTATTGCTTCTGGAGTTGCTCGATTTGAAGTGCGGCCATCTTGCGGCGGTATGGCGAAAGTTCGCGGTCGGCCTGACTGCGCACCGCGACAATGTCTTCATCGGGCGTAGCAGCCAGTAACACGGCAAAAAGTTTTTCTTCCAGCACCGTGAGATGGCGCTCCAGGTCTTCCAGCCTCGTCGCTGCTTCTGCGCTCTCGATTTGAATCGCTAACTTGCGCAGTGTGGCCGCGGACTCTCCGGCCACCGCTTGCACCGAAATTCCCGCCGCATGCGGCAGCTTCGCTGCCTGCAGAATATCCGCATTGCGGCGCAGGAACGCTTCGATGGTCTCGGGCTCAAAGCCTTGTCCGGCAGCGGATTTGGTCGGTGGCGAATTTGCCGTGCCGACCGCAGCTTCTTTCATATCTTCCGCGGCCGACAAAACGGCTGGCGCGCACCACAGAATGCTGTTGATCTTTTCGTGCCTTTTCGATTTGCGCTGTTCATGCTTATCGAAGGCGGAATCGATGCCGCGGAGCACAGCCTCGAGAGGGATGCCGGCATTCTTCCAGATTTCGATCTGCGCCCAGTCAAGAGTGGAACCAATCAGTGGGGCTCCACGCCGCAGCAGAAAGTGCTCTTCAACTTCGGAGAAATATTGGAAATAATTGTCCACGACGGGTCAGCGGGTTGAACGCGGAGTAGCAGGTCCTCCCTCGCTTCCGCCATTCGTTTTCGCGGGAGACGTTCGGGCAGAGGATCTTACACCAGGCAAGGAAGGTTTTTGCGCGGCCTTCGGCGAGCCCCTCCCCTGGCGCACCGCCAGGTTGCGCTCCCAGATAATACGCAGCCCTTCCAGCGTCAGAAAATCATCCACTTGTTTGATGTACTTTGACCCCGTGCCGATCATCGGACCCAGGCCGCCTGTGGCGATCACTTTCGTCTCGGGGCCGAGTTCGTCCAGCAGAAGTTCGAGGATGCCATCGACGAGACCGAGGTATCCGTAGTAAAGGCCGGACTGCAGACTACCAACGGTATTGGTGCCGATGACGCGGGCGGGCTTGCGAATTTCCACGCGGGGCAGGCGCGCAGTGCGCTGAAAAAGCGCGTCGGCTGAAATGCCAATGCCGGGGCAAATCACCCCGCCCATATATTCGCCTTTGGCCGAGACGCAGTCAAAAGTGGTGGCTGTGCCGAAATCGACGATCACGCAGGGGCCACCGTATTTTTCAAACGCGGCAACCGCGTTGACGATGCGGTCAGCGCCCACTTCCGCGGGATTGTCATAATGCACCGGCATACCAGTTTTCACTCCGGGCTCAATCAACAGCGGCTTGGAGTTGAAATAACGCTCGCAGACCTGGCGCAGCACCGGATCAAGAGGCGGCACAACGGATGAAATCACAATACCAGTAATTTCTGAGGCCTCAAGGCTGGCCATCGAAAATAAATTACGGAACAGGACTCCGTACTCATCCACCGTGCTGCCTTGCCGGGTCGCGACTCGCCAGTTGGCGACGAGGTGATCATAGCGCGGGGCGGCGTCGCGATCTTTCTCGGGTTGCGGCTGCGCAGCTCCGGCAAAGACTCCAAGGACCGTATTGGTGTTGCCGACGTCGAGAACGAAGAGCATAGTTGCCCGTTTCCGGAAAAATTCGCAATTAACGCCGGCCCCTGCAACCTCGATCGCCAAGCGCTAAGCACTCATTGCTGTTATCACTGCGCTTGCGCTCTTATCGTGCCGCTCAGAATGGTTTGCAAACCCTGCGCGGTGCGCACCTGGAGGAAGCCACGTTCGTCCAGACCTTCCGAAGTCCCTTCGATTCTAATTCCATTCTCGTCAACCCGTACCAGCTTCCCTCGCACCCATGAGGAATGCTCGGCAAAACGCTGCCGGATGGATGTGCGGGAGTCTGGCTGTTGGGCGAAGAGACGATATTCCCGGTCGAGCGATTTTAACAAAGCCGCCGCCAATTCCACTCGCGACCATTCACCGCCGGTCACCATCCGGAGCGACGTCGCCTCCATTTCCAGATGCTGAGAAAAGCTGGCCTGGTTCACGTTGATGCCGATACCCACCACGATATAGCGCACGCGGGTGGCTTCGGCATTCATCTCGGCGAGAATGCCGCAGACTTTCTTGCCACCGATCAACACATCGTTGGGCCACTTCAAATCGGAAATCACACGCGGATCGACCTGTTCAATCGCCGCCGCCACCGCCAATCCCGCCGCCAGCGCCATCACCAGCACATCCGACGGCGGCAGCGCCGGACGCAGAATTACCGAGCAATAAATACCGGACGATCGCGCGGACTCCCACGAGTGCCCTCCGCGCCCCCGCCCCGCGGTCTGCTCTTCGGCGAGAAACACACTGCCTTCGGCCATTCCCCCAGCCGCCGCAGCCATAGCCGCCGTATTGGTGGAGTCGATCTTGTAGAAGTGGTGAAGCTTATCGTCGAAGATGGTGCCTCGAAGTAACGGAGCGAGAACCTCAGGCAGAAGCAGATCTGGAACCGTTTGCAATCGATATCCCGTCGCTGGATGACCGGCCACATCCACACCCAAGCCGCGCAATTGCTGAATCAATCGCCACACTTCAGAGCGGTTCGAGGAAATTTCCTGCGCGATCTTGGTGCCGCTCACCACAACCGTGGCATGCTCCATGAGTAGCCGCACGATGCGACCCAGGCGAGCGTCGGTGGCTTGTGTGAGCCGTTCCCTAGTATTCGCAGAAACGCGCGTCCGCGCCACGCGAGTTGTCGTAGGCTTCTTGATGATGCGGGAATTATGCGGGAATTCCCGTAAAACAACAAACTCCCGCGTCGGCCTCTCGCCTCCGGCGAGCGCGCTACTGCGCCGTCTCCGTGAATGTAACCACTGGATGCCCCAGCCCGTACTGCCCTTCAGCGGTCACGCGCACGCTTCCGGGATTCAAAGGCAGCGTGAGCACGACCGGCGCTTTGCCGGTGGAATCCGTCACTACCGTGCTGCTGGATAGCGACCCTGCGGTGGTGGTAAACAAAATCGTGCCACCCACCGCACTCCCACCCGATTGTCCGGCATTCAGTGTCACTGAAAGCTTCAACTGAGTTCCAACCGTGCCTTTCTGCTTATCGCCAGTCTTGCTCAGCGACGCTGGTGGATTGCCCACGAGAATCCATCCACCCTGCGTTTGCGCCACGCCGGTGCTGTCATCGCTGGGAACCGTGTAGCGATAAAAACCTGGAGTACCGCCCGCAGTCACGGTGATGCTCCCTTGCTGACCGTGGCTTACCGTCGACTGCGTCACCGCGACGCTGATTCCGCTATCGGATTGCGGCGTCCCCAAGGTTACGGTTGCCGATCCCGAAACCAGTTTCGGATGAAGCACAACCTTCGCGCCCGCCGCCACCATGGTCGTATCCGGATTCAGATCCCACTCCGCGCCCGGCAATTGCGATGTGCCGGTCACGAACAGCAGCGTTGCGGAATACGGCGCAAGAGTCATTGTCGGAGTCCACGCCCCGGTCGATGACGCCACAATCTTCGTTGGATTAGTCGACGAAAGCGTGTAAGTCGTCACCTGCTGGGGCGTGAAACCGTTCACCGTAAACTGTACTTGCGTGCTGTTCCCTGGATCTTTGTTCAGCACCATCACAGTCATGATTTTTCCGGTGGAATTGAGCGCGGCATAACTGCTGAACAGATCCGGATCGCCAGTATTGGCAGCTGAGACGGAAGTGGTTGCAAACGCGCTGTGTTTTCCGTCATAGTTCCGGTAGAGTTTCAGCGCCAGATAATTTGGATTTGTCGGAAGGGGCGCCACCCAGCGCGAAGCCAGATACGCCCGCTCGCGCCCCAGAATCCCATAGGCATCGGCGTCGGCCAGAGCCGTTGAGAAATCCGATTCTCCCGCAAAGGCTGCGCTCCACTCCGTCACGCTAAGCGGCGTCGCGGGGTAAATCATGTTGACGATCGCGCGCATCCGTGGCAGCCGGAACGGAATCGTTTTGTTCGGCTGCAGAAACGTAGCCCAATTCTGATTGATGTCGCCTGACTCACTCACATAGGTCGGATCCCAGTAATCGCGATAGATTCTCGCCGAGAGCGCCTGCTTCTGTGCTTGCGTCCACGTCGAAGTATCGGGGCCGTCGGGATAGGCATGAATGTCAAACACATCGAGCGACCGCGACTTTCCAACTTTGTCCTGCCAGTAGACTTCGTTCAGCCACCAAGGGAGGAAGTCGACCCCGGCATGCGCCGACTTGTCATTATTGTTGGCTCCGTTCCAGTAAAACCACCAGCAGCAACTCACGGGACCGAAGCGGATGGCTTTCGAATCCCAACCCTTCAAAGCTTTGGCTTCCGCCAGATACGTATCTCGCAATTCGTCGTACCCCGATGGATTTGGATGAACATCGCGGTGCGTGCTGCCCCAGATGTCGATCTCATTGTCCATGTCATAAAAATGCGGAGCGCTGCCAAAAGCCGCGGCCAGCGCGGCTGCCCACTGGTTGCGATAAACGCTTCCGGGAGGATCATTCGTTCCGGGCTGGTCGAGCAGCGGCCAGTAGGCATCGTTAGGATCGGCCGTGAGATTCGTAACGCAATCTGACTTCACACCATTTCCGGCGTCGGTGTTGTAGGGGTCCACGCTGCACTGTGCGCCATACTTCGCGACGGAAAAACTCCAGTGCCCGTTGCCCGAACCCTCCGCCGTCTTCGCCACCCAGGGCAGCATCACCATCGTCATCAGTGGATTGCTGCCCGCCGCTTTCACGTCTGAAATGTATTTGGCAGAATCTCCGTCGCCGATCTCGCTGTAGGCAAAATCCTCGTAAAACCAATCGGCTGCCGCGTTGTCAGTAAACAGTTGCCAGTTGTAAGTGGACGTAGAATTGCCGCCCCAGCGCACCGCCGTCAACCCGCTGTCGGTAATCGTCGGCGCATCCTGCGGATACGCGCCGCCATAAACATACGGGCTGATCGCGTGCCGGTTGGTTAGAGCATCCAGCGTGACGCTCACATTTGTAGTGCCCGGAACCCCCGCGCTCCCGGAAGAACTAGTAGTGGAGTCTGTGTTACGGGGAGTTCCCGGCTTGAGCCGCAGTTCGTTGCCGCTTCCTGACGATTTACTCGCCGCACACAATGCCAGGAACAAAACCATTACCGGGCGAGAGAGGGGAGTCATAGGGGAGGGGCCTCCGATTCCCTAATTTAGCGCCTTCCCGGAGACTCCGCTTCACTCGGAAGTGCAGGAAAACAGCGATGGTCAGGCAGACATCTGCAATGTACTGCTGGCCAGGTTACGGGCGTCCATGCGTACACTCCGAGCGATTCCGAGAAACGTCGGCAGTAAGGGATATCTACGCCGGCACGACACGCATGCTCATGTCGACTGCCTGGGGAGAGTGCGTCAGCAAACCAACGGAAATAAAATCAACGCCAGTCTCAGCATAGGCGCGAATATTTTCCAGGCGGATTCCGCCCGAACATTCGAGCGGAACGCGGCGTTCAAGCTTGGAACAACGTTCGACCGCGCGGCCCACGTCCTCGGGAGACATGTTGTCGAGCAAGATCGCTTCCGCGCCATGGGCGAGCCCATCTTCAAGCTCCTGCAGGTTGCGTACCTCAATCTCGATGGGCTGCGAGCCGCGGCGGTTGCGAACCGCATGCTCCAGCGCGGGCACGATCCCCCCGGCCAATGCGATGTGATTGTTCTTGATCAGCACTCCATCAGAAAGATCGAGCCGGTGGTTCTGGCCCCCGCCGCAGCGTACGGCGTATTTATCGATCACGCGCAAGCCTGGCGCGGTTTTGCGCGTATCGAGAATACGAGCTTTCGTTCCGGAGACGGCGTCGACGAATTTGCGCGTCACCGTCGCAATACCGCTCATGCGCTGCAGAAAGTTCAGGATCACGCGTTCACACGACAGAAGTACACGCGCATTATGCCGGATAACCGCGACCGACTGGCCTTTGTGCAACCGCACACCGTCGAAAATCTCCGGATGCGTGGTGACTTCATAATGCGAAGTCACCGCTCCGTCAAGCGCAGCATAGACATCGAGGATGCGGCCCACACACCCGATCCCAGCCAGAATGCAATCCTGTTTTGCCAGAATGGTGGCGGCTGCACGCTGGTTCGGATCGATGCAGGCGTAGCTCGTCGCGTCGCGCGTCGCCCGGTCTTCGAGCAGCGCGTTCTCGAGAATCGCGGTGATGCGTCGACTGTTAAAGTCCATACAGTAGAAGCGTTGTTTTACAACGTCTGGAGCGCCGAATGAGAGACGCGCAAGCTGCCTCTCTCCGATTTACTTGCACGCCATTTCCTCCAGCTGGCTCTTTATTTTCTCACGCAACCCGGCCAATTCCTGGGCTCGCTTGCGCAGGCCTTCCACTACCTTCTGGGGAGCCTTCGCGAGAAATTGGTCATTGCCCAACTGGCGCTGGTTGTTGGCAAACTCTTTCTCAATTTTCTCCCACTCTTTTTTTAAACGCTCGCACTCGGCGGCCACGTCGATTTTTCGCTCGTAGATCACGCGGATGTCGAAGCGCGCCGTGCTTCGGGTTCCCGCCTGTTTACCAAGGGACCCGTCCACGAATGTGACCTCTCCTACGCTCGCGAGCCGCTCGACCGCGTTGCGATTCTGCTCGATCATCACCTGAATTGCGGGCTCGTGAACGGAGATTTCGATTGGAACTCTTACCTTCGGCTCCACTTTCAGCTCTGCCCGAAGATTCCTGACATTGACGATCAAGTCCTGCAGGATCGACATCTCGGTCTCGGCGCCAAGATTGAACTGCTGCTCGTCAGCCACCGGATATGCCGCAAGCGCAATTGACTTGAGCGGTGGCTGGCCTTCGTAAATCGCCTGCCAGATTTCTTCCGTGATAAAAGGCATGACCGGATGCAGCATGCGCAACGACGCGTCAAACAAGTTGACCAGATTGCCGCACGCGACTCGCGCTTCTGAACTGTCTGCACCTTCCTCGAAGTTCAACCGTGGCTTGACCAGTTCGATATACCAGTCGCAGAACTCGCCCCAGAAAAAATCATAGATGCGGTTTGCCGCTTCGTGGAAGCGATAGGTTTCGAGCGCATCGTTTACCTCGGCGGTGACGCGATTAAAGCGCGAGAGAATCCAGCGATCTTCGAGAGTCGCAATGTCGAACTTTGCAACACCCTTACGGGAGCTACCGCCCTCGGCCATCCGCCCTGGACGCAGACCCGGTTCCACTCTGTCCAAATTCATGAACATGAACCTGGCAGCGTTCCAGATCTTGTTGGCAAAAGCGCGGTAACCGTCCGTCCGACTCTCACTGAATGCAATGTCGGTGCCGGGGGCGGCCATCGCTGCCAGCGTGAAACGTGTCGCGTCCGTCCCGAAGCGTTCGATGATTTCCAGGGGATCGATTACGTTGCCCTTCGTCTTCGACATCTTCTGCCGGTCGGCATCCCGCACCAGCGCATGAATATAAACCTGGCGGAAAGGCACGCTGTCATTCTTCTTTCCTTCCCACCCGCTGGCTTTCTTGATCGCGGGGTCCTGTTTGTGACCCTGCATGAAGTGGCAGCCGAACATGATCATGCGCGCCACCCAGAAAAAAAGAATTTCGTAGGCGGTAATCAGCAAAGTTGTGGGATAAAAAACCGCCTGGTCGCGCGTCTTCTCCGGCCAGCCCAACGTAGTGAACGGCAGCAGCCCTGACGAGAACCAGGTATCGAGCACATCAGAGACCTGCTCAAGCTTGCTGCTTCCACATTTCGCGCAGGTCAGCGGGGCCTCCCGGGCCACGATCACATTCTTGCACTCCCCACACGTCCAAGCCGGGATGCGATGGCCCCACCACAACTGGCGCGAGATGCACCAGTCGTAAATGTTATTCATCCAGTTCAGATAGATTTGCTTGTAATTCTCCGGGACGATCGTGATCTCACCGCTCTCCACGGCTTCGATCGCTTTCTGAGCCAGCGGTTGAATCCTGATGAACCATTGCTCTGACAACCGCGGCTCGACCACCGTTCCGCAACGCTCGCATTTGCCCAGCGAGAGTGCGTGATCCTTTTCCTCTACCAGAAACCCCCGCTCCTGCAGATCTGCCAGCACCCGCTTGCGCGCTTCGTAACGGTCGAGGCCCGCGTACGCGCCGGCGTTCTGATTCATATGCGCGTGCTCGTCCATGATGTCGATTTGCGGCAGGTTGTGACGCTGGCCCGCCTTGAAATCGTTGGGATCATGCGCCGGTGTCACCTTGACCGCGCCAGTGCCGAATTCCGGCTGCGCCAGTTCATCGGCGATGATGGGAATTTCGCGATTCATCAGCGGCAGCAAAACATGTTTGCCGTGCAGATGCCTATAGCGCTCGTCTTTCGCGTTCACCGCGACCGCGCTATCGCCCAGCATGGTTTCCGGTCGCGTGGTGGCAACGGTAATAAACTCGCTCGTTCCTACCACGGGATAGCGAATCTCCCAAAGTTTCCCAGCGACGTCTTCATGCTTCACTTCGAGATCAGAGATTGCAGTCTCGCAGCGCGGACACCAGTTCACAATGTACTTCCCGCGATAAATCAGCCCTTCTTCATAAAGCCGGACGAATACTTCGCGCACCGCCCGCGAAAGGTTTTCGTCCATGGTGAAATATTCGCGGTCCCAGTCGACCGAGGCGCCGAGGCGCTTCATCTGATCAAGAATGGCGCCGCCGTAGAGTTGCTTCCACTCCCAGACGCGCTCGACGAATTTTTCGCGCCCCAGGTCCCGGCGCTTCTTGCCTTCCTTGGCAAGCTGACGCTCGACCATCATTTGCGTTGCGATCCCGGCATGGTCCGTCCCGGGCAGCCACAACACGATGAAGCCGCGCATGCGATGCCAGCGCACGATGATGTCCATCTGCGTCTGGCCGAACATGTGCCCCATGTGTAGCTGTCCCGTCACATTCGGCGGCGGCAGCAGCAGAGTGAAGACCGGACGCGTCTCGCCTTCGGACGGTGTGGCGACGGAGAAAAGTTTTTCCTTTATCCAGTAGTCCGCCCACCTGGTTTCAATCGCGCCGGGTTCGTAGGATTTAGGTAAGTCGTGCGGCATTGAGAAGTCAAACCTTAACCACAGAAGTCACAGAAAAGAAAAGCAGACCGCTTCTTCTACGGCTTCCGTGGTTGAGGGCTTTCGTTCGGAAAAAACAAAATGCTGATTAAGTTTGATATTACAGGTGGGGGGAAAAAAGGGTCAAACCTGAATAGCGTTCAGCTTTCAGCTCCGAGCTTGATCGATGCGGGTAGAATCTTTCGTTTGAGAGATGCTTAGTGACGTGCTCTTATGGCAGGCTGGGAGCTGTTGGCTTAAGGCTGAGCGTTGATGGTTCGATTGCTACTTTTTCTCAGCCATTTTCCGGGTAATCTCAGCCATGAGTCGGGGACGCAGATCCGCCAGGACACTGTCCACGATGCTGGCAACGTCCCCCGGATTTTCGCCTTGCTGAGTTGCCGTTTCCTGGCCGCTTTGCTCGGCACCCGCCGCGACCGCCATTGCGGCCGATTCGATGGAGGCCGCAGCTGGCTGTTCGAATTCCTCGCGCCCTGATTCGGCAGCAGCAGCTTTGGGATCGCTGGTATCGCGGATTTGCCGCCAGTTCGCCCATGCTGCCGCGCTGCTCTTCACGTCTACCGTCTCGGATTCTTCTTTTGGTTGCTCGTTTTGTTCTTTGGCAGGCTCGGCACGAACGATCGGGGCAAAGGCGCTTGCGGATGGCGTTGTCACTGCCATTGCAGCTTCGGATTCCGGCTCGACCGTCAATTCCGGTGACCCCGTGGCGGCCTCGTTCACAACCTCGGAAAAAGACTCGCGACTAGGCTCGGCAAATCCGCGTTCGGCGACTTCAGAAGACTTCGCGGGCTCTGTTTTTTCCGGAACAAGCTCGGAGGACAACGGCGCAACGAATGTGGCTTCGGCTTGCAAACCGGACTCGGGTGCCGACTCGGGAACACTTTCGGACACCGGCGCCACAAAAGCTTCGGGTGGTGGGGTGGTTGTTTGCGCGGCCAGCGGCGCTTCGGTTTCCGCAGGTGCCGGGTTCATGATGTGCTCACGTCGTGAAGACGATTCTGGCACCGGATTCGAAATTGCGTCCGCAGGTTTCTCTGTTTCTCCAGCCGGCGCACCTTGGACCGCTGCAGAAATACTCTCCGCCGGCGTGGTCTCGGGCAAAGCTCTAGCGTTTGCAGGAGCCGTTTCCTCCGCCACGAATGCGGCATACGCCTTCTGCATTTCCTGGTCGAGCGAGATGGCGGCCTCATCTGCTTCGAGGGCAACCGAAACCGCTGTCCATCGCGGCCCGCTTTCGTTCGCAGCGCCCATCGACTCAGCCCTCATGGACCCGGTCGTCGCCGCCATCGTCACGGGCACATCCTGTGACTCCTCTGGCTTCTCTTCGGCTTCGGGACGAGGGCCGGTCTCAACCGCATAAGTCTCGGCAGCTGCACTTTCTTGCTTCTCTGTTGACCGGTTCTCTATTACAACGTTTTCTGCTACGACTGGCTTCTCTTCCGCAATCAATGTCGCAGATGAATTTGCCACAACACTGGCAGGGGGCTCGGCCACCGGATGTGCAGCGTGCTCAACCGTCGGCGAACTTTCCGATCCGGAAGGTTCATCCTTCGCGCTTGCATCTTTCGCGCTTGCGGCGACAAGATGAATTTGTGCAGCAGCGGCGGCTATGGCCGCTACTTCTTCCGCGGTAACATCTTTGGGCAATCCCTCTGGAACCAGCGCAGCTACATCCACGCTGTTTTCCGCTCCTGGTTGCTTCTCTTCCTCTTTCTTTTTCTCCGCAGGCTTCTCCGCATCGGTACCCACCACCGTGCGGAGAGCGCGATTGACCTCAGGGGGAGCTTCCTCAGCGATTTTTTCCTGCTCAGTTTTCTCGTGGGGGAATGAGATTCGGCTCTTCCATCCGTCGTCGCCTGCAGCGTCGTTTCGACTGATCCGTACAGTTTCTTCGGCGGCGGCAATGGCGCGCGCAAAGCGTCCGGGCTTGGAGGGTTCGGAGCGCGGCACCACTTTGTCTTCGAGCTTGGACAACGCCGCCAGCAATTCGCTGGCCTCGAACGGCTTGACGATGAATCCTTCGGCGCGCACGCGTTGCGCTTCTTCCGGCTTGAATGGCTCCAACTTCCCCACGGTCAGCAGCACGGGAATCCGCGAAGACTCTTGCGATTCCTTAAGGCGCTGGCACACTTCCAGCCCACTGTAGCCGGGCATGTATACATCCAGAATGACGAGGTCGGGCTTCAGTTCGGCGATCTTTTTCAACGCGGCGGAGCCGTTATTGACAGTAATCACCTCATAACCCGCATCCGCGAGGATCTTGCGCCCCATGTTCTGGGCGGTCACGCTGTCATCGGCAAGCAGTATCTTCCGGGCCAAGGAAATTTTTCCTCTTATGAGGGGAGATATCGCGAAGGTAACCTGCCCGCCGACGTAAGTCAATGATCAGACGGGAGGTTACCCGGTTACTAGGGGTCAGCGTCTATCGCGTGCTATGGAGAAGAACGCGCTATCAGGTGGACCTACCGAAGCAGGCTTTCCACCTGCAGCCCCTTGCCGGAGTCAATGGGCCGCGTTAAAACGATGCTAAAACGATATAACTTTCTTTATTCCTGTCTTTTTCTTCTTCTTGCTGCTCGAAACTTCCTGGTCGCTGGCCAGAGTCTCGGCCGCCGTAGCAGAACTGCTGGATCCTGATGCTGACGCTGCTGCCGATCCAGCCGCACCCTGCTGAATCTCATTCACCTGGACTGGCGGCGGTAAAGGCTGGCTGCCCGCACTTTGGGCATCCGCAGCCGGAGTGAGCTCATTGGGATCGGGCGGCCCGCTGGGTTTCAATTCGTTCGCGGCCGCAGCCGGCTTCAGTTCGTTGGGATCAGGCGCAGTATTTGCGTGGGCAAAGGGATCATTGTTCACCGCCGGCACAACCGCATCCGAGCGCGGAGCTGGCTCGTTCGCGCCCGGTGTTCCCGTCTTCACCGTTTCCACGCTCACACTGTGATCGCCACCGCCCATGCCCATGGCTCTCACTGCGGTTGCTCCCGAATCCTTGCTCGCCGCAATCGGGGCGGGATCCACTAGCGGCGGATCGCCGACTTTCGCTGCCATGGACACGTCCGGGCCTTTCTTTACCACGCTCATCAACTTCGTCAAAGTATCGCTTTCGCGCCGGCTTTCTTCTTCTTTCCGGTTCTGCGCCACCGCAGCCTTGGTCGGCCGCGGGATCGGCTGATGCAGAGCCGCCAGCCGCTTCTTCGCGTCATCGTCCCGCTCCATCACCGGATACCGTGTGATGATCTGCGAATACGCTGCGGAAGCCTCCTTGGTCAGCTCCTCAATCATGTTGGCTTTGAGTTGCTCCGGAACGCATCCCGGTTGCGGGCTCGTCTTGACGCAGGTTTGCCGCAGGCGCATCTGCGCGATCTGTCCTTCATAGTTCTGTCCCAGCAGATATAGCGCCTCATCCGCCCGGCTGTAGAGCGGATATCTCTCGGCCAGAGTCTTCAGGCGCGCAATCGACGCCGGATACGACATTCGCAGATAGTAAAACTTTCCAATCTCGAACTCGCGCTCCGCTAATACTTCCTGCACTTCGAGGAGCCTCTCTTTTCCCTCTTTCACCAGCTTGGGATTGTCCGGGTACTGCATGATCAGGTTGCGGTATTCTTCCTCGGCACGCTTGGCATGGGTGTAATCGCGATCCGCCTTCTCCATCTGCTGGTACTGGATATTGGCGATCTTCAATTGCGCCTCGGCCGCCTCCGGCATGTTGGGAAAAAACGTCTCAAAATCCCGATATTCCTGCTCCGCCTGAGCCAGCGACGCTGTCCCACCCTCGGCATACCACGAATCGCCCACCGCCAGCTTGGCCCGCGCAATGTATTCCGAGTCAGGATAGGTATTGATCAAGGTCTGCAGCGTCATGCGCGCCACGTCGAAGCGGTTGTGCTTCATCGCGTCCATGGCCTTGTCGAACAAGACCTTGTCCGGCTGCTTCGATCCAACATTGGCCAACGGATTCACGGACTTCTTGTTGCTGCAGGCCGCCGTGATCATGAGCAGCATGCCCACCAACGCAATGAAAAGGGTTCGACGTGACATAAGACCTCGACTGGTAATTTCCAATTGTTAGGCTTACCTGATTGCTAGACCTTCAGCAGCATCGCTTCACTCGCCGCCTTCAGCAACGCTTCCGCATTCCTGGTTGGATCGCCGCTGCCGAACACGGCGTTGCCCGCCACCAGAATTTCTCCACCCGCCCGCACCACATCGCCAACCGTCTCGAGCGCTACCCCACCATCTACTTCGATGCGATAACCCAGCCCGCGTTGGCTGCGAATCTCGGCTAAGCGACGTATTTTGTGCAGCGTCCCGGGGATAAACTTCTGGCCCCCGAAGCCCGGATTCACTGACATCACCAGAACGTAGTCCACAATATCGAGCACTTCGGTCAGCGCGTCCACTGGGGTCGCTGGATTAATCACCACGCCCGCCAGACAATTGTGGCTCTTGATGAGGTGCAACGTGCGATTCAGGTGCCGGCAGGCTTCCTGATGCACCGAAATCCAATCCGCACCCGACTCAGCGAACATCGGGATAAATTCGTCCGGATTTTCGATCATTAAGTGACAATCGAGCGGCAATTTCGTCACTTTGCGCAGCGATTTCACCACCGGCGGACCAATCGTCAGGTTCGGAACGAAATGCCCATCCATGACGTCCACATGGACGAGACTCGCCCCACCTTCGCCCGCCGCGCGCACCTGCTCACCCAGACGGGAAAAATCTGCTGAAAGAATCGACGGTGCCAGTTCGATCAATGTTGTCTCGTAAGACCTGGGCCTTGGAATCGCTTGGGGAAATTCTAACACGCGGGAAAGAGGTCCCCAGAACCGATTTGCCCAGCTCATGCTAGCGAGTTTCGACGCCAGCCCTGCTCCGAAACGGCCCCGTGGTACTCTGCACATTCGTGCCTGCCAACCCACAATTCGTAACCGCCGCCTACGGTCTGGCCGCAGTTCTTTTTTGGGGTACCAGCGATTTCCTCGGAGGCTACGCTACCCGCCGCGCCAACGCGTTCTTGTTCACTACCGTCGTAAATGTCGGTGGTCTCCTCCTAGTCGGGACCCTAGCGTCGTCCACTCACGCGCAATTTCCTTCCGGACGAAGCGTCCTCTGGATGCTGGTGGGCGGCATCTCCGGAGGCGCGTCCCTTGCCATTTTTTATCGCGCGCTTTCTTCGGGAAGAATGGGATTGACCGCCCCCGTGGCCGCCGTGCTCAGCGCCGCCATTCCTGCATTCTTCTCCATCTTCACCGAAGGCCTGCCGGGAAAGATTCCAGTCGCCGGATTTCTTCTCGCTGCCATCGGACTCTGGCTCATCACCCGTGCCGAACACGGCCACACTCCCGAAGGCATTGGCTTCGCTTTGCTCGCCGGCATCGGCTTCGCCGGATTCTACCTGTGTGTCCGCCAGGCCAATGATGGCTCAGCCTTCTGGATCGCAACCTTCACTCGTACCGGAGGCTTGCTCATCACCGGCATCATCATTCTGATCCAAAGGAACTTCCGCGACATTACCGCCGCCGGTGTTCGTTGGGGCATTCTGACCGGCTGTGTGGACTCCATCGGCACCATATTGTTCGTCCGCGCTATTCAGTCCGGGCGCCTCGATGAAGCCGTCGTCATCTCGTCTCTCTATCCCGCCGTCACCGTCCTGCTCGCACGCATCTTCCTGAAAGAACACTTCACGCGCTGGAGGTTTGTTGGTCTGTTGGCGGCGCTGGCGGCGGTGCCGATGATCGCGGCGGGGTGACACTCATTCCATATTCTGGAATTCGGAATCAAAGCAATGGCGCTTGTCGAAATCCGCAACCTGACCAAAATTTATTCGCGACCGGAATCTCGACTGACCGCGAAGCTTCGCGGTGCCGGCGAAGTCCGTGCCGTCGACGATGTGTCGCTCGACATCCACGCCGGCGAAACCCTCGGCCTGGTGGGCGAGTCGGGCTCCGGCAAGAGTACGCTGGGACGCCTGATCTTGCGTCTCATCGAGCCCACCAGCGGCAGCATTCATTTCGATGGCCGCGACCTCTTGAGCGCCGGGCGCGGCGAGATGCGCCGTCTGCGGCGTGACTTGCAGATTATTTTTCAGGATCCCTACGCCTCGCTTGATCCGCGCTTCCACGTCGAGGAGATCATCGCCGAGCCGCTCATCATTCATCGCAACTCACATCGCAACCCACGCGGAAATCAGCCGGGAAGCGGAAGTTCGAGTGTTGCGATTCGCGCCCGGGTCGTCGAACTGCTGCGCGCAGTCGGTCTGGACGAATCCATTCTGCGCCGCTTCCCCCATGAATTCAGCGGAGGACAGCGCCAGCGCATTGGCATCGCGCGGGCGTTAGCCGTGCGCCCTAAATTCATTGTGGCCGACGAACCCGTTTCTGCCCTCGACGTCAGCGTCGGAGCCCAGATTGTCAACCTGCTTGCGCAACTGCAGCGCGATTTCGGCCTTACCTACTTGTTTATTTCGCACTCGATGCCGGTCGTCCGCTATCTTTCGACGCGCATTGCGGTGATGTATCGTGGCAAGATTGTGGAGGTCGGCGCGGCCGCGGAGATCACTGAGAGGCCTCAGCATCCCTATACCCGGAGCCTGCTGCAAGCGACGCCAGAGATCTCGGGTTAGATAACTTCGCCGGGAAATCCCGTCAACGCGGATTTCTACTTCGCGCCGCCCGCAATCGATGGAACCAGCAGGACTTCATCCCCATCGCTGAAAATGTACCCTGGCCCGCCGAGAAACCGGATGTCTTCCTCGTTTACGTAGATATTGAGGAAGCGCCGCAATTGTCCGGCTTCATCTCGGATGTGCGGCTTGAGCTCGGGAAACTTTTCATCGAGGGCCGAAAAGAGTTCTCCAAGGTTTGTGGCGGCGCACTCGATTGAACTTACGCCCGCGGTATGGCGCCGGAGCGCGGTTGGAATTTGCACGGTGATCGACATAGTTTGCACCCGTGCGGCTGAAGCCGCTTTTCAGTTTTAGCGCGCGACTAACAGTCGCGCCCTTTCAAAACGACGCTGGCTCTACGCTCCCACCGTGGCGGCCGCCTCTTTCGCGACCTCCACAGGATCCAGCGTTTCGTGCAGATATTTCTCGAACTCCACCAGCTTCGGAGCGATCGGCCTCTCGATCTCATACACTCCGGCCAGGACATCGGTCGTCTTCAGCCCGTTGCCGGTGATGCACAACACCGTCGTTTCTTCCGGCAGAATTCGATCCTGGCGATAGAGCTTGCCAGCCGTTCCAACGGTCACGCCGCCGGCGGTCTCGGTGAAGATGCCTTCGGTCTCCGCCAGCAGACGGATCGAATCGATCACTTCGGGATCGCTGACATCCTCGCTCCAGCCGCCACTGTGCTTGATGGTCTTGATGGCGTAGTGACCGTCGGCGGGATTGCCGATAGCCAGCGAACGAGCAATCGTCGCCGGTTTCTGCGGTTCGATCTCCGCGCGGCCAGTCTTCACCGCAGTCGAAATCGGGGAGCATCCTGTAGCCTGCGCTCCGAAGAATTTCACCGGCTTCTCTTCGACTAATCCGAGTTTGCTCAGTTCATCGAACGCCTTCTTGATCTTCGTAATCAGCGACCCGCCAGCCATTGGGACGACAACGTTGTCCGGCAATCGCCAGCCCAATTGCTCGGCGATTTCGAAGCCCACCGTCTTCGATCCTTCAGCATAGTAGGGACGCAGGTTCACGTTAACGAATCCCCAACGGCGCTCTTCGGCAATCTGCGAGCAGAGACGGTTCACCTGATCGTAGTTGCCCGCGATACGGACTACATTCGCGCCGAAGACTTGTGTGCCCAGAATCTTCGCCGGCTCCAGATCGGACGGAATGAAGATCCATGCCTTCAGTCCCAGCCGCGCCGCATGCGCTGCCACGGCATTGGCCAGGTTTCCGGTGGACGAACACGCCACCGTGTCAAAGCCAAATGCGACGGCCTGCGCCAGCGCCACTGAAACGACGCGATCCTTGAAGCTCAGCGTCGGCAGGCAGACCGCGTCATTCTTGATGTAGAGATTCTGCCCCGCGGTATTGCCGTCATTCTTGGACCCGGCCAGGCGGCACGCGAGACGCGGCGCCTGAAACAGCGGCGTGAATCCCACCGGCAGCCGCGGTTCGTAACCCGCAGGCAGCGGCAGCAATTCGGCATATCGCCACATATTCGGCGGCCGCTGCGCAATGCGCTCACGGCTGGACTTTGTTTTGTCGATCGCGCCTTGGGCGAGCGACGCCCGGATCGAATCGTAGTCGTAAGTGACTTCGAGAGGAGAGAAACACTCGTCGCAGATCGAGCGAGGCTGGTTGCCCCAGCTTCGTCCGCATTCCCGGCAACGCAGTTCGTATTGAGCTTGGCCGTCGTAATTCGACATCGGGCTACTCGCTTTCCTTCACAGCAGCGAATACCTGAGGACGAGCGGCCCACGAAAAAGCGCCCTAAAATACGAAGGCCTCTTTTCCAGGAAATGGGAAAAGAGGTCGGAATGCAAATAGAAATAAAGCTCGCATCCGAATCTCATGTTCCCCGTTTCCGGGCGGGAGTTGGCACCTGGCGGTCGGGATATATGATCCCGATCCGGTTGCCGTGGCGTCACAGGGCTCGTCCCTCAGCCA
>Ga0210389_10000547_pt1 | contig 34007 bp, 29 predicted proteins | sample IncBWH28OmetaG_FD_160127 | JGI IMG/M metagenome (GOLD analysis project Ga0210389, IMG submission 160127) | Forest soil microbial communities from Barre Woods Harvard Forest LTER site, Petersham, Massachusetts, United States - Inc-BW-H-28-O ... | reverse complement strand
GCGCATGCCCGAGGGCATGCCAGGCGCGGACCCAACGGACCCAACGGACCCACGGCAATCGCGGTGGTGCGCCAACCGACCGGCTCCAGGCTGCGCGAATGATCCCATTAGGCTGGGCGACAGCAAGCCGGCTCCCGGACCAATCACACTAAATCAAACGAGGTCAAAAGAGTGCGTGAGTACAGTGCCCCCGCCCGCTTTTCCGTCGGCGACCACGACAACATTGCGGCAGCGGTCTTTGAGCACGAGCGCGACGATCCCGACTTTGTCATCTACCAGCGCCAGATCGACGGCGCCTGGACCGACGTCACGTGCGCCGAGGCGGCCGACCAGATTCGTTCTGCGGCGCTGGGTTTGATCTCATTGGGGGTGCAGGCCGGGGACCGGGTGTCCATCTTTTCGGCCACCCGCTACGAATGGGCGATCCTCGACCTCGCGATCCTGTCCGTCGGCGCCGTCACGGTGCCGATCTACGAGACGTCGTCGGCCGAGCAGGTGCGCTGGGTGCTGCAGAACTCAGAGGCCGTGTTGGCGTTTGCCGAAACCGACGCGCACGCGGCGATGGTCAGCGAGCTGACCGGCGGGCTGCCCGCGCTGCGTCGGGTGCTGCACATCGACGGTTCGGGTCCCAAGGCGCTCGACCAGCTCGTCGAGGCCGGTGAGTCGGTCGACCCGGCCGAGCTGACCGTCAGGCTGGCTGCGCTGCGCGCCCAGGACCCGGCGACGCTCATCTACACCTCAGGCACCACCGGACGACCCAAAGGCTGCCAGCTCACCCACGCGAACCTGCTCAACGAGATCCGGGGGACCCACGAGTGCTTGCCGACGCTGCTGCGCCAGGGTCAGCGGCTGCTGGTCTTCCTGCCGTTGGCCCACGTGCTGGCCCGGGCACTCACGTTGTCCGCGTTCTCCAACAAGGTGACCGTCGGATTCACCAGCGACATCAAGAATCTGGTGCCGATGCTCGCGGTGTTCAAACCGACGGTGGTGGTGTCGGTGCCCCGGGTGTTCGAGAAGGTGTACAACACCGCCGAGCAAAACGCCTCCAACGACGGCAAAGGGCCGATCTTCGCGATGGCCGCGCAGACCGCGGTCGACTGGAGCCGGGCCCAGGACACTGGCGGGCCGGGGTTGCTGCTGCGCGCCAAGCACACGCTGTTCGACCGGCTGGTTTACCACAAGCTGCGTGCGGCGCTGGGCGGCAACTGCCATGCGTCGGTCTCCGGTGGCGCACCGCTGGGTGCGCGGCTGGGCCACTTTTACCGCGGTGTGGGCCTGACCATTTACGAGGGCTACGGCCTGACCGAGACCAGCGCGGCGATCACGGTCAATCAGATCGACGGCCTGAAGATCGGCACGGTTGGAAAACTGGTACCCGGCAACAGCATGCGCATCGCCGACGACGGCGAGCTGTTGGTGCGCGGCGGCGTGGTGTTCGGCGGCTACTGGCGCAATGAGCAGGCCACCGACGAGGCATTCACCGACGGCTGGTTCAGGACCGGTGATCTCGGCGCGGTCGACGAGGACGGCTTCTTGACCATCACCGGCCGCAAGAAGGAGCTGATCGTCACTGCAGGCGGCAAGAATGTCGCCCCCGCCGTGCTGGAGGACCAGCTGCGGGCTAATCCGCTGATCAGCCAAGCGATGGTGGTCGGTGATGCCAAACCATTCATCGGCGCGCTGATCACCATCGATCCGGAGGCGTTCGAGGGCTGGAAGCAGCGCAACAGCAAGGCGACCACCGCGTCGCTCGCCGATCTGGCTACCGACCCCGACCTGGTCGCCGAGGTGGACGCGGCCGTCAAGCAGGCCAACCAGTCGGTGTCGCACGCTGAATCGATCCGCAAATTCCGCATTCTGCCGGTCGACTTCACCGAGGACACCGGTGAGCTGACGCCGACGATGAAGGTCAAGCGCAACGTGGTGGCCGAGAAGTTCGCCTCCGACATCGACGCGATCTACAGCAAGGACTAACCGCGGAGAAGGTCCGCAAGCCGGGCGGCCAGCGTGTCCCAGCGCCACTGCGACGTCACCCACTGCCGCCCGGCAGCGCCCATCGCGGCGGCGCGGTCGCGATCGGTCAGCAATTCGGTGACGGCGTCGGCGACCTTGTCCACCGAGCGGCCGTCGACCACTAAGCCAGTCTTGTTGTGCTGCACGGCTTCTGGGGCTCCACCCGATTCGCCGGCGATCACCGGCACGCCGGTGGCCGAGGCCTCGAGGAACACGATGCCCAAACCCTCGACGTCCATTCCCCCGCCGCGGGTGCGGCATGGCATCGCGAACAGGTCGGCCAATGCATGGTGAGCGGGTAGTTCGTCGCCCGGCACGCCGCCGGTGAATGTCACATGGTCGGCCACCCCGCAGTCCTGGGCCAGTGTGCGCAGCGTCTCCAGGTACGGGCCGCCCCCGACGATCACCAGCGCGGCTCCGTCGGCACGCCGCCGTATCGACGGCAGCGCCTTGATCAGCACGTCCTGGCCCTTGCGCGGCACCAGCCGCGACACGCACACGACGGTGGGCCGCCCACCCAGCCGGTAACGGTCACGCAGCTCCGCGCGACCGGCCGGATCGGGCCGGAACCGGTCGGTGTCCACGCCGGGCGGCAGGTACTCCAGCGAGGCTTCGGGCCCAAACGCCGACGCGAATCGTGACCGCGTGTAGCGGCTGACGAAGGTCATTGCATCGGTGCCGTCGCCGATGCGGCGCAGCACCGAGCGCGCGACCGGAAGCATTGACCAGCCCACTTCGTGGCCGTGTGTGCTGGCCAGCACCCGCCTCGCGCCGGCCAGCCGGGCGCGCTGCGCCAGCAGGGCCAGGGGTGCGGCCGCGCCGAACCAGACGGTGTCGATGTCATGCTCAGCGATAAGCCGGCGCATCCGCGCATCGACCGCCGGGCCGGGCAGCATCAGCGTGCCGGGATGGCGCACGACCCGATAGCCGGCCGTGCGGGCCGAGTCGTCAAAGGCAGCGGCGCCCTTCCATTGCGGTGCGTACACCGTCATCTCGTGTGAACCGGCTTGGACCAGCCGGCCGACGAATTCCCCCAGGTACGACTGAATGCCGCCGCGCCGGGGCGGAAAGTCGTTGGTCACCAGCAGGACCCGGCTCACTCGCGTTAATTTAGCGGGTCACGGTCTCCCACTGGAGCCAGCGCACCAGCAAAATGGCCGGGACGTCGGCCAGCACGTCGTGGACCGCTGTGGGCACGTCGGCATGCTTGACACCGCAGGTGGCCACGTAGAGTTCGCGCAACTTCGCCGTCCCGTAGGTGTCGGCCACGAAACGGGCGAACCACCATGCGCGGTCATAAGCCAATGAGCGTTGCGGCCCGGGCGTGTCCAGGTCGGCGTCCGACGGCAGTGTCAGCGGCACAGGCAGCGCATCGACGGGTACGGCGGTGTGTGGCCGCGCAACGAAATCAGCGACCCCTTCGGTCAGCCATCGAGGTGCATCCAGCGCGGTGTCGGCACGTGCCGCGTAGTGAAAAAGCTCGTGGGCCAACACAATTCGTAGCGATGTTTCACTCATACCGACCGCACCCGGCGCGAACACGATCCGTTGGCCGACCGCCACCCGCTGAACGGGGTCGACGCGGTCGGCGACCGTCACCGCCGCGATATCCGCCCACTGCGATGCCGGGCCCCCTCCAGCGGCGGCGTGAAACTCTTCGTCCGAGCCGGCGACCACCACCGAGACATCGCGCGACCAATCCGCGCCCCAGAAGGCCTCCACTTCGTCGATCGCGCCACCGATGTTGGCCGCAATACGCGACATCAGGTGGTCACTGGCCGGGACGTCCGAACCGACCAGCCGGACGCGACGGTCGCCGACCGTCAACTGCCTGGCCACGGGGCTCGCCTGGGCGTGAGCCGGCGTTACCAGCTGTGCGCGTCTCGCAGAGCTGTCGACCACCTGATCGACCGGCACGGCCGCGGCCGCAATCAGCTCAACAACAAGCACCCAGGCCAGCAGTATCGGAGACCACCGGCGCCGCCCCGAAGCGCCCGGCAGCCGCCCCGCAGCCAGGCGTTCTCTAGTAGCGGCGCGCGTCGTAGATCGGACCGGACGAGTTCATCGGCACCACCCGCACCGGCACACCGTAGGTGGACGAATGGATCATCATGCCGTCACCGACGTAGATGCCGGTGTGTGACGCGTCTGAATAGAAGGTCAGCACGTCGCCGGGCTGCAGGTCGGACAGCGCCACCGGCTGACCGCCCTGGGCCAACGCCTGGCTGGAGTGCGGTAGCGAGATCCCGGCCTGTTGGAACGCCCACATCACCAATCCGGAGCAGTCGAACCCGCCGGGTGCGGCGCCGCCCCACACGTACGAGCTTCCGACCTGCGTCAACGCCGCCTGCACGACGACCGCGCGGTCGCCGCCACCGGCAGGCGCCGGGGGGAGTCCGAACGGCCCGGGCAACCCGCCGGGCGGTGGAGCGTCAGCGGGTGGTGCTCCGCCAGGAGGTGGCGCACCGGGCGGTGCCGCCTCCGGCGCCGGCACACCGGGCGGCGGAGCCGCCGGCACACCGGGCGGCGGAGCCGCCGCCGGGACCGGCCCGGGATCGGCGAGCGCTGTGCGCTGCTGAGGCGACAACGAAAGATACTGCGACTTGACGACGGCGATCTGCACTTGCAACTGGCTCTGCTTTTTCTGCAGGCCCGCCCGAACCGCGGCAGCCTGTTCGGCGGCGTTCTTGGCATCAGCGGCGGACTTGATCGATGCCTGCTCGGCCTTGGCGGCCTGCTCTCCGGCAGCCCGATAGCTGGTCATTTGCGTGGACATTTGAGTCGCCAGCACCCGCTGCAGGGCCATCTTGTCGATGAGCTGCTGAGGCGACTCCGCCGTCATGATGGCGTTCATGCCGTCGGTGCGACCACCCATGTATGCCGCTGCGGCAAGCCTGTTTACAGCTGTCTGGAAGCTGGTCAGGCGCGCTTTTGCGGCCGAGACGGCGGCTTGGTCATCCGCGAGCTTCTTGTCTGCCGCGCGCTGGGCGGCCAGCTTGTCGTTCAAGTCAAGTTGCGCGCTGTGCATCGCTTCGGTCGTCTGCTCGGCCTGGCGAGATAGCTCGGTGAGCTTTGCCATTGCGTCGTCTGCGGGATCGGCCACCGCGCGGGCGGCGAGAGCACCGGATATCACGGTGAAGCCCGCAAGCGTTCCGATGAAAGACCGCGTAATAACGCGCGCGATCGGATGCCTAGAGCCAAGCCTCAAGAGTTTGCTTCCTTAAAACTGCCAGAAACTGCCAACGTCGTGTCGTCATCAAGCCGGTTTAGGTCTCAAACAGGTTACGAAATGATATCGACGTTTGTCCAAAGGGGGTCGTTAAGAAATTGGAAAGATTTATGTCAGCAGCTTGAGAGCCGGGACGTCCGAAGCACGTCGGGCAATTAAGCGACCCCGGATCCGCGATTACGGTGGATCGGCACCAGACGCAACCTCGGGGCCAATCCGACATCGGCGAGCACTTCCAGAGCGGCGCGCTCGTCGTGCAACAAGGTTTCCGGCACCCCGAGTAGCACGCTGACGACACAGTCGCGGCATCCCGGGCCGCGCACCGCGCAGTCGTCACAGTCGATCACCACCGGGTCCCCCGGCCCGGGCGCCGCGACGGTTTTGCTGTCGGGTCCGCTGCTTTGTGGCACCGTGCTTTGTGACATCGGGGTCGGTCCTCTCGGTCTAGCTTCGGCGTGCTGTCCGAACGCTAACCGCAGCCACCGACAGGTAGCCGCCGGAGCCGCCCGGCGTGGCAACTGGGCAGGTGTCGGTGCGGGTGCTTAACGTCACGCCCGTGAGTGTGACCGGCGCGACTCAGCTGAGTTTGGCCGACGCGCAAGGCGCCTGGGTCCCGGCCGAAGAAGTCTCGTTGCGCGAGACCACGTTCGTCGTGGTGGACCTCGAGACGACGGGCGGACGGGCGACCAGTACCCCGGGAAGACCGGAAAGCCCCGCCGACGCCATCACCGAGATCGGCGCGGTCAAGGTTCGCGGCGGCGCCGTGCTCGGTGAGTTCGCCACCCTGGTGGACCCGCAGCGCAGCATCCCACCGCAGATCGTGCAGCTCACCGGCATCACCACCGCCATGGTCTGTGACGCACCGACCATCGATGCCGTGCTGCCGATGTTTTTTGAGTTCGCCGGCGATTCGGTGCTTGTCGCCCACAACGCGGGTTTCGACATCGGATTCCTGCGGGCTGCCGCGCAGCGCTGCAATATCCCCTGGCGCCGGCCGCAGGTGCTGTGCACAGTCCGGCTGGCTCGGCGGGTGCTGAGCCGCGAGGAGGCCCCCAGCGTGCGGCTGGCCGCATTGGCGCGACTGTTCGCCGTCGCCGCCCAGCCCACCCACCGCGCGCTCGACGATGCCCGCGCCACCGTGGACGTGTTGCATGCACTCATCGAGCGAGTCGGTAACCAGGGCGTGCACACCTACGCCGACCTGCGCTCGTATCTGCCCGACGTGACGCCAACCCAACGCCGCAAACGCGTGCTCGCCGACGGCCTGCCGCATCGACCCGGGGTCTATCTTTTCCGCGGCCCGTCGGGCGAGGTGCTGTATGTGGGTACCGCGATCGACCTGCGACGCCGGGTCAGCCAGTACTTCAACGGCGCCGACCCCCGCGGCCGGATGAAGGAGATGGTCGCGCTGGCCGACAAGGTCGAGCATGTCGAGTGCGCGCACCCGCTGGAGGCCGGTGTGCGGGAACTGCGGATGTTGGCCGCACACGCCCCGCCGTACAACCGCCGGTCGAGGTTTCCGCAGCGATGGTGGTGGGTTGCGCTGACCGATGAGGCCTTTCCACGCCTATCCGCGGTGCGTGCGCCGCGGCACGACCGCGCCGTCGGCCCCTTCCGAACCCGCGCCGACGCCACCGAAACAGCGGCGCTGCTGGCGCGGTTCACCGGGCTGCGAACCTGTACCGCGCGCCTGGCCCATTCGGCGCTGCACGGGCCGGCCTGCCCCGAGGTCGAGGTATCGCCCTGCCCGGCCGCCCGCGATGTGACGGCCACCCAATACGCAGCGGCGGTGGCGCGCGCCGCGGCCCTGATCGATGGGCGGGACAACACCGCGCTGGCGGCGGCCGTACACCAGGTCACCGCGCTCGCCGAGCGCCGCCAGTACGAGACCGCCGCACGATTGCGCGACCGCATCGTCACCGCCGTCGAGGCGCTTTGGCGTGGCCAGCGTCTGCGTGCGCTGGCCGCGCTGCCCGAATTGATCGCCGCCGCACCCGACGGTCGAGGTGGCTACCACCTCGCCGTCATCCGCCACGGCCAACTCGCCGCGGCCGGCACTGCCGGGTGTGGAGTGCCGCCGATCCCGGTGGTGGACGCCATCCATGCCGGCGCCCAGGCGATCCTGCCGACGCCGGCCCCACTCGGCGGCGCGCTGGTCGAGGAGACCGCGCTCATCGCGCGCTGGTTGGCCGCGCCGGGAGTGCGCATCGTGCGGGTCTCCGACGAGGGATGGGCCTCACCGCTGGGATCGGCGGGCGCCTGGGCGGCATGGGCGGCATTGGCGCGCTCGGCGCGACTGGCCGGCGAGCAGGCTGTTCAGGACCGGGACTCAGACCTGCTGGCTGAACCGCACCCATCGCGCGAGCAGCTGTTCGGCCGCCCCGGAGTCGATGGCAGCACGGGCGCGCTGCAACCCGTCTTCCCACGCCGGCAACCATTCAGCGCGGCTGGATAGCCCGGCATGGGCGACGATCGCACCGGCGGCGTTGAGCACGACGGCATCCCGCACCGGGCCTTTCGCGCCGGCCAGCACCGCACGGGCCTCGGCCGCATTGGCTTGCGCGTCGCCCCCCCGCAGCTCGTCGAGCTCGGCACGCGCAAACCCGAATCCCGCCGGATCAAAAGTCAGTTTGTCCACCGTGCCCGCCTGCACCCGCCAGATGGTGCTCGTGGTGGTGGTGGTCAACTCGTCGAGCCCGTCGTCGCCGTGCACAACGAGCACGCTGGACCTGCGCGCAGCGAACACCCCCGCCATCACCTCGGCAAGGTTGGCAAACGCGCAGCCGATCAACCCGGCCCGCGGCCAGGCCGGATTGGTAAGCGGTCCAAGGAGGTTGAACACCGTCGGCACTCCGAGCTCGCGGCGCACCGCGGCCGCGTGCCGGTACGACGGGTGGAACGTCGGCGCGAAGCAGAACCCGATCCCCAGGTCGGCGAGGCTGCGCGCGACCTGTTCGGGTCCGAGGTCGATGCGCACCCCGAGTGCCTCCAGCGTGTCGGCGCCGCCGGCCAGCGAGGACGACGCCCGGTTGCCGTGTTTGACGACCGGCACGCCCGCGGCCGCAACCACGATCGCGGCCATCGTGGACAGGTTGACCGTGTTGACGCCATCGCCACCGGTGCCGACGATGTCCACGGTGTCGTCACGGATCGCGTCGTTAGGCATCTGGCGCGCGTGGCTCAGCATGACGTCGGCCAGCTCGCTGACTTCGGCCGCGGTGGGAACCTTCATCTTCATCGCCACCGCAAAGGCCGCGATCTGAGTCGGCCTCGCGTTGCCGGTCATGATCTGGTCCATGGCCCACGCGGCTTGGCCCCGGGCCAGGTTCTGCCCGTCGGTCAACCGACCCAAAACCTGCGGCCATGACATCGCCGACGCGTTGCCAGCGCCGGGAGACCCCCCGGGAGAAGAAGCCTCGGATGAGAGAGTCACGCGCCGATGGTCCCACGAGGACCAACCGCCCCCCAAAGCGCGCCAGTGACGACGCGCGCAACTAATTTGCGCCCCGGGTAGTGTTCGACAACTACAAAGCGTCATACTTGCGGATGTGACGAGCGCTGTGGGGACCTCGGGTACTGCGATCACGTCGCGTGTGCATTCGCTGAATCGGCCCAACATGGTCAGTGTCGGCACCATAGTGTGGCTTTCCAGCGAGCTGATGTTCTTTGCTGGCCTGTTCGCGATGTATTTCACGGCGCGTGCTCAGGCCGGCGGGAACTGGCCGCCGCCGCCGACCGAACTGAATCTGTGGCAAGCCGTCCCGGTGACGCTGGTCCTGATCGCCTCGTCGTTTACCTGCCAGATGGGCGTGTTCGCGGCCGAACGCGGCGACGTCTTCGGGATGCGCCGCTGGTATGTGGTCACGTTCCTGATGGGCCTGTTCTTCGTCCTCGGCCAGGCCTACGAGTACTACCACTTGATGACGCACGGCACCACGATCCCCAGCAGCGCATACGGCAGCGTCTTCTATCTGGCCACCGGCTTCCACGGGCTACACGTCACCGGCGGCCTGATCGCCTTCATTTTCCTGCTGGCCCGCACCGCGATGACCAAGTTCACGCCGGCGCAGGCGACCGCCACCATCGTCGTCTCCTACTACTGGCATTTCGTCGACATCGTGTGGATCGCGCTGTTCACCGTGATCTATTTCATCCGATGAACCAGCGCCCGACTAACAGGAGTGATCGGTTGAAGAAACTGAGGTTCACTCGATCCGGTGACACTAGTGACCGCGCGCGACGGCGTTTGCGTCGCCGACTGTCGGGGGGCCTGCTGCTGCTGATAGCGCTAACCGTTTCAGGGGGACTGGCGGCGGTCCTCACCCCCACACCCCAGGTGGCCGTCGCCGACGAGAACAACTCGGCGCTGCTGCGTACCGGCAGGCAGCTGTTCGACACCTCGTGCGTGTCCTGCCACGGGGCCAACCTTCAAGGTGTGCCCGACCACGGGCCGAGCCTGATCGGCGTCGGCGACGCGGCCGTCTACTTCCAGGTGTCCACCGGCCGGATGCCTGCCATGCGCGGTGAGGCCCAGGCGGTCCGTAAAGATCCGATCTTCGACGAGTCGCAGGTCGACGCGATCGGCGCCTATGTGCAAGCCAACGGCGGTGGCCCCACCGTGGTGCGCAACCCCGACGGCAGCATCGCGATGCGGTCGCTGCGCGGTGACGACCTGGGCCGCGGCGGCGACTTGTTCCGGCTCAACTGCGCCTCGTGCCACAACTTCACCGGAAAGGGCGGGGCGCTGTCATCAGGTAAGTTCGCGCCCGACCTGGGGCCTGCCAACGAACAGCAAATCCTCACCGCGATGCTGACCGGCCCGCAGAACATGCCGAAGTTCTCCGATCGCCAGCTTTCCTTCGAAGCAAAGAAGGACATCATCGGCTACGTCAGGACCGTCGCCGAAGAGCGCCAGCCCGGTGGCCAGGGCCTCGGTGGATTCGGACCCGCACCAGAAGGCATGGCCATGTGGATCATCGGGATGGTCGCCGCCATCGGGCTGGCGCTGTGGATTGGGGCGCGATCATGAGCGACTCGGACACCGACAAGGGCGCCGGGGCAGCCCGCCAGCCCGACGAGGCGGCGCTGGCGGCGATGTCGCAACAGGAGTTGCTGACGCTGGGCGGCAAGCTCGATGGTGTCGAGATCGCCTTCAAGGAGCCTCGCTGGCCGGTCGAGGGCACCAGGGCCGAGAAGCGCGCCGAGCGGGGAGTCGCCCTGTGGCTTGTGCTGGGTGGCGTGTTCGGGCTGGCGCTGCTGGTGATCTTCCTGTTCTGGCCGTGGGAGTACAAGCCGAAGGAGGCCCACGGCAGCTTCCTGTACACCGTGGCCACCCCGTTGTACGGCCTGACCTTCGGGCTGTCCATCCTTTGCATCGCCATCGGCGCGGTGCTGTTCCAGAAACGGTTTATCCCGGAAGAGATTTCGATCCAGGAGCGCCATGACGGCGCCTCTCGTGAGATCGACCGCAAGACGGTCGTGGCGAACCTGACCGACGCTTTCGAGGGCTCGACGATTGGACGCCGCAAGATGGTCGGGCTGTCGCTGGGCTTGGGTTTGGGCGCTTTCGGCCTCGGGACCTTAGTGGCGTTTGTTGGTGGCCTGATCAAGAATCCGTGGAAGCCGGTGGTGCCCACGGCCGACGGTATGAAGGCCGTCCTGTGGACGTCCGGCTGGACCCCGCGCTACCACGGCGAAACCATCTACCTGGCTCGGGCCACCGGCGCCAGCGAAGGAGCGCCATTTATCAAAATGCGCCCGGAAGACATGGATGCCGGCGCGATGGAGACCGTCTTCCCGTGGCGGGAGTCCGACGGCGACGGCACCACCGTGGAATCACACGAAAAGCTGACGGCGATCATGCTCGGTATCCGCAACCCGGTGATGCTCATCCGTATCAAGCCCAGCGACTTGCCACGCGTGGTCAAACGCCAAGGCCAGGAGAGCTTCAACTTCGGCGAGTTTTTCGCCTTCACCAAGGTCTGCTCACACTTGGGCTGCCCGTCATCACTGTACGAGCAACAGTCCTACCGAATCCTGTGCCCTTGTCACCAGTCGCAGTTCGACGCGTTGCATTTCGCCAAGCCGATATTCGGTCCGGCGGCCCGCGCGTTGGCGCAACTGCCCATCACCATCGACACCAACGGGTATCTGGTCGCCAACGGTGACTTTGCCGAGCCCGTCGGACCGGCATTCTGGGAGAGGACGACGACATGAGTCCGAAACTGAGTCCCCCGAAGATCGGTGATGTCCTGGCCAAACAAGGCGAGGACATCGACACGCGGTATCACCCCTCGGCAGCGGTGCGTCGACAGCTCAACAAGGTCTTCCCGACACACTGGTCGTTCTTGCTCGGCGAGATCGCGCTCTACAGCTTCATCGTGCTGCTGCTCACCGGCGTGTACCTGACGCTGTTCTTCGATCCGTCCATGACCGACGTCACCTACAACGGTGTCTACCAGCCGCTGCGCGGAGTCCAGATGTCGCGCGCCTACCAAACGGCACTAGACATCTCCTTCGAAGTCCGCGGCGGCCTGTTCGTCCGCCAGATCCACCACTGGGCCGCGTTGATGTTCTCCGCGTCGATCATGGTGCACCTGGCGCGCATCTTCTTCACCGGGGCGTTCCGGCGCCCCCGTGAGGCCAACTGGCTCATCGGTTCGCTGCTGCTGATCCTGTCCATGTTCGAGGGCTACTTCGGCTACTCGCTGCCCGACGATCTGCTGTCGGGTATCGGCCTGCGGGCCGCGCTTTCGTCGATCTCGCTGGGCATGCCGGTGATCGGGACCTGGCTGCACTGGGCGCTGTTCGGGGGCGACTTCCCGGGCAACATCCTCATCCCGCGGCTGTACGCCATTCACATCCTGCTCTTGCCGGGAATCATCCTGGCGCTCATTGGATTACATCTGGCGCTGGTCTGGTTCCAGAAACACACCCAGTTCCCCGGCCCGGGCCGCACCGAGCACAACGTCATCGGCGTGCGGGTGATGCCGGTGTTCGCGTTCAAGTCCGGCGCGTTCTTCGCCGCTATCACCGGTGTGCTGGGTCTGATGGGGGGCCTGCTGCAGATCAACCCGATCTGGAACCTGGGGCCCTACAAGCCATCACAGGTGTCGGCCGGCTCGCAGCCGGACTTCTACATGATGTGGACCGAGGGCCTGGCCCGTATCTGGCCGCCGTGGGAGTTCTACTTCTGGCATCACACCATTCCCGCCGCGGTCTGGGTCGCACTGATCATGGGCCTGGTTTTCGTCCTTCTGATCGTCTACCCATTCCTGGAAAAGCGATTTACCCGCGACTACGCGCACCACAACCTGCTGCAACGGCCACGCGACGTGCCGGTGCGGACATCGATCGGCGCCATGGCGATCGCGTTCTACATGGTGCTCACCCTCGCGGCGATGAACGACATCATCGCGTTCAAGTTCCACATCTCGCTGAACGCGACCACGTGGATCGGGCGCATCGGCATGGTGATACTTCCGCCGTTCGTCTACTTCATCACCTACCGGTGGTGCATCGGGCTGCAACGCAGTGACCGCGATGTGCTCGAACACGGCGTCGAGACCGGCATCATCAAGCGGCTGCCGCACGGGGCCTACATCGAGCTGCACCAGCCGCTTGGCCCGGTCGACGACCACGGCCACCCGATACCGCTGGCGTACCAGGGCGCTGCAGTGCCCAAGCGAATGAACAAGCTTGGCTCGGGCGGAACACCGGGAGCCGGGAGCTTCCTGTTCGCCGATCCGGTTTCCGAGGACACGGCGCTGCGCGAGGCAGAGCACGCCTCCGAACAGCGTGCGCTGACCGCGCTGCGCGAACACCAGGAGGCCATCAACGGTTCGCCAAACGGCGAGCACGGCTAATCCGCGGCAACCACCTGGCGTAGCTGGCGAACGTGTAGCCACTCGATCGCCGGCATGCCCGCGGTGACGATCCCGGCCAGCCCGTAAGCGAACCACGACGCGCCGTCGTGACCGACGGCCATCAGGTACGTCGCCGCCGCGACCGCAATCAGCGCGACGCCCATGGTGCCGGTCAATGCGACGGTGCCGCGCAACCAGATCCGGTCCGTCGTGGCGCCCGACGACTCGGGCGTCACCGCTGGGATCCTCGGGGAGCGTGCGCGCTCGGCCGCGGTCCGCGCTGCGGCGTGCCCCGTCCCGACCGGCTGGCTGGCCGTCACGCGTGCCGAAGCGCCTACCAGCCGAGCAGGCGGCTCAGCCTGCGCCGTGCGGCGAGCCCGCAACAACACCGGGATGGCCCCCGCGATGATCAGCGCCGAGACGGTGATGACCACGTACAGAACCCACGTGGTGTGCGAGTTCCTCGCCATCTTGTGAAAGCCCTGGCCCAGGTCCGCCAGCGCGACTGCGGCGGCCACGCTCACGCCTATCAACACCAGCCAGATGGCCGCACACGCCCCAACAAGAATGCGATCGATGACGTCCGGCGGAACAGTATCCGACCCATGCCGGTACGCCGAATATCTGCTCGCCATCAGCAGCTCGTTTGCGGTGCGTCGTTGGTGTTCGACGAAAGCACCGCTCCATCGCTTGTGGTGATCGAGCAGTTGAGTCTGCTGACCCGGAAAAGGCTGGACGCCTCGACAGAGCCGACGTCGGATTGCGAGATCGGTGTGACGGTCATGGACCACGGGATGTACACGTTGTGCTGAGTCCGTCGCCGGCCAGAGGCGTCAACGTAGGTCACCGAAATGATGTCGCCCGGTGCTTTGGTGCCGGTCACCGAATAGGTGACTTGCCGGGGACCGGCCATTGTCGTCGTGGTGGTCGGCGGCGGCGGGGGCGCCGCGGCCGGACTGTTCGCCGGCGGTGGGGCCGCGGTGGTCGTTGCCGGCGGCGGTGGCGGTGGTGGCGGCGGCGGTGTCACCGTCACCGTCTGCGTCTCCGTAGCCGTCGGGATCGGGGTGCTGGGTGGTGGCGGCGGTGTGGTGGTCGTGATTTCATCCTGCACGGGCGGTGTGGACGGGGTGGTGGTTGCGGGGGTGGCGAGTTTGCTGGTGTCGGTATGGATAACCAGTAGCGACACCGAAACCACGAGCGCGATCGCGGCCAGGATGGCCGCGATGCCGACCACCCACGGCCAGCGCGGAGCACGGTGCTCATCGTCCTCGGACGACTCGTCGTAGTCGTCGTAGTCATAGAGCCTGAGATCGGCCGGCACGTATGGGCCGCTCGTGACGTGCTCGGACTCTGGCGCCGAGTAGGCCCGAGAGTATGCGTCGGTCTCGCTTGTGTGCGCCGCTATTTCGCCGCTGTCCTCCAGGGGGCCCAGTTCTGGGACGGGCCCACTGCCGGAATCCGATTCCTCGCCGTGCTCGCCGCGGGAATCCGGTTCGCTGAGCTCGCTGGCGGGGTCGGGTTCTTGAGGTCCCTGTCCCGGAGCATTCGGCCCGCTCATGTTTTCCTGCCCTGTCCAACTGCATCACCAGCGCGCAACGCCCCGCGGTTAGATCGTTGCGCGCACGCTGGGGAGATTCTCATTGTGCCTGCGCAAACCCTACCGAACGGAGCGCGGCATGGCCGTCCTGGCGAGCTTGCCACCGATCAACTGATGCCCTGATTGTGACCTTGCCGGTGCCGATCAGTGCTTCTCGGGACCTATGTAGTACTCGAAGACCAGGCCGGCCGCCGAGGCCAGGATGAACACCACCCCGGCGACGATCAGCCACGGCAGCCATAGGGCGATACCGACCGCCGCCACCGAGCCCGCCAACGCGACCAGAATCGGCCACCAACTGTGCGGGGCAAAAAACCCTAATTCCCCTGCGCCGTCGCTGATCTCAGCGCCTTCATAGTCCTCCGGCCGGGTATCCAGCCGACGCGCTACGAAGCGGAAGAAGGTGGCCGTGATCAACGCGAGGCCGCCGGTCAGCGCCAGCGCGGTGGTGCCTGCCCACTCCACACCACCGGTGGCGAACATCGCAGTCAACACCCCGTACAGCACCGCCGTCAGGATGAAGAACGCGGCGATGAACTCGAACAACCTCGCTTCGATATGCATTGGGTGTCCTAACCTGACTGGTTTCCGGCCAACTCACCGCGGCGGGTGTCGAACGGGTGAGTGGTCGTCGCCACCGGCGACTGATTGATCGCCAACAGTGCCTGGGCGTTGGTCTTTCCATCGATCCGTTGCTGCAGGTAAGCCTTGAAGTCGTTGGCCGGCACCACCCGAACCTCGAAATTCATCATCGAGTGATACGTGCCGCACATCTCGGCGCAGTGCCCGACGAATGCCCCGGTCTTGGTGATCCGTTCAACCTGGAAAACGTTAACGGAGTTGTTTGCCACGGGGTTGGGCATCACGTCGCGCTTGAACAAGAATTCCGGCACCCAGAACGCGTGGATCACGTCGGCTGCGGCCATTTGGAATTCGATGCGCTTGCCGGCGGGCAGCACCAGCACCGGAATTTCGGTGCTCGTTCCCAGCGTCTCTACCTTGTCGAAGTTCAGATAGGTCCGGTCCTCGGTGTTGAGCCCATGCACCGGCCCGACCAGCTCCTCACCGTGCGCGTCCTTGCCCTCAGGCTTGGAGACCATGGCCTTCTTGAGTGCCTCATCGGCGCCCTGGTAGGTCAGTGTGCCGTCTTTGAAGTTGACCCGCTGATAACCGAACTTCCAGTTCCATTGGAAGGCCGTGATGTCAATCACGACTTCGGGATCCTTGGCCAGGTGCAACATCTTCTCCTGCACCACCACGGTGAAATAGAACAACACCGAGATGATGAGGAACGGCGTCACGGTGAGCACCAGCTCCAGCGGCATGTTGTAGCCGAACTGGCGCGGCAACTCGGTGTCGGACTTCTTCTTCCGGTGGAAGGCGGCCGACCAGAAAATGAGGCCCCACACGATGACGCCGACCACCAGGGAGGCGATCACCGCCCCGATCCATAGCTCCCGGTTGAGGCGGGCCTCCGGGGTGATGCCTTCCGGCCAGCCCATCCCCAGGGCTTCCGACCAACTGCATCCGCTCAGGGTGACCGCCAGTACTCCCAGTGTCGCGGCCAACGCCAGCGGCCGAAAACGACGTGAAACGCGCTGAGACCTGCACTGCGACAAGCGTTGCGAACGGACTGGCTCGCGAGGTGTCACGTTGGCGCCTCCTGTATCACACGCTGGGCCGATTGGGCACGGATGTCGGCTACTACGCAGCGTAGACCACGTCGCACTGACGGGCGACGATGCAGGCCGTAAACGGACCCCAAACAGCTTGGCAGAGCCCACTCGGAAGGCGAGCACCCCGCCGAGTGCGGCATACTGGGGCGCCGTGTGTGGACTGCTGGCCTTCGTGGCGGCCCCGGCCGGCGCCGCCGAGACCGCCGGCCCCGATGCTGCTGCACGCACGGCCGCTGAGGCCGACCTAGCCGATCGAGCCATCGCCCGCTCGTCGCACTTGATGCGCCACCGCGGCCCCGACGAGCCGGGCACCTGGTTTGACCCGCACGCCGATGGGGAGGTGGTGTTCGGCTTCAACCGACTCTCCATCATCGACATCGCACATTCGCATCAGCCGCTGCGGTGGGGGCCGCCGGAGGCCCCCGACCGCTACGTGCTGGTGTTCAACGGCGAGATCTACAACTACCTCGAGCTGCGCGAGGAACTGCGCACCCAGCACGGCGCTGTTTTCGCCACCGACGGCGACGGCGAGGCCATCGTCGCGGGCTACCACTACTGGGGCGCCGACGTGTTAACACGATTGCGCGGCATGTTCGCCTTCGCGCTGTGGGACACCGTTACCAGCCAATTGTTCTGCGCCCGCGACCCTTTCGGTATCAAGCCGCTGTTCATGGCGACCGGCACCGGCGGTACCGCGGTGGCCAGCGAGAAAAAATGCCTGCTCGACCTGGTCGGCTTGGTAGGTTTCGACACCCGAATCGACCCGCGGGCGGTGCAGCACTACACGGTCCTGCAATACGTGCCGGAGCCGGAGACGCTGCACCGCGGGGTGCGCAGGCTGGATTCCGGCTGCTACGCCCTGATCCGACCCGGGCTAGAGCCGGAGGTCACCCGCTACTTCGTGCCGCGCTTCAACGCCGTGCCGATCACCCGTGACACCGAACAGGCCCGCTACGACGAGATCACCGCGGTGCTGGAGGACTCGGTCGCCAAACACATGCGCGCCGACGTCACCGTCGGCTCGTTTCTGTCCGGCGGTATCGACTCCACGGCCATTGCCGCGCTGGCCATCCGGCACAACCCACGACTGATCACGTTCACCACCGGCTTCGAGCGTGAGGGATTCTCCGAGATCGACGTCGCGGTGGCCTCCGCCGAGGCCATCGGTGCCCGGCATATCGCCAAGGTGGTCACCCCGGATGAGTTCGTCGCCGCCCTGCCCGAGATCGTCTGGTACCTCGACGAGCCGGTTGCCGACCCCGCCCTGGTTCCGTTGTTCTTCGTCGCCCGTGAAGCCCGCAAGCACGTCAAGGTGGTGCTGTCCGGTGAGGGCGCCGACGAGCTGTTCGGGGGCTACACGATCTACCGGGAACCGCTGTCGTTGAAGCCCTTCGACTATCTGCCCCGCCCGTTGCGGCGGTCGATGGGCAAGGTGTCCAAGCCGCTGCCGGAGGGCATGCGTGGTAAGAGCCTGCTGCACCGGGGGTCGCTGACGCTCGAGGAACGCTACTACGGCAATGCCCGCAGTTTCTCTGACGCGCAGTTGCGCGACGTGCTGCCAGGGTTCCGCGAGGACTGGACCCACACCGATGTCACGGCATCGTTGTACGCCGAATCGGCCGGCTGGGACCCGGTGGCCCGCATGCAGCACATCGATCTGTTCACCTGGCTGCGCGGCGACATTTTGGTCAAGGCCGACAAGATGACGATGGCCAACTCGCTGGAGCTCCGGGTGCCGTTCCTGGATCCCGAGGTGTTCGCCGTGGCCTCTCGGCTGCCCGTGCAGGCAAAGATCACCCGTACCACCACCAAGTACGCGCTGCGGCGGGCGCTGGAGCCCATCGTCCCGGCGCATGTGCTGCACCGGGCCAAGCTCGGGTTCCCGGTCCCGATCCGGCATTGGCTACGTGCCGGCGAGCTGCTCGAGTGGGCGTACGCGATGGTGGAATCGTCACAGGCCGGCGACCTGATCGACACAGCCGCCGTGCGCAGGATGCTTGACGAGCACCGGACCGGTGTCAGCGATCACAGCCGGCGGCTGTGGACGATCTTGATCTTCATGCTCTGGCACGCGATCTTCGTCGAGCACAGCATCGTGCCGCAGATCGGCGAGCCGCAGTATCCGGTAGAGCTGTGATTGGCCGGTTAGGCCAGCACGTCGGCGATCTCGGCGGCCGCGTCGTCGCCGTACGCGCCGCCCAACCGGGTCTTGGCGACCTCGTGGTCCCAGTGCCACTCCTGGGTTCCGGTCGATTCCAGCACCAGCACGGCGACCAGTGAGCCCAGCTGCGCCGAACGCTCCAGGCTGAGGCCGGCGCTGCGCCCGGTGAGGAAACCGGCCCGGAACGCATCGCCGACGCCGGTGGGGTCGGTCTGGCTGGTCTCGGGCACCACACCGACGTGGATGGTCGTGCCGTCGCGATCGACGATGTCCACACCCTTGGCACCGAGCGTGGTCACACGCAGGTCGACCTGCGCCATCACCTCGTCCTCTGACCAACCGGTCTTGGACAGCATCAGGTCCCATTCGTAGTCGTTGGTGAACAGGTAAGTGCCACCGTCGATGAGCTTGCGGATCTCGTCGCCGGACAGCCGGGCCAGCTGTTGCGACGGGTCGGCGGCGAAGGCCAGCCCCAGCTTGCGGCACTCCTCGGTGTGCAGGAACATCGCGTCGGGGTCGTTGGCCCCGATGATCACCAGCTCCGGCGTTCCGATGGACGACACCACGTCGGCCAGCTTGATGTTGCGAGCCTCCGACATAGCGCCCGGGTAGAACGATGCGATCTGGGCCATGTCCACGTCGGTGGTGCAGGTGAAACGCGCGGTGTGCGCGGTCTGGGAGATCAGCACGTGGTCACAGTTGACACCGTGGGACTGCAGCCATTGGCGGTAGTCGTCGAAATCGGCGCCGGCGGCTCCGACCAGCGCCGCGTCGCCACCCAGCACCCCGATGGCGTACGCAATGTTTCCGGCCACACCACCGCGATGAATCACCAGGTCGTCGACCAGGAAGCTGAGCGATACCTTCTGCAGATGATCGGCTAACAGCTGCTCGGAAAACCGGCTGGGAAACCGCATCAGATGGTCGGTCGCAATCGAACCGGTTACCGCGATCGTCACGAAATCTCCACCCTTCCTTCGTTAGGCTATCTAGCTTACCCAACGGAAACAGCCCTCGCGGCTAGCCCCGATGCATGCACTGCCGCGGGTAGATGTTGCGCTAGCCTGCCAAGGGAGCTCAGTTGGTTGCCGGCTTCGCCGATGTTCAGCGGCAACTAGTCATTACCTACTCATTGCCCCGTCCACCACCGTAGGAGAACCACGATGGCCGGTCCGCACCCGTCGAATCCTACTGTCGGCGCCAACGGACCGCCGCCTCACGGCGAGGGTGGGCCCCACCAGCCCCCGCCCGTCGAGTATCCCCGTGAGCGCACTGCCACCGAACCGCCCTTCCCAGCCACCCCCGCCTCCTATCCCGGGCCCCTGCCACCACGGCCACCCCAGGCTTCGTACCCAAAACCACGGCGCAGGCGCCTGATCATCGGCATCCTGGTGGCTGTCGCCGTGGTAGCCGCGATTACCGCGGCGATCGTGTATGGGGTCCGCACCAACGGAGCCAACACCGGCAGCGCATTCTCCGAGGGAGCGGCCAAGACCGCGATTCAGGGGTATCTGGATGCGCTCGCGCACCGCGACGTCGAGACCATCGCCCGCAACGCGCTCTGCGGCCTCTACGACGGCGTCCACGACCGGCGCTCCGACCAGGCCCTGGCCAAGCTGAGCAGCGACGCGTTCCGCAAGCAGTTCTCTGAGGTCGACGTGACCTCGATCGACAAGATCGTGTACTTGTCGCAGTATCAGGCGCAGGTGGTATTCAGCATGCGGGTATCGCCGGCGAGCGGCGGCCCGATGCGCGGCGATCTGCAAGGCGTCGCGCAGCTACTGTTCCAGCGCAACCAGATCTTGGTGTGCTCGTACGTGTTGCGCACCGCAGGCTCGTATTAGTGCCTGCCGGGTCCGCCTGGTTAGTTGAAGGAATCTCCGCAGGCGCAGGAACCGGAAGCGTTGGGGTTGTCGATGGTGAAGCCCTGCTTTTCGATGGTGTCGACGAAGTCGATCGACGCGCCTTCCACGTAGGGTGCGCTCATCCGGTCCACCGTCAAGGTCACCCCACCGAAATCGGCGGTCAGGTCACCGTCCAGCGTCCGGTCATCGAAGAAGAGGTTGTAGCGCAGCCCGGCGCACCCGCCCGGCTGGACCGCGATCCGCAGCGCCAGGTCGTCCCGTCCCTCCTGGTCCAGCAGGGACTTCGCCTTCGCGGCGGCGGTCTCGGTCATGATTACGCCGTGGGTCTTGGCGCTCGTCTCGTTCTGCACCGTCATTGCTTCTCCTACATGCCTCACTTGGTGGGTGGACTCGTCCCCAAAAAGAATTTGGCCGGGGCGTAATCCACCCGGGGAAAGCCCGCTAGGTCAACGGTACCTTGCGGCACCGGTATTCCCGAGTCGCTCCGCAACAACGGACGCCAAACCCATTAGCTGATTCGCCGCATCGGCCTGCGCCAACCGCACCGAACCTGCGTAATCGGCGATGGACAGGGCGGACATAATGCCCGCTAATCGCGTCGCGGATTTGTCCAGGCACACCTGCCCGGCCAACACCACCACCGGAATTCCCAGCGGCTGCGCCGCGACCGCTAGCTCGCCGACCACCTTTCCGTGCAACGACTGCTCGTCGAACTGGCCCTCACCGGTGACAATCAGCTCCGCGGCCGCCAGGTCGTCGGCCAAATGAGTGTGCTCGGCGATGATCGCCGCGCCGGACTCAATCCGACCGCCGAGCGCCAGCAGCCCGGCGCCGACACCGCCCGCGGCGCCCGCGCCCGGCTCGGCGCTTACGTCGCGCCCGGCCGCCGCTTCCAGTTCGAGTGCCCACGCCTCGAGCCGGACTTCGAGAGCAGCGACAGTCTCCGTGTCCGCACCCTTCTGCGGCCCGAATACCCTCGCCGCGCCCCACGGTCCCAGCAGCGGGTATTCGACGTCGGAGGCGGCGATCAGCTCGACTTCGGCCAGCTGTCGGCGGGCGGCTTCCAGGCCGCCGAGCTCGGCAACCATTCCCCGCCCGCCGTCGGTGCACGCAGTGCCTCCCAACCCGACCACGATCCGGGTCGCCCCGACCCGCAGCGCATCGGCGATGAGCTGTCCGACTCCCCTGCTGTGAGCCGCCAGCGCGGTCTCGGGCGTGGGCGGGCCCTCCAGCAACGCCAGGCCGCACGCCTGTGCACACTCCAAGTAGGCGGTCGCCGACGTCGGATCGAACACCCACTCGGCGTCTACCGGGGTGTCCAGCGGCCCGGAAACCGCCAGCCGCCGCTTTTCGCCCAGCCGGCTGGCCAGCACTTCGACGAAACCCGGGCCGCCGTCGGACTGCGGGGCGATCATGAACCGATCGCCCGGACGCGACCGGGTCCAGCCGGTCGCAATGGCGGCAGCTGCCTCGACGGCCGAGAGGCTGTCGCCGTAGCAATCCGGGGCCACCAGAACCAGCATGGCCGGCAACTGGAGACGACCGGGCGCGAGGCCACCGGCGGCATCGTCCGAGGCCATCGAGCCGTCGTCGTTCACATGCAGCCGTTCATCAATGTAAGCGTAGGTCCAAGAGACCGTAAACGTACGTCCAAGGGACACACTGGCGCATGCGCAATACGGGGCCCACTCTGGGGCCATTCCGGGCCGGCTCGTCCGCGAAGTAACCTGGCGACTGTGAAGCTGCTGGGCCGAAAAAAAGGCCATGAAGAAGGCGCCGAGGAACCCACGACGCCCGACGACGCTGCCAGTTCCGTGGCGACACCATCTCGTGCGACACGGAAGACCGACCCCAAGGGCCGGCCGACACCCAAGCGCACCGATGCGGCCCGGCGCGGCGCGAGGAAGGGCCCGGTCGCACCGGCACCCATGACCGCGTCCGAGGCGCGCGCCCGGCGCAAGTCGCTGGCCGGCCCCAAGCTGAGCCGCGAGGAGCGCAGGGCCGAAAGGGTTACGAGCCGGGCCCGGATGACCGATCGCCGAGAGCGGATGATGGCCGGCGATGAGGAATACCTGCTGCCGCGCGACAAGGGCCCGATCCGCCGTTACGTCCGCGATGTGGTGGACTCCCGCCGCAACCTACTCGGCTTGTTCATGCCGTCGGCACTGGCGCTGCTGTTCGTGAGTTTCGCTGTCCCGCAGGTGCAGTTCTACATGTCTCCCGTGATGCTGGGTCTGATGGCCGTAATGGGTACCGATGCGTTCCTGCTGGGCCGCAAGGTTGCCAAGAAAGTCGACGCGAAGTTTCCGACCAATACCGAAAGCCATTGGAAGCTAGGTATGTACGCCGCCGGACGAGCTTCGCAAATGCGCCGGATGCGCACGCCCCGGGCCCAAGTCGAGCGCGGCAGCAGTGTTGGTTAAGAATCGCCGGAAAGCCGTCTGACCCCAGTGCGCACCTTGGTGCTCGGCGGGATCAGGTCGGGCAAATCCCGCTGGGCGGAGGAAGCCATCGCTGAGTCACTGGCGCCCGACCAGCCGGTGCGATACCTGGCCTCCGCGCTGCCCGGCCAGGCCGACGGGGCCTGGGCGCACCGGATCGCTGAGCACCGCAATCGTCGGCCGGCGCACTGGTCAACCGTCGAAACCGACGAAATCGCGACCCAACTGCGGCGACCGCCACACACCCCGACGCTGATCGACGACCTGGGCGGCTGGCTGACCAGCACGCTGGACCGCCACCACGGGTGGGGCAACGGATCCGCGGCGGGTGCCGTCCGAGACAGGATCGACGACATGTTTGCGGCGGTGAGCGCATTTCCTTCGACGCTGGTGCTGGTCAGCCCGGAGGTCGGGTTGACCGTGGTGCCGGCCACCGCAGCCGGGCGCCGGTTCGCCGACGAACTTGGCACTCTCAACCAGCGAATGGCGGAGCTGTGCGACCGGGTGGTACTGGTGGTGGCCGGGCAGGCGGTACCGGTCAAACCGTCGGGAACGTGATGGAACTCACGCCAATCTCGCCGCCCGACGCGGGCGCCGCCGCAGCCGCCCGCGCCCGCCAGGACACCCTGACCAAGCCGCCGGGCGCGCTGGGCCGCCTCGAGGACCTGTCGGTCTGGATCGCGTCGTGCCAGGGCCAGTGCCCGCCGCGGCAGTTCGAGCGCGCCCGGGTGGTGGTGTTCGCCGGTGACCACGGTGTCGCCCGCTCCGGGGTGTCGGCGTACCCGCCGGAGGTGACCGCCCAAATGGTCGCCAACATCGACGGCGGCGGGGCCGCGATCAACGCACTGGCGGGGATCGCGGACGCAACGGTGCGGGTTGCGGATCTGGCGGTGGATGCGGACGTGCTGCCGCAACAGATCGGCGTCCACAAGGTGCGGCGCGGCAGCGGTGATATCGCGACCGAGGACGCGTTGACCGACGACGAGACCACCCGCGCGATCGCGGCCGGCCAGCGGATCGCCGACGAGGAGGTCGACTCCGGGGCCGACCTGCTCATCGCCGGCGACATGGGAATCGGAAACACTACACCGGCCGCGGTTCTGGTGGCGGCACTGACGAACGCCGAGCCGGTCGCCGTGGTCGGTTTCGGGACCGGGATCGACGACGCGGGCTGGGCACGCAAGACGGCCGCGGTGCGCGATGCCCTGTTCCGGACGCGGTCGGTGCTGCCCGATCCGGTCGGGTTGCTGCGCTGCTGCGGCGGCGCGGATTTGGCCGCGATGGCCGGCTTCTGCGCGCAGGCTGCGATCAGGCGTACGCCGCTGCTACTCGACGGCTTGACGGTGACGGCCGCCGCACTGGTCGCCGAGCGCCTGGCGCCCGGCGCCCGGCAGTGGTGGCAGGCCGGTCACCGGTCTACCGAACCGGGTCATGCACTGGCCCTGGCGGAGCTCGGCCTGGACCCGATCCTTGACCTGCGCATGCGGCTGGGTGAGGGTACCGGCGCCACCCTGGCGCTGCCCGTGCTGCGCGCCGCGGTGGCCGCGCTGTCATCGATGGCGACGTTCTCGGAGGCCGGGGTGGCTGGTCCGTCCACCTGGTCCCCGTCGTGATGCGTTCGCTGGCAACGGCTTTCGCCTTCGAAACGGTCATGCCGGTCCCGCGTGCCGGGGGTACTCCCATGGGCCGCGGCGCGATGACCGCGCTGCCGGTGGTCGGCGCCGCGCTGGGCGCTCTGGCCGCGGCCGTCTCCTGGGCGGGTGCGCTGGCCTTCGGCCCGTCCAGCCCGCTGTCCGGACTGCTCGCAGTGGCGGCACTGCTGGTCGCCACCCGCGGCCTGCACATCGACGGCGTTGCCGATACTGCCGACGGGCTGGGCTGCTACGGGCCGCCGCAGCGTGCACTCGCGGTGATGCACGACGGGTCGACCGGGCCATTCGGGGTGGCGGCCATCGTGTTGGTGATCACGTTGCAGGGGCTGGCGTTTTCGGTGCTCGGTTCGGGCTGGATCCACGGGATCCCTGGAATCCTGGTCGCGGTCGTTGCCGGCCGGGTCGCCGCGGTGTTGGCCTGTCGCCGGTCCGTGCCGGCGGCCGAGGGCAGCGCCCTGGGCGCCCGAGTCGCGGGCACTCAGCCCTTCCCGGTGGTGGCCGCCTGGTTGGTCGTGCTGGCAGGCGTTTCGCTGGCGGCAGGTCCCCGATTGTGGCAGGGGCCGGTTGCGGTGCTGATTGCGATCTGTTGCGGCGCGACGCTGGTCGCGCATTGCGTGCGACGGTTCGGCGGCATCACCGGTGACGTGCTGGGCGGCGTTATCGAACTGACCACGACGGTGAGCGCTGTGGCCCTTGCCGGGTTGGCGCGGTTCTAGCCGACCCCGAGCGTGCAGCTGCGCTCACGTTCGACGCCTTACCCCAGCCGAGCCATCCAGCCGTGCGTGTCGGCGAAGGTGCCCCGCTGGATCCCGGTCAGCGTGTCGCGCAGCGCCATCGTCACTTCACCCGGGTTGCCGTCGGCGATGGTGAATTCGGTTTCGCCGTACTTCACGTGCGAGATCGGGGTGATGACGGCGGCCGTGCCGCAGGCAAACACCTCGGTGATCTCGCCGGCGGTGGCTTTCTTCTGCCACTCGTCGATATCGATCTTGCGCTCCTCCACAGCGAACCCGGCGTCAGTGGCCAACTGCAGCAACGAATCCCGCGTTATGCCGGGCAGCAACGAGCCGGACAGCTCCGGGGTGACCAGACGCGCCGTTCCGCCGCTGCCGAGCACGAAGAAGATGTTCATGCCGCCCATCTCTTCGACGAAACGACGTTCGACGGCGTCCAGCCACACCACCTGGTCGCAACCGTTGTTCGCTGCTTGGGCCTGAGCCACCAGCGACGCGGCATAGTTGCCGCCGAATTTGGCCGCACCGGTGCCGCCCGGGCAAGCCCGCACATACTCCGTCGACACCCAGACGCTGACCGGGTTGATGCCGTTCTTGAAATACGCGCCGGCGGGAGAGGCGATCAGCAGGTATCGGTACTGCTTGGACGGGCGAACCCCCAGTCCCGGTTCGGTGGCGAAGATGAACGGCCGCAGATACAGGGCTTCTTCGCCGCCGGCCGGGGGCACCCAGGCGCTGTCGACCGCGATGAGCTGACACAGGGATTCGATGAAAAGCTCGCCGGGCAGCTCGGGAATCGCAAGCCGGCGGGCCGACGAGCGCAGCCTGGCGGCGTTGGCGGCGGCACGAAACGACACGACCGACCCGTCCGCCCAGCGGTAAGCCTTGAGCCCTTCGAACACTTCCTGCGCGTAGTGCAGCACGATCGCCGACGGATCCAGCTCGATGGGCCCGTATGCGATGACCCGCGCGTTGTGCCAACCCTGGCCCTCCGCGTAGTCGATCGAGACCATGTGGTCGGTGTGATATTTGCCGAAACCGGGCTCCCGCAGAATCGATTCCCGTTCGGCATCGGTCGCCGGATCAGACGCGCGTAGAACCGTGAACTCGAGCGAGCCGCTGGTCATGGCGCCGATTGTATATCTGCCTGCGAACGGGTTTTCCGCGCGAAGGCGCCTGCGTTACCTCGTCTTCACCGCGACGAAGGGTGGACGCACCACTTCGCACTCGACAGCGCGGCCGCGGACGTCGACGGTGATTTGCTGGCCGTCCTGGACTCCCGCGTCGGTGTCGATCAGCGCCAGCCCGATGCCGACCTGCAACGTCGGGGAGAACGTTCCCGACGTGGTGACCCCGACCTTCCTATCCCCGGCGCGCACCGTCAGCCCGGGGCGCAAGACTCCTCGGCCGATCATGCGCAGCCCCCGCAGCAGCCGGCGCGGGCCGGCGGCTTTCTCGGCCAGCAGCGCCTCCCGGCCGAAGAACGCGTCCTTCTTCCAGCCGATCGCCCAGCCGCATCGGGCCTGCAACGGCGAGATGCCGAGCGACAGTTCGTGCCCGTGCAGCGGATAGCCCATCTCGGTGCGCAGTGTGTCGCGGGCGCCCAGGCCCGCCGGCTCGCCTCCGGCTTGCAAGACCGCCGTCACCAGGGCGTCGAACACCACCGCCGCGGAGTCCCAGGGCGCCAGCAGTTCGTAGCCGTGCTCGCCCGTGTACCCGGTGCGGCAGACGCGCACCGGCACATCGGAATACGACGCGTCGGCGTAGCCCATGTAATCCATGCCGGTTGGCAGCCCCAATTCGCCGAGCACGTCTGCCGATCGCGGCCCCTGAACCGCCAGCACCGCGTAGGAGCGGTGCTGGTTGGTGATGGTCAGGCCGGCCGGTGCGGCCGCCTGCAGAGCGTCCACCACCGCGGCGGTGTTGGCGGCGTTGGGCACCAGGAAGATCTCGTCGTCGTCGACGTAGTAGGCGATCAGATCGTCGATGACGCCGCCGGATTCGGTGCAGCACAGCGTGTATTGCGCCTTGCCCGGCCCGATGCGACCCAGGTCGTTGGTGAGCGCGGAGTTGACGAACCGCGCCGCACCCGGCCCGCGGATCAGCGCCTTGCCGAGGTGGCTGACATCGAACAGACCGACGGCGTTGCGGGTGGCGTTGTGCTCGCTGACCGTTCCGGCATACGACACCGGCATCAGCCAGCCGCTGAACTCCGCGAAACTGGCGCCCAGCTCCCGGTGGCGATCTTCCAACGGCCCGCGCAATAGCTCGCTCACGGCGTCCCACCCTAATCCGCACCCAATGCTGGCACACTTGGGCAGGTGTCCGATTCCTCGTATTTTGAAGAGCTTGAGGCAGCAGGAATCGCAAACCCGCGCGAGCGCGCCGACTTGATCAAGTACTTGGACGAGCTTGGCTTCACGGTCGACGAAATGGTTGAAGCCGAACGTCGCGGCCGGCTGTTCGGGCTTGCCGGTGATGTCCTGTCGTGGTCGGGGCCGCCGATCTACACCTTGGCGACCGCGGCCGAGAAGCTGGGGATATCGGCCGATGATGTCGCGCGGGCGTGGACTTTGCTCGGCTTGACCGTCGCCGGTCCCGATATTCCTGCGCTGAGCCAGGCCGACGTCGACGCCCTGGCGACCTGGCTCGCGCTCAAGACGGCGGTGGGCGAGGCCGGCGCCTACGGACTGCTGCGAGTACTCGGCGCTGCCATGGCCCGGCTCGCGGAGGCCGAGTCGACAATGATCCGCGGCGGGATGCCGGACATCCAGATGACCCACACCCGCGACGAGCTCGCCACCGCGCAGACCTACCGTGCCGTCGCCGAGTTCGTACCCCGCCTCGGGACGCTGATCGACACCGTCCACCGCCACCACCTGATCAGCGCCCGGACGCACTTCGAGGGCGTCCTTCGCGACACGTCGGCGGCGGTGGTTTGCGGCGTTGGCTTTGCGGATCTGTCCGGCTTCACGGTGCTGACCCAGGCGCTGACGCCCGCGGAGTTGTCCGAGCTGCTCAACCAGTTCGCCGGCGCCGTCTCCGATGTGGTCCATGCCGACGGCGGCCGGGTGGTGAAGTTCATCGGCGACGAGGTGATGTGGGTGAGCGCGACGCCGGCGCGGCTGGCGCAGGTGGCGGTTGATCTCGTCGACCACCCGCAGGCGCGCGAGGAAGGGCTGCAGGTCCGCGCCGGTCTCGCTTACGGCACGGTCCTGGCCATCAACGGGGACTACTTCGGCAACCCGGTCAACTTGGCCGCCCGACTTGTGGCTGCGGCGGCGCCGCGACAGATCCTGGCCACATCTGAGCTGCATGACGAGTTGCCGGACTGGCCCGCGGTTGCACAGGGCCCGTTGACGCTCAAGGGTTTTGACGCCCCGGTGACCGCCTTCGATCTGCACACAGGGGACGCTGCCGATCTAGGCTCTAGCCCTGGTGGCTAGGGTGAATGCCCGTGACCACCACCGAACCGGGTTACCAATCCCCCTCCGTCAACGTCGCCACATCCCTGCCGAAACGTGCTGTGGCTTCTTCGGTATTGATCGTGCCGGTCGTCTCGACCGGTGACGACGAAGCGGCGGGGCGCCCAGACGCCATCGTTGCCGCCGCCGAGCCGTTCCTCGCCGCCGATGCGGTCGCCGAAATCGAGGCCGGCCTGCGGGCGCTGGAGGCCACGGGCGCCAGTGAACAGGTCCATCGGCTAGTTGTGCCGTCGCTGCCGGTGGGCAGCGTGCTGACGGTCGGCCTGGGCAAACCGCGCTCGGAGTGGCCGGCAGACACGATCCGACGGGCCGCCGGCGTGGCCGCCCGGTCCCTTGGCGGTGCCGAGGCGGTGATCACCACGCTGGCCGAGTTGCCCGGTGAACCCGGTGACGACGTCTGCTCGGCCGCGGTTGAGGGGCTGATCCTGGGCAGCTACCGGTTCAACGCCTTCCGCAGCGATAAGACGGCGCCGAAAGACGATGGGCTGCGCAAGATTACGGTGCTGGCCTCAGAAGACAAGGGGGCGAAAGACACCAAGAAGCAGAGCGCGCACGGTGCGGCCGTCGCGACCGCGGTCGCCACCGCCCGCGACTTGGTCAACACTCCCCCGAGCCACCTGTTTCCCGCCGAATTCGCAAAACGCGCAAAGGCTTTGGGCGAATCGGCGGGGCTCGAAGTGGAGGTGCTCGACGATAAGGAACTCAAGAAGGCCGGCTACGGTGGGGTGATCGGCGTTGGCCAGGGCTCGTCGCGGCCGCCGCGGCTGGTGCGGCTGATCCACCGGGGATCGCAGCTGGCCAAGAATCCCAAGAGGGCCAAGAAAGTGGCCTTGGTCGGCAAGGGCATCACCTTTGACACCGGCGGCATCTCGATCAAGCCCGCGGCGTCGATGCACCACATGACCTCGGATATGAGCGGGGCCGCCGCGGTCATCGCGACGGTGGTGCTGGCCGCGCGCCTGAAGCTGCCGATCGACGTGATCGCCACGGTACCGATGGCCGAGAACATGCCGTCAGCGACCGCACAGCGCCCCGGCGACGTCCTGACGCAGTACGGCGGAATCACTGTCGAGGTGCTCAACACCGACGCCGAGGGCCGGCTCATCCTGGCCGACGCCATTGTCCGGGCCTGCGAGGACAACCCGGACTACCTGATTGAGACATCCACGCTGACCGGTGCGCAAACGGTGGCGCTGGGCAGCCGCATACCCGGGGTGATGGGCAGCGACGAGTTCCGCGACCGGGTCGCCGAGATCTCGCAACGGGTGGGTGAGAACGGCTGGCCGATGCCGCTACCCGACGAGCTCAAGGAGGACTTGAAGTCCACGGTGGCCGACCTGGCCAATGTCAGCGGGCAACGTTTCGCCGGCATGCTGGTGGCCGGGGTCTATCTGAGCGAATTCGTCGCCGACGGGGTGGCCTGGGTGCACCTCGACGTGGCCGGCCCGGCTTACAACACCGGCAGCGCGTGGGGCTACACGCCCAAGGGCGCCACCGGTGTGCCGGCCCGCACCATGTTCGCGGTGCTGGCCGACATCTCCGAACACGGTTAGTACGGGGTTAGTCCAGGGTTAGTACGGGGTTAGTAGAGGGCCAGCCAAGGGCTGAGCCGGGTAGCCCAACGAGCGTCACGCTGGTGTGACGCCGGGGCGCAAACGTGACGCTGACGTGACGTTTGGGTTTAGCCCCGGCCTACAGCGGCTAACCAGGCACCGACCGAAACTTTGCGAAAGGCGCGTGCTGTGACTGTGCGACGGTTGATCATGGTGGTAGGCGCGGTGCTTCTGCTGGCCGGGGTGATCGGGCTATTGCTGCCGGTGTCGGTACCGGATGGCGACGGTGGATCCATCGGATGCGGAAACGGGATCGCTTCGGATCTGCAAAGTGCCCGCAGCGCAAACGACAAAAGCGGGGCAAACATCCCGATTGTCGGCCAATTGGTTCCCCATACCGACTACGTCTCCGAGTGCCAGTCGTCATTGTCGAGCCGGCGCTCGTGGGCGATACCGTTAACGGTCCTCGGAGTTCTCGTTGTCGGCGGTGCCGTACTCCCGGAACTGCTCGGGCGACGGCCGCAAGGAGCGGCAACCGGCGGCGGCCCGTCGATCAACGCACCGTGAGCCTCGGCATCAGCTAGTCGGGCTAAATGACCCGGCCGCGCGCGGTACTCCGCAGCGCCTGGGGTAGCACCCGCGAAATGCCGTACAGCGCATAGGCTTCCGGCGCGACAGGGCGGATCGGCTTGTTCTTCTTGACCGAAGACAAGATCGCATTGGCAACCTTGTCGGGTCCGTAGCGCCGCAGCGCGAACATCTTGCCGATCTGCCCGCGCCGCCCATCGACGTCCTCGTCCTTTCCGGGCGGTGCGTCGAAGCGGGTGGTGTTGATGATGTTGGTGTTGATGACACCGGGACAGATCGTGGTCAGCCCGACCCCGGCGGCGTCGAGTTCGGCCCGCAGGCAGTCGGAGAACATGAAGGTCGCGGCCTTGGAAGTGCAGTAAGCGTTCATCGACTGCAGCGGGGCGTAGGCGGCCATCGACGACACGTTGACGATGTGCCCGCCGGTGCCGCGCTCCACCAGCCGCCGCCCGAATGCCCGGCAGCCGTTCACTACGCCGCCGAGATTGACGTCCAGCACACGGTCGAATTGCTCGGGCGGGGTATCCAGGAACCGCCCCGCCTGCCCGATGCCGGCGTTGTTGACCACGATGTCGGGGACGCCGTGTTCAGTGCTGACCCGCTCGGCGAATGCCTCGACCGCCTCGGCGTCCGACACGTCGAGCACATAGGCGTACGCGACACCGCCACGAGCGGCGATCTGCGCCGCGATGTCCTTGACGGCGGGCTCGTCGATATCGCTGACCACCACCTCGGCGCCCTCCCGCGCGAAGGCGAACGCGGTTTCCCGGCCAATCCCGCTGCCGGCGCCGGTCACCGACACCAGGGTGTCGCCGAAGGCCTCGCGGGGACGTCCCACCTGCGCCCGGAGCAGCGCGCGGCTGGGCTGTTTGCCTTCGACCAGGTCGGCGAAGTCGTGCACCGCCGCCGCCATCACCCGTGGGTGCGACATCGGTGAAAAGTGACCGGCCCTGATGTCGCGCCGCCACAGTCGCGGCACCCAGCGCGCGGCCTCGTCGTACCCGTAGGGGCGCACGGACTTGTCTTTGGTGTTGACGATCAGCTGCACCGGCACATCGAAGATGTGCTCGCGGGGGCGAGAACTGACTGCCCGAAAATAGTTGGCGGAGTAGGTTTTCACCGACCGGGCGGCATCCCTGGCCAGGTTGGGCGAGTGATGAATCTGTTCGTCGGGGATGTTGTCGACCACGTTGCGCCGCAGCGCCGGAATGGACAGCGCCAGCCGAAGGAACAGCGGCGCCAGCACCGGTATCGAGAAGAACAACATGTAGCTGAACCGCAGCACCTGGCTGATCGCCCGCGCAAAGGTTCGCGGGCGCCACGGCCGCCTCAGACCGCTGAACAGGTAATCGACCAGCTGGTCCTGACTCGGGCCGGATACCGACGTGAACGAGGCGACCCGATCACTGGCACCGGGCCGGGTCAGATACTCCCAGATACCCACCGAACCCCAGTCGTGGGCCAGCACGTGCACCGGCTGGCCTGGGCTCAGCTGGCCGATCACCGCGGCGAAGTCGTCGGCGAAACGGGCCATGGTGTACGCCGAAACTGGCTTGGGCACCGACGACAGGCCGACACCGCGGTTGTCATAGCGGATGATCCGGAACCGCTTGGCCAGCAGCGGAACGACGCCGTCCCACAACACATGCGAATCCGGGAAACCGTGCGCCAGAACGACGGTCGGACCGTCGGGGTTGCCTTCTTCATAGACCGCGATGCGGACGCCGTCCGCGCTGTCGACGCATTGCTGAGGTACCTGTTGTAACGCTGGCATGCGACCTCCGCCCACCGTGGGTGTGAACTGCCTTCAATTTGACGCGTCCACACGGTAGCAAGCGCGTTTGGCCGGCCCGGCGCGACGCGGGAACCCGCTCGACCTGGATGTGTGGCGCCGAAGGCACATGACAGGATGGTTCCGACATCACGGTGTGGTAAGCCAGACGTCGGCCTGAGCCGACCGACGAGCGATCGAGGAGTCAAAAGATGGCCTTCTCCGTCCAGATGCCGGCACTTGGTGAGAGCGTCACCGAGGGAACCGTCACCCGATGGCTCAAGCAGGAAGGCGACACGGTCGAACTCGACGAGCCCCTCGTCGAGGTGTCGACCGACAAGGTCGACACCGAAATCCCATCGCCGGCCGCGGGCGTGCTGACCAAGATCATCGCCCAGGAGGACGACACCGTCGAGGTTGGCGGTGACCTGGCCCTTATCGGCGACGCTTCGGAAGGCGGCGCCGAGGCGCCTGCCGAACCGCCGCGCCAACCGGAGCCTGAGCCTGAGCCGGCGGCGCCGGCGCAGAAGGAACCTGAGCCGCAGCCAGAACCGGCGGCGCCGGCCCGGCCGGCTTCCGGCGCGGGCAGCGCAACGCCGGTGCTGATGCCCGAGCTCGGCGAATCGGTGACCGAGGGCACCGTGACTCGCTGGCTCAAGAAGGTCGGGGATTCGGTCCAGGTTGACGAGCCGCTGGTGGAAGTGTCCACCGACAAGGTGGACACCGAGATCCCGTCACCGGTGGCCGGCGTCCTGGTCAGCATCACCGCGGACGAGGACGCCACCGTCCCGGTCGGCGGAGAGCTGGCACGGATCGGGGTTGCTTCCGACGCCGGCGCCGCGCCCGCCCCGGCAGCCCCCGCACCGGCTCCCACGCCCACACCGGAACCCAAGCCCGAACCCAAGCCTGAGGCCGCGGCACGACCCGAACCCGCCGCCAAGCCGGCTCCCCCGCCGGAGCCCCCACCAGCGCCTGCGCCAAAAGCCGCACCCGCGCCGCCCCAGCCGGCGGCGGAGGCCGATGGCGAGGGCGCGCCATATGTGACCCCGCTGGTGCGAAAGCTGGCCAACGAGAACAACATCGACCTCGCCGAGGTGACCGGCACCGGCGTGGGTGGCCGGATCCGCAAGCAGGATGTGCTGGCCGCAGTTGAACAGAAAGCTCAGCAAAAACAAACAGCCAAGCCAGCGCCGGCACCGGCAGCCGCGGCGCCGGCCGCCAAAGCGCCCACCCCGGCGCCCGCGCTGGCCCACCTGCGCGGCACCACGCAAAAGGCCAGCCGGATCCGTCAGATCACCGCCAATAAGACCCGCGAATCCCTGCAGGCCACCGCGCAACTCACCCAGACCCATGAGGTCGACATGACCAGGATCGTGG
>Ga0210389_10000546_pt1 | contig 34033 bp, 31 predicted proteins | sample IncBWH28OmetaG_FD_160127 | JGI IMG/M metagenome (GOLD analysis project Ga0210389, IMG submission 160127) | Forest soil microbial communities from Barre Woods Harvard Forest LTER site, Petersham, Massachusetts, United States - Inc-BW-H-28-O ... | reverse complement strand
AGCGAGACCGTCAGCACCATGAGCAGGACCACCACGATGGTCGCCGAGACACGGAACGGTGCGATTCGATCGACCTGACACACCAGAAAAATGACCAGCCGTCGGACCAACTGGCCGATTTCGACAAGGGTGAACAGCACCACCAGCGACAGGATCGCGGCCTCCGGGTAGTCGTACCACTCCAGGTGCTTGACTCCCATCAGGTCGCGCACCTGGTCTTGCCAGACGTGGAACCGGATGGCCATGACGACCATGCCGATCACGCCGATCGGGATCAGCGCCTTCCAAGCCCAAACCGGCGCCGGCGGGCTGGAATCCTTCGAACGCATGAAACGGACCAGCCAGACGCTGAAGACGCCCAGGCCATAGCCAATGGCACCGGAGACGCCACTGACCAGTCCCTGGAACAACGCAGTGCGCGGCAGCAGCGACGGCGTCATGGAAAACCAGATGAAAAGCAAGCCAACCGCGGTGCCGGTGAAGGTGTAACGGCGAACCCACCAGGGGCGTCGCGGCGCTTCGTGCTTGTGGCCGGCTTCGTGCTTGTGGCCGGGTTCGGGCGCCGGGGCCTCCGGGGCCGGCTCGTCTCTGGCGTCGGTGTGCGTCCCTGAACCCGGTTCGCTCATCCGAGCACTCTACCGGTGCGTGAAGTTGGCGGGGCGCTTCTCGATGAATGCGGCCATTCCTTCGGACTGGTCGTCAGTCGCGAAAGCCGAATGGAAAAGCCGGCGTTCGTAGAGAAGTCCTTCGGACAGCGTGGATTCGAACGCCCGGTTGACGGCTTCCTTGGCCATCCGGGCCGCCGACCGCGACATCTGCGAAATGGTGGTGGCGACGGCCTTGGCCTCCGTCAGCAGGTCGTCGGCCGGCACCACCCGCGAAACCAGGCCGCTGCGTTCGGCTTCGGCGGCGTCGATGGTGCGCCCTGTCAGAATCATGTCCATCGCCTTGGCCTTGCCGATGGCCCGGGTCAGCCGCTGCGTGCCACCCATGCCCGGCAACACGCCGAGCTTGATCTCCGGCTGGCCGAACTTCGCCGTGTCCGCCGCGATCAGCAGGTCGCACATCATCGCAAGCTCGCAGCCGCCGCCGAGTGCATGCCCGGCCACCGCTGCGATGGTCGGGGTGCGGACCGCGGCCAGCTTGCCCCAGCCGGCGAAGAAGTCGGCGTCGAACGCGTCGGCATAGGTCAGGCCGGCCATCTCTTTGATGTCGGCTCCTGCGGCGAACGCCCTGGCCGAACCGGTGATGATGATCGCCCCGATGCCTGGATCGTTGTCCAGTTCGGTTGCAGCGCTGGTGACTTCGTTCATCACCTGGCTGTTGAGGGCGTTCAGCGCCTGCGGCCGGTTCAGAGTGATGGTGGCTACCCGCTGATCGCGCTCGATCAAGATGGTTTCGTAGGTGGATGGCGTGGATGTCATGAAACCGCCTTTCTTAGAAACTCAGGTCGTCTTCGACCGGCGCGAAATACGCGTCGACGTCGGCCGCGGTTACCGTTGCCAGCGTCGCCGGCGACCACTTCGGATTGCGATCCTTGTCGATAATCTGCGCACGGATGCCTTCCACCAGGTCGTGTGAACGCGCCGACGCGGACGACACCCGATAGTCCTGTGTCAGAACATCTTCCAGCGTTTCCAGTTTGGCGGCACGACGCACTGCCTCTAACGCCACCGAAACCGCGATGGGGGAGCGGGTGGCGATCAGGTTGGCGGCGTCTTGAGCAGGTCCGGCTTCATGGCCCCGCAGCGCAGCGAGGATATCTTCGGCGGTGTCACCGGCGTAGCACACGTCGATCCAATCACGTTGTGCGACAAGGGCGCTCGGTGGAGGTTCGATGGTGTGGTGGGCTAGTGCGCTCTCGACGCCGTCGGCGACGATCGCTGCGGTGAACGCGTCGAGGTCGCGGTGCGGCACATAGTGGTCCGCGAATCCCATTGCGATGGCGTCGGCCCCGGAAAACGGCGCTCCGGTCAGCGCGGCGTGTAGCCCCAGCGCACCGGGCGCCCGGGACAGCAGATACGCCCCACCCACGTCGGGGATGAACCCGATGCCGACTTCCGGCATCGCGATCTTCGAGGTGTCGGTCACCACCCGGGTGTTCGCGTGAGCACTGACGCCGACACCGCCGCCCATTACGATGCCGTCCATCAGCGCCACGAAGGGTTTGGCGAACCGGCCGACCTGGCCGTCGAGCAGATACTCGGCGCGCCAGAACCGCCGCGTCTCAACCCCGTCCTTTCGGGCGCTGTGATAGACCGCCACCACGTCGCCGCCGGCGCACAATCCGCGTTCCCCGGCTCCGGACAGCACCACCGCGCGCACCGCGTCGTCGCGTTCCCACCGGATCAGCACGCTACGCAGCAGGTCCACCATCGTTTGGTTCAGCGAGTTGATCGCCTTGGGGCGATTCAGCGTGATGAAGCCAACGCCGTCATCGGCGCGGGTCAGGACCTCATCGGATTCGCCAGTCACGGCCGCAGTCACGCCCTAGTCTCCCCTCACCGGAATCCGTCTCCAGAATGCCGCCTGGAAGGCTGCCCTGGCCTTGACCAGCAATCTAGATCGTGAGTGGCTCGGCAGTGCCCGCGGGTAAGGTTTATGTTTATCGAGACGACGGCAACTCCGCCGGGAACTCGGGGCTGGCCCTGATCGTTGAGGGTCTGTTGGCACAGCTCGAAGCCACAGGACAAGAGAGGATCCGACGGTGCGGGAGACTAGCAACCCGGTGTTTCGTTCGCTGCCGAGGCAGCAGGGCGGATATGCGCAATTCGGCACTGGCACTGCCCAGATGCAGCGGGGGTCCTACCAAGGCGACCCCTACGCTCCCTACCAGGAGGCCAGGCCTTCCCGTCCGCTGACCATCGACGATGTCGTCACCAAGACCGGCATCACGCTGGCCGTGTTGACGGCCGCGGCGGTCGTCTCCTTCTTCATGGTGGCGTCCAGTCCCGCCCTGGCGATGCCGCTGATGCTGGTCGGCGCGTTCGGCGGGCTGGCCTTGGTGCTGGTGGCGACCTTCGGGCGTAAGCAGGACAGTCCTCCGCTGGTGCTCAGCTACGCCGTGCTCGAGGGGTTGTTCCTGGGCGCCATTTCGTTCGCTCTGACATTCCAGGTATCGGTCGGCGGAGGTCGGTCGGTTAACGCCGGTGCGATGATTGGCGAGGCTGTCCTGGGGACCCTCGGCGTGTTCTTCGGCATGCTCGTCGTCTATAAGACCGGCGCCATCCGGGTCACCCCCAAGTTCACCCGTATGGTGGTTGCCGCCCTGTTCGGAGCGGTGTTCCTCATGCTCGGCAACTTCGTGCTGGCGCTGTTCGGTGTCGGGGGCGGCACCGGCCTGGGCCTGCGCAGTGGCGGAACACTGGCGATCATCTTCTCGCTGGTAATGATCGGCATCGCGGCGTTCAGCTTCCTGATCGACTTCGACGCGGCCGACCAGATGATCCGTGCCGGAGCGCCCGAGAAGGCGGCGTGGGGCATCGCGCTTGGCCTGACCGTGACCCTGGTCTGGCTGTACCTCGAGATCTTGCGCCTGCTCAGTTACTTCCAGAACCGGTAGTTCGCCCGACGAGCGGCGCAAACGGCATCGAAAGTGCGGTGGCGGCGGGGTCGTTCGGCGTGTCGTGGTCCTGGGCGCAGAGTGAGCGCCCAGGACGCAGAGTCAACGCAACAAGCTAACTGAGCCGCTCGAGCACCATCGCCATGCCCTGGCCGCCGCCGACACACATGGTTTCCAGACCCAGCGTCTTGTCCTGCGTCTTGAGGTTGTTCATCAGCGTGGTGGCGATGCGTGCGCCGGTCATGCCGAACGGGTGACCCAGGGCGATCGCCCCACCCGAGACGTTCAGCCTGTCCTCGTCGATGCCCAACTCGCGAGCGGAGCCCAGTACCTGCACCGCGAAGGCCTCGTTGATCTCGACCAGGTCGATGTCACCGATCGACATGCCGGCTCGTGCCAGCGCCTGCTTGGACGCCTCGATGGGGCCCAGGCCCATGATCTCCGGGGAGAGACCGCTGACCCCGGTCGACACAATGCGTGCCAGCGGCGTCAGACCCAGCTCCTTAGCCTTGGTGTCGCTGGTGATCACCAGCGCGGCCGCGCCGTCGTTGAGCGGGCAGGCGTTGCCTGCGGTCACGGTGCCGTTGGGCCGGAAGACTGGCTTGAGCTCGCTGACCTTCTCGTAGGTGGTACCCGCCCGCGGGCCGTCATCGGTGCTGACGGTGGTGCCGTCGGGCAGGGTTACCGGGGTGATCTCGCGCTCGAAGAACCCGCTCTTGATGGCCTCTTCGGCCCGGTTCTGGCTGCGCACGCCCCAGCGGTCCTGGTCCTCGCGGCTGATGCCGGTGATGATGGCGACGTTCTCGGCGGTCTGGCCCATCGCGATGTACACGTCGGGCAGGTTCCCGTCGGCGCGGGGATCGTGCCACTCGTCGGCGCCCGCGGCGGCTGCGTCCGCGTGCTCGCGGGCCTCGTTGAACACCGGGTTCTTGGTGTCGGGCCACGAGTCTGAGTTGCCCTTGGCGAAGCGTGACACGGTCTCCACGCCGGCGGCGATGAACGCGTCGCCCTCCCCGGCCTTGATCGCGTGGAAGGCCATCCGGGTGGTCTGCAGCGACGACGAGCAGTATCGGTTGACCGTGGTGCCGGGCAGGAAGTCGTAGCCGAGTTGCACGGCGACGACGCGCGCGATGTTGAAGCCCTGCTCGCCGCCCGGCAGGCCGCAGCCCAAGATGAGGTCGTCGATCTGGTGTGGATTCAGCGCCGGCACCTTGTCGAGCGCGGCCCGCACCATCTGGACGGCCAGGTCGTCCGGTCGAATGCTGACCAGCGACCCCTTCATGGCGCGGCCGATCGGTGATCGGGCGGCTGAGACGATGACGGCTTCCGGCATGACGGTTCCCTCCGATGGGATGCGGGCTCGGCCTGGACAAGACCAGACAAATCTAGTCGCTGGGTACCGGGGGGTTCGACTGGGCGGGTAAATCGGGTACCGGGCCCCGCCATAACCGCGACATCACGCTGAGTCGGGTGTGGCCGGTATCCAGCACCTGTGTGCTGTCCCGTGACGGTGACGGCGGCTCAACCGGCGGGGAGTCGACCTTTTCGCCCAGCGCATCGCAGAGCACGCCCAGTAGCTGCTGGGCCGCCAGCGCATACGCCGCCGGAGAGGGGTGGAAACCATCGGCGGAGAACATCAGCTCTCGTTTGGACCGGAGGTCGCGTGCCAGCAGCTGCGCCATCGGTACCGGTACACCGCCGGCCGCCCGGACCGCGCCGGCCTGGGCACGGGCAAGTTGCAGACCGCGCGAGTGTGCCAGCGACCGCAGCGGCTGCGGGATGGCACTGATCACGCCCAGGTCCGGGCAGGTACCAACGATCACCACCGCACTGCGGGCGCGCAGCTTGCGCACCGCCGCGCCCAGCCGTCGCGCCGACTGGCTGATGCCGTTGAGTGCCGTGACGTCGTTGGCGCCGAGCATCATCACCGCGGCGTCCGGCGGCGGCCCGGCCACGAACATCGCATCGACCTGGCCGGAAACACCCTTCGAGGTGGCGCCGACGATTGCTTTGGTACTCAGCCGGATGCGCTTGCCGGTCCGCTCGGCGAGCCCGCGCGCGATCAGCACGCCCGGCACTTCTTCGGCGCTGCTGCAGCCGTAACCGGTGGCCGTCGAGTCACCAAACATCATCAGGTGCAGGTCGACGGGCATGCCTCGCTGCCACCGTTGTACGGGCCCGCCGCCGCGGGTGTAGACGCCGTCTGCGCGTGGCGGGATGTCCCAGGACTTAGGGATGACGGTGCGTGCGTGCGTCGCCTGGCCGACCAGCAGGTTGCGTGCGCCCAGATAGGCCGTGCCTGTCGACGCGAGTGCACCCGCTGTGGCCAGAGCGATCGTCGAACGACGCGGCACTCGTATGGTCACCGGACCATTTTAAGGCGGCGGTGGTGATGCTCGGGTGGATAGCTGAGAAATAACTCCATCACGTTGTGGATCAATCTTGGTATCAAATCAGCTTCTACAAATGTTGTACACATATGAGGCTGTCAAGCTAAGTCCAACGGGTTGGCTGAACGCCCCGGGGGTGTGGTGAACCGGACGCTCGGTTGGCTCGTCACATGCTGTATCGGACTACAAAGGCGTAGGAAGTGTTGAGCATGACCGCACCGAGCAAGGTATCCGGCTCGCCCCGGAATACCCTTCGCCCACATCAGGTTCTCAAGCCTCGGAGAGTTCAGGCGCGCCGGTTTGCCGTCAGCGACGGCGCACCGGTCGAGGTTCTCGAATCCGGGCCCAGCGTGGCTGCGCGCTTAGCTGCGCTCGCCTCACGACTGACGATCCGGCCAGTTCTGGCCGTCGGCAGCAACGCGCCTGACCTGCCATGGCCATGGGGCCTCATCGACCTGGCGTCCCGGGCTCTGCTTCCGGCCTCGGCCACCGTCCGGGCCGAAGTGAAGCTGCCAAATGCCTCAGCGCAGCTGGTGCGCGCGCCCGGGGTGCTGCCCGCCGACGGCAGCAGACGGGTGGTTCTCTACTTCCACGGCGGCGCTTTCCTGACCTGTGGAGCAAACTCGCACGGTCGGCTGGTCGAAGCGCTGTCGAAGTTTGCCGACTCTCCCGTTTTGGTGGTCAACTACCGGCTGTTGCCCAAGCACTCGATCGGAATGGCGCTTGACGACTGCTATGACGCCTACCGCTGGCTGCGGACGCTCGGCTACGACCCGGAGCAGATAGTTCTGGCCGGTGATTCCGCCGGCGGGTATCTGTCGCTTGCGCTAGCGCAACGGTTACAAGAAGAGGGCGAGGAGCCGGCGGCGCTGGTAGCGATCTCGCCACTGCTACAGCTGGCAAAGGAATGCAAGCAGGCCCATCCGAATATCAAGACCGACGCGATGTTCCCGGCAAAGGCGTTCGATGCGCTGGTCGCGCTGGTTGCTAGCGCGGCCGCGAAGCATATGGTGGACGGCAAGCCCGAGGAGATCTACGAGCCCCTGGAGCACATCAAACCCGGCCTGCCGCGCACGCTGATCCACGTGTCCGGATCCGAGGTGCTGCTGCACGACGCGCAATTGGCCGCCGGCAGGCTGGCGGCGGTTGGTGTGCCGGCCGAGGTACGGGTCTGGCCTGGCCAGGTTCACGACTTCCAGTTGGCCGCGCCGCTGGTGCCGGAGGCGATCCGTTCGCTGCGCCAGATCGGCGACTACATCCGCGAGGCCACCGGCTAGCGCACCGGGCGGGCCTTTCTTGAACCACGCGAGCACGTCCAGAGTGGATGTGCGCTGCCCGAAATCGCCTGAGACGATAAACGCATGCGGATAGCGCAGCACATCAGTGACCTCATCGGCGGCACGCCACTGGTTCGCCTGAACTCCGTCGTCCCCGACGGTGCCGGCATCGTCGTGGCAAAGGTCGAATACCTCAACCCCGGCGGCAGTTCCAAAGACCGCATCGCGGCCAAGATGATCGACGCTGCCGAGGCCAGCGGGCAGCTGAAGCCCGGTGGCACCATCGTCGAACCCACTTCGGGCAACACCGGCGTCGGTCTGGCTCTCGTCGCACAGCATCGCGGCTACAAGTGCGTGTTCGTCTGCCCCGACAAGGTCAGCGAGGACAAGCGGAATGTGCTGCTCGCCTACGGCGCCGACGTCATCGTGTGCCCGACGGCGGTGCCGCCCGACGACCCGCAAAGCTACTACAGCGTTTCCGACCGGTTGGTCGACGAGATCGACGGTGCCTGGAAACCCGACCAGTACGCCAACCCGGCGGGACCTGCCAGCCACTACGAAACGACCGGTCCGGAGATTTGGGCCGACACCGACGGCAAGGTCACCCATTTCGTCGCAGGCATCGGCACTGGCGGGACGATCAGCGGTGCGGGCCGCTACCTCAAGGAGGTGTCCAGCGGCCAACCAGGAGGACCAGTGCGCATCATCGGCGCCGATCCTGAAGGGTCGGTGTATTCGGGCGGCAGCGGCCGGCCCTATCTCGTCGAGGGGGTCGGTGAGGACTTTTGGCCGGCGGCGTATGACCCGACGGTGCCCGATCAGATCATCGCGGTGTCTGACTCCGATTCGTTCAACATGACCAGGCGGTTGGCCCGCGAGGAAGCGATGCTGGTCGGCGGGTCGTGCGGGATGGCGGTGGTTGCCGCCCTGAAGGTCGCCGAGGAAGCCGGGCCAGACGCGTTGGTCGTGGTCTTGCTGCCGGACGGCGGCCGTGGGTACATGTCAAAAATCTTCAACGACGCGTGGATGTCCTCGTACGGGTTCCTGCGCAGCCGCCTCGACGGGTCGACCGATGAGGCCACGGTCGGTGATGTGCTGCGCCGGAAATCCGGCGAGCTGCCCGACCTGGTACATACCCACCCGTCGGAGACGGTGCGCGACGCCATCGGCATACTGCGTGAGTACGGGGTATCCCAAATGCCGGTGGTGGGCGCGGAACCGCCGGTAATGGCCGGCGAGGTGGCCGGCAGTGTCTCCGAGCGCGAATTGCTCTCGGCCGTCTTCGAGGGTCGCGCCAAGTTGGCCGATGCCGTCGCACAGCACATGAGCCCGCCGCTGCGGTTGATCGGCGCCGGTGAGTTGGTCACCGCGGCCGGCAAGGCACTGCGTGACTGGGACGCGTTGATGGTGGTGGAGCAAGGCAAACCGGTCGGGGTCATCACCCGATATGACTTGTTGGGTTTCCTCTCGGAGGGGTCGCCGCGGCGTTAGCGGGGCGATCGAGCCGCAAATTAGTTCGGCTACAAACAGATACCGGCGACGGCTGCTGCCTGCGGGGCTCAGGTAGGGTAATGCGGCCTAGTTCAGCTTGTCCGCAGTGGAAGGTTGCCCATGACCGATCAACCGCCGCCCCCGGGGGCCTACCCACCGCCTCCTCCGCCTGGGTCATCCGGCGGGTATCGGCCTCCCCCCGCTCCCTCGGCGCCTGGCAGTGCATACCCTCCACCCCCTCCGCCTCCGCTGCCCGACGGCGTCTCCTATCCGCCGCCTCCTCCGTCCGCGGGTGGGTACGCGCCGCCTCCGCCCGGACCGGCGGTCCGTGCTCTGCCGACGGACTCCTACACACCGTGGCTCACCCGCGTGCTGGCGTTCCTCATCGACAACGCGCCGTACGCCGTCGTGATCGGCATCGGTGTCGGGGTCATGTTTGCCACTCAGCAGAAGACGTGCACCAGCGACGTCACGCAATATGACGTCAACCAGTACTGCGTTTACCAACCCTCGACGCTCGGCCAGGTGGTGCAGTGGCTGGCGTGGCTGGTGGGGTTGGCCTACCTGGTCTGGAACTACGGATACCGGCAGGGCACTACCGGGTCGAGCCTGGGCAAGTCGGTGATGAAGTTCAAGGTGGTCAGCGAGACCACGGGAGAACCAATCGGTTTCGGTATGTCCGTCGTGCGCCAGCTCGCGCACTTCGTCGACGCGATCATCTGTTATGTCGGTTTCCTGTTTCCGCTATGGGACGCCAAACGGCAAACCCTGGCGGACAAGATCATGACCACGGTTTGCCTGCCGATCTGACAGACCAGGCGCCTCGGGGCGTCCGCCGCGGTCGTCATTAGGCTGATCGTCGATGAGCGAAGAGCGCAACGCACACGACGGGATCAACGGACTGGCCACGAAGGCCATCCACGCCGGCTACCGTCCGGACCTCGCCACCGGGGCGGTGAACGCTCCGATCTATGCCAGCAGCACGTTCGCCCAAGACGGTGTTGGCGGCCTGCGCGCCGGATTCGACTACGCGCGCACCGGCAACCCGACCCGCGCGGCGTTGGAGGCTTCGCTGGCGGCCGTCGAAGAGGGTAGGTTCGGGCGGGCGTTCAGTTCCGGGATGGCCGCCACCGACTGCGCCCTGCGGGCAATGCTGCGACCCGGGGACCATGTGGTCATCCCCGACGACGCCTACGGCGGCACCTTCCGACTGATCGACAAGGTCTTTACCCAGTGGAATGTCGAGTACACGCCGGTGGCGCTGTCCGATCTGGATGCGGTCCGCGCGGCGATCACGCCGCGGACCCGGCTGGTTTGGGTGGAGACACCCACCAATCCGCTGCTGCTCATCGCCGACATCGCGGCCATCGTTGAGATCGGTAAGCAGAGCTCCTCAAAAGTGTTGGTGGACAACACTTTCGCATCACCTGCGTTGCAGCAGCCGTTGACGCTGGGTGCCGATGTCGTGCTGCACTCGACCACCAAGTACATCGGTGGCCACTCCGACGTGGTGGGCGGCGCGCTGGTCACCAACGACGAAGAGCTGGACCAGGCTTTCGGCTTCCTGCAGAACGGGGCCGGCGCGGTGCCGGGCCCGTTCGACGCCTACCTGACGATGCGTGGCCTGAAGACATTGGTGCTGCGCATGCAGCGCCACAGCGAAAATGCTTCCGCCGTAGCGGAATTCCTCGCCGGACATCCAGCCGTGAGCACGGTGCTGTATCCGGGTTTGTCCACTCATCCTGGGCATGAGGTCGCCAAGCGGCAGATGCGCGACTTCGGCGGCATGGTTTCGGTGCGGATGCGGGCCGGCCGACAAGCCGCCGAGGAGCTGTGTGCCCGCACCCGGGTGTTCATCCTGGCCGAATCGCTGGGTGGGGTCGAGTCGCTGATCGAGCATCCCAGCGCCATGACGCACGCCTCGACCGCGGGTTCGCAATTGGAAGTGCCCGACGACCTGGTGCGACTTTCGGTCGGCATCGAGGACATCGCCGACCTGCTGGGCGATCTTGAACGGGCCCTGGGCTAGGTCGAGCAATCTAGGAGTGGTACGGCTCCGCGCTGATCAAGGTGACCTTGACGGTGTTGCCGTTGGGCACCGTGTAGCTGCGGGTCTCACCCACCTTGGCGTCGATCAGGGCGCCACCCAGCGGTGAGTTCGGCGAGTAGACCTCGAGCTTGCCGTTCTTGACGCCCTCCTGGCGGGTGGCAATGAGGAACGTCTCGGAGTCGGACTTGTCGCCGTTGTAGTAGACCTTCACCACGGAGCCGGGCAGCGCCACGCCGGACTGCTTGGGCGCCTCGCCGACCTTGGCGTTGTTGAGCAGATCCTGCAGCTGGCGGATGCGGGCCTCCTGTTGACCCTGCTCCTCGCGGGCGGCGTGGTATCCGCCGTTCTCGCGCAGGTCACCCTCCTCGCGGCGGTCGTTGATTTCCGCGGCGATGACCGGCCGGTTCGCGATCAGTTGGTCGAGCTCCGCCTTGAGCAGGTCATGTGACTCCTGGGTCAACCAGGTCACCTGAGTGTCCGTCATCTCGTAGCGCTCCTCTTGTTCTCGGTTCCGCGTATCCGCGTAAGCTTCTGGCCCCGCTGCCGGGGGTATCCGGGTCCCACCCCGGGCGCTGCTGCTCCCGTTCTGCTCACGGCCATTAATGCAGCAATACACGGTCCCAGCAGGAACCGTGCATTCACCCATGTTACCACCGCGATAACAAATGATGACGGCATATCCGCAGTTCGGCAATCGTCGTTCCGTCAGGCCGAGCGCAGGTAGCCGGGCACGTTGGTGCCACAGCCGTAGATGTCTGCCATCACTGGCGGTTTGCTGGATTTCACCGTCGTCGTCACCTGCACGGTGGCCTGGCCGGATGGCGGGACCAGTACCTCCCGTCTGCCTGTCTCGCTGCCGTCTTTGGACCGAACCCGCACGATGCAGTCCACCGGCCGCGACGGGTCCGAGCGCGTCACGCTGATCGTCACGGATGCCGTCTCGTTGTCGATCACTTGATAGCCGGCCAGCGAGCCGGCGACGTCGCTGGTGCCGAGCCGTTGGTAGCCGACAACGGCGACGACGGTGCCGGCCGCGACGACGAGCACGGCCAAGGCGATGACGATACTGCGCCGCGAACGGCGGGACACGCGCGGGCGCCCGTAACGGGCTTCGGGACGCGGAACAGGAGCCTGATTCATGCCTGGGTATGCCTGGTTGTGGTCGGGTGATGGGCCGCGGCCGACAGGATGCGACGATCGAGAACTGGAATTATATGGTCACTCATAGCCTCAGGGGGTGACCAGCCCAACGGACAAGGGGACACGTGAGCGAACTGCGGTTGATGGCGGTGCACGCCCACCCCGACGACGAGTCCAGCAAGGGCGCCGCCACGCTTGCCCGGTATGCCGACGAGGGGCATCGCGTGTTGGTCGTTTCGTTGACCGGAGGAGAACGCGGGGAGATTCTCAACCCCGCGATGGACTTGCCCGATGTGCATGGCCGCATCGCCGAAATCCGCCGTGACGAGATGGCGAAGGCAGCCGAGATCCTCGGGGTGGAGCACACCTGGCTGGGCTACGTCGATTCCGGCCTACCCAAGGGTGACATGCCGCCGCCGCTGCCCGATGGTTGCTTCGCGCTGGTGCCGCTGGAGGTGTCCACCGAAGCGTTGGTACGGGTAGTGCGCGAGTTCCGGCCGCATGTGATTATCACCTACGACGAGAACGGTGGTTATCCGCATCCCGACCACATTCGCTGTCACCAGGTGTCGGTGGCCGCCTATGAAGCGGCTGGCGACTATTGCCGCTTCCCGGATGCCGGTGAGCCGTGGCCGGTGTCGAAGCTGTACTACATCCACGGCTTTCTACGCCAACGGATGCAAGTGCTGCAGGACGAGTTCGCCAGGCACGGTCAGCAAGGGCCGTTCGGGAGATGGCTGCAACTCTGGGACCCCAAGCACGACGTGTTCCCGCACCGGGTGACGACGCGCGTGGAGTGCTCGGCCTATTTCAGCCGGCGCGACGATGCGCTGCGGGCGCACGCCACTCAGATTGACCCGAAAGCCGAATTCTTCGCTGCTCCGATGTCATGGCAGCAACGGCTATGGCCGACCGAGGAATTCGAGTTGGCTCGCTCGCGTGTCCCCATCAACTTGCCCGAGACCGATCTGTTCGCCGGAATAGAGACGCAAGGATGAGCCACCTTCTGCTCACCGTGATCGCCGACGGGGCGCCCCACCACACCGGGCCCGACTTCGGCAAGGCCAGCCCGTTGGGGCTGCTGGTTGTCGTGTTGCTGTTGATCGCCACGTTGTTCCTGCTGCGGTCGATGAATAAGCAATTGAGAAAGGTCCCCAAATCGTTCGACGGGGATAACCCTGAACCCGACCAGGCCGCCGATGAGGGCACCGACGGGGTTGGCGACGGCGGGCCGGGGACCCACCGCGACGGATCCACGCGAGCAACGGAACAGGGCGATGAGCCAGGCTGATTCTTCCGGGACCAATACGCTCGCGCTGGCCGCTAGCCCGTATTTGCGCCAGCATGCCGACAACCCGGTGCACTGGCAGCAGTGGACGCCACAGGCAATCGCGGATGCGGCTGCGCGCGATGTGCCGATCCTGCTGTCGATCGGCTACGCCGCGTGTCATTGGTGCCACGTCATGGCCCACGAATCGTTTGAGGACGACGAGGTCGCCGCCGCGATGAACGCGGGATTCGTCTGCATCAAAGTCGACCGCGAAGAACGGCCCGACATCGACGCGGTCTATATGAGTGCCACCGTGGCCCTCACCGGGCGAGGCGGTTGGCCGATGACGTGTTTCCTGACGGCCGACGGCCGACCGTTCTTCTGCGGCACCTATTACCCGAAAGACGCTTTCCTGGAACTTCTTTCGATTATCTCTGACACCTGGCGGGAGCGCCGCAGTGAGGTCGAGGAGTCGTCTGACCAGATAGCCGGCCAGTTGCGCTCGATGGCGACGAAGCTACCCGGCGGCGGTCCCGAGGTGGCGTCGGCGCTATGTGATGACGCGGTCGCCACCGTGCTGGACGAGCAGGACACCGCTCGTGGCGGCTTCGGCGGAGCGCCCAAATTCCCGCCGTCGGCGCTGCTGGAGGCGCTGCTGCGCAGCTATGAGCGCACCGGGTCGGCGGCAGCGTTGCAGGCAGTCTCGCGCACCGGCGCCGCGATGGCCCGTGGTGGCATTTACGACCAACTCGCCGGCGGTTTCGCCCGGTACAGCGTCGACGATGCTTGGGTGGTACCGCATTTCGAGAAGATGCTGTATGACAACGCACTGTTGCTGCGCGCATACGCGCACTGGGCCCGGCGTACCGCAGATCCGTTGGCCCGCAGGGTCGCCGAGCAAACTGCGCGGTTTCTGCTCGACGAGCTGGCCGATGCCGACTTGTTCACTTCGTCGCTGGACGCTGACGCCGACGGCCAGGAGGGTTCGACCTATGTCTGGACGCCGGCGCAGCTGACCGAGTTGCTCGGCGGTGACGACGGCCGTTGGGCGGCAGAGGTTTTCGGTGTCACCGAGTCCGGCACATTCGAACACGGGACATCGGTGCTGCAGCTGCGCGCCGATCCGGACGATCCGCAACGACTGGACCGGGTGCGGACCGCGCTGCTGGCCGCCCGGCTCACCCGGCCCCAGCCCGGACGCGATGACAAGGTCGTCACCGCCTGGAACGGGCTGGCAATCACCGCGCTGGCCGAGGCCAGTGTGGCGTTGCGAGAACCCGAGTTGGCGAAGGCCGCCCAGCGCTGCGCGACGGCGCTGCTGGACTTGCATGTCGTCGACGGCCGGCTGCGACGCGCCAGTCTTGGCGGGCTGGTCGGCGACAGCGCCGCGATCTTGGAGGACCACGCGATGCTGGCCACCGGACTGTTGGCGTTGTACCAGCTGACCCCGGATCGGGCCTGGCTGACGGCGGCCACCAAGCTGCTGGACATAGCGCTACAGCACTTCGCCGACCCGAAGCGCCCCGGCCGCTGGTTCGACACCGCCGACGATGCCGAGCCGCTGATGCTGCGGCCCATCGACCCATTGGACGGGGCGACGCCGTCGGGAGCGTCGGCGATCACCGAGGCGCTACTGACCGCCGCGCACCTGGTCGATATGTACCGCGCCGAGCAGTATCTGCAGGCCGCGGGCGAGGCACTCAGCGCGCATTCGGTGCTGCTGCAACATGCGCCGCGCTCGGCCGGACATTGGCTGGCCGTCGCCGAATCCGCGGTGCGCGGACCGCTGCAAATCGCCGTCGCGTGCACACCGTCGGGGTCGTCGCTGCTAGCCGACGCGCGCCGGCTGGCGCCCGGCGGCGCAATCGTCGTCGGTGGCGCGAAGGACTCGTCTGCGCTTTTGGTCGGCCGGGATCGGGTGGACGGCGCCGACGCCGCCTATGTGTGCCGTGGACGGGTCTGTGACCTGCCGGTCACCGGGGCACCAGAGCTGGCAGCCGCGTTGAGTGTGCCCGGGTGATGCCCGGCCAGTGCCCCGCTAGTGCCCCGCTAGTAACGTCGTGATCGATGCCGAATGCCGACAAGACCCAAGCCATCACGGAAGTTGTCAACCGTTACATCGCGCTGGTCGCCCGGGGCAGTGCCAAGGATCTGGTCGACCTCTATGCCGACGACGCCACCGTCGAGGACCCGGTCGGAGGCGAGGTGCACATCGGCCGGCAGGCGATCCAGGGTTTCTACGCGGCGGCCGAGAACTTCGAGCGGCAATCTGAGCTGGTGTCGCTGCGGGTCGCCGGCAACGAGGCGGCCTTCCAGTTTCGGCTGACCGTAACGGCCGGTGACAGCACGGTGCGCATCGAGCCGATCGACGTGATGGTGTTCGACGATCACGGCAAGGTCACCTCGATGAAGGCCTACTGGTCGGCGGCCGACGTCACGCAGCTTTAGCGGCTCTGGCGGATCAGAAGACCACGAACCACATGGCGATGTAGTGGCAGATCGCCGCTATCGCGGTGCAGGCGTGGAAGAACTCGTGGTAGCCGAACGTCGACGGCCACGGATCGGGCCAGCGCAACGCGTAAAGAATGCCGCCGATGCTGTACAAGGCACCGCCGACGAACAGCAGCACCATCGCGGCCACCCCGGCGTTGTGCAGGATCGTGCCGGTGTACCAGACCGCCACCCAACCCAGCAGCAGATACAGCGGTACGCCCACCCAGCGCGGCGCCGACGGCCAGCACATCTTCAGCAGGGTCCCGGCCACCGCGCCGCCCCACACGATCCACAACACTATTCGTCCGGCATCGGGCGGCATGGCCAGCAGCGCGAACGGTGTGTAGCTGCCCGCGATGAACACGAAGATCATCGAATGATCGAGCCGCTTCATCCATTTCTGGGCGGCCGCGGACTTCCAGTGGACGCGGTGATAGGTGGCGCTGACGGTGAACATCACAATCGTGGCAGCAGTGTAGGCAAACGTCGCGAGCCCGGCGCGGGTGGATGCCACCGCCCACGACACCGCGACCAGTGACGCACCAGCGAAGACGGCGGTCCCTGCGGAGTACACGTGGATCCAGCCGCGGAAGCGCGGCTTGGTCAGTGCGCGGCTTACGCCGTCGACGATCTGGTGGGCCGCGCTGCCCGCTGTGAGTCCCTGTGATTCGGTCTCTGCTTTGGTGACCGTGCTGGTCTGGCGGCTCATTTCTCCCGTTGCCTCGTTTGAGATTGCCACTGGCTTTTGTCAACCACATTATCCGGGACATCCGGCCGCCGCCGTGCGCACATGCTGTGACACTGCCGGAATCCGGCCGGAATTTGTTTCGGTCACAGTAGTCTGGATCTTCGTGGAGATGATCCCGCCGCGGCTCAAGGAGCCGTTGTACCGCCTCTACGAACTGCGGCTGCGACAGGGTCTGGCCGCCTCGAAATCCGAATTGCCCCGCCACATCGCCGTGTTATGCGACGGGAACCGGCGATGGGCGCGCGACGCCGGGTACGACGACGTCAGCTATGGCTATCGGATGGGTGCCGTAAAGATCGCCGAGATGCTGCGGTGGTGCCAGGAAGCCCGCATTGAAATGGCCACCGTCTACCTGCTATCCACCGAGAACCTGCAACGCGATCCCGACGAGCTCGCCGCACTCATCGAAATCATCACAGATGTCGTGGAGGAAATCTGCGCACCGGCAAACCGATGGAGTGTGCGTACCGTCGGCGATCTGTCGCTGCTGGGCGAGGAGCAGGCCCGCCGGCTACGCGGCGCGGTGGGGTCCACCCCGGGCGTCGCGTCGTTCCATGTCAACGTCGCAGTCGCCTACGGCGGCCGCCAGGAGATCGTCGACGCGGTTCGCGCGTTGCTGGCCAAGGGACTCGCGAACGGCGCGACCGCCGAGGAGCTCGTCGAAGCGGTGACCGCCGACGCCATCTCCGAAAACCTCTACACCTCTGGGCAACCCGACCCCGACCTGGTGATCCGCACGTCGGGTGAGCAACGCCTGTCCGGGTTCCTGCTGTGGCAGAGCGCCTACTCGGAGATGTGGTTCACCGAAGCGCATTGGCCGGCATTCCGGCGGGTCGATTTTCTGCGCGCGTTGCGTGACTACAGCCTGCGGCATCGCAGGTTCGGCAAGTAGCGACAGACCTGGCGGCGGGTCGCGACCATGCCACACTGGATGCATGACTGCGCTGTCGGCGCTGGTGTTCACGCTGAGCGGGTGGCTCGGGCTGTATCTGCTGGCCCGTGATCCGCGCAAGCCGGTACTCGCGCTGGCGGCGGTCGGATTGTGTGGCTTTGCGCTGGTGGTAGCGCTGGACGCGGTGCGGACGGCGGGCGTGACGCACAGCCACTTGCTGAGCCAGGTAGAGATCTATCTGGTTGCCGTACCGAGCGTGGCCTGGTTCGCCGTGCTGCTTGAACTGTCTCATCCGTGCGAGAGCTGGCGGGCGCGCACGGGTGAGTTGTTGCTGGTCGGCGGGGTCGCTGCGGTCACTTTGCTCGGCGCGATGCTGGCCGGCAGTGTCGATGGACCCTTGCGAACCGGTCACTGGCTGATGTTCGCGGTGATCTCGCTGTCCACGCTCGGGGCGATGGTCGTCGCGGTACTACGGCCCGCCCAGCCGAGGTCGGTCGCTGGCGTGGTTGTTGTCGCGACACTGTTCTTCGCGCTGGCCAATGCCATCCTGATCATTCCGCTGGGTTTGGTGCCCAGCCGGCTGGCCCTGGCGTCGACCGGTTTCGATGTCCTGGCGCTCGGTGTCGCGGTGGCCCTGTGGGACGCCTTCGACGAGGGCCAGGCGCTGCGCGCCGACATGCTGCGCTCGTTCATCGGCTGTTCGGCGGTGGCGGGGCTGTTCGGTGTCCAGGCCCTGATCGGCTTGGCGGTCACCCGCGATGACCCCGGCGCCCAGATCACTCTGACGGTGCTGCTGTTCACCAGCCTGGCGATCGCGATCACGGTGCAGGTGCTGGCCGACCCGCTGGCCGGGGTGCTTGACCGGCTGGCGTTCTCGAGATCGCCCACGCTGCGCGCTGATCGCGCCGCGCTGCGCCACACCGGGGCGGCGTTGCCGCTGCGGTCGGGCGATCCCCTTGTCGATGTCGACGACGACACCTTCGCCAGGCTCACCCGCCGGGCGCTGGGTCACTACGCTGACCTGACCAAACTGGTCGCCAGCCCGCTGACCTCCCTGCCCGTGATCGACGAGCGGCTGGCCGCGCGGGGCGCACCCGACCACCCGCTGGAGCGGGCCAACGAACTCAAGGCCGTTCTCGCCGACGGCATATCGCGGCTCAAGCCACGCGACGGTGGCGACTTCGGAACCACCGAGCAGTGGCGCTACTACAACTCGCTGTACTTCCCATACGTCGTCGGTGTGCGCGCATATGCGCAGAACGCGACCGCCTCCGGTTTGGATCCGACCGCCCGGCAGGCCTGGCAGTGGTTGGTCACCGAGGTCCCACAGCGCTCGCTGCATAACTGGCAAAACGCCGCGGCCCGGCTCATCGCCGCCGACCTGCGCGGCCGAGTCCCCGTCACCAGCGATTAGTCGGGCGGCGAAAAAAGTCGGGCCATCCGACACTAGCTTGGCGACGAATACGTGGTGTGCGGCCAGCGGGGTCCGCAACATGCTGATTCCCGATTCTGCAAGTCGAAGCGATCGCCCGTTTAATCAAATTCCCGATGTACGGGAATAGACCGGGGAAGTCCCTGGTCGTTGTAACCGTGGCAGTAGTTGGCAGTGCCGTGCGTCGACGTGGCAGTAGTCGGACGGCACCCTCAAACACGTACCGCCCAAATCGCCATCCCAAGGAGTAATGACATGACCGCTGTATCTGGTCTGCCAACCAAACCCCTCTACGACTCGACCGACTCGCTGTTGCGTTTCGCGATGCGTGCCGACGCCACCCTGACGGGATTGTTCGGTGTGGCCGCCGCCTTCGTCGCCGATCCGCTCTCGTCGCTGACCGGCCTGACGTCCGGCCAGGAATACGCCATGGGTGCTTTCTTCGTGCTCTATGGCCTGGTGGTGTTCAGCCTGGCTGCGTTGCCGAATTTGCGGCGGGCCGGGGTCGGTGTCGTCGTGGCCAACATCGTGTACACGTTGGCGGCGATCGTCGCTGCTGAGGCGGTGCCGATGACCGCAATTGGAGTCGCCGCGACGCTGGCCAGTGGTGTGTACACGGCGTTCTTCGCCTGGCTGCAATACCTGGGACTGCGTCGCCTACCGGCGTAGCTCCCCAATCCGCTCTCAACCAGCCGAGCGGGGCGGCTCCGCGGCAAGTTGCGGGTGCCGCCCCGCATCGGCGTTTGCGCTATAGCTTGCGCAGGCGTAGCCGGTTGATGGAGTGGTCGGCGTCTTTGCGCAGCACCAGGGTGGCGCGGGGGCGGGTCGGCAGAATGTTCTCGACCAGATTGGGTCGGTTGATCGACCGCCAGATCTCGCGCGCCGCGGCGACGGCCTTGGTGTCGTTGAGGGCCGAGTAGTGGTGGAAGTGGGATTCCGGGTCGGCGAACGCGGTGCCGCGCAACTCCAAGAACCGGGACACGTACCACTGTTCGATGTCTTCGATCCGGGCGTCCACGTAAAGGGAGAAGTCGAACAGGTCCGACACCATCAGCGTCGGGCCGGTCTGCAGAACGTTGAGGCCCTCCAGGATCAGGATGTCGGGATGGCGGACCACGTGCTTGGCGCCGGGAATGATGTCGTACTTCAGGTGCGAATACACCGGCGCGCACGCGTAGTCGGAACCGGATTTCACCGAGGTCACGAACCGCAGCAGTGCCCTGCGGTTGTAGCTATCCGGAAAGCCCTTGCGGTGCATGATGTTTCGCCGGTCCAGCTCGGCATTGGGATACAAAAAGCCGTCGGTGGTCACCAGGTCGACCCGGGGGTGGTGATCCCAGCGGGCCAGCAGCGCCTGCAGCACACGGGCGGTGGTTGACTTGCCGACCGCCACGCTGCCGGCCACGCCGATGACGAACGGCACCGGCCGGTCCGGGTTTTGCTGAGGCACGCCCAGGAATTCCGCGGTAGCGGCGAATAGCCGTTGGCGCGCGGCGACCTGCAGGTGAATGAGCCGGGCCAGCGGCAGATATACCTCTTCGACCTCGAGCAAGTCGATTTGCTCACCCAGACCACGCAGGCCGATCAGTTCCTCTTCGGTGAGGGCCAGTGGCGTCGACATGCGCAGCGCACGCCACTGCTTTCGGTCGAACTCCACATATGGGCTCGGCTCGCTAAGCCGGGGCATAGTGCCAGTGTCGCAGGGAGGACAGCGCGCCCGACGGCTGGGCTGGCCATAAGCACGGCTCGATAGACTGGCGACCGTGACTGCCGCACCTGATGCTCGTATAACCGCGTCCGTAATGTCCGCCCCGCTCGCCGAGGTCGACCCCGATATCGCCGAGTTGCTGGACAAGGAGCTCGGCCGGCAGCGGGACACCCTGGAGATGATCGCTTCGGAGAACTTCGTCCCGCGCTCGGTGCTGCAGGCTCAAGGCAGCGTGCTGACCAACAAGTACGCCGAGGGGCTGCCCGGCCGCCGCTACTACGGTGGTTGCGAGTACGTCGACGTGGTGGAAAATATCGCCCGCGACCGGGCCAAGACGTTATTCGGCGCCGACTTCGCCAATGTGCAGCCGCATTCGGGCGCGCAGGCCAACGCCGCGGTGCTGCACGCGCTGATGTCACCGGGCGAGCGACTGCTGGGCATGGACCTCGCCAACGGCGGTCACCTCACGCACGGCATGAGGCTGAACTTCTCCGGCAAGTTGTATGAGACCGGCTTCTACACCGTTGACGCGACGACGCATCTGATCGACATGGACGCGGTGCGGGCCAAGGCGCGCGAATTCCGGCCGAAGGTGATCATCGCCGGCTGGTCGGCCTACCCGCGGATTCTCGACTTCGAGGCGTTCCGGTCGATCGCCGACGAGGTCGATGCCAAGTTGTGGGTCGACATGGCGCATTTCGCGGGCCTGGTCGCCGTCGGGCTGCACCCGAACCCGGTGCCGCACGCGGATGTGGTGTCCACCACCGTGCACAAGACGCTCGGCGGGGGCCGCTCCGGCATGATCCTGGGCAAGCAGGAGTACGCCAAGGCGATCAACTCGGCGGTGTTCCCCGGCCAGCAGGGCGGCCCGCTGATGCACGTCATCGCCGGCAAGGCCGTCGCGCTGAAGATCGCCTCGACACCCGAATTCGCCGACCGCCAGCAGCGCACGCTGTCGGGCGCCCGGATCCTCGCGGACCGGCTGCTGGCCGCCGACGTCGCCAAGGCCGGCGTGTCGGTGGTCAGCGGCGGCACCGACGTCCACCTGGTGCTGGTGGACCTGCGCAACTCCCCGCTGGACGGCCAGGCCGCCGAGGACCTGCTGCACGAGGCAGGCATCACCGTCAACCGCAACGCGGTCCCCAACGACCCGCGGCCGCCGATGGTGACCTCGGGCCTGCGGATCGGGACCCCCGCACTGGCCACCCGCGGCTTCGGCGACGCAGAGTTCACCGAGGTCGCCGACATCATCGCCACCGCCCTGGCGGCGGGCACCTCCGCGGATGTGTCCGCGCTGCGCGACCGGGTAACACGGCTGGCCAGGGAGTTCCCGCTGTACGAGGGCCTCGAGGATTGGAGCCTCGCGGGCCGCTAGGCCAGCTTGTGCGCGAGCTTCGCCGCCGAGCTGGGGGCACCGCCCGCTTGCGGGCGACACGCTGGCGTGATGCTCGGCCTCTGACGTCACTCTGGCGTGACGCTCGCCGGCGCGAACCCAGCCGCGCGACACGACGCCAGCAGATTTCATAGAACCTGTGTACGCGGGTTACAGTAACCGCATGGCACAGAAACCTGTACCTAACGCGCTGACCTTGGAACTCGAGCCGGTGTGCGAAGCCAACATGGACCGCCACCTGAATACCGAGGACATCTGGTTCGCCCACGACTACGTGCCGTTCGAACGGGGCGAAAACTTCGCCTTCCTCGGCGGACGCGACTGGGACCCATCGCAGATGACGCTGCCCAGGACCATTACCGACGCCTGCGAGATCATGCTGCTGCTCAAGGACAACCTCGCCGGCCATCACCGTGAGCTTGTCGAGCACTTCATTCTCGAGGAGTGGTGGGGCCGCTGGCTGGGCCGGTGGACCGCAGAGGAGCACCTGCACGCCATCGCGCTGCGCGAATACCTCGTGGTGACCCGTGAGGTCGACCCGACCGCCAACGAGGAGGCGCGGGTCCAGTACGTGATGAAGGGCTACCGCGCCGAGATGTACTCGCAGGTCGAAACCCTGGTGTACATGGCGTTCACCGAACGCACCCATGCGGTCTTCTCCGCTAACCTTTCCGCGCAGATCGAAGAGCCCGTCCTGGCGGGACTGATTGACCGGATCCGCAGGGACGAAGAGCGTCACGAGCTGTTCTTCTCCAATCTCGTTGCGCACTGCCTGCAGTACACCCGCGACGAGACGATCGCCGCGATCGCCGCCCGCGCGGCGGATCTCCAAGTCGTCGGGGCCGACATCGATGCGTACCAGGACAAGGTGCAGAAGGTCGCCGACGCGGGCATTTTCGGGCAGGCACAACTGCGGCAGGCGATCTCCGACCGCATCACCGCGTGGGGGTTGGCCGACGATCCCCAACTGCGGCAATTCGTCACCAGCTAGGTCGACCCTCGGGTCTCGGCGCGCCTGCCGGGCGGGCGCGCGGCCACGAGAGTAGCGTCGTTGCTGATGGCCAGCGACATATTCTGCTGCCAGGGCGGCGCCTCCCGTCACTACAACGGCAGGACCGGCCCCGGTCCTGGTGCCGCTTCTCCCGCCGACATGCCTGTGTGGGGTCCCACGGGTTTAGCTCGAGGAGCGCTTCGTGACCGATACCCGGACGTACGTGCTCGACACCTCCGTGCTGCTGTCCGATCCGTGGGCGTGCAGCCGGTTTGCCGAACACGAGGTCGTGGTTCCGCTGGTGGTGATCAGCGAACTTGAGGCCAAACGCCACCACCACGAGCTGGGCTGGTTCGCCCGCCAGGCGTTACGTCTATTCGATGACCTTCGACTCGAGCACGGACGGCTGGATCAGCCCATTCTGGTTGGGACACAAGGCGGCACGGTTCACGTCGAACTCAATCACACGGACCCGGCGGTGCTGCCCGCCGGCTTCCGTACCGACAGCAATGACTCCCGGATCCTGAGCTGCGCTGCCAACCTCGCCGCTGAGGGAAAGCGAGTCACGCTGGTCAGTAAGGACATTCCACTTCGGGTCAAGGCCGCTGCGGTGGGCCTGGCCGCCGACGAATACCACGCCCAGGACGTCATAGTCTCCGGATGGTCCGGGATGCACGAGATCGAGACCGCCGCCGAGGATATCGACGCACTCTACGCCGACGGTGAGATCGATCTGAGCGAAGCCCGAGACCTGCCCTGTCACACCGGGATTCGGCTGCTGGGCGGCAGCTCTCATGCCCTCGGGCGGGTCAACGCCGCCAAACGCGTCCAGCTTGTTCGCGGTGACCGCGAGGTGTTCGGGCTGCGTGGCCGTTCCGCCGAGCAGCGGGTGGCGCTCGACTTGCTGCTCGACGAGTCGGTGGGCATCGTGTCGCTGGGTGGCAAAGCCGGCACCGGCAAATCGGCGCTGGCGTTATGCGCGGGCCTGGAGGCGGTGCTGGAGCGGCGTACCCAGCGCAAGGTGGTGGTCTTCCGCCCGCTGTATGCGGTCGGCGGCCAAGAGCTGGGTTATTTGCCCGGCACCGAAAGCGAGAAGATGGGCCCGTGGGCGCAGGCGGTGTTCGACACCCTCGAGGGCCTGGCCAGCCCTGCGGTGCTAGAGGAGGTGCTGTCCCGGGGCATGCTCGAAGTGCTGCCGCTAACCCACATCCGGGGCCGCTCGTTGCATGACTCGTTCGTCATCGTCGATGAGGCACAGTCACTCGAGCGCAACGTCCTGCTGACCGTGTTGTCCAGGTTGGGTGCGGGATCGCGAGTGGTCCTGACCCACGACATCGCCCAGCGCGACAACTTGCGGGTTGGTCGCCACGACGGGGTTGCGGCGGTGATCGAGAAACTCAAAGGCCACCCGCTGTTCGCGCACATCACCCTGCTGCGCAGCGAGCGTTCGCCCATTGCCGCGCTGGTCACCGAGATGCTCGAGGAGATCGCCGGACCGCACTGAGGGCGCGTTTCGGTAGGCTTTTTTGGTGCCGAAACGACCTGACAGCCAGGCCTGGCGCTACTGGCGGACCGTCATCGGCGTCGTAGCGGCCGGGGCGGTGTTGTTGATCGGCGGCCTCACCGGTCACGTGACCCGCGCAGACAACGTGAGCTGCGCGGTGGTCAGGTGCGTCGCGCTGACATTCGACGACGGACCTGGGCCATACACCGACCGGCTGCTGCAGATCCTGAAAGACAATGACGCCAAGGCCACGTTCTTCCTGATCGGCAACAAGGTGGCAGCTAACCCGGCGGGCGCCAAGCGCATCGCAGACGCGGGGATGGAGATTGGCAACCACACCTGGGAACACCCCAACATGACGACGATCCCTCCCGAGGACATCGCAAGTCAGTTTTCCCGGACCAACGACGCGATTGCCGGCGCTACCGGCCGGACGCCCACGCTGTACCGTCCCGCCGGCGGACTGTCCAACGATGCAGTACGCCAAGCCGCGGGCCGGCTTGGGCTAGCCGAAATCCTGTGGGATGTAATCCCTTTCGACTGGGCCAACGACTCCAATACGGCGGCGACTCGCTACCTGCTGATGACGCAGATCAAGCCGGGCTCGGTGGTGTTGTTCCATGACACCTACTCGAGCACCGTCGACCTGCTGTACCAGTTCATTCCGGTCCTCAAGGCCAACGGCTACCGCCTGGTTACGGTCAGCGAATTGCTTGGCGCGCGGGCGCCCGGCAGCAGTTACGGCAGCCGCGAGAACGGTCCACCCGTCAACGGACTTCACGACATCCCGGCCGGCCAGATCCCGACGCTGCCCGATACCGCGTCGCCCAAGCCGATGCCCAATTTCCCGATCACCGACATTCCGGGCCAGAACTCGGGCGGGCCGAATAACGGTGCTTAGCGGCGTGAGCACGGCAGGCCCGACAACCGGTGGTGAGCAGCGAAAGAGCGCCCTCAGGTTGTCGATTCAATATGGGCTCGATCTCGCCCTGGCCTACATTTTTGCCGTCATCGATGCGTGCGCCATTCTGATCCCGCTCAGGGGTCACACGTCTGCCGCAGCGAGCGCCGACTTCGCAGAGCAGAACACCGCGACGGTGGTGGTGCTCATTTCGCTGGCAACCATTGCCGTCGCGGTGGGCGGTGTCCTAATCCTCGCGCCCACACTGCGCTGGTATGTCCCCGGGGACGAACCGACTGCGGAGCAACGAGACGCTGTGATAAAACTCGCCGGGCGCCAATCGGCGATCCTGGCGGCGGCCTGGGCCGTGTGTGGCGCAGTCTTGCTGGTGTTGAATCGCGAGCGCGGAGCCGCGCTGTTGGTGCCCATCGTTCTCGGTGTCTTGCTCGGCGGCGCCGCTGCCGCCGGCACGGGCCTGCTACTCGCGCAACACACGCTGCGTCCGATCATGGGCGCCGCCACGCGCGGTGCTGAGCCCCGATTGACGGTTCCCGGGGTGTACGCACGATTGGTTCTGCTGTGGTTTCTGTGCAGCGCATTTCCGATCGGGGTCATCGCGACCTTTGTCGTTCTGCGCTCGAATGGCTGGCTCATTCAGAAGTCCGCATCGTTGGACGTGCCCGTTTTGGTGGTGTCGCTGGCGGCGGTGATTCTCGGGCTGCCGGTAATGATGCTGACGTCGCGATCCATCGCGGATCCCGTGGGCGAGGTCGTCGACGCGATGGCGGAGGTCGAACACGGCAAAATCGGGACAGCCGTCGGAGTTTACGAACGTTCCCAAATCGGGCGCCTGCAAACCGGATTCAACCGGATGGTCGCCGGACTCGCCGAACGCGACCGGTTACACGATCTGTTCGGGCGTTACGTCGGAACCGACGTAGCCCGCCGCGCCGTCGAAGAGGGCGCCGTGCTGTCCGGCGATGTGGTCGAGGCAGCAGTCCTTTTCATCGACTTGGTGGGCTCTACCCAGCTGGCGGAGAGCCGTTCGCCGCAAGAGGTTGCCGAGGTGCTCAACGACTTCTTCCGGATCGTTGTCGACGCCGTCGACGAACATCAGGGTCTGATCAACAAATTCGCAGGCGATGCCGCGCTGGCCGTCTTCGGTGCGCCGCTGCGGATGAACGAGCCGGCGTCGGCGGCCCTGGCGACCGCCCGTGCTCTGGGCACCCAGCTGCGACAGCTGCCCGTGGACTTCGGCATCGGTGTTTCGGCCGGCCGAGTCTTTGCCGGCAACATCGGTGCCGAAAACCGCTACGAATACACGGTCATCGGTGACGCGGTCAACGAGGCGGCGCGGCTGGCCGATCTCGCCAAAACCTCGGACCGGCGGATCCTGTGTTCGGCGGCGGCCATCGACCACGCCGGTGACGCCGAGCGCGAGCGGTGGGCCGAATGCTATTCCGCGGTGCTGCGCGGTCGCTCCGAAGCCACGCAAATCTCGGCTCCGGCAGTCACGGCCAGCCCCGACTAGCCCAGCGCAACGCACCTCATTTGGCGACCTTCAGCGCCGCAATGACCTGGTTGATGGTGGCCGCTGAGGCCGCATCGCCGATTGGTGTTGCGCCCAGGAAGATGGTGACCGGTTTGGTGTCGACGGCGACGATGACAAGGGAGTCGCCCTTCACGTTGCGCGCGGCGTCGGCGATCGTGACATCGGCGTCTACCCGGGCGGCCTTGATCCCGTCGACCGTGATCGACGATGTCCTCGTCGGGCCCAGGGTGGGCGAGGCGTTTGCATAGCCTGGGCCGCTGGCCACGCATTGCATCAACTTCGACGCCTGCGCGTTGACGTCCATGCTGGTGACGAAGTTGGTAACGGCGACCTCGGCCTGCATCACCCACTGGTTGGCGCCGGGCACCTCTTTCGCGACGCCCACCGCGCCGATGAGGTTCGGGGTCTGGTCGTCCGCGATCGGCATCCAATCGGGTGCCGCATTGGTCGGGAACGACAGTTTGCCCGCCAGGGCTGTGCCGGTGGCGGGCTTCTCACCAGCGGACACGTTCGGAGTGCAGTCGGTCGCGGTCTGCTCGGAACCGTTCGGCTCCGACGTCGGAACGCCTTGCGACGACGGGGCCGCCGAGGGGCCTGAGGGGTGGGCCTGGGTCGACTTGTTTGAGTTACCGAGGGCGAATACCAGGATTACCACCAGCGCGATCACGCCCAACACCGCGATACCGGCCAGGATGACCCATGGCATCTTCGAGCGTGGTCCCTTCGGCGGCGGTCCCGGCGGGTAGGGCCCGCCTTGCCAGCCAGGGGCATACTGCTGGCCGGGCTGTGGGTACTGCTGTGGTGGGTAGCCGGCAGCGGCGGAAGGATCCGTACCGCCCGCAGGATTGGTGTATGGGCCGCCCGGCGGGTACGGATACGCGCCACCAGGCTGGTAGGGGTATTGGCCGCCCTGCGGCTGGCCGCCCCAATATCCGCCCTGTCCATACGGATTCGTTCCGTAGGGGTCCTGGCCGTAAGGACCGCCGGGAGGAACCGTCATCGAATCACCTTCACTTTCACCGACCACCTCCCCGAGGTAGCCGTGCAACCGCGTCCCCAATTATGTGCGTGACGCCTTAAAAATTCTTAAGTGACGCCTAATCGTGATGTTGGCGACCCGCTTCACCCGGCTTCGCCGCGCTCGCGATCGCCACTAGTCGTGATGTTGGCGACCCGCTTCACCCGGCTTCGCCGCGCTCGCGATCGCCACTAGTCGGCCGCCTTGACCTTGGCCATCGCCAACACGTCGAGCCGCCGGTCCAGCTCCTCGATCGACAGCTTGTCGCCGATCAGGCCACGGTCGATCACAGTCTGACGGATTGTCTTGCGTTCCTTGAGGGCTTGTTTGGCCACCGCGGCGGCCTCCTCGTAGCCGATGGCCGAATTCAAGGGCGTCACGATCGACGGCGACGACTCGGCCAGCTCGCGCAGATGCTCGACGTGGGCGGACAGCCCGGTAATGCATCGCTCCGCGAACAGCTTTGACACGTTGGTCAACAGCTTGAACGACTCCAGGATGTTGCGGGCCATCATCGGGATGTAGACGTTGAGCTCGAAGGCTCCGTTCGCGCCGCCCCAGGCAACCGCGGCATCATTGCCTATCACCTGCGCTGCGACCTGCGTAACCGCTTCGGGCAGAACCGGGTTCACCTTGCCCGGCATGATCGAGCTGCCAGGCTGCAGGTCCGGCAACTGGATTTCCGCCAAGCCGGTCAGCGGGCCGGATCCCATCCAGCGGATGTCGTTGGCGATCTTGGTCAGTGACACCGCGATGGTGCGCAGCGCGCCGGATGCCTCGACCAGCCCGTCGCGGGCCGCTTGGGCCTCGAAAGAGTTTACTGCCGTTCGTAATTCGGTCAGACCCGTCGTAGCGACCAGCGTCTCGACCACCTTGGCGCCGAAGCCCTCGGGAGCGTTGAGGCCGGTGCCCACCGCGGTGCCGCCGATTGCCAGCTCACCCAGCCGAGGCAGGGTGGCGCGCACTCTTTCTATGCCGGCTTCGATCTGGCGGGCATATCCGCTGAATTCCTGGCCGAGCGTCACCGGAACGGCGTCCATCAGGTGCGTGCGGCCCGACTTGACCACCGTGCGCCACTCGCGAGTCTTGGTCGCCAGCGCGTCGTGCAGCACCTCGAGTGCCGGAATGAGATGACGCACCGCGGCCTCGGTGGCCGCGATGTGGGTCGCCGTCGGGAAGGTGTCGTTGGACGACTGCGACATGTTCACGTCGTCGTTGGGGTGCACCGTGACTCCGTTGGCGGCCGCGATGCTGGCGATCACCTCGTTGGTGTTCATGTTGGAGCTGGTGCCCGAGCCGGTTTGGAACACGTCGATGGGGAACTGGTCGTCGTGCAGACCGTCGGCGATCTCGGCGGCCGCTTCGATGATCGCGTCGGCCTTCTGCGGTGCCAGCAAGCCGAGGTCTTTGTTGACCTGCGCGCATGCGCCCTTCAGCAAGCCCAACGCGCGGATCTGCGTGCGCTCCAGGCCCCGGCCGGAGATCGGAAAGTTCTCCACCGCCCGCTGGGTTTGGGCCCGCCACAACGCTTTTGCCGGTACCCGGACCTCGCCCATGGTGTCGTGCTCGATGCGATATTCGGCGCTCTCGGCCATGAATCGGGTCCTGTCTTTGTGGGTTCGGTGAGTGATCAGGGCAGGGGATAGGCGGCGTTGCTGTCGCCGGTGAAGTCGATGGCGGAGTATTCGTTCAGCTTCGAGAGCCGGTGGTAGGCCTCGATCATCCGGACCGTGCCCGACTTCGAACGCATCACGATCGACTGGGTGGTGCAGCCGCCGGGGTAATAGCGCACACCCTTGAGCAGGTCGCCGTCGGTGACCCCGGTGGCGCAGAAGAAGACGTTCTCACCGGACACCAGATCCTCGGTGGTCAGCACCTGGTCGAGGTCGTAGCCGGCGTCCAGCGCCTTGCGGCGTTCGGCGGCGTCCTTGGGCGCCAGCTGCGCCTGGATCGCCCCGCCCATGCAACGGATCGCGGCCGCGGCGATGATGCCCTCCGGGGTGCCGCCGATACCGGCCAGCATGTCGGTGCCCGAGTCCGGCCGGCAGGCGGAGATCGCGCCGGCCACGTCGCCGTCGGTGATCAGCCGGATACGGGCCCCAGTGGCGCGGACGTCTTCGATCAACTGAGCGTGCCGCGGCCGGTCCAGGATGCACACGGTCATGTCCCGCACCGACAGTTCCTTGACCCTGGCGACCGCCCTGATGTTGTCAGCGATCGGCGCGTTGATGTCCAGCACGTGCGCGGCCTCGGGCCCGACGGCGATCTTGTTCATGTAGAACACTGCCGACGGGTCGAACATCGCGCCGCGATCGGCCACTGCCAACACCGAAATGGCGTTGGGCATGCCCTTGCTCATCAGGGTGGTGCCATCCACGGGGTCGACGGCGAAATCGCAATCCGGGCCGTCACCATTGCCGACCGCTTCGCCGTTGTAGAGCATCGGCGCCTGGTCTTTCTCGCCCTCGCCGATGACCACTACCCCACGCATCGAGACCGAGTTCACGAGCTCGCGTATCGCGTCGACCGCCGCGCCGTCGCCGCCCTCCTTGTCGCCGCGACCCACCCAGCGACCTGCGGCCATGGCACCGGCCTCGGTGACCCGTACCAGCTCCAGGGCAAGGTTGCGGTCCGGGGCCTCACCGCGCGGCCGCGCCTTCGACGGGTCGCGGCCCGAGACGGCGGTCGGCGGCGAACCGGATCTGAACGAGCGGTCGCCCTCAGCTGTCATGGTTGGTGATTGTCCCAGAAGCAATACCGCGGGCTGGAGCTGGGATACTCGGGGAGTGACCGTAGAGCCGCCGCCGAATTCTGATGGCGCCGGTCAGCCGGGTCCGGCACCAAGGCCGGCGAAACCGCGGGTACTGCAGGATGGCCGCGACATGTTCTGGTCGCTTGTGCCCCTGGTCGTCGGGTGCATCGTGCTGGCAGGTCTGGTGGGGATGTGTTCATTTCAGCCGGGCGGGACGACCAAGGGCACGATTCCGTCCTACGATGCGTCGGCGGCCTTGCGCGCAGACGCTAAGACGCTGGGGTTCCCGATTCGGCTGCCTCGGTTACCCGCGGGCTGGCAGCCCAACTCCGGAGCTCGCGGCGGTATCGAGAACGGGCGAACCGACAGCTCGACCGGTCAGCGGCTGAACGCGGCTACGTCGATCGTGGGATACATCACCCCGACCGGGATGTATCTAAGCCTGACCCAGAGCAACGCCGATGAGGACAAGCTGGTCGGCTCGATCCATCCGTCCCAGCAGGCTCTGTATCCGACCGGCGCGGTCGACGTCGCCGGCACCAGCTGGGTTGTCTACCAAGGCGCGGCGACCACCGAACCGGTGTGGACCACCAGGCTTGCCAGCCCGGTTGGCCCCACCCAGGTCGCGATCACCGGTGCCGGGAACACCGATCAGTTCCGTACCCTGGCGTCGGCGACCCAGTCGCAGCCGCCTTTGCCCAGCCGGTAGCCGGCAAGTCGATAGAAGGGACATTCCGTGACTGCACCCGAAGCAGACCTGGATGGGTGGTCGGCGGCACCGTTCACCGGTGGCGGCTATACCCACGACGTCTACCGCAAGGGCACCGGCCCTGGGGTGGTGCTGATTCCCGAGATACCTGGAATCCATCCCGGTGTGCTTGCCCTCGGCAATCACCTGGTGGACAACGGGTTCACCGTCGCCATGCCGTCGCTGTTCGGTGAGCCGGGCAAGCCCGCGACGGCCGGCTACACGGCCGCGATTATCGCGCGTGCCTGTGTGGCAAGGGAATTCGCGGCGTTCGCGACCAACAGGCCGCGGCCGGTGTCGCTGTTCCTGCGCGCGCTGGCCCGCGACCTGAACGCGTCGACGCCGGGCAAGGGCGTCGGCGTCATCGGCCAGTGCTTCACCGGCGGCTTCGCGCTGGCCGCCGCGGTCGACGACAGCGTGCTGGCGCCGGTGCTCAGTCAGCCGTCGGTGCCGATCCCGCTGGGCCTGGCGCGGCGCCGCGACACCGGGCTCAGCGAACCCGAGATGGCCACCATCGTTGATCGCTGCACCAACGACGGCTTGTGCGCCATGGGCCTGCGGTTCAGCGAGGACATGATGTCGCCGCGCGAACGTTTCACGGCGCTCAAGGAGCGGCTCGGCGACGCGTTCGAGGTGATCGAGATCGACTCGCGCCGGGGCAACGAATACGGTTTCGGCAAGGCGGCGCACTCGGTGCTGACCGACGAGGTCCGCGAGGTCGACGGCCAGCCGGCCTATGAAGCCCGCAAGCGGGTGGTCGAGTTTCTTACTCGGAGTTTGACGTAGGGGCTGACGTGGCATCCGGCGCTTTCGCTTTCCGGCGCGGGCGCCATTTGCGGCGGACGGGTTCTTCGTTGTGCTGTTGCAGCTCGACGTCTTTGTACACCGCAAGGTAAACGTCGATGGTGGTGACGATCAGGATCATCAGCACCGGACCGATGACGATGCCCCAGGGGCCGAACATGGCGATACCCGCGAACACCGCGAGCAGCATGAGCGCCGAATTCAGCCGCGCGTCGCGCGGAACGAGGATGGGGCGCAAGAAGTTGTCGATATTGGTGACGACCAGGAGATGCCACAGGATCACGAAGGTGCCGCCGGCGATGTTGCCGTAGAAGATCATCCCGATGCCGAACGGAATAGTGACGATGCCGCCGCCCAGCGGAATGATCGACAGCGCGGTCAGCAGGATCGAGAAGATGAAGAAGCCGTGGTGGAACCCGGCGATGTAGATCGACGCCGCGCCGGCGACACCTTGGCACAGCGCGATGACGAACTGGCCGCTCACGGTGCCGCGGACCATGGCACCCGCCTTCTTCAGGTACAAGTCCGTCACTTCGTCGCCGAGCGGGTTGAGCTGGCCGATGAGCGTCCGCACTTTGTCGCGGTTCACCAGCAGTGCGACGAACACGTACAGAAAGATGATGGCTTGGGTGACCGCGCCGGCGATGCCCCCGGCGGCCCCCTGCAGAAATTGCAGGAGCCACTGGCCGACGTGTTGTCCTCCGGTGATCATCGTTTTCCGGAGCGTCTCCGCGGTCACCGTCACGTGCGCAAATGGCACCCGGGCCAGCAGCTCGTTGACGTAGTGCAGGACCTTGTCGCCGAGCCCGCTCAGGTCGGTCGTCTTCACCCAATCGGCGATGTGGTCGACCATGCGCGAAATCTGAACGACGGCGAGGGCCACCAGGACCCCGATCGGCACAATCACGATGACTAGCGCCGACAACAAGGTGCAGGTGGCCGACAGGCCGGCGCCCAGCCGTCGGTTGAACCGATTGAAAAGGGGCGTGAACAGATACGCCCCGACCGCGGCCACCACGATCAGGACAAAGAAGGCACGCAGGAAGTAGGCACCGAACAGCAGCGCGATGATCGTGAAGATCGCGACGGCACGCCTTTGATTGAGCGTGAATTCGGTGTTCATGTCTGGACCGGGACCATCGGGTGCGCTCTGCTACTCCGGGGGTGGCGCCGCGACGACGGACGCCAGATGGGGTTTGGAGGACGCCTTGACCTGCTCGAACAGGTCTTTGTAATACGGCAGGCAGTCCTTCATCGCCTGCTCGGTGCTGAACAGCGGACGATAGCCCAGGTCCCGCTGAGCCTTTGCGATGGAAAAATAGTTGTCAAGGTAAAGCCGTTCCACCGCAAGGGGTTCCAGCGGCGGCTTGGGCAGCCCGAACCGGAAGTGCAGCCGCTGCCACAGTGACATCACGTCGCGCACCATCTTGCCCGACACGCGCATCCGAGGCCAGGGTTCGCCGCACGCCGTGACGACCGGCCGGGCGAACTCGAACATATTGATCGGCTCACCGTCGTTGATGAAGTAAGCCTGTCCGGGTGAGGTGCCGCCCAGCACCAGATGCTCCGCGGCCAGGATGAAACCGTGAATCAGGTTGTGCACGTAGGAGTTGTCCAATTTGGCCTTCTTGCCGCCGACGAGCACCTTGACGTGGCCGGCGACGACGCTTTCGAAGAGTTTGCGGAACATCGTCTGGTCGCCGCGACCCCAGATGCCGCTCGGCCGGATGGAACACGTCAGCATGCCCCTACCATCCGGGCCGCCGTTCTGGGACAGCACGAACTTCTCGGCAACCACCTTGGTTTCGGTGTACAGGTCGTTGAACCGTTCGGTGTAGGGCAGCATCTCGTCGCCGCCGGAGATGTGCTGTCCGCCCATCACCACACTGTTGGACGCGGTATAGACGAACCGGTTGA
>Ga0210389_10000545_pt1 | contig 34058 bp, 30 predicted proteins | sample IncBWH28OmetaG_FD_160127 | JGI IMG/M metagenome (GOLD analysis project Ga0210389, IMG submission 160127) | Forest soil microbial communities from Barre Woods Harvard Forest LTER site, Petersham, Massachusetts, United States - Inc-BW-H-28-O ... | reverse complement strand
TGCCGGCGGCCAGGGCGGTGGAGGCGTAGCAGTGCCGCAGGGTGTGCGGGATGAACTCCGGCGGGAGTCCGGCTTTGGCGGCGGCGCGCTCGAATTGCTGCTGGTAGGTGCGGCGGGTGACGTGCTTGTGCTTTCGCCCCTGGAACAGGTATCCGTCGTCGGTGGTGCCGTGGCCGGTGACGTGCTTGTCGATGGCTTCGGACACGTACAGCGGGAGCGGGATGTCGCGGAACTGCCCCTCGGCCCGGGACTTCAGGGGCCGGAGCTGCGCGGCGGGGTTGACCTGCTCACGGACCCGCAAGGTGGTCCCCTGGTTGATGCGGCAGCGGGTCCGGACGGCGAGCGCCTCCCCGATCCGCAGCCCGCACCCGTGCATCAGCCAGACGGTGGCGGCCCAGTCCGCCGGCAGCCCGGCCGCCAGCGCCTCCAGCTCGTCGTCTTCGGGGAAAGTGAAGTCGGCCGCGTAGGCGACGCCGGGGAGCGGGATGTCCGTGCAGGGTGACTCGGGAAGCTTCTTGTTGCGGACCGCCTCGTTGAACACCGCGCTGATGACCAGGTGCGCGCAGCCGATCCGGCTCGCGCCTAGGCCCTTGCGGCTCATCGCGGCGATGAGCGCCTTGACGTCGTCGCGGCGGATCACCCGGATCTGCCGGTCCCCGATCGCGGGGTAGACGTGGGCGCGGAGCACCGACTGGTAGGTGCTGATACTGCTGTCAGCGCCGAGGTGGTGCACGAGCCATGCCTCGGCCTCGGTGCGGAACGTCGCCGTCCCGGCCTTGGGGTCTATGAAGACGTGGGCCTTCTTGTCATGCTCGACCTTGAGCAGGAAGTCCTCCGCCTCGCGCAGGTCGTCGCCAAAGGACTGCTCGCGCTGCCGGCTTGCCCTGCCGCCGGGGGTGCGGTAGCGGACGACCCACGGGTGTGGGCAGTCGTCCCAGCCGTGGCAGCCGCAGCGCTTGATGATGCTGGCCATGATGGTCAGGCCTCCTGGTTCCGGAGCCATTCCTCCACGTGCCGCTCGCGGAACCGTAGGTACCGGCCGACCCGGAAACCTCGCAGGCCCCATTGCCGCCAGCAGCCGTAGACGGTCTTCTTCGGCACGCCCAGGTAGGCAGCCAGTTCCTCGACAGAAAGAAGCCGGTTCGAGCCGCCCACGGGAGCCGTGCGCCGGACAGCCCGGTGCCGGACGGATGCACGCTCACCTGCGGTCACGTCGTCAAGTTCGCGGTTGCCCCGGGCGGTCGTCACGGCAGCCTCCGCTCGCCGCGGGCGCGGCGTCCGAGGATGTCGCGGGCGCTAGAACGGCGGGGCTGGCCGTCGGCGGGCTTGCCCCTGTCCGGCCCGGACGCGCCGCACGTGCGCCGCAGGCGCCCGGTCAGGGGGAACGGGGCCGGGGACGGCGCAGCGAGCCGCCGTGGCCGGGCGCTCAGGCGCTCAGGCGGCGCGTCGTCCTCGGAACGATGAACGGCGGGGAGAACGATCTGCTTTCTGGACAGTGCCCTGGGTGGGGTGAGCACGGAATGAAGGCATGGCAGTATGGACATGGGATCTAGGTCCCGTTGCCGCCGCAAAACGCTGACAATACATAAATCGGGTTTTCAGCCTCTTTTTTCACCGTCGGCCCCGTTTTTCTTGCCGGCGAAGGCAAAGTGGCTGTTCAAAGGCCGACAAGATCGTCGGTCTTGCCGCCAAGCTGGCGGGACCGTGTCGGTTGATCGTTGCCGTTCCCCGGTGACCCGCTGTTGCCTCGGCCCCCGGCCTGCCTGCTCGCCGTCTCGCCTACCTGCCCATGTCAGGCCCTCACGCTCTTTGAGCAAGGATGAGCACGCGCTGCAGTGCAACGGTAGGAGCCAGACCGCGTCGCTGTCCGACTCCCTGTCCTGAAAAGGAGAACCATGGGATTTATACGTCAGCATGCATCTCTGCCGCGCTATCTATAATTGTTTTACGAGCTATGCGCGTATATAAGTCTGGGAGTCCACCGGAAGGTTTATTTCCGCCGGGTCCTGCGCATTTCCGGCGGTCAAGTCATACCGGTGTAAGCGGAGTACGGAATGGAGTACGGATTAGCTGACGACCTGGAGTACCAACTGGTGCGCAAGGGGGGATCTACCTGACCGGTCGGCACGCATCAGCCTTAACCACCTGTGGACCTGCTCACCGGCAGTCGTGCCGGTGCAATGGCCGAGGTGCGTCGCCTGCTGGGCTCAGTGAGCCTGGCGATAGGCAACCCATGATTTCGCAGCTTGTGCCATCTTGGCTGTCCAGACGGTTGTGCTCGACTGGGCGATTCCGTCCCACAGTCGGACGTTGGCGGCGGCGAACAGGTCGATGTGCGCTGGGTCGGCGGCCTGGTACGCGGGCAGGCGGGAGGCTTGTCGTTCGGCCTCGTGCGCGATGTGGCCGCCGGATGCCATGAGGCGCAGTATCCAGCAGGCCGGGTCCATCCAGGCGGCACCGAGGGTGGGCCAGGCCCAGTCGATCAGCCAGGCGCGGTGCTCCGCTATTAGCACGTTGTCCGGGGTCCAGTCTGAGTGGGTCAGTACCTGTCCGGCGAAGACCATAGCCGTTTCCGGGTCATCAAGGTATGGCTCCCACCGGTCCTCAGCCCGCTTGAACGGCCCGGGATCATCTGGAACCTTGATCGCGCTCAGTGCATTCATGAGCTGCACCAGCCGGTCGAGGTCGGGTGAGCCCGGGGAGTAGTCGGCGTGGCGGCCAGGGGCGTACTGGTAGCCGAGGACGTTCCACCCGGCCTCGTCGAAGTGCCACAGCAGGGCCGGGGAGATCTCCTTGACGAGTGGGGCGACGGCGACCTCACGGGCCTGGGTGATGACCCGGCGGTGGGCAGACGGCAGGCCCTTGACGAACACCCTGTCATCGCGGGCGTCGATGATCGCGGCCAGCGGCGAGTTCTGCCCGGCGCTCGCGACGCGGACGCGTGTGATGGGGCCGGTGCGGTCCTCGATGGCCTGCTTCAGCGGCCCGGGCAGGTCGTCCCACGCGATGCGCTGCTCCACGGTGCTCCTCACCTCGTGTTCGAGGGGACCCGGCCGGTGCCGGGTCCCCTGTCAGGCCGCGCGGGTGGCCCAGCCTCAGTAGGGCTGGTCGCTACTCGCGCTGCACGCGCACATCGTGATCAGCGTATCGGTGTCGGCGACGAACTCGACGGCGTCCGGCGCGAGTGTCGGCAGCGTGCCTGCTTCCGCCACGCCGACCGGCTCAGGCGGGCGGGTGAGTAGTTCCACGGCGACTGCGGTCATGAGCGTTTCACCTCCTTCCTCCGGTGAGTGACGGGTTCCCTCACCTCCTTCCGTGCTGGCAGAACACTTCGAGCGGGGCCTTGGCCTGCCGGTAGAGGCTGGCCAGCGGCATGCAGGTCCCGCATGTCTTCTGGAGGGTGCAGCCGGTGCAGCCGCCGTGCCGGGTGAGCAGCGCGTCGGCGGCAGCGGCGAGCCTGCGCAGGCCGTCGGCGCCCTCGGCGATGAGGTCGATCTGGGGGTCGCGGCCGACCTTGCAGATGGATGCCTTGCCGTGCGGGTCGGCGTGGAAGTGGGTGATCCCGGCGTTGCACCCGGTGTACGGCTTGCGGGTGCGGAGCATCTCGCGGGACTGGCTGGGGAGTACCTCGCTGCCGCCGTGGATGGTGGGGCTGATGTTCGTGTACTCGAACGCCTCGATGCCGAACCTGTCGGCGATCGCCTTCATTGCGGGGACCTCGTGGACGTTGCGGTTGGACACGACGATGTTGATCCGCATCGCCAGCCCGGCCTCGTGGGCGGCGGCCAAACCGCGCATGAACCGACGGAACGATCCCCGGCGGCGGGTCATCCCGTCGTAAGACGCCTCGGTCGCCCCGTACAAGCTGAGGGTCAGCCGGTATGGCCGCCGGGTGGTTAGCAGGTCGAGGATCTTGGTCCGGTCGAGGCGTGACCCGTTGGAGGAAATCTGGATCATCATACCCATGTCCCAGGCAGCGGCATGAGTCTCAGCGAACAGCGGGTCGATCAGCGGCTCTCCGCCAGTGAGCTGGAGCCACAGCACCCCGGCGTCGGCCATCACCTGCAGCAGCCGCTCACGGCCGGGCCAGTCCATGCCCGCGAACATCTTCTCGCCGAGGTAGCAGTGCTCACAGTCGTAGTTGCAACCGAGGTTCACCTCATAGCTGGCGCGGGCGTACCCGTAGGCAGTCTCCGGCCGGACCAGGATCGTTTCACCGATCAGGCGGCTCGCCAGGTCTGTGCCCCACCCGGCTCGGACCGGGCCGGCGAGCCAGGCGGGGACCGGGGCATCGGCGGGTGCCTCGCGCAGTTCGGCGTACCTATCGGCCCCGATCCGGACCGCTCCGTCGTAGCCAGGGCGGACGACGACGTGTCCCTCTGGGTAAGGGCTGGCGATGAGCTGATGGGTCATGAGCGCCTCCGTGGCGTGGGGTGTGCGGGTCCGGCGAGCAGGGTGTCGGTATAGGCGTGGAGCCGGGCCGCGAGCTGGCCAGGGTCAGGAAGCCGGGTGAGGTTCCGGAGGATGAGCGCGGCGGCGACCAGCTGGGCGTATCGGCCGCTCGGCGTGTTCAGCACGTCCGCGAGTGCCTCATGGACCTGGTCGGCGACAGCGGGGACTTCCAGTGCGGTGAGGTAGAGGTAGGCGGCGCCGTAGCCGGTGACGGCGGAGCACCAGTGCTCCATGTCGAGGATGCAGAAGCGTGATGCCGTGATGTTCTGCCAGTTCAGGTCGATGTGCTCGGTTCCGAACGCCGGAACGCAGTCGGCGGGGACCGGACGACGGTAGGTCGCGCCGAGCAGGTAGCTGTACTCCTCGGGGTCGTGGACCGGGAACTGGCGGTCGGTGGGATACGCGCGCAGCGCCGCAAGCGACGCGCGCAGGTCGTTGAACCAGTCCGCCGAAAGGTCCGGAGCCGTCCGCAGGAAACGTTCCCGCGAGGCGGGCGGGTCGGTGACGAGCGTGAGGATCTCGGCGCTGACCGGGACGGACGGTGATCCGTCACTGTGCCACTCGATCCGGTGGAGCAGTGCGGGCTTGCTCACTCCTGGGATTGCTGCCGCCTCGGCGGTGCCCCGCCATGCCTTCCCGCTCATCTCGTGCTCGAGGAAGGGGCTCACCCGCAGCCACGCACGCTGCCCGCGGAACGTAACCGGCGAGCCGACAAAGCCCCAGCGATAAACACGTCCGCCTGGACCCAGGCGAGCGTCCAGCCGCCTTGCCGATTCTTCGAGCAGGCCTGACTGCCATTTCTCGAAGTCATCGATTCGCACCGGCAGCCAGCGGTACCTCGACGTTCGCGTGATGCGCATGGCCTAGCTCCTCTTGTTACACAGGTCGAGTTCGCACCAGGTGACCTTGCCTTCGGGATTCCGCGTCGGGTACCAGCCCCATCGCTCGCTCAGCGTTTCCACGAGGAACAGGCCCCGGCCGCTCTCCGCGTCGAGGGCGGGAAAGCCGCCTTCGACCACGCGGGATACCGGCGGCCGGACGTTGCTGTCCCATACCTCGATGAGAAGACGATCGCGATTTGCGGAAAGGCGAACGTTTACCGGCAGGTCGCTGACGATCGCCTGTGCCCCCTGAACCGCATTCGTCACCAGCTCGGAGAGCAGCAGTTCGGCAGTCTCAGCATTTTTAGACAGGCCCCATTCCCATAGCACCTGGCGGGCGTGCAGCCGAGCGCAGGGCACCGCAGAAGGAAGCGCGCCGAGCAGCAGCGAAGTTCGCCGGGGAAACCGGCTCTCGAACTGCGTGACTCTGTTGGCGGCAGAGCGCGGCCCGATGCTGCTGGTTCCGGTCGCCGCTATGCTCTGGCAATCCATCGGGCTCGCCTCCCTCGCCTCGATTCCGTTCCGGGTGTACCGGCTGGTTCGAGGCTCGCATCGGCCCGCCAATGTCGGCTATGACGAAACGGGCATGACGCATATACATGCGGCGTATATAAGCGATGACGCTCCGCATTGCATGCGGCTAAAATTGCCAGGCAGGAGCTATGTCCCTTTCCAGAACCAGGCAGGAAAGACCAGATGACCGCGAATGCCCCCAGGTACTGCCGGTGCGGCAACCGCCTTGCCTGGAACCACACGAGTGCACTGTGCGGCTCCTGCGAGCGCCAGACCGTCGATCACCGCGCCGAACCGCCAACCGTGTCACCTGCCTTCTGGGGCACGTCAGCGCTCCGGGACGCGCTCGCCGCTCAGCACATCGGCCGGGTTGCCCGCGCGTATCGTCGGCATAGCGAATTCGCGTCACGCTACGGGCGCGGCGGTGTGTCCCAGGAACTGCTTGGCACCTGGCTTGGGCTCACTCAGGCGCAGGTCAGCCGGATCGAGAACGGCCCGCCCGTCCGTAATCTCGACACCCTCGCTCACTGGGCGCGCGTCCTGCAGATCCCACGTCATCTGCTTTGGTTCAAGCTCCCGCCGGGCCGTGGCGTTGAGGACGTCAGGAGAGATTCGCAGGTCACGGTGGCTGCGCCGTTGCCAGCGAAGACCTCCGTCGCTGACGTGCTGGTCCACGACCCTGACGCCGTCGCCATGAGGGCGTTCCGCACGGCCGATCTTCAGGCGGGCGGCGGCCATCTGTATGCCAGCGTGGTCAGGTACCTCCAAGCCGACATGGCGCCTCGGCTCTTCGGCACCGATAACGGAGCCAGCAATCCGGCGCTGTTCACCGCGGCGGCAGCGCTGACCGAAATGGCCGGCTGGATGGCGCACGATGCCGGACGCGACGCGAGCGCCCAGCGGCATTTTGGCCGAGCGCTGGCCCTAGTCCAGGTCGGCGGCGACCATCAGCTCAGCGCGCACATCCTGGGAAGCATGAGCCACCTTGCCAGCTATCTCGGGGCTCCGGATGAAGCCATCGCCCTGGCCCGCCAGGGACGAGCTGCCTTGCGCGCCGGGCCAGGCAACCCAGCTCTCGAAGCGCGCATCTCCGCGCTCGAAGCCCGGGGAGTCGCGGCCAAGGACCCGGCCGACCCCGCCGAATGCGCCCGGCTGCTGCTCCGCGCCGAACAGGCACTTGAAGACACCCCCGTCGCACCGGCCTCAACGTGGGTGAGCCACTTCGACGAAGGCTCGCTGGCCAGCGAGACGACTCGCTGCCTGCGCCAGCTCGGCGACCTCGAGCAGGCCCGCCAGCAGGCCGAGCGCATCATCAGCCTGCGCCCCAGCCATCGCACCCGCAGCCGCGCGTTCGGGCAGCTCGCTCTTGCTGGCGTCCTGATCGCCCAGCGGGAACCAGATCAGGCCGTCGGCATCGCCGCGGACGTGCTCAACTCAACCCAGTCCCTCGGCTCCTACCTGGTGATCAGCCAGCTGATCCAGCTCCAGCGGCAACTAGAGCCGTACCGGGGCAACGCAGTCGTCGCCGAGTTCCTAGACTGCCTACAAGATGCCCTGCGCGACCGCCTGGCGTTCTATCAGCTGACCGCCGAAGGCCAGCATCCGCACGATGTCAGGGAGGGACTGTGAGCACGAACGGCGAGCTGTACGAGCGCGACCCGGAGGCGTGGAACGCCTACCTGGCCGAGGGCAACGCCAAGCAGGCGCGCAAGCGCGTCAGCGCCGATGCCATCGTCCGCGACGCATCCGGCCGCATCCTCCTCGTCGATCCCACCTATAAGCCCGATTGGGATCTGCCCGGCGGCATGGCCGAGGCCAACGAGCCGCCTGCCGACGCGCTCCGCCGGGAGCTGCGCGAAGAGCTCGGGCTCGACCTCCAAGTCGGAGACCTGCTCTGCGTCGACTGGGTCTCGCCCCACGGCCCCTGGGACGACCTCCTCAACTTCATCTTCGACGGCGGCACCCTGAGCAACAGCGACATCAAGGATCTGCGGCTTGTCGACAGCGAATTGCGTGCCTTCGAGTTCTGTGACGAAGGCCAGGCCAAGGAACGCCTACGGCCCTACGTCTGGCGCCGGGCAAGCTCCGCACTGGAAGCGCTGGGAACCGGCCGGGCGCGGTATCTGCAGGACGGGTACGCGTAAGCCGACGGAAGAGGAATGTACCTCGGATGTACCCGGCGTATACCCCGCCGGGATCGTCCGATGGGGTCAGCACGGATTCAGCACGGGCTCCGGAAACGACGGGAAACAACCGGCACGAACCGGACAATCAAGACACGAGAACGGGCCGTCCGACTCGATAGCCAGACGGCCCGTCCACGCCAAACACAACCCGAGAACCAGCAGGTCAGCGCCGAAATATACCTACTTCAGGAGCTGGCGCGCCATCACCATGCGCTGGATCTGGTTGGTGCCTTCGTAGATCTGGGTGATCTTCGCGTCGCGCATCATGCGCTCGACCGGGTAGTCGTTGACGTAGCCGTAGCCGCCGAGCAGCTGCACGGCGTCGGTCGTCACCGACATCGCCGTGTCGGACGCGAGGGTCTTGCACGCGGACGAGAAGAACGTCAGGTCCTCGACCTTCTCCCCGTGCATCGCCCGCTCCGAGCGGGCCGCGGCCGCGTAGGTGAGCTGCCTGGCGCCCTCGAGCTTCATCGCCATGTCGGCCAGCATGAACTGGATGCCCTGGAACTCCGCGATCGCCTTGCCGAACTGCTTGCGCTCCTTGACGTACCCGATCGAGTAGTCCAGCGCGCCCTGCGCGATCCCCAGCGCCTGGGCCGCGATCGTGATTCGCGTGTGGTCCAGGGTGCGCAACGCGATCTTGAACCCCTCGCCCTCCGCGCCGATCATCCGCGACGCCGGGATCTCCGTGTTGTCGAAGTACAGCTCCCGTGTCGGTGAGCCCTTGATCCCCAGCTTGTGCTCGGGCGCGCCCAGCGTGAAGCCAGGGTCACCGTCCTCCACGACGAACGCCGTGATCCCGTTCGCGCCGTTGTCCGGGTCGGTGACCGCCATCACCGTGTAGAACTTCGACACCCCGGCGTTGGTGATCCAGCGCTTCACGCCGTTGAGCACGAAGGTGTCGCCCTTGCGCACGGCCCGCGTCCGCATGCCGCCACCCGCGTCCGACCCGGCCTCGGGCTCGGACAGCGCGTACGAGAACATCCCCTCGCCGCGGGCCACCGGGGGCAGGTACTGCTGCTTGACCTCTTCGGACGCGCCGAGCAGCAAGGGCATCGTGCCGAGCTTGTTCACGGCCGGGATCAGCGACGACGTCGCGCAGGCCCGCGCGACCTCTTCGATGACCAGCACGCTCGCGATCGCGTCGCCGCCCGCGCCGCTGTAGGCCTCGGGAATGTGCAGCGCGTGGAAGTCGGCCTTGACCAGCGCGTCGTAGACGTCCCAGGGGAACTCTGCCGTCCGGTCGATGTCCGCCGCTCGCGGGGCGATCTTGTCCTCGGCGAGCTCGCGGACCGCCTGGCGGAGGGCCTCGTGTTCTTCGGAAAGCGCGAACGTGCTCATTACCCGATAGTAACTCGAAGGGGCCAGCCGCTCTACGGGCCAGCCCCTTCCGGAAAACCGCAGGTCGTCGCGTGTTCAGGCGACCTTTTGCTCGTCCGGTCCGGACAAGCTCTCCTCCGGCCCGGACAGGCGCGGCATCGATGCCGCGTGCATCGCCTTGTACGGTTCCTTGTCCCGCTGCTCCGGCGACTGCCGCGGTGCGGGAATCACGCCCCTCGGAGCGGCGTGCTTACCCGAACGGCGATACAGGCCCAGACCACGAAGCGGACCGGTCTTGGTGACAGAGAATGCCATGTCGACTCCCCCCTTGACCCCGATACGCAGCGCGACTGACCTCCCCTGCCAGTCACTTACGACCGTTCCCGTTTCGGCCGCCTGCACAGACACCAGCTTTCCCGGTGACCCCTCCGGCAAAACACCATCAACTGGCCCTGTGCTCGAAATGGTACCAACTCCTTACGTTCCGTAAGGAGTAATGGCAAAAATCGAACCACATGGGATCGTTTGGGGAAATGACTACCGTCGGGCGCGCAGAGTCTCACCCTTCGCGCGGGCCTGCGCCGCCAGTTTCGCCTGGAAATCCTGCATTTGGACGAGAAGTCCGGGGTCGCTGGCGGCGAGGATGCGGACCGCCAGCAGTCCCGCGTTGCGCGCGCCGCCGACGGCGACCGTCGCCACCGGGATGCCGGCCGGCATCTGGACGATCGACAGCAGCGAGTCCATCCCGTCCAGGTACTTGAGCGGCACCGGCACGCCGATGACCGGAAGCGGTGTCACCGCCGCCAGCATGCCCGGAAGGTGCGCGGCACCGCCAGCGCCGGCGATGATCACCCGGAGGCCGCGGGCGGCGGCGGACTCGCCGTAGGCGATCATTTCCTTCGGCATGCGGTGAGCGGAGACGACGTCCGCTTCGTACGGGATGCTGAATTCGTCGAGCGCCTCGGCGGCCGCGCCCATCACGGGCCAGTCCGAGTCCGAGCCCATGACGACGCCCACTTGAGCCCTTTTGGGAGGGGTCGGCGGGACTTGCCCCTCCTGGGCGGACTGCGATTGGTTCGCTTGCACGGGACCCAAGCCTAGACCGCGAGTTCGCGCGCCCCGGTCAGCGTGCCGACGTTCACTGCTGGCCCGTAACCGTGACACCATGGACGATTGCCTGATATGTACCATTTCCGACGGGCGGCAGCTTCGTGAACCACAGGAGAACGTAGCGGGCCTGGACCGGTTTCGGTGCCGTGAGGGTGACGGCGCCGCCGGTCCCTTGCTGTACGGCCAGCGTCTGGAAGGCGCCCGTCACCGGCTGCGCCCCGGCGCGCAGTTCGAGCGTCGCGCCCGGGGCCGAACCGAGGTCCACCCGCACGGCACTGACCGTCACGGTGCGGCCCATGTCGAGCAGCAGCCCGGTCCCCGGTGCCAGGCTCCCGAACGTCGAGGTCGCGTACCAGTCGGTCATCCACCCCGCCACCGGGTCACGCAGCACATTGCCGGCCAGCTGCGGGTTGTCGCCATCGGCGGTTCCGTCCTGGCCAAACGCCGTCGCGTTGACCGGCGTGAGGACCACCGGTGCCGCCGGGGCCGGAGACGCGCTCGGGGCCGCCGATCTCGATGGTGACGCGGACGGCGTGGCCGGAGTGGGACTAGGCGACGCCCTCGACGCGGATCCCGAGGGCACCGGTATCGGCGACCCGATCACGGTTCCGCCGCCGCCTCCTCCATGGGACACTCCCGTGTCGGACGATCCCGTCCCGGCCGATGCGCCGGACCCGCTCGCGTGACTAGCCAGCTCGAACGCGGCAAAGCCGATGACGGCGAGCACAATGACCCCCGTCGCCGCGGCTAGCCTGACCCCGCGCCGTGCCCGTACGACGTCCACGCTAGGTTCGTACCCCGGCTCGGGCGGGGCATAGCGGCCTTGTCCCGTGAATCACCGTGATCATCTGGCGCCGCAGGTGTTCGAGCCGGAGCCGGGTCACGATTGGCCGGTGACGGCGACGCTGTAGATGCTCCCCTGGTACTGGCCGGAGCTGGAGACCGGCAGCTTGCTGAACCAGATGAGCACGTAGCGCGCGGTGCGCGGGGTCTTCAGCCGGAAGTAGGTGTTGCCGCCCGCGCCGTCCACGCTCGCGGCCAGGTGCAGGTCGGATAGCGCCGGGGCGTTCCCGGCGAGCACTTGCACGTTCGCTCCGCCGTCGGGACCGAGATCGGCCTGGACGCTCGTGATCGTGACCGCCGAGCCCATGTCCAGCAGAAGTCCGGTGCCCTGCTTCAGCATCCCGAACTTGGCCGTCGTGTACCAGTCGGTGCTCCACGGCTGCGTGGACTTGGCATTCACCACGTTCATCGCACTCTGCGGGTTGTCGCCGTCGGACGTGCCGTCCGGGCCGAACGCCTCCGCGAGCGGGACCCTGAGCGCCCGCGCGGGAGCGACCTTAGGCGCCGGCTTGGCCGCGTGCTTCGCCTTGACGTGGTGGTGCGTCGCCGGAGACGCCTTCGGGCTGGCCTGACCCGCGGCCGCGCCGGCCAGTCCGCCGCCCTTGCCGGCGGACTTGCCGGTGCTGTCCTGGCCCGTGCTGCCGGTCGTCTGGTTCAGCGCGGGCGGGCTGGAACTCGCCACGGCCGGGGGCTTGGTGCTGCCGCCGCCGCTGGAGGAAGCGAGGGCGACCCCGACGCCGACGGCGGCCAGGATCACCACCGCGAGCGCCCCGATCCCGAACAGCCGCCGTCTGCCGCGAGCGCCGCGGCCACGTTCCTTCCGCAAGACCCAGGGCATGTCCGGCTCGCGCGGGGCGGCCACCGGGAGAACGGCGGTCTTCTTCCCCGGCGGCGGACTCGGCTCGCCCGCCGACAGGTCCGGCTCGCCCGCCGACAGGTCCGGCTGCGCAGGTGACGCGGGCTCCGTCGGCAAGCTTTGGTCCGGCGGGGCATCCTCGGCCGGGACCGGTTCGATATCGGAAACCGTGTCGTCCAGCCGGATCACCGGAATGTCGTCCGCGGTGTCGTCGAGGTTGACCGTGGGCCGGTCGAGACCGGCCTGGTCCGACTCGGCTTGCGCCGCTTCAGCTTCCGCTGCCTCGGCCACGGGCACGGGCACCTCGGCCACGGACACCTCGGCCACCGCCCCAGCGGCCGCTTCGGTGGCTGCTTCCGCATCCGTGCTGGTGTCGGTTTCGGCGGCCACCGGCAGGTCGAGCACCGTGTGCGGGCCGGACTCCGACGGGATGGCCTCATCGAACTCGTCGGGCTCGTCGGAGTCCGCGGGCTCGGGCTCTGGCGCCCGCACGGGCTCTGGCTTGGGCGAAGGGACCCGGTACCAGGTCGAACCGCTCGAATGCGTCTCGTCGTAGACGCTGATCAGCGGCTGGGCATCGACGCCGACGGCGTCGGCGATGACGCGCACGTAGCCCCGCACGAACAGGTCGCCGCCGCACGCGTCGTAGTCATCTCGCTCGATACCGAGGATGACCGATTCCCTGATCCGTGTCCGCTCGCTGATCTCAGCAACCGACAGGCCGGCCCTGGTGCGAGCCTCGGCCAGCGCCTTGCCGACGGTCACGCGACCTCCAGGTCCTGTTCCGGGTAAACGACGACGTCAGACAGGGAGCTGCCAATCATCCCGTACTACGGGTGATCAGGCATACCCCTCCCTATCGTATGGTCCGTGGCTAACCACCCCGCGCACAATGAGGCTTTTATCCGGGCTTTTTCCTACCCTCGGTCGCCTCCGCTACACGACCAAATGATCTTAAGCAATCATTTACGCCCGGTCCCGGACGTGTTCCAACGTGCCGAAGGGAGCTACTCGCCGTCTTCGGTGCCCCAGCGAAGGTAGCTGGCGGCCCGGCGGGCGCGGTCGCGGAGGGAATCGACCGAGTCCTCCGGGGTCCCCGCGAGGTTCACGTGGCCGATCTTGCGCCCGGGGCGGACCTCCTTGCCGTAGAAGTGCACCTTGATCGCCGGATCGGCGGCCATTACGTGGATGTACCGGTCGTAGACGTCCGGGTCGTCGCCGCCGAGGATGTTCGCCATGACCGTGAAACCTGGAACGTTAAGGAGAGAAGGAGAGCCGAGGGGCAGGTCGAGGACCGCCCGCAGATGCTGCTCGAACTGCGACGTGCGCGAGCCGTCCATCGTCCAGTGACCGCTGTTGTGCGGGCGCATCGCCAGCTCGTTCACCAGCAGCGCGCCGGACCGCGTCTCGAAAAGCTCGACCGCCAGCAGGCCGATCACGCCCAGGGCCGATGCGATGGACAGCGCCAGCTCCTGCGCTTCCTCCGCCACCACTGGATGCAGGCCCGGCGCCGGGGCGATCACCTCGCGGCAGATGCCCTCCACCTGGACCGTCTGCACGACCGGGTAGGCCGCGCCCTGCCCGGATGGCGACCGCGCGATCAGCGCGGCCAGCTCACGCCGGAAGGGCACGTACTCCTCGGCCATCAGCGCGATCTCCCGCTCGGCCGCGCCCGCGATCACGGCCGCGGCGTCCTCCGGCGAGGCGCACACCCACACGCCCTTGCCGTCGTAGCCGCCGCTCACCGCCTTGAGCACGACGGGAAACGACTCACCGGCGAACGCCAGCACGTCGGCTACCGACGCCACCGTCCCGAACCGCGGCACCGGTGCCCCTAGCGCCACCAGCCGCTCCCGCATCGCCAGCTTGTCCTGCGTGTAGCGCAGCGCGGCGGATCCCGGGCGCACGAGCACGCCGGCCGACTCAAGGGAAGTGAGCACCGCGTTCGGCACGTGCTCGTGGTCGAAGGTCACCACGTCACACAACGCGGCGAAGGCGGACACGTCGTCCGCCGACAGGTGCGAGCCGACCGAGACGTCGTGCGTCACCAGCGACGCGCTCTCGGACGGGGACTCGGCGAGCACGCGGAAAGTGGCGCCGATGCCGATCGCGGCCTGTGCCGTCATCCGGGCCAGCTGGCCGCCGCCGACCATGCCGACGATCGGCATGCCGTTGCCGGTCAGCCTCGGGATCGGCCCGGCCGCAGTGGCGGGGGCGGGATCAACGGGCGAGGGTGAAGAAGAGGCAGGAAACACGCCGAGAAGCCTACGCGGTGACCACCGCCGTCAGTTACCTGACCTGGACAGTCCTGGCCCGCCGCCCGCGTGCGGCATAACCTGAGTTCATGGTTGTCGGTGAGGCGTACAAGCGCATCCGCGACCTCATACCGGAGCTCGTCAAGTTCGGCGTGGTCGGTGCCATCGGCGCGGTCGTCGACCTCGGCGGGAGCGCGGCGCTGCACGGCGTGGGCGGAATCGGCCCGCTGACCTCCAAGGCCATCGCGGTGAGCCTCGCGACGGTCGTCACGTACGCCGGCAGCCGGTTCTGGACGTTCCGGCACCGGCAGAACCAGCCACTGCTCCGCGAGACCTCGCTGTTCATCGGTCTCAATATCGTCGGCCTGCTGATCGCGGAAATCGTCATCGCCATCACGACGTACGGCCTGGGTTACCGCGATCAGCTCTCGTACAACGTGGCTAGCGTGATCGGCACGGTCCTCGGCACGATCTTCCGCTATTTCGCGTACAAGAAATGGGTGTTTCTCAAGCCCGACCCGTGACGCGGCTCAGGCCGGGCCGGTGCGGGGCTTGGGGGTAGTGCGGTCACCGGGCAGGTTGCGGGGCAGGAAGACCGCGAAGACCGGCGGCTTGCGGCGGGCGAGGACCACGCGCCCGCCGTCGGCCGAGGCCATGGTGCGCGCCAGGGACAGTCCGAGGCCGGTGCCTTCCGGGCGGTCGCTGACGCCGCGGTCGAAGATGCGGGACACGAGCTCGCCCGGGATGCCGTCGCCCTCGTCCTCCACCTCGATCACCACCGAGCGGGCCGACTGCGAGCGGCGGATCGTCACCGTGCCCTTGCCGTGCATCAGGGCGTTGTCCAGCAGCGTCGCGATGACCTGCGCCAGTCCGCCGGGGGTGACGTAGGCCTGCAGGCGCGACTCGCCGATCAGCACCATCTTGCGTCCCGCCCGGCGAAAGGCCGGTTCCCACTCGGTTATCTGCTGCAGCACGATCTTGTCGACCGAGATCAGGTTCGCGGACCCCGCGCTGACACGCCGGGCCGGGTTGAGCAGCTCGGTCACGACGTCGGCGAGGCGCTCGGCCTGTGCCAGGGCGGCGGTGCCCTCCTCGCGGACGACCTCCGGTTCGTCGGCGGAGGCGATCATCTCCTCCAGCCGCATCGACAGCGCGGTCAGCGGCGTCCGGAGCTGGTGCGACGCGTCCACGGCGAGTTCACGGTCGGCGGTGAGCAGGTGGGTCACGCGCCGCGCGGCGCTGTCGAGGCCGTCGGCGACCTGGTCGAGTTCCGTGATGCCGTACCGCTTGCCGACCGGCCGCGGGTCACCCGCGCCGAGCCGCCCGGCGGCCTCGGCGAGCTCCTCGACGGGGCGGGTGGTGCGTTTCGCGACCGTGCGCCCGGCGATCGTCGCCGTCAGTACCGCGAGCGCGAGCATGGGCAGCGCCAGCGAGAGCAGCACCGGGTCGCGGATCGCCGCCGCGATGGTGATCGGGACGCCGGCGATCGCGGTCGCGACGACCGCGGCCGCCGTCACGGAGAGCCAGAGCCTCCGGCGCATCAGTCGTCCCCCGGGTGGACGACCCCCCGTACCCCCCGGCTGCGCGGCCGATGAAGGGCAAGAATATCGGCCACGCTAATCACCGCGCTCGAAACGGAAACCCACGCCGCGCACCGTCGTGATGTAGCGCGGGTGGTGCGCGTCATCGCCGAGTTTGCGGCGCAGCCAGGAAATGTGCATGTCCAGGGTCTTCGTGGACGTCCACCACTTGGCGTCCCAGACCTCGCGCATGATCTGTTCCCGGGTGACCACCTTCCCGGCGTCACGCAGCAGTATCCACAGGAGGTCGAACTCCTTGGTCGTGAGGTCGAGTTCGGTGTCGCCGTGCCACGCCCGGCGCGCCTCGTTGTCGACCCGCACGCCCCGGACCGTGCCCGGCACCTCGGCGGTCCCCCGCCGCAGGAGCGCCCGCACCCGCGCGAGCAGCTCGGCCAGGCGGAAGGGTTTGGTGACGTAATCGTCCGCGCCCGCGTCGAGCCCGACGACGGTGTCCACCTCGTCCGCCCGCGCGGTGAGGATCAGGACCGGGACCGCGTGGCCCTCGGCGCGGACCCGGCGGCATACCTCGAGGCCGTCGAGTTCCGGCAGCCCGATGTCGAGCAGGATGAGGTCCACCCCGTCGGACAGCGCGCGGTCGAGAGTGGCCAGGCCGTCCTCGGTCACCTCGACCTGGTACCCCTCACGGCGCAGTGCGCGGGACAGGGGCTCGGAGATAGAGGTGTCATCCTCGGCCAGCAGCACTCGGGTCATACATAAATAGTAAAGCCACGGTAAAACGATCGCACCCCTGCCGCGCCGACATCCGCAAGCGTCAAGCTAGCGCGGCGCAGGCGAAGGCTAGGGCCACCACGAGCGTCGCCACGCAGAAACCCCTGGCAATTTGGGTATGCCGCCCCAGTGCTATCGCCAGGCCGGTCGCGTCGTCTGGATCGGCACGCAGCCGCAGAATCGAGCAGCCAAGCACCAGTGGCACAAGAAAACCCGCGGCGTAGCCCACTCCGAGCCACCATGGAGCGACCCCGACGACGTCAAGGACGAGAAGCGCCCAGCTTATGGACGACATGCGGTAGGTCGTGAACACAAGTCCGGTATCAAGCCCCCAGGCTATAGCGGCCCTCCGTGCCCCGAATCGAAGCAATATGTGCTTTGGTGTCTGGCGGCGGACCGTCACCGGGCACCATGTCCTGCGAAGCAGGCTGTACAGATCTAGTGCGAGCGCCGAGAGGAGCACTACTATTGCGATCCAGGCTCGTCCGATCGCGGGCATATGCCCTGCACCGAGGCCTATGGCGCCGAGTGCGGCAAAGACCAGGAACGAACTTCCGGCGAACGCCACCACGAACCTGCCGAGGACGGCAGCGTGCCGTAGACGGGATTGCCCCTGGACCAGGGACAGCGTTCCAAGGAACGAGAGACCTCAAGGACTAAACAGCTGCGCGAAACCAGCCGAAGCGCTCAATGCCAGGAAGACAGCGATTGGCAGCACTTCGTGCGGCACCGTCACGAATTACCCGCCACAGGTGGCAACGGCGTTCGAGCAGTACCACGGGCCACCGTCACAGCTACTGCTGCTCGCCGAGCACTCGTAACAGTCGACGCAGCATTCCTCGCAGCAGCAGGTCCAGTACGTCTTATGGTAGCCGCTCTTGCAGGTGAAATTCGATGTACCTATTGATCCTCCGCAGTAAGGCCCTCCTGGATTAGCGAGATCACAGCAGAGGTAGTTCCCCGTACAAGACGCGGCGGCAGCACTCGGTGCATCGGTCCACATCACCGCTGCCGCACCGACAAGGGCAGCGCCCAGTCCGGTAGCGTGGCGAAGGAAACGCCTGCGGCCGGGAACCCCATCGGCTGTCTCCGGGATTAGTGAGTACGGTCGTTTTTCTAGGATCTTCACGCTGAGACCCCTTCCTGCATCGGCTTGGACAACGTAAGCGTGCTAGGCACTAGTGAATAGAATTGCTTCGCGGTTCCGACCGTCTTCGCTCGAACAAGATGGCCATGTTCGATCTCGATCGCGAGCGGTGTGATATTAGTCCCGAAAGTCTCCTGGGTTGCCTCCGCCGAGACCACCATCACCCGTTGTGCGGCCGGGGTATCCCGCTGGATACCGCCGTCCTGCAGCCAGTCGAACGCCTCGTCGGTTGATTTGGCGATGACCGCCAGCCATACCCCAGGCGGAAGGCCGCCGCTAAGGCTATCGATGATAGAACGGCAGGCACCGCAGTGATTCGCCACGTAGACGACATAGGCGCTGACCGCTGAATCGAGAGTCGGATGCATGCCGACGGCGCTAGGAACTGCACCCAGCACCGATCCCAGATCCACTGGCACATAGCGGCCGCCGCTACTCGGATGGTCGCTCAGGTAGCGAATGCTCCGGTATGCCTCGGCGAGCGCGCCGAACAGCAAGAATTCCCCGACCGCCAGCACAGCTACGATCAGGCACAGAATCGTCGTCAGCACGTCTATCCTTCCGCTCTAGCATGACGCTCGGCACGAACTGTTAGCCCTAGGCGCAACGCGGCGACTCCCATAGCCGCGGTGAGCACGGTGGCCCCGCAGGCAAACGCCTCTACGCGCTCCTGCCCGCTGAAGTTTGGAAGATGACCCGCCGCCCAGGCTGCGAACAGCCATAGCGGAAGCGCCGCGAGTTGCGTCCAGCCAAGGTCATGTCCAGCACTGCCGAAACAAGCACACGCGACCTGACGACCCGATACCACGCTCCACAGCGCGGCGATCGCGAAGCCGCCGCCGAGCAGGGCGAACATCACCCCCGAGGCGAGTCGCGACATGTCGGCTACCACGAGGGCCACCGTGGCAAGTTCAGCCACCGGAACCAGTCGCGCGCTGACATCCGCGAGTCGCTCCGGTACCCCAAGCCCGCCCAACGTGGCGGTCAACGGCGCGCGATCCCTGATTTTCTCCAGACCAGCCCAGAAGAGAACACCAGAGGCGACGATGGCAGTTGCCGTGTATATCAGCCCGGCACCCGTCATGGCTATGCCTTGCGGACAGCGAAGACCCTCGCGGGTCGATTCGCCGACGGACGCTCTTCGACGGCGACCTTGAGCGGAATTGACGCCTGAGCAGCGCTTTTCAGGTCATCGGCCACAACGGTACCTGTCACTACCTGCGGGCCTCCGCCAGCACCAATGCGCTTCCCCGGCCGCAGGTCAGCAGGAGCGGCTGCGATAGTTACCCACTGCTGCAGAGGTCGCGCGACAAGGTCGTTTTTCGATTCTACGGATGGAGCGATGGCAACATAGTCACCTTCGGCGGTCTGCCAACCATCGGGAAAGCCTTCCAGGTGGAACCACACACCGCCACTAACCTGGACATCGCCAGCGGTCGCCTGGACCACAACAGCGATCCTTCTCCCCGTGGCGGCTGCCCATGGGACTTTCTGTTCCGGCGCCGAAGTCGTGGTTTCCGCGTTCGCCGTCGACGCCAGGCCACCTACCGCTGCAGCGCTGATACCGAGCACCCCTGCCCCGGAAAGCACACTTCGGCGCGTCCGAATACGTGACATGTTAATGCTTCCTTTGCGTTTAGCCCTTGCTGCAAGCCTAGAAGCATCATCAGTCATGTCAATATGCCGCCGGAAAAGATCTTCATATCGCAACAGATTGCGTCACGTGATACTTGTGTTAAAACTGAATTTCATATTGAAACCCGCTACCCGAGAATAGCAGCGTGATTACTTCGCACATAAGAAACGGGCGGCCGTCAATCGACGGCCGCCCGTTTACCTGCCTAATGCGTCAGCAGCTGCTCTTGTAGATGTCAGGCTGGACGCTGGCCTCGTTCATGTTCTGCTGCGTGATCGCCGTCAGCGGGGTGCCGATGTTGGCGGTCACCGGCTGGCCGGTGAGCGAGTTCGCCGCCTGCTCGACGCCGTCCTCACCCTCGAGGTAGGGGCTCTGAGCGATCGCGAGCTGAATGGTGTTGCTCTTCAAGGCCTGCATCTGCTGCGGGTCCGCGTCGAACGTGGCGACCTTCACCTTGCCGGACTTGCCCGAGTGCTGCACGCCGGTGGCCGCGCCCTGGGCGCTGAGCACGTTGGTCGCGAAGACGCCGGACAGGTTCGGGTGGGCCGTGATGTCGCTGGCGACGTCGCTGGCGGCCGTTGCCGCACTGTCGTTGTCGTACTGCGTCGACAGGACCGTGATACCTGGATACTTCGACTTCATCTCCTGGTCGAAGCCCTGGATACGCTGCTCGGTGGTGCTAATGTCCGGGGTTACGTCGATGACCGCGACTGTCCCCTTACCGCCGATCTGCGACGCGAGCTGCTGCGCGGCCAGCTCACCGCCGGCGATGTTGTTGGAAGTGATGTGCGAGACCGCGATCGAAGGATCTGTCGTCGTGGTGTCTACGAAGACCACCTTGATTCCTTCACCCGCGATCCGGGAGATTTCCGGGTTCAAAGCCGTCGTGTTCGTAGGGGCCACGATGAGAGCGTCGGGCTTACTGACCGCCACGGCGTCCAGGAGTGGCGCCTGCTCGGTAGCGGAGAAGTCGGCCGGGCCGTTGACGGTCAGGCTCACGCCGAGCTTCTTCGCCTCGGCTTCGGCGCCGCATTCCATGGTCACGTAGAAGTCGTCGCTCTTCGTGCCGACGATGAGCTCCATGCTCTTGCCAGACGCGCTGCTCGAGGTCGAGCCGGTGGCGGAGCTGGAACCGCTGGCCGACGGCGTGCTGCTGCTCGAACTGCTCGAGCAGGCCGCCACACCCGCGGTCAGGATCCCGACGGTGACCGCTCCGATCACCAGTTTGGGATATCTGCTTGACATATGTGCAACTCCTTTGTTGGTACTTCGATACCCGACGTCGCTGCCGTCCGCTAACCGCGTTCGCGCAGCCGCCGCCTTACCTGGTCGAGATAAACGGCGCCGCCGAGCACCAGCCCGGTGACGATGTACTGCCAGTACTGGTTGACGCCCTTGATGTTCAGGCCGGCCGCCAGCAGTTCCGGAATGAAGACACCGATGAACGTGCCGAGCATCGTGCCCCGGCCGCCGAACAGGCTCGCCCCGCCGATGACCACGGCCGTGATGACCACGAGGTTGTCGAGCGGGTGGTCGGAGATCGTCGTCGAGCTGTAGTAGGCGAGGTTCATGATTCCGGCCAGGCCCGACATGAGGCCGGCAAGCGCGTAGACCTTGATCAGGTGCCGGTCAACATTGACTCCCACTCGTTCGACGGCCTCTGGGTTGGAGCCGATCGCGTATGTGTACCGGCCGAACCGCGTGAACGCGAGAATCAGGCCGAAGAGCAAGGTGGCGAGGAAGGAAATGACGATCACCCAGGACACGCCCGCGACGCTGCCCTGCCCGATCGAGCTGACCAGCTTGGCCGGCACCGAGGGGAGGTCGGCCCCGCCGGTGATGAGGTAGGACAGGCCCTCGGCCACGCCCAGACCCATCAGGGTGGCGATCAGCGGCGGGATCTTCAGCTTGGTGACCGCGACACCCTGGAGCCCGCCGAACAGGGCGCCCGCCAAGAGGCCGAGTATCGCGCCGATCCAGATCGTGCCCACACCCGCGTTGGGGCCGCCGTTGGACAGGTAGAACTTGTCGGCCACGACACCGCTGAGCACGAGGACGAACCCGACCGACAGGTCGATGCCGGCGGTGAGAATGACGAACGTCTCGCCGATCGCCATCACGAGGAAGGGCGCCGTCGTCTGCGCGGTCAGGTTGAAAGTCGTGGAGGTGAGGAACTTGCCGGGCGAGAGGATGGTGAACACCACGACAAGGATGATGAGCGCCCCGAACACCCATGTCTCGCCCGCCGCCATCCCCCGGCGCAGCAGGAGCTGCCCGCTCCCGGGCAGGGTCGCCTGTCGCTTGGCCGGGCGGTCGACGTCGCTGCTCGTGCTCATCTGTGGTTTTCCCCTGCCTCGTCGGCATCCTCGGTGGTAAGCGCTCCGGTCATGGCGCCGACCAGCTGCTCGACGCTGACCCCGTCTGACACATGGAAGCGGGCGACCCGCCGCCCCATCCTGAGCACCTCGACCCGGTCGGCGACGGCGAGCACCTCCGGCATGTTGTGGCTGATCAGGACGACGGCGATGCCGCGGTCACGAACCCGCTTGATGTTGTCGAGGACGCGCTCCCGCTGGACGACGCCGAGCGCCGCCGTCGGTTCGTCCATGAAGATGATCTTGCTCGCGTATGCGACCGCCCTCGCTACGGCGACGGACTGCCGCTGACCGCCGGACAGCGTGATGACCGGCGCCGTGACGTCCTTGAGCTGCACTCCTAGGTCCGCGAAGGCCTCAACCGCGCGCCTGCGCATGGCCGGCTTGTTGAGTATGTGCAGCGGCTTGAACCAGTAGAGCTCGCGGCCGAGGTGCAGGTTCGCGGCGGCGTCCAGATCCGGCGCCAGCGCGAGGTCCTGGTAGACGGTCTCGATGCCGTGGCGCCGGGCGTCCAGCGGACTGCTCATGCTGATCGGCTTGCCGTCGACGAGAATCTGCCCGCTGTCGGGCCTGACCGCGCCGGAGAGGATCTTCACCAGCGTGCTCTTGCCCGCGCCGTTGTCGCCGATCAGCGCCGTAACCTCGCCCGGGTAGGCGGTGAAACTGGCGCCGTCGAGGGCGAGCACGCTGCCGTAATGCTTGACGAGGCTTCTGGCCTCCAGCAGCGGTACAGCCGACTCTGGCACAGTATGGCCCCTTTCAGCCCAATTTTCTGCGATAGCTGGCGATCGTAGCAGTTTCATCATGTTCCCCCGCCCGCGGCATGCCAAGAGCTGCTACCCAAAATCAACCGAACCTTAATACACAGAAGTCACAGCAGCCACAAGCACCACAGACCTACCGACCTTGACCGAAACCAGCCGCAACCGCACCGGAACCAGCCGTTATCCGAGCAGACGTCCGACATAGCCGAGCGCGAAGTCACGAAAGGCCGCAACCGGAGCGGCCAGCGGACGATCGGCCGTCCAGGCGATGCCGACCGTCCGGGCCGCCTTTGGCTCGGCGATCCGCACCGCCACGACGGAAGAATCTTTCAGTGACGATACAGTAGCGGGCAGTAGGGACACCCCCAGGCCGGCCCCGACCAAACCGCGCGCCGTGTCAGCCTCCTCCCCCTCGAACGCGATCCGCGGCTCGAAGCCCGCCGCCCGGCACAGGTCGTCGGTGATCGCGCGCAGCCCGAAGCCGGGCTCCATGCAGATGAAGTCCTCCTCCGCGGCCTCCGCCAGCCGGATACCGGCTGGACCCGGGCGGCCGCCGCGCCGCCGTTTCGCGAGCCGGTGGCCGACCGGAACGAACAAGTCGATGCGCTGCTCGTCGAGTTTCCGCGCCGTGACACCGCCCGCCGTGACCGGCAGCGGCGCCGTCAGGCAGACGTCGATCTCGCCCTCGCGTAGCCGCGCGAGCAGCACGTCCGCGCTGCCCTGCACCAAGGCGAAGCGCACGCGCGGGTACTCGGCGCGGAAGTCCCGCAGCAGCCGCGGCACCGCCTCACCCCCCAGGGTGTGCAGGAACCCCAGCGCGACACGACCCCGGGCCGGGTCCGCCTCGCCAGCGAGAAGACGAAGCGGCGACGCGAGCGTCAGCATGGAACGTTCGGCGGAATCGAACAGAGCATGACCGTGCCGAGTCAGCTTGATCGAGCGACCGGGACGGGTGAACAACGGCACCCCAAGCTCGGATTCGAGGCGCGCGATCGAGCGGGACAGGGTGGGCTGCGGGACGCCGAGGATCTCCGCGGCGCGGGTGAGGTGCTCCTCCCGCGCGACCACGACGAACTGGCGCAGTCGCGGCACGAGCGCGTCAAGCGCGGCGGCGACGTCATCGCCGCTGTCGTCATTCATATTCGCATTATGTACCCACGATTCATGCATTGGACGAATCAATATTTGCCGCTTTAACGTCGCTGGCATGACCGTCGCGCTCGATGACTCGGCCAGGTTGCGGCACAGCGATCCCGGGATGCGCCGGGTTAGGCTCGGCCTGTTCGCGGCGGCACTGGCGACCTACGCGCTGCTCTATACCCCGCAGCCGCTGCTCCCGATGATCGCCAGCGGGTTCCGCGTCAGCCCGGCGGCCGCCAGCCTCGCGATGTCGGCGGGGACGTTCGCCCTCGCGATCGCCGTCATCCCGGTGAGCTCGCTGTCGGAGGTGTTCGGGCGACGGCGGATCATGATCATCTCGGCCATCAGTGCCGCGGTCCTCGGGCTCGTGGCGCCGCTGGCGCCGTCGCTCAGCGTGCTGATCGCGATCCGTGTCTTCCAGGGCCTCGCGCTGGCCGGCCTGCCGGCGACGGCGATGGCCTACCTCGCGGAAGAGGTCGCGCCCGGCTCCCTCGGGCGCGTGATGGGGCTGTACATCGCCGGGAACGCGATCGGCGGGCTGTCCGGGCGGATCATCGCCGGCTTCCTCGCGTCAAGCGGCGGCTGGCGGGTCGCGACCTTCGGCGTCAGCGCGGTATCGCTCGTGTGCGCGATCGCGCTCGCGTTCCTGTTGCCGCGCTCGCGGTTCTTCACGCCCGCGCCGCTGCGCCTTGGCCCCTTGTTCTCGTCCTTGCGGCGCAATCTCGCCGACACGGGGCTGCTGCGGCTATACCTCATCGGGTTCGCGCTGATGGGCGCGTTCGTCACCGTGTACAACTACCTGACGTTCCGGGTGAGCGCGGCGCCCTTCGGACTGCCGACGACGGCCGTGGGCGCCCTGTTCACCGTGTACCTCACGGGCACGTACTCCTCATCCCTCGCCGGGCGGCTCGCCGACCGGGCGGGGCGGCGGACCGTCCTGGTGCTCGCGGTGGTCGTGACCATGGGCGGCGCCTTGCTGACGCTGCCCGCGTCGCTGGTCGTCATCGTGGTCGGGCTCGTCGTGCTGACCATGGGGTTCTTCGCGGCGCATTCGGTGGCGAGCGGCTGGGTGGGCGGGCGCGCCGTGGTGGCGCCCGCCCAGGCGTCCGCGCTGTACTTGTGCCTGTACTACATCGGCAGCAGCGTGGCCGGCTCCTTCGGCGGCGTGTTCTACGCGCGCGGCGGATGGCCGCAGGTGGTCGTGTTCGTCATCGTCCTGCTGGCGGTGGCGCTGGCGAGCGCCCTGTCACTGCGGCGGCTACGGGGGCCACGGGGTCTGCGGGGCTGAGGTCTACGGGGCCTGCCGCTCGTCAGCGAGACGGAGACGCTCATCTTCGACCAGCTGGAACAACATGGACTGCACCTGCTGCACGCGCGGGATTTCGTCCAGGGTGAGGTCACCGTGCTCGCCCGCCGTCTCCAGGACCACTGTGCCGGAGCCCAGGACGCGGTCCAGGATGCTGGTGCGGTAGGAGATGTTGGCGATGCGCGAGAGCGGGAAGTCCCGTCCGTTACGGGAGAGGATCCCGTCCCGGATCCGCATCCTGCGGGTAGTCAGCTCGTACGTCGTGGTCCGCCAGCGGAGCAGCGGGATCGTCAGCCACCACATCAGCAAGATGATCGCGAGCGCGAGGACCGCCAGCCGCTCGATCCCCGCCGCCTGGCCGGACGGGATGATCACTTCCAGCACCAGCAGCACCGCCACCACGAGGAAGGCCACCGCGATCGGCCGCACCAGAACCTTCCAGTGGGGGTGCAACACCACGACGGACTCCTCGCCCGCCGTAAGAGACTCGTCATGCGCCATGCGCACATGCTCCCGCCCGCCGGCGATTCTGCCAAATGCGACCCGCCCCGCTAACCCCACCCAAACCGGCGATCCTGGCCCGCGCCGCTCACGGCGATGGCCGATGACGAATTAGCGGAGGTGGACTACATCGCCGGCGGAGACGGAGGTGGTGACGCCCGCGTCGGTGACGAGGAGGTGGCCGTCAGGGTCAATGCCGGTGGCCTCGCCGGACAAGGTGCGGCCAGCCGGGAGTTCGACCCTGACAATCCGCCCGAGGGTGGCGCACAAGGCCTCGTACTCGGCGACCAATTGCCCCGCGGACGAATCCGGATTTTCCCGGAGAGCGGAGTAATGGTGCGCGAATTGCGTCAGGATTCCGACGAGCAGGCGGTCGCGCGGGACCTCGGCGCCCTCCGCCGCCAGCGATGTCGCCCGCAGGCCGCCGGGACCAGCGGGCAGCGCGTCCTCCCGGGTCGCGACGTTGATGCCGATCCCGATCACGACGACGTCCCCGGACTGTTCGGCGAGGATCCCGCAGAGTTTACGGCCGTCGATCAGAACGTCGTTCGGCCACTTCAGCGTGGCGGGCAGGCCGCTGGCCTCGCTGATGCCCCGCGCGACGGCCACGCCGGCGAGCAACGGCAGCCAGCCGACCCGCTCGGGCGCCAGCGGCCGCCAGTCAGCGTGCGCCGCCGACACGGCTGCGCCGGCGGCGGGATCAGGCGTGCTGAACGGGCGCAGCAGCACCGAGAACGTCAGTGCCGCGCCCGGCTCGCTCACCCACGTCCGGCCCATGCGGCCGCGGCCGGCGGTCTGTTCCTCCGCGACCAGGACCTGGCCCTCCGGGCCGCCCGCGGCCAGCAGGTCCGCGTTCGTCGAGCCCGTGGACGGCACGACCGTCACCGACGTCCACAGGCCGCCGGTCACCGCGTCGCGGATGGCCGATTCGGAGAGCATCCCCGTCAGTCCCCGATCGCGATCCGGAGACGGCGGAAGCCCTTCCCCTTGTTCTCTACCTTCACCACCGAGATGCGCCCGACCGCGGCGGTGGAGGCCACGTGCGTCCCGCCGTCGGCCTGCTGGTCCAGGCCGACGATGTCGACGATCCGAACCTCCTTGACGTCCTCGGGGACCAGGTTGGTCGCGGTCCGGATGATGTCAGGGATCTGGAACGCCTCGTCGCGCGGCAGTTCGCGGACAAGGATCTGCCGGTCGGCGCGGAGCTCGGCGTTGCACGCGTCTTCCACGGCCTCGCGGAAGCCCGGCGGGACCGCCTCCAGGTTGAAGTCCATCCGGGCCGTCAGCGGCTCCATGTTGCCCCCGGTCACCAACGCCCCGAAATCCCGGAACACCACTCCGCACAGCACGTGCAGCCCGGAATGCGTGCGCATCAGCGACGTCCGGCGCTCGTCTTCGAGCGCGCCGCGTACCGTCGTGCCGGGCGGGGGCAGCGGGTCATCCTCAGCCGGCAGGAGATACAGGTCGTCGCCCTTGCGGACACCCGCGATCCGCGTCTGCACGCCGCCCCACAGCAGCACGCCGTGGTCCGGCGGCTGGCCGCCGCCGCCCGGGTAGAACGCGGACCGGTCCAGCACGATCCCGTCCGGACCGGAGGCGAGTACCGCCGCGTCCCACTCGCGAAGCGTCTGGTCGTCGAGCTCAAGCCGATGTGTCCTGCTCACCTTCGCAGCCTATAGCTCACACTGGCTGCCTGCTGCTGCTCCGGTGGTGGAGCACGGTCAGCACCGCGCCGGCCACCGACAGGCCCGCCAGCGCGGACAGCGTGACCAGGTAACTGTGCGCCGACGCGAGCGTGAACGCCAGCGACGGGTGGACGGGCAGTGCGCCGGCGAGGTTCAGGTACAAGGTGCCGAAGGTAGCGATCCCGACCACGATCCCCAGCTGGTTCACGGTGACGATCACCCCGCTGGCATCGGCGGCCAGCGACACCGGCACCCGCGACAGCACCCTGGTCATCAGCGGGCCGAAGGCCGCCGCCATCCCGCCGCCCGCCAGCGCGCCGAACACGTAGAGCCACGCACCCCCGTTACCGCCCGAGCGGAGCAACAGCGATGAAAGGACGAGGCCAAGCCCGTTGAGGATGAATCCGGAGATCACCAGCGGGATGTGGAAGCGCGCGGGCAGGCGCTGCCAGTTGAGGCTCACCAGGGCGAACGCGATGGCCGAGGGGATGAACGCGAGGCCGGAGCGGAGGGCCGAGCCGCCGAGGCCGTCCTGCATCTCCAGCGCGAAGGCGAACAGCCAGCCGCCGAACACCGTCATCACCACGAACAGTCCCATGATCCCGAAGGCCACGCCCGGCAGGCCCAGCAGCGAACGCGGCAGGATCGGCTGGCCGCCGCGCCTGGCTACCCGCCGCTCGATGTAGGGCAGCGCGCCGAAGGTCACCGCCGACAGCGCCAGCAGGGCCCAGCCCCACGCGGGCCAGCCCAGCGGCTGGCCGAGCACCAGCGGGAGGACGAACGCCAGCACCGCCGGCGTGAGGGTCAGCAGACCGGGAACGTCAAGCGACCGGCCGTCGCGCACGTTCGGACGCGGCAGCGCCCGGGCGCCGAACACCAGCACCGCGATGCCAACTGGCACGTTCACCAGGAAGATAGGCCGCCATCCGGTGCCGTCAATATTCGCGGTGACCAGGATGCCGCCAATGATCTGGCCCAGCACCGCGCCGCCGGACAGCACCGTCGCGTACAGGCTCATCGCCCTCGCCCGCGGCCCAGGCGACGTGTAGGTGCGCTGGATGAGGCTCAGGACCTGCGGGATCATCGTCGCGGCACCAACGCCCTGGAGGAACCGCAAGCCGATGAGCGCGCCGGCCGACGGAGCGAGGCCGCAGCCGAGCGAGGCAAGCGTGAACAACGCGATGCCGCCGAGGAACATGCGGCGGTGGCCGAGGATGTCGCCGAGCCGCGCGCCCGTGACGAGCAGCACCGCGTAGGCGATCGTGTAACCGGCCACGATGAGCTGAAGGCTGGCGCCGCTCGCGTGCAAGTCCGCGTGCATCGAAGGAACAGCCACGTTCACGATCGAGTTATCGATGACTGCCATGAGCTGCCCGCTGAGGACAATCGCGAGCACCGTGCCCGGCTTCACACGGCGCGTCCGCTCGCCGCGGCTTGTGGCCGCCGCCGGAACTGTTGTGGTGAGGTCTGTCATGTAGATAAGCTTGCGGCGAGACTTATGCTGGTACCAAGAGCCTGGTTATCCTGGTACTGACACCACCCGGGGAGAGAACATGACGGTGACCACGACCGCGACGGCGACGCGGCGGACCGAACTTGCCGCTTTCCTCCGCTCACGCCGGGAGCGCATCCGCCCCGAGGACGTCGGCCTGCCGCCCGGCACGCGACGCCGCACCTCAGGGCTGCGCCGCGAGGAACTCGCGCAGCTGGCGGGGGTCGGCGTCACCTGGTACACGTGGCTCGAGCAGGGCCGCCCGATCAATGCGAGCGTGCAGGTGCTCGACGCCGTGGCGCGGACGCTGAAGCTGGACTCAGTCGAGCGGACGCACCTGTTCCGGCTCGCCGACCTGCCCGGCGTCGCGGCCTCCGGCGAGTGCGACATTCCGCTGCCGGATGCCGTGCAGGATGTCCTCAACGCGATGGACGTGCCCGCGTGCGTGGTCACCGACCGCTTCGACCTGCTCGCGTGGAACGGGCTGTACGCCACGATCTTCCCGCGGGTCACCTCCCTCCCGGCGGAGGACAGGAACACGCTGCTGTCGCTGTTCGTCTCCCCGGCCTGCTGCTCCCCGCTGGCGGACCAGAATGCCTACTGCTACGCCATGGTCGGCCAACTGCGCGTCGCGTACGCCCGGCACGTCGACGACCCGGCGTGGACGCACTTCATCCGCCGCCTGGAGGCGGAAAGCCCCAGGTTCGCGGAGGCGTGGGCAGCCCATGACGTCGCCCAGCCGGGGACCTACTCGAAGGCGCTCCGCCACCCCGGCGTGGGCGAGTTCACGCTGGTTACGACGAGCTTCGCCGTCCAGGCGGTCCCCGGCGCGCGGATGACCGTCTACACGCCCGCCGACTCCGGCAGCCGCGCGGCGCTCGCGCGCCTGTCCGCCGGCGAGGGCCGGGAGGAGCACTTCCCCTGCTGGCCGGCCCACGCGCCGGAACGGACGATGGTGACCGCCTGATCAGCCGGTGTTCTGCAGGCCAGCGGCCACACCGCTCACCGTGAGGAGCAGCAGGCGCTCCAGGGACTCGCGATCCGCGGTGGCGTCCTCGGCGCGCAGTGCCGTGAGCGCACGCAACTGCAGATAAGAGAGCGCGTCCACGTAGGGGTCGCGGAGGACAACCGCGCGGGACAGGACCTCCCGGTCGGCGAGCAGGCGGTCGTGGCCGGTGACGGCGAGGACGAGACGGCGGGTGCGGTCGTACTCGGCGAGCACCGTAGCTGTCAGGTCATCGCGGGCGCCGAGCGCCAGGTACCGGGCCGCGATGACGCGGTCGGTCTTGGCCAGGCTCATCTCGGCGTTGTCGAGGAGCGTGGCGAGCAGCGGCCACTCCCGGTATGCCCGGCGGAGTTCCTCGAGCCCGCTCGCCGATTCCGCGGCGGCGAGGCCGCTGCCCAGGCCGTACCAGCCGGGCAGGTTCAGCCGTGTCTGGGACCAGGCGAAGACCCAGGGAATCGCGCGCAGGTCCTCCAGGCCCAGGGGTCCTCCGCCGTGGCCGCGGCGGGCCGGACGGGAGCCGATGCGCAGGCCGGAGATCTCGTCAAGCGGGCTGACGCGGGCGAACCACTCCGCGAAGCCGTCCGCCTCGACCAGGGAGCGGAACGCCGACTTCGCCGCGTCATCGATGCGGACGGCCAGCGGCTGGAACACCGCCGCGGCCGAACCGTTGCGCGACGCCACCGAGGGTGAGGACGACAGCAGGACGGCGGACGTCACCTGCTCAAGGTGGCGCAGGCCGATGGCCGACTGCCCGTACCGGGCGAAGATGACCTCGCCCTGCTCGGTCACCTTGAACCGGCCGTCCACCGAACCGGGCGCCTGCGCGAGCACCGCGCGGCCCGCCGGGCCACCGCCGCGGCCGATCGCGCCCCCGCGGCCGTGGAACATCGTCACTTCCACATCATTGGCCTCGGCCCACGACACCAGTTCGGCCTGAGCGTCGAACAGCCGCAGCGTGGCCGACGCCGGCCCCAGTTCCTTCGCGGAGTCCGAGTACCCGAGCATCACCTCAAGGCGGCGGCCGTTTGACTTGAACCTTTCGGCGACGGCCGGAAGGTCCAGCATTCCGGTCAGCACCGACGGGGCGGCGGCCAGGTCGTCGCCGCTCTCGAACAGCGGCACCACGTCGAGCACCGGCCCGTCCCCGTCCGGGAAGGCGAACGACGCCAGTTCGTAGACCGCGGCGACGTCAGCGGCCGACGTGGTGAACGAGATGACGTACCGGTGGCACGCGTCGACACCGAACCGTCCCTGGATCCAGCCGATCACGCGGATCGTGTCCAGGACCTCGGTCGTCATCGGAGACAGCTCGCCGCCTGCCCGCAGTTCCGCCAGGGCGCGAGCGTGCACGCCCGAGTGCTGGCGCACCTCCAGGCTCGCCAGGTGGAAGCCGAACGTCTCCGCCTGCCAGATCAGGTGCTGCAAGTCGCCGTACGCCTGCCGGCGCGCGCCCGCCGCGGCCAGCGAGGACTGGACCAGGCGCAGGTCCGCGAGGAAGTCGGCCACCGACGAGTAGGCGAGGTCGGCGTTACGGGTGCGGGTCGCGAGCAGCCGCTCGGCACAGTAAAGGAGGTAGACCCGGTATGGCTCCTGGGGGGAACGGGCGGTGATCTCCCCGACGAGCCCAGGCTGCGCGGCCGAGGCGGCGGACAGGGCACGCCGCAGCTCAGCCGACGGCGGAGCCGACCCCTCGGTGACGGTGAGGGCGCGGCCGATGCGAACGCAGGCCGCTTCCAGCGCCCGCAGCGCGTGCTCGGACTGGATCATGGCGGCCTCGCGGGTGACGGAGGCCGTCACGTTGGGGTTGCCGTCGCGGTCGCCGCCGACCCAGCTCCCGAAACGCATGAACGCCGGCGCGGGCGACCGGTCGGCGCCGGAATCGCTGCCGAGCAGCACGTGGTCCAGCGACCGGTACACGGCCGGGACCAGCCGGAACAGGGTCTCGTCGAACGCGGTCATGATCGTGCGGACCTCGTCGGCGGGGGTCATCGGCTTGACCCGCAGCTGGGCGGTACGCCAGAGCAGGTCGACTTCCTCGCGCAGCTGACGCCGGGCCTCCGACAGCTGCGCGGCGCCCAGACGGTAGTCATCGAGCGTGCCGAGCAGGCCGGTGACCCGGCGCAGCGAGGCAACGACAGCCCGGCGACGGGCCTCGGTCGGATGCGCGGTGAAGACCGGGTGTACACGCAGGCCGTCGAGGAGTTCCGCAACGTGGTCGTTGCCCCGCTCGGCGGTGATCCGCGTTATCGCGTCGGCGAGGGACTCCCGCGGCGGCCGGTCGCCGGAGTCGCGCGTGCGGAGCGTACGGACGCGCTGCTGCTCCTCGGCGAGGTTGACCAGGTGGAAGTACACGGTGAACGCGCGGGCCACCTGCCCAGCGCGTTCGTGGGTCCATGAGGATACGAGCGCGGCGATCGAGTCACCGGCGGATTCGGCGCCCGCGCGCCGCGCGTCGATGACGGCGCGCCTGAGCGTCTCGACATCGTCGAGCAGATCAGGGCCGTCGGCGTCCCTGATCACCTCGCCGAGGATGTCGCCGAGCAGGCGGACGTCCCGCCGCATCTGCTCCGGAAGCTCGGCGGACTCGCGTTCCCTGTCTGTGTGTGGCGTTGTCACGTCCAGAACCTAACCAGGGGCCTCTCGCGGGAAACGCCCGAAGCTAACTATTAATCTTGCGAATATGACCGCTCCCGAGCCGGAATCACCCGAAGAACCAGACCTGCACACAACCGCGGGGAAAATCGCCGATCTTGAGCGCCGCCGCTACGAGGCGGTGCACGCCGGGTCGGCGGCGGCCGTGGACAAGCAGCACGCCAGGGGGAAGCTGACCGCCCGGGAGCGGATCGGGCTGTTCCTCGACGAGGGCTCGTTCACCGAGTTCGACGAGCTGGCCCGGCACCGGGCCCGCGACTTCGGCATCGAGGCGAACCGGCCCTACGGCGACGGCGTCGTCACCGGCCACGGCACCGTCGACGGCCGCCCGGTCTGCGTGTTCAGCCACGACTTCACCGTGTTCGGCGGCAGCCTCGGCGAGGTCTACGGCGAGAAGATCATCAAGGTCATGGACCACGCGATGAAGACCGGCTGCCCGGTCGTCGGGTTCAACGACGGCGGCGGCGCCCGCATCCAGGAAGGCGTCGCCGCGCTCGGCCTGTTCGCCGAGATCTTCTTCCGCAACACCCGCGCCTCCGGCGTCATCCCGCAGATCAGCCTGATCATGGGCCCCGCCGCCGGCGGCGCGGTCTACTCCCCCGCCATCACCGACTTCACCCTGATGGTCGAGGGCACCAGCCACATGTTCATCACCGGCCCCGACGTGATCAAGACCGTCACCGGCGAGGACGTCACCTTCGAGGAACTCGGCGGGGCCCGCACCCACGCCTCCAGGTCCGGCGTCGCCCACTACCAGGCCGAAACCGAGCAGGACGCCATCAGCTTCGCCCGGGACCTGCTGTCCTACCTGCCGTCCAACAACCTCGACGAGCCCCCGATGCTCCCCTTCGCCGCCGGCCCGGCGATCACCGGGACCGACGAGGCACTCGACGCCCTCATCCCCGACTCGGCCGGCCAGCCCTACGACATCCACCAGGTCATCGAGGCCGTCCTCGACGACGGCGAGTTCCTGGAAATCCACCAGAACTTCGCCCCCAACATCGTCGTCGGCTTCGGCCGCGTCGCCGGCGCCCCCGCCGGCGTCGTCGCCAACCAGCCCCTGCACCTGGCCGGCTGCCTCGACATCGACGCCTCCGAAAAAGCCGCCCGCTTCGTCCGGACCTGCGACGCCTTCAACATCCCCGTCCTGACCTTCGTCGACGTCCCCGGCTTCCTGCCCGGCACCGGCCAGGAATGGAACGGCATCATCCGCCGCGGCGCCAAGCTCCTGTACGCCTACGCCGAGGCCACCGTCCCCAAGGTCACCGTCATCACCCGCAAGGCCTACGGCGGCGCCTACGACGTCATGGGCTCCAAGCACCTCGGCGGCGACGTCAACCTCGCCTGGCCCACCGCCCAGATCGCCGTCATGGGCGCCCAGGGCGCCGTCAACATCCTCTACCGCCGCGACCTCGCCGCCGCCGAAAACCCCCAGGCCCTCCGCGCGCAGAAGACACAAGAATACGAAGACACCCTCGCCAACCCCTACATCGCCGCCGAACGCGGCTACATCGACGCCGTCATCCGCCCCGCCGAAACCCGCACCGCCGTCACCACGGCACTGCAGTCCCTGCGCACCAAACGCGAGACACTCCCCCCCAAGAAACACGGCAACATCCCGCTCTAGCG
>Ga0210389_10000544_pt1 | contig 34085 bp, 26 predicted proteins | sample IncBWH28OmetaG_FD_160127 | JGI IMG/M metagenome (GOLD analysis project Ga0210389, IMG submission 160127) | Forest soil microbial communities from Barre Woods Harvard Forest LTER site, Petersham, Massachusetts, United States - Inc-BW-H-28-O ... | reverse complement strand
CGGGACCATTTATTTCGGCTGGATTCCCCGCGCCTCTGGTGTCCGGTGATGAAAACGCTGGCGGACTCTCCGTGAACGGCATGCGCGAGGCAAATAATGGATTCATCCTGAACGGGATACTTGTGAAAGAGACAGGTTATGGAGGAGCGGGGGCAATTCCCAACCTGGATTCGATAGGCGAGTTCCGGATTCTGACGAACAATTATGACGCGGAGTATGGCAACTATAGCGGCGGCCAGATAAACGTCGTTACGAAGTCCGGTACCAACGACTGGCACGGAAATGCCTTCGAATTCCTGCGGAATACTAGTTTTGACGCAGCCAACTTCTTCGATGCGGGCCACCGCGGTGCGTATCACCAGAATCAGTTCGGCGGCACCTTTGGTGGGCCGGTGAAGCGCGACAAGATTTTCTTCTTCGCGGATTACCAGGGAAATCGCAAGACCCAGGCGGCGACTCAAACCATCCACGGGGCGCCCTCCGCAGCCACGATACAAGGCAACCTTTCGGGAATTGCCCCGAGCCTAGAGGGTTCGACGGTCAACGGAGCCGCCTGGGCCCAGCAGCTCACAAACCAATTTGCAAGTTCAACGGGCCAAACGGTGCAAAGCGGTGAGGCCTACTACAGCCCAACTTGCGTGACGACTGATGTCACACTGGCAAACCATTGCGTGCTTCCTGGCGGGATACTTCCTACGACTGCTTTTTCTCCTATTGCATCGAATCTCCTGAAATTTATTCAACCAGCCGCGGCTGGAACAATTGATCCGGCGTTGGGCACGGGCACTTTTTCAACGAACTCCGGCAAGCAGAATTTGAACGACAACAAGTTCAGCGGGCGCGTGGACGCGAATACGGGATTTGGACTCTTGACCGGCTACTATTACTTCGACCGCTATGACCGCGCCGACCCCTACTGGGCCTCCAACGCTCCGTTGTATCCGGGGTTCAGCGCCGACAGTAAGGGACAAACACACACGATTGCACTTGGAGATACCAAGACATTTGGCGCCAGTTCTGTGAACGAGTTTCGCCTGGGCTATTACCGCTTAAACGCGCTATTTAACCAACCCTTGGGTGGGAGTGGAGTGACGCTGGCGAGTTTGGGATTCGCTCCAGGTGACGGGGGGGCGCCTGGGATTCATGTCGGGACTCCAAGCGTGGAGGGAATTCCCGAAATCGACTTCAATAACTTCGCGATCGGCGTGCCCAGCCGGCCGAACCAGTTGGTCCAAAATATTTATCAGGTGCTGGACAACTTCAGCATGGTAGTCGGCACGCACACGCTGAAATTTGGCGGTCAGTATCACTACAACCAAAATGAGGAGAACCTCTCCAACGTCGCTAACGGGAATTTTTTCTTCGGTACAGGATTGGTCGGCGGCGCGACCGAGACCGGGAACGATTTTGTTGATTTTCTTCTTGGCGCACCGAGCACGTACATCCAAGGACAATCGTATCCTTCTTATGGGCGGAGCTTTTACTTCGGGCTTTTTGCCCAGGATAGCTGGCGAATTAAATCGAATCTCACATTCAACTACGGTTTGCGTTATGACGTAAGTTCGCCCTGGCATGAGAAGTACAACGAAATTCAAACACTTATTCCGGGGCAACAGTCACTATCATTTCCCGGTTCGCCGATCGGATGGGTTTTCCCAGGGGACACAGGTGTTCCTTCTACCTTGGCACCAACTCGCTGGGATAAGTTTGCCCCGCGCCTCGGACTCGCTTATTCGTTCGGTGACCATGAAGGGACTCTGGGGAAAATTCTCGGGAAGCCGGGATCAACCAGCATTCGAGTTGGCTGGGGAATGTTCTACACGTCGTTTGAAGGGGCAACCGACTACAACCAGATAGGGGATGCTCCATTCGGAAACTATGCAACTCAGGTAGGTTCTACGTTTGCGTCGCCCTTTATCCCTCGGGCTTCTGGGAACTGCCTGCCAAACCCGATGTGCACGAACCTTTTCCCTGCGCCCGCGCCGGTCAAGGGGTTTTCCGCCAAGAATCCAGCATCCGGCTTCCCTTATGACAACCTGACAGAATGGCTCTCCGCATACGGCACGATCAGCAGTTCGCCAGCGATTTATCCAAAGAACCAGGTACCGTACGCAGAAAACTACGAATTATCTATCCAACGTCAGATCACGCCTTCGGATCTTCTTACCGTAAGTTATGTAGGCACGCAAGGACACAAGCTGATCGCTTCGGTGTCTGCTAATCCGGGTAATCCTGCGACGTGCCTGGCACTTCTCGCAGCAGGGTGCGGGCCGGGAGGTGAAAACGGGATATACACTCTGAATGGTGTGACGACTGCGGGCACGCGCGGGCCGTTCGATGCGCCCTATCAACACACTCCGGTCAACGGTGTTTTTGTGGTTCCTTTCGGCAACGACTCCTATTTCATCACCGGAGGCTACTCGTCGTACAACTCCGCGCAGATCAACTGGCGGCATACATCGGGAAGGTTGCAGACGCTGCTGGGCTATACGTTCAGCAAATCGCTGGACATCTCTTCCGGCTACGGCGAGCAATACAATCCAGTAAATCCACGCCTGAGCCGCGGCCTCTCGGCGTTCGACAGCACTCATAATTTCGTGCTCAGCTACAGCTACAACCTACCCTTCGACAAGCTCGAAGGCCCAAAGAAACTTACTAATGGGTGGCAAGTCAGCGGTATCACCCGCTTTGCCACGGGCCTACCGGTGACAATCGTAGACAATAGCGATTTTTCGCTGTTGGGGACTCAAACTGGCGGGCCGATTACTCTTGGAGTGGACACACCTAATCTTGTGGGACCAGTCCACATCACAGACCCCCGCAAAACGGGAGGATTCTACTTCAGTTCCTCGGCGTTTGGCCCCACCGCAACGAATCCCTCTGAGTTTGGGCAGGAGGGCACCGCCAATCGTAGATTCTTCCACGGGCCGGGAATCAACAACTGGGACATGGCGCTGCTGAAAAGTACTCAGCTCACCGAACGATTTAATCTGCAATTCAGGGCTGAGCTCTACAACGTTTTCAACCACGCCCAATTCCTGACTCCGAGTGGGATTATCACCTATAGCCCGACAACTTTTCAGCCAAATCCTAACACCATGGGGCAGGTTCCTGGAACGACGCTAGGTCGGATAGGCCAACTCTCGCTGAAGCTCAATTTTTAGTCGTTAGATTGAGCTTGTAGCTCCTTTAACCCCGAGCGGGGAATCCTGGCCCAGCCGATTCCCCGCGATTTTTTGGATGAGGGCATGGCCTCCCGGCCAATTTCAATGGTGGCGAAAGAGACTCGGCAATGTCGGCCCATGGCGTGCTCGCGGCAATACTCGTAAAACCTGGACAGTATGAATTGCGGGAGTACCCGTTGCCGGAGCCTGGGCCGGGGTGTGTGCTGGTGAAGATGGAGATGTCGGGGATTTGCGGGACGGACAAGCACACGTTTCAGGGATATGTGACGCAGTATGGAGATCGCAAGCTGGAGTTTCCGATTATCCAGGGCCACGAAAATGTGGGAACGATTGCGGCGATTGGAGGCGACGGGCGGTACGCGGATTTTGAGGGCGTGGCGCTACGCGTGGGCGACCGCGTGGTGGTGGGAGCTAATGTTTCGTGCGGGGAGTGCTATTACTGCCGGCATGATTTTCCGTACTACTGCTGCGAGAAGACGACGGATTACGGAAATAATTTGAGCGCGAAGAATCCGCCGCATCTTTTTGGCGGGTGGTCGCAATACATTTATATTGTGCCGGGAAGTTTTCTGGTGAAGGTGCCGGACGAATTGCCTTCGGAAGTGGCGGTGCTGACGGAGATTTTCGCGGTGTCGGTGGGGCTGGACCGGGCGAAGCAGATGTCGGCGTTTCCGAATGAGTCGTTCCGGTTTGACGATACTGTGGTGGTGATGGGCGTTGGGCCGCTGGGAATGTGTTTATTGATGAAGGCGCGGATGCTGGGCGCTGGAACGATCATCGCGGTGGATTTGTCGGAGTATCGACTGAATTTTGCGAAGAGGCTGGGAGCGGATCATACGATTAATGCGGGGAAGATGTCTCAGAAGGAGCGGCTGGAGTTTGTGAAATCGCTGACGAACGGGCGCGGGGCGGATATGGTGGTGGAGTGCGCCGGAGTGCCGCAGGCGGTGCCGGAGGCGCTGGAGATGTTGCGGGTGAGTGGGCTGTTGGTGGAGGCCGGGAATTTTTCGGATTTGGGCGAGGTGGCGATCAGTCCGCACCGGCATTTGTGCGCGAAGAATGCGCGGATATTGGCGGTGGGTGGGGAAGAGCCGGCGGCGTATGGGCCGAGCATGCGGCAGATGACGCGGTATATGAAGCATTATCCGTTGCGGGAGTTTGTGACACACAAATACGCGTTGCGCGATGTGGATGCGGCGATGGCGAAGGCGATTGAGGCGGAGTCGATGAAAGTGGTGATGGAGCCGTGGCGGTGAGGAAAGTTTGGGTTTCGTGGGAATGAAGAGACGGCTGGCGAAGAGTTTGGAGTAACCCAAGAGGGCCGGTCAAGCCCGGCCCCTACAAAGGCAAGAGGGGCCACCTGAAGGTGGCCGCTACGGGAGATGATGATGAGTGGACTGAAGGAGCGGTTTTTGTTTGCGTGTGCGCCGGATAGCTGGGGTGTGCTGGATTATCCGGGGCCGTCGTGGGAGCAGTCGTACGAGAAGATGCTGGATGAAATGGTGGAGGCGGGGTATACGGGGACGGAGCTGGGGCCCTATGGATTTTTTCCGACGGATGCGACGGTGCTGAAGCCGCAGCTGGAGAAGCGGAAGTTGAAACTGCTGGGATCGTTTGTGCCGGTGAAGATGACTGATCCGGCGGCGGGGAAGGCGGCGATTGAGCGGATTCGTAAGGTGGGGGATCTGCTGGCTACTTTGAAGGCGCCGTTTCTGGTAATGGCGGATGACCAGTCGGCGGAGCGGAATGCGTATTCGGGGCGAGTGTATGAGAAGGGCTGCCCGACTTTGACCGCGGCGCAATGGAAGCACGTGGGAAATATTGTGGCGGATGCGGAAAAGGTGGCGCAGGAATTTGGGCTGGATTTGGTTTTTCATCCGCACGTGGCGACTTATGTGGAGACGCCGGAGGAGTGCGAGCGGTTTTACGATGCGACTTCGCACACGAAGATTGGGCTTTGCCTGGATACGGGACACTGCGTGTATGGGCATGGAGATTCGGTGAAAGAGGCGGAGAAGTATAAGGATAAACTGAGGCTCGTGCATATAAAGGATTGCAATAACACGGTGCTGGCTGAGGCGCGGAAGAATAAGTGGACGTTTGAAGAAGCGATTGAGCACAAGGTTTTTACCGTAATCGGGAGGGGGAATATTGATTTTCCGGCGTTTTTCCGGACTTTGATTAAGAACGGGTATTCGGGGTGGTCGGTGATTGAGCAGGATGTGAAATTTGGGGCTACGGAGATACCGCCGAAGGATAGTGTGGCGGCTAGTTTGCGGTATTTGGAAGGAGTGATGGGGTCGTTGGGGGCGGCGGCGAAGGCGTGAGAAGGTGGAAAATAGAAATTGAAAAAGAAGGATTTAACACAGAAGACACTGAGGAAGAGCACAGAGTTCACAGAGAAGAGAAACCCAAGAGCACAGGCTGAAGCCTATGCTACCGAGGAGCGGAATGCGGAAGATCAGGATAGGCGTGTTGGGCGTGGGGGAGATGGGGAAGCGGCACGCGGAAAATTTGCGGCGGCTGGTGCCGGGCGCGGAACTGGCGGCGATTGCGGATGTGGTGGAGGCGCGGGCGAAGCAGGTGGCGGAGGAGTTGGAGGTGGAACACGCTTTCGGGAGCCTAGAGGCGATGCTGGAGTTGAAGGGATTGCAGGCGGTGTTGATTGCGACGCCGGACAAGTTTCATGCGCAGGCGGTGGTTCAAGCGGCGAAGGCGGGGAAGGATATTTTGTGCGAGAAGCCGCTGGCGCTGACGATGGTGGACGCTTATGCGGCGCTGGATGCGGCCGGCAAAGCAGGCGTGCGGCTGCAGGTGGGATTTATGCGGCGGTATGATCCGGCGCATGCAGCGGCAATGAAGCGGATTGAGGCGGGAGAGATTGGGACACCATTGATTTTCAAGTCGGTGGGGAGGGACAAGGATGAGCCGCCAATGGCGGCGTATCAGTCCGGCTTGAACGGAATGATTTTCTACAACAGCACTATTCACGATTTCGATCTAGCGCGGTGGATGATGCGGGACGAAGTTGCGGAAGTGCATTCGTATGGAACTTCGGTGACGCGGCCGGAAGTGGCGAAGTTTGGCGATGTGGTGGCGAGTTCGGTGAACCTGCAATACCGGAACGGCGGGATCGGAAACATCGAGTCGTACGTCTCGGCGATTTATGCGTATGACGTGCGGACGGAGATATTGGGAACAAAGGGCGCGGTTTTCGTGGGGAGCATCGAGCAAGCCCCGGCTGTGTTTTTGAGCGCGAACGGGAGTGTGCAAAAACTGGCGGATCATTTTCTGACGCGGTTTGCGGATGCGTATTTGGTCGAGGTGCGGGATTTTGTGCAGAACTTGCTGGAGGATAAGCCGGTGCGGGTGACGGGCGAGGACGGATTGAAGGCGCTGGCGACGGCGGTGGCGGCGGAGAATTCGCTCAAACAGGGGCGGGCGGTGAAGGTGACGCTGGAACGCTCGGCGACGACGTGAGATTGACGAGGAAAGGTCCGGTTGGAGGGAGGAGTTTATGACCCAAGCGACCGCTACGGCATTCAAAAGTCCGCTGCATAAGATGACGCAGACTACGCCGACGTGTTTGTGGAACGATTCGGCGTCGATTGAGGAACTGTCTTACTCAATGGAACACGGCGGCGTCGGGGCGACGTGCAATCCCGTGATTGTGCTGGGCGTGTTGAAGAAGGAGCTTGGAGAGTGGAAAAAGCGGATTGAGATGCTGCTGAAGGAATTTCCAACGGCGGGTGAGGACGAAATTGCGTGGAAGGTCGTGCGGGAGATTTCCGTGCGAGCGGCGGCTGTGCTGAAGCCGGTTTTTGATGCTCAGGGTGGGAAGAATGGGAGACTGTCGATTCAGACGGACCCACGGCTGTATCGCGACGCGAAGAGCATTGTGGAGCAGGCGGAAGAGTTCAGTAAATTGGCGCCGAACATGATTGTGAAGATCCCGGTGACGGCGGCGGGGATACCTGCGATTGAAGAGGCGACGTACCGGGGCATCAGTATCAATGCGACGGTGTGTTTTACCTTGCCGCAGTGCGTGGCGGTGGCGGAGGCGGTGGAGCGCGGGCTGAAGCGGCGGGAAAAAGAGGGCAAGGAAATCGCGAGCATGGGGCCTGTGTGCACGATTATGGTCGGCCGACTGGATGACTGGCTGAAGGTGTTGATTGAAAAAGAGAATGTGGCGATTGATCCCGGGTATACGGAGTGGGCGGGCGTGGCCGTGTTCAAGAAGACGTACAAACTTTTTCGGGAACGTGGGTACCGGATCCGGTTGCTTTCGGCGGCGTTTCGAAATCACATGCACTGGAGCGAGCTGATTGGCGGGGATGTGGTGATCTCGCCGCCGTATGCGTGGCAAGTGCGATTTAACCAAAGCGATATTGAAGTGGTGCCGAGAATCGATAAGCCCGTGGCTGGAGAGATTGTGGAGGAGTTGGGGCGGAAGTTTGTGGATTTTCAGAGGGCGTATACGGAGAAGGGGATTTCGGTGGCGGAGTTTGATTCGTTTGGGCCTACGGGAAGAACTTTGCGGCAGTTTGTTGCAGCTTGTCATGATTTGGATTCGGTGGTGCGGGACGTGATGTTGCCGAATCCGGATGCGTAGTTAGAGGCAAGAAATTCTAACGCAGAGACGCAGAGTACGCTGAGCCGGAGCAGAGAAGAGAAAACCAAGAGCGGCCCGCCTGGGAAGGCGGGCCCTACAAGTGCACGCCATTCGTTTTGTTCACAGATTATGTTTTTTGACGGGGGTATGAGCCGATGGGAAAACTTGCGATTACGGGTGGGAAGAAATTGCGGAAGACGCCGTTTACGCGGTGGCCGATACCGACGAAGGCGGAAGCTGCGGCTCTGAAGGATGTGCTGGAGAGCACGTTGTGGGGCGGCCAGCCGTTTCCGGGAAAGCATGCGGCGGCGTTCGCGGCGAAGTTTGCGAAGTTGCACACGGCGAAGTATGGGCAGTGCGTGAACACGGGGACCGTGGCGATTCAGGCGGCGCTGAAGGCGATCGGAATCAAGCCGGGCGACGAAGTGATTGTGCCGGCGTACACGTGGGAGGGAACGGTTGGGCCGGTGCTGCTGGTGAACGCGGTGCCGGTGTTTGTGGATGTAGATCCGGACACGTATTGCCTGGACGCGAAGCTGATCGAGAAGGCGATTACGCCAAAGACGAAGGCGATATTGCCGGTGCATCTGGGGATGCGGTTTGCGGATATGGACGAAATTTTGCGCGTGGCGACGAAACACAAATTGAAGGTGGTGGAAGATTGCGCGCACGCGCATGGAGGAATGTGGAAGGGGAAGGGCGCGGGCTCGATGGGGGACATGGGGGCGTTCAGTTTTCAGTCGAGCAAACTGATTACTTCGGGCGAGGGTGGGGCGGTTATCACGAACAACCTGGAGTATATGGAACTGGTGCAGAGCTACATCAATGCGGGGCGGGCCAGCCTGACGGACCAGTATAAGAAGCGGATTATCGGATTCAATTACCGGCTGGGGGAGTTTCAGGCGGCGGTGCTTGGCGCACAGCTTGCGCGAATGCCGAAGCAGAGTGCGATCCGGGACAAAAACATGAAGCGGTTTGAGGCGCGGATGGCGAAGACGCCGGGGATCGGATTGCTGAAGCCGGATCCGCGGATTACCCGGCTGGCGCCGTATGGTTATGTGATGAAGTACTTCGCGGACATGATGAAGGAGATACCGCGGGCGGCGTTTGTGGCGGCGATGCAATTGGAAGGGGTACATTGCGACGGGCTGTTTTACGAGCCGGTGTACAAGAGTTCGCTGTTTCCCGTGGATGCGACGGATTTTCCGGCCTTGAGCTGGGGGCGGGAGAAGGCGCTGGATCTGCGGTCGATGTATTCGTGTCCGGAATCGGAGAAGGCGGCTTATCAGGAGGCGGTGTGGTTTCCACACCAGCATTTTTTGGGTAGTACGAAGGATGTAGATGATATTGCGGATGCGATCCATAAGGTGCTGGAAAATGTGGAGGAGTTGCGGGGGTTGGATCATAAGGCGATACGGAACCAGAGATTGGGACGGGCGGATCGGGAGAGTTGAGTAAGAAAAGAGCGAAGAAAAACCCTTAACACAGAAGACGCAGAGGTCGGAGCACAGAGGGCACAGAGAAGAGAAAACCAGGAACACAGGCTAAAGCCTAAGCTACTGGCGAGGAATCGTCGCGATGACGTGAATCTACCAATATGAAAACCGGGAACAAAGTGGGGTTTGCGGTGGTGGGGCTGGGCGCGATTGCACAGGGCTCTGTGCTGCCGGCGTTCCGGCATGCGAAGAACGTGAAACTGGTTGGGTTGGTTAGCCGAGATAGGCGGCAGGCGGTGAAGCTAGCGCGGAAGTTTGGGGCAAACGCGGCTTACAGCGCGGAAGAGTTTGGGACCTGCCTGGAAAATCCAGAGGTGGACGCCGTTTATCTGGCTACACCGCAGAGCGAACATTTGAAGGCGACAGTGACGGCGGCTCGGGCGGGGAAGCACGTGCTGTGCGAAAAGCCGCTGGCGTTGAATCCGGAGCAGTCGGCAGAGATGGTGCGGGTTTGCGAAGAGTGCGGCGTGCAGTTGATGACGGCTTACCGGAAATATTTTGAGCCGAGTGCTCTATACCTGAAGAGGCTTATTCAGAGCGGGAAGCTGGGGAAGGTCGATATGATCAACACTTCGTTCAGCGAATTGCACGTGGCGGGTAAATCGATTCCGTGGCTGCTGGATTCGAAGGTGTCCGGCGGCGGGCCGCTGATGGATCTGGGCGTGTACTGCGTGAATACGAGCCGGTGGCTGGTGGATGAGGATCCAGTGGAGGTGGTCGCCCATTCGTGGAGAAAAGATGCGGCGCGGTTTCGGGACGTGGAAGAGGGGATTTCGTTCCGGATGCAGTTTGCGAGCGGGTTGGTGGTACAGGGGACTTCCACGTATAGTTCGGCGATTTCGTCGTATTTGTTTGTGCAGGGAACGAAGGGATGGGCTTGCCTGACGCCTGCATTTCCGTTTGATGAGGAGCGGCGGTTGACGGGGAAAATTGGCGGCAAGTGGTTTGAGAAGAAGTTCAGGGTGGTGGACGAGTTTGCGCCGGAGCTGGATGCGTTCGCGACGGCGATACAGATGAAGAGGCCTGTAGGGCCAGATGGACGACAGGGGCATCGGGACATGTGCATTTTGGAGGCGATTTATGCAGCGGCGAGAAATGGAGGACCGGTTAGCGTAAGATACGGGATTCGTTGAAGGTAGGAGAAGAGAGAAAGAGAGAAGAGTTTAACGCAGAGACGCAGAGTACGCTGAGCCGGAGCAGAGAATATCTGGGGCGGAGGAGCGGCCAGGCCATTCATGAGCACGGGAAAAAATGCCGGACGGAAGAAGGCGGGGAAGGCCGCGAGCATTTATGATGTGGCGCGGGAGTCCGGCGTCTCTGTGTTTACGGTGTCGGCGGTGGTGAACAACAAGAGCCACGTGGGGAAGGGACTGCGGGAACGCGTGGAAACGGCGATCCGGAAATTGAATTACCGGCCGAATTTGATTGCGCGGAGCCTGGCGAACCAGAGGACGCATACGATCGGAATGATTGTGCCGGACATTGGTAACCCGTTCTTCCCGCTGGTGGTGCGCGGGGCGGAGGATGCCGCGCAGAAACGCGGATACAATTTGCTGCTTTGCAATAGCGATGATTCGCTTGATAAGGAAGAGAAGGCGATTGAGTTGCTCCTCTCGAAGCGCGTGGACGGGATTTTGCTGACGAAGGCGGCGGGGGATTTTCGACCTCAGCTGCGGCAGATGATTAAAGAGGTGGATATTCCGTTTGTCCTGGTAATGCGGACGTACCCGAAGCTGACGAAGGACGCGGTGATTACCGACGATTATCACGGGGCGTATGAAGCGGTGTCGCATCTGGCGCGTGCGGGGCGAAAGCGGATTGGATTGATCAGCGGACCGTTGAAGGTGAGCAACGCGAAGGAACGCTGGCAGGGATTTCATGACGCGTTAGAGGCGGAGGGGCTGAAATACGATGAGGATTTGGTGATTGAGGGCGATTACCGGCTGGAGTCGGGATTTCGCGCGGGGCATTCGCTGCTTTCGCGACGGCCGGATGGGATTTATGTGGCGAATCATTTGATGACCATCGGATTGCTGCAGGCGGCGGAGGAGATGGGATTGCGCTGCCCGGAGGATTATGGGCTGGTGAGTTTTGACGATTACCCGTGGCTGGGGATTTTCCGGCCGCGGCTGACGACGGTGGAATTGCCGAAGCACCAGTTGGGTTTGGAGGCGGCGGAGTTGTTGATCAAAAGAATTGCGGGGGATGTGAGCAAGGCCACAGTGAGGAAATTGCAGCCGGAATTGCGGATTCGGGAGTCGTGCGGGTTTGGGCTGCGGGCAGGTGGGGAATCGAAGATAGAAATAGGAAAATAGAAGAGAAGAGTTTAACGCAGAGACGCAGAGGGCGCAGAGCCGGAGCAGAGGAACCCAAAAGCACAGGAACCCAGTCGCACAGCCAGGAATGGCTGTGCTACTGGGGTGCGATTGCGGAGAGTTAGGTTTCGCTGAAGTCGAAGAGTTTTGGGCGGAGAGTGAAACCCCTGGTTTTGTAGGCGGCGTAGAGAATTCCCACCACCAACCAGATGATGCCGGCCCATTTGGTCCAGTTCTGCAGGCTGAATAACAAACCAAAACAGAAGACGAAGCCGAATCCGGGGACGAAGGCGTCGACGAAGAAGTTGCGCTTGCCCGCGTTTCCCGGGCCGAAGTAGAAATGGAGGAGAGAGACCAGGTTGACTCCCATGAAGGCGATGAGTGCGCCGAAGGTGACGATTTCGGCGGAGAGTTCCCAGGGAATGGTGAGGACGCCGATGTAGGCGAGTGCGCCGACGATCCAGACGTTGTAGATGGGATTGCCTTTTGTGGGGCTGATGTGGCCGAAGATTTTTCTGGGTAACACGTCGTCGCGGCCCATGCTGTAGAGAAGGCGGGAGGCGCCGACGTGTCCGGCGAGGCCGCAGGCAATGCTGGAGACGAGAAGCATGATGCCGTAGGCGTGGAAGAGCAGGGGGCCACTGGCGGCGCGGGCGACGTCCATGAAAGCGGTTTCGGGATTTTGATACGTGGCGTAGTCGGGCAAAACGCGCTGGGCCATGTAGACCTGGAAGCCGCTGAAGAGACCGGTGAAGATACAGACCAGGACAGAGGCTAGTAAAACGTTGCGGCGGGGATTTTTAACTTCTTCGGCGAGGATGGAGACGCCGTCGAAGCCGATGAAGACGAGAGCGGCGAGACCAGTGCCGGAAGCGACTAGGCGGTAATTAAAAGTTTCGGGATTGTAGAGTGGCTTGAGAGAGACGAGGCCGGAGAAATGCTGGTGGAGAATGATGTAGCGGAAGGCTTCGACTAGAAAGGCAGCGGTGACTAGGACCATGAAGGAAAGAAGAACTTCGTTGGTGCGAGCGGTGAATTTGATGCCTTGCACGGTCATGAATGTGATGAGGCCGACGGCGAGAGCGGCGAGGATGGCGAAGGGGATTTTTGGGGCCATGCGTTGGATGGCGAGGACAGCGTAGAGGGCGTTCTGGATGGGTTGGAAAAGATATTCGAGGAACATGGCCCAGCCGACGACGAAGCCGACGTGGGGATTGAGTCCTTTGCTGATGTAGGTGTAGACGGAGCCGGAGGAAGGATAGACGGTAGCCATGCGGCCGAAACTTACGGCGGTGACGGACATGGCGACCATAGCAAGGAGCAGTGTGGTGACGGCGTGGCCGTGGGAGAGGACTTGGGCTTCGCCGAAAAGCGGGACGGCGGCGATGGGAGAAGTGAGGATGACGCCGTAGTAGATAAGGTCCCAGAGGCCGAGGACGCGTTTCAGATGGGGCTGCGCAGGGCTTCCCGCTTCGAGTGTCCCAGTGGTTGTTTCCACGCCGGCCTCTTTCGGATGCGAAACGATTTCGGGGTCCGATTGCTCTGCTGAGATTTGAAATTAATTTCCTAAAAGAAAAAACGTTCCTTTTTGCGCGCTTCCTCATATTTTTTGCGGGCGGCGCGGACCGAATCACGCTCGGAGACTTCGGCGATGGGGACATCCCACCAGGATTCGTAGCCCGGGACGCGGTCGTCGTAGGAAGTTTCGACGACGATGACGGAGGTGCGTTCCTGTTTGCGGGCGGCGACGAGGGCGTTGCGGAATTCGTCGTGGGTTTTGGCGCGGATGGTCCAGGCGCCGAGGCTGGCGGCGTTGGCGGCGAAATCGACGGGAATGTTTCCGCCGTCATATTTATCGCCGCGACGGTAACGGTAGTTGGTGCCCATGCCTTCATTGCCGCAGCCGCGGCTGAGGCCGCCGATGCTGGAGAAACCGTGATTGTCGAGGAGGACGATGTTGAGTTTGACGCCTTCTTGCAGCGAAGTGACGATTTCCTGGGCCATCATCAGATAAGAGCCGTCCCCGACCATGACGTAGACTTCGCGATTCGAGTTGGCCATTTTCGCGCCGAGGCCGCCAGCAATTTCGTAGCCCATGCACGAGTAGCCGTATTCCATGTGATAGCCGCCGGGCTGGCGGGTGCGCCAGAGTTTGTGGAGATCGCCGGGAAGGCTGCCGGCGGCACAGAGGAGAATGTCAGAGGCTTCGGTGAACGAGTTGAGGGCGCCGATGACTTCGCCTTGTGAGAGCGGAGGAGTTTTGCGGACGGCGTAGATGCGATCGACTTCTTTTTCCCAGTCGGCGCGGAATGCGGCGATGCGGGTGGCGTAGCTTTTTTCGATCTGGTAGCCGGCGACCGCGGATTGGAGTTCTTCGAGAGCGACGCGGGCGTCGCCGGTGAGAGGAAGAGCGGCGTGTTTGTAGGCGTCGAATTCTGCGACGTTGATATTGATGAAGCGGACGGCGGGATTTTGGAAAGCGGTTTTGGAGGCGCTGGTGAAATCGGAGTAGCGAGTGCCAATGCCGATAACGAGGTCGGCTTCGCGGGCGGCGATGTTTGCGCCGGTGGTGCCGGTAACGCCTACGGCGCCGAGTTGTTGCGGATGGTCGTAGGGAAGGGAACCTTTGCCGGCTTGGGTTTCGCAGACGGGGATGCCGGTGGCTTCGGCAAAATTTGCTAAGGCGCGGGAGGCTTCGGAGTAGAGAACGCCGCCGCCGGCCACGATGAGAGGTTTTTTTGCTTGGCGGATTAACGCTGCGGCTTGGTTGAGGATACTTTTGTCGCAGCGAGCGCGGGGAATGATCCAGACGCGTTTGCGGAAAAATTCTTCTGGAAAGTCAAAGGCTTCGGCTTGGACGTCCTGAGGGAGGCTGAGGGTGACGGCCCCAGTGTCGGCGGGAGATGTGAGGACGCGCATAGCTTCGGGTAGAGAAGTGAGGATCTGTTCGGGGCGCTGGATGCGATCCCAGTATCGCGAGACGGGTTTGAAGCAATCGTTGACAGAAATATCCTGAGTGGAGGGGGATTCCAACTGCTGGAGGACGGGAGCGACATTGCGTCGGGCGAAGATGTCGCCGGGGAGCAATAGGACGGGAACGCGATTGATGGTTGCGGCGGCGGCGCCGGTGAGCATGTTGGTTGCACCGGGGCCGATGGAGGTGGTGCAGGCGAGAGTGCGGAGGCGAAAGCTGGTCTTGGCGAAGGCGGCAGCGGTGTGAACCATGGCCTGCTCGTTGCGGCAGAGGTAGTAGCGGAGGCCGGGATTTTGTTCGAGGGCTTGGCCCATGCCAGCTACGTTGCCGTGGCCGAAGATGCCGAAGCAGCCTTCGATGAAGCGATGCTCCTGGGAGTCGCGGCTGGAATACTGAGCTTGCAAATAAGCGACAATGGCCTTGGCGACGGTGAGGCGGCGGCTCATGACGAGATTTTCCTTCCCAGAGGACTGTGCGAGTGGGGACAAGTTTGCGCCCGAACAGGCAGGGAAGGCCAGCAGGAAAACGTGGAAATGTCTAAGCGCTTATCGGCGACTGGTCCGGTGAGTTTGTCTGGGTAGTTTTCGGCCATCGCCCCGTCCTCTTGAAGTTGCGGAGAGTTTACCGCTTCAACGCACCAACGGCAATCGCGGATCGAGGTCTTTCCAAGTGGCTTTCAGCCAGACGTGATTGGGGTCTTCGGTGACGGCCAGGGTCCGGGAGGTTCCCGCAAGGAAATTGAGGTAGTAGACGTCGTAGCCGGGGCCCGCGACGACGGGATGGAAACCGGAGCGGACGAGGACGGCGTCGCCATCCTGAGCGCGAAGGGTGACGTCGCGCGAGAGATCGGGGGAGTAGAGGCGCTGGAGCGCGAAGCCTTCCTTGGGGCGATTGATGCGGTAATAGTAGATTTCGTCGAGGTCGACTTCCGAAGGCGGGTTGTGGACGTCGTGTTTGTGAGGAGGGAAGCTCGACCAGTTGCCGCCGGGAGTGTAGACCTCGATGACGACGAGTTTGTCGGCGGGGAAGTCAGGGCGGATGATGTCGACGATCTGGCGGGAAGCGTTTCCACCGCCACGGAGGCTACTAACGACGTCTTTTGGAGGGATGAGTTTGGGCTGAAGCTTGGCCTGAGAAGGGACGCGGCACTCGGCGATTTCGCAGGCAGTTTCTGCCGTGAAGTTGACGGAGTGGCCGGTTGGGAGATAGAGGGAATAGGGGAGACCGTCAAAAACATTCTTGCGCTGGCCGATGCTGTGCGGTCCTTCGCCCCAGTTTACGGAGCAGCGGCCGCCGAGAAGGACGAACGCGGCTTCTTCGCCCTTGGTGGAGGCGGAATAGGTTTCACCCGGATTGAGACGGCGGGCGGACATGCTCATCCATTCCCATTGGACGCTTTCGCGGGAAAAATGGAGCAGTTCGCCGGATTGAGCTTCGGGGAGAGGACGGGAATGGACGATGTTCGGAGCTGTGGACATCAAGCACCCCAAGCTGCTCCCGGCTTCACGGGAAGGCTACAGCGGTAAGGCGACGGGGAGCGCCGGGAAAGATCAAAGCGCTTTGCCGTGTGGAGGAGCCGAACCCGGAATTGGTTCCCGAACCTTGGGGAAAGCCAAAGGTTTCCGGAAATCGCCTGCTCGCTAACCGGCTAGATTGTAGCGCAGGTTGGGAGGATTTTGCCAATGATTCGGGGGAGTCCAAGAGCACAGCCAGGAATGGCTGTGCCACAAGATGACTATTAGGCGGGAGTAGGGGATTCAATGCAGGGAAAAGGCTTTAACACAGAGGACGCAGAGAAAGGAGCGCAGAGGGCACAGAGAGCGGAGAAGAGAACGGCGCCCGCCTCGGAAGGCGGCCGCTACAAAAAGTGCATTGCGCGATTTAAGGCCGTGAGTTCCGGTGGAGTGAGCGGGCGGTGGGAGCCTTTTGAGAGGTCGCCGAGTTGGAGGGGGCCGATGGAGACACGGATCAAGCGGAGCACTTCGATGCTAAGGGCGTCGAGGATGCGGCGGATATGGCGGTTTTTGCCTTCGTCGAGGGTGAGTTCGAGCCAGGAATTTTTTTCGCCGGAGCGGAGGAGGGTGGCGCGTTTGCAGCGGAGAGTTTCGTTGGGCTCAGTTTCGACTCCGCGTTCGAGTTTTTCGAGAAGCGATGAATCGGCAACAGCGGCGATTTGCACGTGGTAGGTTTTGTCGAGATGCGTTGCGGGATCGGTTACGCGGGCGTTCCACTGGGAATCGTTGGTGAAGAGAAGGAGGCCTTCGCTGGCTTTGTCGAGGCGCCCGACCGGGGCGAGCCAGGTTAGGCCGGAGGGAAGCAGGGAGTAGACGGTGTCGCGGCCTTTTTCGTCGGAGGCAGAGGTGACGATGCCGCGCGGTTTATTGAGCATGAGATAGATTTTTTCGGCGGACTTGAGCGACTGGCCCTGGACTTCGATGCGATCGGTGCCGAGACGGACGGGAGCTTCAGGATTTTTCGGAGTGCTGCCATTCAGGCGGACTTTGCCCTGACGGATCAGTTCAACGGCTTGCTGGCGGGAGCAGTAGCCGAGTTTGGAAAGCGCGCGGGCCAGGCCCACCTTGCGCAAAGCGTCGGGATTTTGTGGCGATTTGTTGGAAGGGCGGCGAGTCACGGTTGGTGATGCTGCCGGGCGCTAGGTCTTTTTTTCCGGAGAAGCGGGTTCGGGATGCTTTATTTCGCCGAAGCGATTGGCGAGCCAGTCGCGAACTTCCTTGGGATTGTATTTGAAGGGGCCGTTGCCGCCTTTATAAGAGATGCGGCCCTGCTCGTCGATGATGTAAAGGCGCTCGGGCCAGGCAGAGTAGGCGTCGTTGGCGGCGTTGGTCATTTCGTCGATGCCGAAAGGGACGGAGTATTTGAAGCGCTGGGTGAAGTCGTTGGCGATGGCGACACGCTGTTCGAGGGTTTTCGGCTGGGCGTAGCAGACATTATCTTTGTCTTTTTCGTTGGACTTCATCTGCCACTCGTCGAGGGGATGGGCTTCGCGAACGTAAATGGTGAGGAAATCGGCGCGCTCTTTATAGTCGTTGTAGATTTGCGCGATATCGCCAACCTGGCGACGGAAGGGCGGTCAAGTGAAGCTGCCGAAGACGAGCACGAGCGGTTTGCCGCTGGTGCGTTCGCGGATATGAAAGCGCGTGGAGCCGTCGAGCGAGACGAGAGTGGCGTCGGGGGCGTCGCTGCCGACCTGGAGATTCCCGCGGTGCATGTGCGGGAGGGCGTAGCGGACCATGCCGATGGCGTCTTTGGGGCTGCCGGCCATGATACTGAGGCCGACGCAGACGGCGAGGAGAAGGATGGCGACGGTGATCAGGGACCATTTGAGGATGGGGTGCATGGGATTTTGCTTAGCGATATCGTCTCATAAATATGGGGTAATCGTGAAAACGTTGGAGTATAGCAAGAAAAGAATTTAACAGAGAGGACGCAGAGGTCGGCACACAGAGGACACAGAGAAGAGGAGGAGGGTTAGTAGTTGGCGGAGGCGCGGAGTTCGTCGCGCAGGGCGGCGTAACGGGCGAGGGATTTTTCGATGATGTTGATGGCGGCGTAGGCGGGGCGAATGTCTTCTACCTGGACTTGCTTGCCTTCGAGTTGCTTGTAGTCCTGGAAAAAGCGTTTTAGGACGAGCATGCGGTGGGGCGGAAGATCGCGGGCTTCCGTGTAATCGCTAAATTCGGGGTCGTTGGTGGCGACGGCAATGATTTTGTCGTCGCTGGCGCCGGAGTCGACCATGGTCATGACGCCGATGGCGCGGGCCTTGATAAGGGCGAGAGGCTGGATAGATTCCTGGCAGAGGACGAGGACGTCGAGGGGGTCGTTGTCTTCGGCGTAGGTCTGCGGAATGAAGCCATAGTTGGCGGGGTAGAAGACAGCGGAGTGGATGATGCGGTCGACCTTGAGGAGGCCGGTGGGTTTGTCGAGTTCGTATTTGACGTTGGAGCCGAGCGGGATTTCGATGACGGCCTGGAAGTCGCGGGGGAGTTCCTTGCCGGGGGAGACGTCGTGCCATGCGTGCATCAAGCTGGGATACCTCGTTCGTTAGAAACCGCTATCTATTATGTATTGAGATGAGGGGAAAAGGTAAGGGCGGTTGGGGAATTCGAGGAGGAAGAGAAAGAGAAAGAATCAACACAGAGAACACAGAGTTCGCAGAGAAGAGTGCCAAGAGCACAGCCAGGAATGGCTGTGCTACAGGAGCCTAGGCGGACTTTCTGGTCCAGGCGCCGAGGATTGCACCCATTAAGACCATCCCTGCGAGCGGGTAAAACTGGTTGATGGCGAATAGTTCCTTGGGGCGCATTTCGTACATGTAGGTCGTGTAGGTGATGGGGCCGATGAAGCCGATCCATAGGAGGACGCCGACGGAGGCGCCGCGACCGATGGTGTTGGCGTTGCGCCAGATGCAGATTTGCGCGAGGGCGTAGGCGATGAGGAGATTCAGGACGAAGGTGATGACGTAGGGCAGGACGGGATTCATGCTTTTGGCTTGCTCTTCGGTTAAATGTTCCAGAGCCATCCAGGGCTTGCTAAAGAGCACAGCGTACCAGACGCCGCCGAGGATCCAATAAGCAACGGCCGCAACGACCACCGCAGCATAATTTGTTTTCATCGAAAATCCCCCGTCAGGATCGTGTGGCGGGGAATGTAGCATTAGGCGCGGGCTTTGTCGATAAGTTCGTCCCAGAGGCCCTTGGATTTGAGGATGAGCTCGATGGCTTCGCGAATGGCGCCTTTTCCGGCGTGTGCTTTGGTGGTGTAGTGGGCGATTTTTTTCACATCGATGACGGCGTCACCGACGGCGACGGCAAGGCCGACTCGTTTGAGGAGGGGAATGTCCGGGAGGTCGTCGCCGACGTAAGCGACTTCAGCGTCTTTCAAGCCGGATTTGGCGAGAATTTCTTCGTAGGCCGGCATTTTGAGAGGGATTTTCATGTAGACGTAGTCCATTTTCATTTCGCGGGCGCGTCGGAGCAGTGCGGGGCTTTCGCGGCCGGTGATGCAGCCGGTCTGGATGCCGGCCGTGTGGGCGAGGGTGAGTCCCTGGCCGTCGTGAGCGTCAAATTTTTTTATTTCGAGGGCGGAGCCATCGGGCTGGGAGAGGAGGAGGACTCCACCGTCGGTCATGGTGCCGTCGACGTCCATGAGGAGGAGTTTGATTTGAGCGGCCCGTTTTTTAAGGGCGGGAGAGATTTTGGGGGTTGGGGACAAGCGCGCCTCCAGTGAAGTCACGAGCGGATAAGTCTAGCAAGAATTAGATGTCTTGACCGAGAGGAGGAGACAAGAAAATGCTTACCACAGAGGTCCACAGAGTTCACGGAGAAACGGCGGAATGAATAGTGCGTCGCACGATTAGATGAGTTCAAGGGTCCAGAGGTCGTGGAGGTGGACTACGCCGACTACTTTTTGTGATGCGTCTACGACGACTACGGATGTGATTTTCTTTTTTTCCATCAGGTTGAGGGCTTCGCTGGCGAGGAGTTTGGCGCTGATCGTTTGCGGGTTGCGGACCATGCAGTCGCCGGCGGTCATGGAGAGGGTGGCACCACCGTGCTTTTCCATGAGGCGGCGAAGGTCGCCGTCCGTGAGGATGCCGGCGAGTTTGCCGTCGGGAGTGGTGACGGTGGTCATGCCGAGTTTCTTGGCGGACATTTCGTGGAATGTGGCGGGCATGGATGTTTCGGGAGTGACGCGGGGCAGGGCGTCCCCAGAGTGCATGAGGTGTTCGACGCGGAGGAGCTTTTTGCCGAGGCGGCCGGCGGGATGAAGGGCGGCGAAGTCGTCGTGCTGAAAGCCGCGGCGGTCGAGAAGGGAAACGGCCAGGGCATCGCCTACGGCCATTGCTACGGTGGTGCTGGCGGTGGGAGCGAGATTGAGGGAGCAGGCTTCTTCCTTGACGCTGACGTCGAGAACGACCTCGCTGGCTTCGGCGAGCGTGGATTTGGGATTTCCGGTGAGCGTGACGATGGGAATTTCGAGGCGCTTGAGGGATTCGAGGAGATTGAGGATTTCCTGGGTTTCGCCGCCGTAAGTAATGGCGAGCAGCACGTCGCGGCGGGCGAGCATGCCGAGATCGCCGTGGAGTGCTTCAGCGGGATGCAGGAAAAAAGAGGGCGTGCCGGTGCTGGAGAAGGTGGCGGAGATTTTGCGGCCGACGAGGCCGGATTTGCCCATGCCGGTGACGACGACGCGGCCTTTGCAGGCGAAGAGAAGATCGACGGCCCGCGTGAACGAGTTGTCGAGGCGGGCGAGGACGTCCTGGATGGCTTGGGCTTCGATGCGGAGAACGCGGCGGGCGGTTTCGAGGCTCATGCGTTGCTCCAGCCGCGGACGAGAGTGGAGAGTTCTTTGAGGCGCGCTAGTAGTTGCGGAAGTTGCGAGAGGGGCAGGGCGTTGGGGCCGTCAGAGAGTGCGGCGGCGGGATTGTCGTGGGTTTCAAGGAAGATGCCGTCGACGCCGGTGGCTACGCCGGCCCGGGCGAGTGGCTCGATGAATTCGGGCTGGCCGCCGCTGGCATGGCCCTGGCCGCCGGGGAGCTGGACGGAGTGGGTGACGTCATAGACGACGGGGTAGCCGAATTTTGCTAGGACGGGAAAAGTGCGCATGTCCACGACGAGATTGTTGTAACCGAAGCTGGCGCCGCGTTCGGTGAAGATGATTTTCTGGTTGCCGGCGGCGGCGATTTTTTCGGCGACGTTGCCCATGTCCCAGGGGGAAAGGAACTGGGCCTTTTTCACGTTGACGATGCGGCCGGTTTTGGCAGCGGCGATGAGGAGATCGGTCTGGCGCGAGAGGAAGGCGGGGATTTGCAGGATGTCGGCGACTTCGGCGGCGGGAGCGGCTTGCGAGGCGTCGTGAATGTCGGTGAGGATGGGGAGATGCAAGTCGGATTTTATTTTGCCGAGGATGCGGAGGCCTTCGGTGAGCCCGGGGCCTCGGAAGGCTTTTACGGAGGAGCGGTTGGCCTTGTCGTAGGAGGCTTTGAAAATGTAGGGGACGCCAGCGTCGGCGGCGATCTTGGCGACGCGCTCGGCCATGAAGCGGGCGTGGGCTTCGGACTCGATGACGCAGGGGCCGGCGATGACGAAGAGCGAATTGTTGCCGCCGAGGCGGAGAGAGCCTAACTGGATTTCGCGAATATGAGCCATAGGAAACATTGAAGATATCACAAAGGTGTGACTCTCAAGTCAGACGCTACACTCTTTCCATGCGCCCATCTCGAACAGCACTTGGCGTATTACTGATTTTCGGGGCGGCTTTCCCCCTCTTCTACCTCATTACGATGGTCGATCTGCAGAGCTATCGCAATGCTGTTTTTGCACAGATCCAAAACCCCGGGCCTGAGAACGAGGCGCGCCTACGTTCCGAACGCAAAAGGAACGAAATCGTAAGAGCGCGTGATGCATTAGTCGTGGAGGCTACGGTGAGCGCGATTGCGTTTGGAGCGTTCGCGCTTTACAGACATGAGCGCAACCGAGGCAAGAACCGTAGACCCTGATTAGCGTACTCGGCGTCTTTTGCGAACGGAAGCTCAGGCAGCGGCGTGAGGGGAGGCGCGCAATGTGGGCGAGGGAGGCTGCGCCTCGGCAGTGACGGCGCTTGATGTGGGGCGTGATTTTTGGAGTTTGTGTTCTAGCGAGGCGCCAATGAAGGCTGCGAAGAGAGGGTGCGGCTCCAGAGGCTTGGATTTGAATTCGGGGTGGAACTGGCAGCCGAGGAACCAGGGGTGGTTCGGGGCTTCGATGATTTCGACGTAGTTGTCGTCGGGAGTGCGGCCGGTGATGCGGAGTCCGGCGGCGACCAGGGTTTTTTCGTATTCACGGTTGAATTCGTAGCGGTGGCGGTGGCGTTCGCTTATTTCCGTTTTGCCGTAGGCTTTGTTGGCGAGGGAACCGGGTTCGAGTTTGCAGGGCCAGGCGCCGAGGCGCATGGTGCCGCCCATTTCGTCCACGCCGAGGAGTTCGCGCAATTTGTAGATGACGCGGTGAGGAGTTTGCGGATCGAATTCGGTGCTGTCGGCCTGCTTGAGGCAGGCGGCGTCGCGGGCGTATTCGATGGTGGCGCACTGCATGCCGAGGCAAATGCCGAAAAACGGAATTTTGTGATCGCGGGCGTACTGGATGGTGTAGACCATGCCCTGAATGCCGCGCTTGCCGAAGCCGCCGGGAACGAGGATGCCGTCGTAGCCCTTGAGACGCTCCTCTGCGGTTTCGAGGGAATCGATTTCTTCTGATTCAATCCAGTCGATAACAGTCTTGTGGTGATTCGCAAGGCCGCCGTGCAACAAGGCTTCGCGCAGACTTTTGTAGGCGTCTTCGAGTTGGACGTATTTGCCGACGATGCCGATGCGGACTTCGCCTTTGGGGTGGTGCAGGCCCTGCAGCATGTCGAGCCACGGCTGCATGTTAGCGGGGCGTTCTTCCAGGTGAAGGAGGCGGATGATTTGTGTGTCGAGGCCTTCCTTGCTGAGTTCGACGGGGACTTCATAAATTGTCTTCACGTCTTCCATGGAAATGACGCAGGAGTCGGCGACGTTGCAGAAGAGGGCGATCTTTTTCTTGAGATCCTCGGAGATGTGGCGATCGCTGCGGCAGAGAAGAACGTCGGGTTGAATACCGATGCCCAGCATCTCCTTGACGGAGTGCTGGGTGGGCTTGGTTTTGAGTTCACCAGCGGCGGCTATGTAGGGAACCAGCGTGACGTGAACGAATAAAGTGTTTTCGGCGCCGAGTTCGAGGCGCATCTGGCGAATGGCTTCGAGAAAGGGAAGCGATTCGATGTCGCCAACGGTGCCACCGATTTCGACGATGACAATGTCGACACCTTCAGCGACGCGTCTGAAGCAGCGTTTGATTTCGTCGGTGACGTGGGGGATGACCTGGACAGTTTTACCGAGGTAATCGCCGCGGCGTTCCTTGGAAAGAATGGTTTCGTAGATGCGGCCGCTGGTCCAGTTATTGTCGCGGGTAAGCTTGACGTGAGTGAAGCGTTCGTAGTGGCCGAGGTCGAGGTCGGTTTCGGCTCCATCGTCAGTGACAAAGACTTCGCCGTGCTGATACGGGCTCATGGTACCGGGATCCACGTTCAGATACGGGTCACATTTCTGGATGGTAATTTTGAAGCCGCGACTTTCGAGGAGACAGCCGATGGAAGATGCCGCTACGCCCTTGCCGAGAGAAGAAACAACACCGCCGGTTACAAAAATATATTTTGGCGCCATCCGGGTCGCTCGCCTCCGCACGGAGCAGAATTGAGCTTGTCGAACCTCCACAGGATTGACGTACATATAATTATGTCCGGTAGAAGGAATTGTGTCAATGAGAAGTCTTTGCTCGCAAAAATCGAAAAAATTTCTCGCCGTGCTACATTTTTCGGGTGGCTGGGTTCGTAAATGACGAAAATGGGATAAGGTTTGTTGAGTAGTGAGGAAATTTTTCGGGGAAGAGGCTGATATGGGTAGCAGGAAGTTGTGGATGGTTGGCGCAGTGGCGTTGGCGCTGTGCGTCGGGGCGTTGGGCCAGCAACCGGCGGCTGCGCCCGCTCCGCGAGCGGGCGAGTACGATGTGAAGCGGGAGAGCGAAGTAGTCGGGACAGTTGTGGCGTATGCGGCGAACTCGAAAGCGGCGCCGTTCGGCGCGCGGGCAACAGTGCAGACAAGTTCCGGAGTGTTCGAGGTGCATCTTGGTGATCCACGCTTGCTGGCGGCCAATCATTTTTCGATTGAGACGGGCGACACGCTGCGAATTGTAGGCGAGACGTTAACCACGGGGAACGGCAGCTTGTTTTTGGCGCGAATCGTGCAAAAAGGGACGCAGGCGCTAGCCGTGCGCACGGTGCGCGGACTTCCGGTTCCCTACGTGGCGCCGCGAAATACTCAAGCTGCCGGGATGCGCCGGGGTGTGGCATGAAGCGGGTTTTCCAGTGGGCTGGGTTGGGACTCACGTGCTATCTGGCGGCATGCGGCGGCAGTGGATCGGCGATCACACCTCCGCCACCCGCGGGAAATTTTTCGAATGCCAGCCTGAACGGGCAGTACGCATTTTCGATGAGTGGCGTGGACCTGAATTCCGGAGCGTATATCGCGAGAGTGGGGAGCATTGCGGCGGACGGTCAGGGTCATATTACCTCCGGGCTTGAGGACCTGTTGGATCTTGGCAGCGGCAGCCCCGCATCGCAGCTCACGTTTTCCAATGGCACTTATGAGATCCAAGCGAATGGACGGGGACTGATTACGCTGAACGTAACGGGCGGCGGTTCGCTGCAGCTGAGTGCGTCGCTGCAATCGAATGCTCACGGGTACGTGGTACAAACCGACGGATTGGCTTCAACGAACGGCGTCCTGGAGTTGCAAACGCCGCTGCAGTTTTCCGCGAACGCGATCAACGGGAAGTATGTGTTTGATTTTTCCGGGCTTTCCTTCTCCGGAACCACCCCAGCGCCGATTTCTCTGGTGGGGCAGTTCGGCGCGGATGGAAATGGGAATGTCACCGGTGGCACGACCGACGTGAATGACGGTGCCGTTGCCCCGAGCGGAGCGACGGCGCTGGCAGAGAGCACCTATCAACTGGATACCAACGGGAACGGCACCAATTTTGGCCGCGGGACAATGACGCTGGGTGGGCGGACATTCGCGTTCTACATCGTGGACGCTACGCGGCTGGAGCTGCTGGAAGAAGATCAGCAGGGAGGAAGTTCGGGCCCTGCGATTCTACAGATGGGTGCCATTCCGACAACGAATTCGGGGTTCAATGGCAGCTTTGCGTTTCTCGGCGGAGGATCCCGCGCGACGGGCACTGTCGGTCCAAACGCGCGTGTGGGGCGATTTACGGCGGACGGGGCCGGGGGAATCGGGACGATCTCCTTTCACGAGAACAATGATGGGAATAACACCCAGCTGACGCCGGGCTCGGGGATTTCCAGCACCGGCTACTCGATTGACACAGCCAACGCGGGCAGCGGGCGCGGGACCTTCACGTTCCGCAATTCCTCGGTCAATACGGTGACGTACGTCTTCTATCTGATTTCCCCAACGCGGGCGGTGATTCAGGATGTCAGCGCGGGGATTGTGGCGGATGGCACGATGGTGTCGCAGTCGGCGACGTCGATTACCGCGGCTGATCTTGCGGGGAATTACAGCTTCAGCTGGAGCGGCCTGCAACTGGTGCAGCCGGCGGTATTCGATGAGAACTACGTCGGGCAGTACGCACAGACGAGCGTGGCGACAAGCAACATCGCCGGGGTGGTGGATTACGCGCAGTTGGGATTGAACACCATTAATACGAATGGGGTGACGCTGAACGCGGGCATTTCTGGGACTCTGACGGTGGGCGGAGATGGGACGCAGAGCAATACGTATAAGATTGCGATTGGAGGACCTTCGCCGTTTACGGTGAATTTTGTGGCGTATTTTGCGGATGGCGGAACGGTGATGATGGTTTGTTCGGATGGGAACCGGACGACGGCGGGGGCGGCTTTGCCGCAGACGCAGTAGGGAATTAGAGGCGAAGAAAGAATTTAACACAGAGGACGCTGAGAAAGAACGCAGAGTGCACAGAGAAAGTTAGAACAAAGAGGGCGGCCTAAAGCCGCCCCTACACTTTTGGATCAGAGTTTTTGTTCTTGGAGGAGTTTTTCGACGCGGGCTACGTCTTCGGGGACGTCTACGCTGACGGCGTCGTGTTGGACTTCGGCGACGCGGATTTTCCAGCCGTTTTCAAGCCAGCGTAGTTGTTCGAGCTGCTCGATTTTTTCAAGCTCTCCTTGCGGCAGCGTCGGGTATTCCAGCAGGGCATCGCGCTGGAAAACGTACAGTCCCAGGTGCTTCCAGTATTTCACGTGGATTTTCTGCTGGGTATCGCGTATCCAGGGGATCGGCGCGCGCGAAAAATAGAGGCCGTTGCCTTCGAAGTCCAGAACGGTTTTCACTACGTTTGGATCCATGATGTCGCCGGCGTGGCGGATGGGTGTGGCGACGGTGGCGATTTGGGCGGCCGGTTCTTCGAGTAGGGCGGCGACCGCGGCATCGATCGCGGCGGGGTCGACGAGCGGTTCGTCACCCTGGACGTTTACGAAAACGTCGCCCTGTTCGTGCACAGCCACTTCCGCGATGCGTTCGGTGCCGGTGCGATGGTCGGCGCGGGTCATGCGGGCTTCGCCACCGAAGGCGCGGACGGCGTCGATGATGCGCTGATCGTCGGTGGCCACCACAACGCGATGAACGGTTTGCGCTTGCCTGGCGCGTTCATAAACGCGCTGGACCATGGGCTTGCCGGCGAGCGAGACCAGCGGCTTGCCGGGCAGACGCGTGGAGGCATAGCGCGCGGGAATCACCACTATGACTTTTGGTTCGTCGGCACTCATCGCCATTTCCTGAAAATTAGGACTACGATGCCGATGCTAACACAGTCGTTCGGCTGGCGCGGCGGTGCCGGCCTCGGTTCCCGCAGACCGATACGGACTATTGCCTTCCAACTGTCGGGTGATTATGATGAATCATCCGCGCGGCCTTCCTGGGGAACCCGGGGGGATGGGGGAAGCCGTGAAACGCGATTGGTGCAGGACTCGCGTAACGAGTGTAGTGGCTGCCACCCGCCTGTGCGCCTGCCTTTGTCTGGTGGTTTGCGTTACCCTGCTCCGAGCCCAGGAGCCGACTCCAGGAACGAATCCCGTACCGCCGCCCGCGCCTTCGAAACTTTCCGATATCTCCCACAACACTCCTGCGGTAACGATTCGGCCTGGAAAGGTCATCCGTTCCGACGTGGACCTTGCGCTGGTTAACGTGACCGTCACCGATCCGTTTAATCGCCTGGTCACAGGCTTGGAGCAGGACAATTTCCGCGTGTTTGAGGACAACATCGAGCAGGAAATCGTGACGTTTTCTTCGGAGGACGTTCCCATTTCGATTGGCGTGATTTTCGATTTCAGCGGCAGCATGTCCAATAAAATCGATAAGGCGCGGGAAGCGGCGCTGGATTTTTTCAAGACCGCGAATCCGGCGGACGAATTTTTCCTGGTTACGTTCAATGAGCGGGCGGAACTGACTAGTGCATTTACGAACAGCGTGGAAGACCTGCAGAGCCGCATGATGGTGACCGCGCCGAAAGGGCGCACGGCATTGCTCGACGCCATCTACCTGGGCCTGAGCCAGATGAGGGGTGCACATAACGCCAAACGAGCCTTGCTGATTCTTTCCGATGGAGGGGATAATCATAGCAGGTACAACGAGAACGACATCAAGCGACTGGTTAAGGAAGCCGATACCCAGCTCTATGCCATCGGCATCTACGATCCGCTTGGTTATCGGAACCGTACCCCGGAAGAGCTGAATGGCCCAACGCTGCTCTCCGAAGTAACGGAATTAACGGGTGGCCGCGTTTTCGCTGTCGAGCATCTAAATGAACTGCCGGACATTGCGTCGAAAATCGGCATGGAGCTGCGCAATCAATATGTGCTGGGATACAAACCGAGCAATCACATTCACGACGCGCGTTGGCGAAAGATCAAGGTCAAGCTGCGCGCCCCCAAGGGACTCCCACCCCTCTCTACTTACTCCAAGACCGGCTATTACGCGCCGGCTCACTGATACTTTTACCCGCCTTAAAAAGTTCGGACTACTGACTGTGTGTCTGCTGCTTGCGGTCTTCTTCGCAGCAAGTGGAACGTACGCGCAAATTCCGGTTGCGGCTCCTCCGCCCCCGCCTCCCCCGGGGCAACAGGAAGGCGGCACTTCTCCCCAGGGCGGGCGCATCAAGGTGGATGTGAACCTGGTGGTTCTGCACACCACCGTGAACGACGATCGCGGAAAGTTTGTTGACGGGCTGACGCAAGACAATTTCCGCGTGTACGAGGATAAGGTCGAGCAGAAACTTTCCATCTTCAAACGCGAGGACATTCCCGTCAGCATGGGGCTGGTGATCGACAACAGCGGCAGCATGCGCGACAAACGTCCACGGGTGAATGAGGCGGCCCTGACCCTGGTGCAAAGCAGCAACCCACAGGACGAAGCGTTCGTGGTGAATTTCAACGACGACTTTTACCTGGACCTGGACAAGGATTTTTCCAGCAGCATTCCGGAGCTGAAGGAAGCGCTGGAGCGGATCGATTCGCGCGGCAGCACGGCGCTTTATGACGCCATCATCGGTTCGCTGGATCACCTGAAAAAGGGCGTGAAAGAGAAAAAGGTGCTGCTGATCGTTACCGACGGCGAAGACAACACCAGCCGGAATTCGCTGGAGAAGACGCTGCGGGAGGTTCAGAAGACCTCGACGGTGATTTATACGATCGGCTTGCTGGGCCAGGAAAACAAGAAAAGCGCGAAGAATGCGAAGCGGGCGCTTTCGGAAATCGCGCTGGCGTCCGGCGGACTGGCGTTTTTCCCGGAAAACGTGGACGACGTGCACGCGATCTGCGAGCAGGTGGCGCACGATATCCGGCACCAGTACACGCTGGCGTATTATCCGTCGAACGGGGCACGGGACGGGACGTTTCGAACCGTGCATGTGGACGTGATTCCGCCCCGCGGACATGGGAAGTTGGTGGCGCGGACTAGAAACGGATATTACGCGCCTACGGCGAGCAGCGGGGTTTCGGGGAAGTAATCAGCAGGTCTATTTCTACGACAACATAGGCAGAAAGCTGGCGCCGTGAGGGATTGAGGCGCCGAAATTTTGGGCGATGGTTTGGCCCATGTCGGCGAGGGTTGCTCTTGTGCCGAGGCTTGCGCCGGTTTTCCTGGCAGGCGTGTAAGCGAGGATCGGAACGTACTCGCGCGAGTGATCGGTGGTTTCCCAGCGGGGGTCCGGGTCGCAACCGTGGTCGGCGGTGATGATCAGGAGATCTTTGGCGCCGAGAAGTCTCAGGTAGGGCGTCAGCTGCGTGTCGAATTCCTCGAGCGAGCGGGCGAATCCTTCCAGGTCCTTGCGGTGGCCGTAGAGCATGTCGAAATCCACCAGATTGCAGAAAATCAGGCCGTTCGCGCGCTGACCGAGTGCCGCGGTTAGTTTTTCCATACCATCGGTGTTTGATTTTGTCGTGGCGTATTCGTCGACTCCGCGGCCGTTGTATATATCGTGAATCTTGCCGATGCCGAAGACCGGGATTTTCCTTTCGGCGAGCACGTCCATGAGCATTGGCTTGGGAGGATCGACGGCGTAGTCGTGTCGTCGCGGGGTGCGGGTGAAATGGCTGGCGGTGCCTTCAAACGGCCGGGCGATGACGCGGCCGACGCGATGCTTGCCGTCGAGAAGTTTTCGCGCGATTTCGCACATTTTATAAAGCTCTGGGACTGGAATGACGCTTTCATGCGCGGCGATTTGAAAAACGCTGTCACCCGAGGTGTACACGATCGGTTTGCCCGTGCGGACATGTTCTTCACCGAGTTCTTTCAGGATTTCGGTGCCGGAGGCGGGCTTGTTGCCGAGCGTTTTGCGGCCGATCTGTCTTTCGAATGGCTCGATGATTTCCGGCGGGAAGCCGTCCTTGTATACGGGAAAGGCCTGATCGAGCCAGACGCCCGCCATTTCCCAGTGGCCGGTGGTCGTGTCCTTGCCGGGGGAGTGGGTGGCGCCTTTGCCGTAGGAGGCTCTGGGAGACGCGGCGGGGGAGAGATGCTTGAGCGGGGCGATGTTGGCGAGGCCGAGTTCGACGAGAGTGGGAATTTTCAGGACGCGGTATTCGGCGATGTGGCCTAGCGTAGTGCGGCCGACGTCACCGTATTCGGCGGCGTCGGGGAGCGGGCCGATACCAACGCTGTCGAGGACGATCCAGATGATGCGGTCGAACGGGGGCATGATTTCGGTTCCTTGGATGCTTCTGCGAACTCTAGCACAGGGTTTTGGGGAGTTGTGAATTGACGTGGTGGTGGTGGGGACATACGATGCGGATGACATGGCGCCCGCCTCGGAAGGTGGCCACTACAAGGGATGGTTGGGTGGTTTGGTTGAGGTAGCAAAAGCGGCGGCTTCGCCCTCGCACTCAAAAGGAAGAGCGGAACATTTGGGCTGGGGATGCGTATTTATTGGTAGAGAGGGTGGAGATGGTGGAAAATCGCGGGGTTCGAAGCGGCTCGGTTGTGTTTCCGATGCTGCTGATTGCGTTTGGCGCGTTGATTCTGCTTACGCGTGAGTTTCCCAATTTTGATCCGTGGCCGATGGTGGGGAAGTACTGGCCGCTGATTCTGATTTTCGCGGGGGCGGGGATGTTCTGGGACCGCTCGCGCCGCTTGCGCAATCCGGAGGCACCTTCCACGTTTCCCATCGGCGCCACGCTGGGGACCGCTATCTTTCTGCTGGTACTTCTGGGGCTGATCTGGCGAGGACATACGTATGCCGCACACGAATGGCCCGGCCACTCCTCGATGAAGTCGCACAAGGTGGAATCGATCGACAAGAAAGATGCAAAATCGGTGCGCATGTCGGTGAAGATGCCCGCCGGAGACCTGTCCATGAGCGGGGGCGCCGAGTCGCTCTTGAACGCCGATTTTTCGTTTGGAAGCTCCTGGCACGAGCCGAACATCGAGTATTCCGTCAGCAATGGCGAGGGAGAGTTGAGCATCGATCAACAAGGCGGCGGAACGCTGATGACGAACTCCGACAATACCTGGAATCTGAAGGTGAATGATTCCATCCCGATCGATCTGGAGATTGACATCGGCGCGGGCCGCGGCGTTTTCCGCTTTGCAAAGGTGGACCTGACGAAGTTGGAGCTGAATATTGGCGCGGGACAGGCGGACGTGGATCTGACCGGTGAGCGCGCGAAAGATCTGGAAGCGGAAATTCAAGGCGGCGTAGGCGAGGCGACCATTCGTTTGCCGAAGGATGTGGGAGTCGTTGCCGTCGTACACGGCGGCCTGGGGTCGATTGACACGCACGGGCTGAAGGAAGAAGACGGGCAATACGTGAACGCGGCGTATGGTAAATCGCCGACCACGATTCATCTTTCGGTCAACGGCGGGATCGGCAGCATCCGGCTGCAGCAACAATAAAAATTTCAACGACCTCGAAGCTTAGTTTTGTCGTCACTCAGGTTCAACGCGCTATACGGGTCGTACACTTTCAGCGCGGTTAATTTGGTATTCCACACCAGCCGTATCAGTGCGCCGTAAATAACGAGCGGGAAACCGTACAGCAGAAAATCAAACCCTTCTGGGATTAATTTGAAGATTCGCCAATTGTGCCGTATGCCGAAAGATTCAATCGTCCAGAAAACTACCAATACCCCGAAGGTGCTTACAAAGAACAAAATCCTGCCCAGTTCGGAAGGAAGCCGCAACGGAGTATGGCAATTTTCACACCGAAACCAGTCTTGGATATCATCAGGCGGAGAGCAGAGTAGGAAATTGCATTTTGGACAGTGCGGCATAGAGGCCTCATCTAGTTTGTAAGGAATATACCCAATTTTGATGAAATTTGCCCCCGACTCTTTCGAGTCGTATACTTTGAAGTTTAGGCAGTGTGCGGAAAGCGCGCTGTCTGGGCTTCCCTTTGGCCACGAGCGAAACCATACCTCCCATCCTCGAGCAGCAAGAGGTTTTGCGCATCCGCGGGGCGCGGGTGCACAACCTGAAGAACGTCAGCGTGGATATTCCGCACAATGCGCTGACGGTGGTTACGGGTGTGAGCGGATCGGGAAAATCGTCGCTGGCGTTTGACACGGTGTACGCGGAGGGGCAGCGACGGTACGTGGAGTCGCTCTCGGCGTATGCGCGGCAGTTTCTGGAGCGCATGGAAAAGCCGGATGTGGACGAGATTTCCGGGATTGCGCCAGCGGTGGCGATCCGGCAGAAGAACTCGACGCGGAATCCCCGCTCGACGGTGGCCACTTCCACGGAGATTTACGATTATTTACGGCTTTTGTTCGCGCGGTGCGGGCAGACGTTCTGCATTAAATGTGGCAGCGAAGTGCGGCGCGATTCACCGGAAGAGATTGGCAATCGCGTGCTGGCGCTGAAGGCGGGGCGGCGTTTTTACATACTGTACCAATTGCGCATGCCAGCGGCCGAGCCAGTGGGCGCGGCAAAGAAGCCCTCGCGGAAGAAAGTGGCGCCTCCAACGCCGGAGGCAATTCGTTCCGTCCTGGTGGAGCTGCAGAAGCGCGGATTCAACCGTTTGTATCAGGACGGGCGAGTGCATGAATTTTCTTCGCCGGAAACATTGCTGGATGTGAATTTTGCGAAGCAGGTGTGGGTGCTGGTGGACCGGCTGGCGGTGAATCCGGAATCGCGCTCGCGGCTGGTGGACTCGATCGAGATTTGTTATCGCGAGGGCGGGGAAGCGATTCTGGAATTTGTGGCCGACGGCGATGGAAATCCGGCCGAGCGGCTTACCTTCAATGAACGCTTCGAATGCAAGAACGACGGCACGCTGTATCAGGAGCCGGAGCCGCGGCTGTTTTCCTTCAACAATCCGTACGGGGCATGCCCGCGCTGCCAGGGATTCGGCAACACGATTGATTTTGATTTGAATTTGGTGGTACCGGATCCGAGCAAATCGCTGGACGACGGCGCGATCGAGCCGTGGACCAAGCCGAAGTACCGCGTGCTGTTGCAGGAAGCGAAGAAATGGGCCAAGAGCCGCGGCGTGCCAACGAATGTGGCGTGGCGGCAGCTGACTGCGGAACAGCGGCGGCTGATCCTGGAAGGCGATCCGGAAAACGATTTCGAAGGCGTGAAGGGATTTTTCACCTGGCTCGAGCGGAAAAAATACAAGCTGCACGTGCGCGTTTTCTTGAGCCGGTATCGCGGCTATGCGACGTGCCCGGAGTGCGGCGGTACGCGTCTGCGCGCCGAAGCCCGCGCGGTGCGGGTGACCGGGCAATCGATCACCGACCTTTGCAAACTGACAGTGAAAGACGCGCGGGTGTTTTTTGCGGAGCTGAAACTGACGGAGGCACAAAGAAAGATTGCGGACAAGATTCTGGAGGAGATTCGAACCAGGCTGCAATTTCTGGATGAGGTCGGGCTGGATTATCTGACTCTCGACCGGCTTACGTCGACGCTTTCCGGCGGCGAATCGCAGCGCATTCAGCTGGCGACGTCGCTGGGCTCGCATCTGGTGGGCGCGATGTATGTTCTGGACGAGCCATCGATTGGGCTACACCCGCGCGACACGCAACGGTTGATCGACATCCTGAAATCCCTGCGCGATCTCGGGAACACGGTCCTGGTGGTGGAGCACGATCCGGACACGATTCAGGCAGCGGACCGGGTGATTGATCTTGGGCCGGGCGCGGGGGAATTGGGCGGCAAGTTGCTGTTTTCCGGGACTTATGAAGAAATTCTGAAGGATTCGAAATCCATCACCGGGAAATATCTCAGCGGGGAATCGCGGATTCCTGTTCCAGCCACGCGGCACAAGCCGGCGGGGAAATTTCTGCGGCTGTATGGAGCAACGCTGCACAATCTGCAGAATGTGGATCTGATGCTGCCGCTGGGCACGCTGACCGTTGTGACGGGCGTGAGTGGATCAGGAAAATCGACGCTGGTGC